>Ga0209500_10000284_pt1 | contig 45670 bp, 94 predicted proteins | sample S_140212_EF_Meta_FD_187323 | JGI IMG/M metagenome (GOLD analysis project Ga0209500, IMG submission 187323) | Freshwater microbial communities from Lake Simoncouche, Canada to study carbon cycling - S_140212_EF_MetaG (SPAdes) (version 2) | ecosystem: Environmental > Aquatic > Freshwater > Lake ... | reverse complement strand
TAATAAGGGCGGAGTAACAGAAAAATCCCAGATGCCGATACTGTGGTCAGTTGTTGTCTGAGCGTAGATCCCAACCTTCTTGAGCACCCGATCAATGGTTGTTACAAACTGGAAGCCAAAAGTACGAATGGTATTATCAGGTGTTATGGTATTAGGGTTTGCGGGTAACGTAAAGGTGGGCACTGTCGGGTAACCTGGATCACAAGGGTTGGTCGGGATACAGTCAGACAGTTGTATGTTGACGGCGTAATACCCCTTGTTGTCAACGACAGAAGTGCCACCTGGGGGGAAGGCGTTTAGGTCGGTCAGGTATGACGACGGCCGAGGATCTCCCGGTACTATTCTTGCATCGTCGTTCAAGCCGAATCGGTTTATGTTGACCGCAATGTCACCTGGGCTTACTTGAGCAGGCACAGGCTCGCTACTGCCCCAGGTTGCTGCAATTGCGTAATTTCGGCCAGATCCGAGGTTACCAGCCCCAAGAATGATGCTATCGGACACGTCGTACCAACGGTATCCCCGATCAAGAATGTATGGGTCCGACAAGCGGATCTGTTTCTGCCATAGTAGCTGGGGGGGGCCTGTAAAATCCCAGATGCCGATAGTGTGATCGGTTGCTGTCTGAGCGTAAATACCAACTTTTTTGACGACCCGAACAATTTCCGTATCAAAATTAAAGCCAAAAACGCGAACTGCTGAGCCGGGTGTTATTGTATTGGGGTTCGCGGGTAACGTAAAGGTGGGCACTGTCGGGTAACCTGGATCACAAGGGGCGGTTGGGATACAGTCAGACAGTTGTATATTAGCCGTGTAATACCCCTTGTTATCAAAGCCGGAGGTGCCAGTCGGGGCGAAGGCATTCAGGTCGGTCAGGTACGACGACGGAAGAGGGTTTCCCGATACAATCCTCGCGGTATTGTTTAGCGAGATATTAGATATATTTAATTCTTCAACGCCAACCGATGCGTTTAACTGAAAGGGGAATGGATCGCTATTGCCCCAGGTTGCTGCTACCACGTAGTCCCTATTTGCTTGCAATATCAGGTTAGGTCCGTCATACCAGCGGAACCCCTGATTAAGGATGTATGGGTCCGACAGGAGTATCTGTTTCTGCCATAGTAATAAGGGCGGAGTAACAGAAAAATCCCAGATGCCGATACTGTGGTCAGTTGTTGTCTGAGCGTAGATCCCAACCTTCTTGAGCACCCGACTGGTAAACGTTATAAAATGAAAGCCAAAAACACGAATAGTATTATCAATCGTTAGTGCATTAGGGTTTGCGGGCAAACTATACATGGGCACTGTCACAGCGCCGGGAGCGCAAGGGCCAACAGGTGCAATAGAAGTATCATTAATTGATACAATATTACTTGTAGCAACTACTGTTCCAGAGATACTATTAATTCGGGCAGAGACCGTAAAGGTTTCTCCACCTTCAGTTGTAGAGTCTGCAATTGTTGTAATATTGAAAGAACCAGTATCACTATTAATTGTAAAAGAACCAGAAGTAACACTAAAATCATTATTAATAGTAGTTATATTATTAATAGTCCAATATAATGTGGTATTATTGGATACATTAGTGGTATTGAGATTAAAAGTACCTGAAAAACCCTCATTGATAGAAGTTGGAATAGTACCAAAGATATATGTAGGAGTAGGTGTAGGAGGTGTAGGGGGGCCTGTATCACCAATGTCGTAAATAACTAGGTCATCAAAAAGAGGCACCACAGAACCTTTTGTGCGAATTTTAAATTCCTTAAGCAATAATTGATTGGATAAGTTATTGTCTGCATTTTCATAACCGGATATACTAGCAATTCCAATAACATTATTAGGAGAGGAATTAGTTATATTAATCGGGTTAGAATATTGAGATGCACCTATATTTTTTGCAAAGCTTAAGTATAAATCTCCTGTACTTCGATATAAAGAAATCCTAAAGTTATCTACTTTCCTTACAAAATATTGTCCTGTAGAAATTCCTATATTATTTGAATTTATATAAATTTTGTTTCCACTTAATAAGTTATGAGCAATATCAACCGAATTATCTAGTTTTCTTGTTACAAAAGTTGCACCAATTCCAGTAAGAATAAATGAATATGAATTAATTTGCGATAAATCTAAAGTTAAAGGTAATCCTGAAGAAGCTACAACTACACTATCATTATTTTCATTAAAATAAGTATTTTGAATATTTACACATTCTGTATTAAAAATATTATTTTTAAGTATCTTTCTTTTTAATTTTACTTTGGGTTCACCCGAAATGTTTTCAACTTGTATTTTATTTTGGTCAGGTATTATATCTTCAACCTTAGTTATGATGGAATTATTATTTTTGTCTGTTAATTCTACTATATCTCCTTTTATAAATTTAACAGAATCTTTAAGCTTAATAAAAGTAGCATCTACACTTTCAATTTCATGATATGTTGGATAATTATAAATCCAACTATTAAACTCTGGCTTATCTGAATAATTATCGCCAAAAGAAGAAAGATATATTATATCACCAACTTTAATTGTGTTTGTATCGGAATAATCAAAATTTTCAATTACATTTGAAAGTCTAAATTGAACTTTAGATGCATCATCTAAAGTAATTTGAAGTAAATTATCTTCTATAACATCATCTCCTACTTTTATGCTGTTATACGATGTTGCATCAATTTCTGTTATATTTAAGAATTTATTAATTGTCTTACCAGAATAATAAAGACTAATAATAGTAAAAGTTTTACCTTCATTCTTTATTCTTACATACAATTTTCCAGTATCTTTAAATCCAACAGTAGAATCTACTATAATACTATCTGAAAATATTTCAAGAATAGTTGTTTTTTTAGTTGTAATAAAATTATATACTAATGACTCAGAATCTAATGAAATCTCATATAAATTAAGTTCATCTGTTGGTCTAAACTCTATATTATAAATTGCAGCACTTGCGGTTACTCCACTTGGTAAATCTTGGGTTATAGTGTATCCAATAACTTCAGGTGGATCAAAAGTTCCAAATAATGGTTCTACTAAAATATTCTTAGTAGTTAAATATACGTCATCTGACGAACGAATTACATATTCCCGTGGTTTAATTATACTAATAGGATCATCATATAAAATATCAAATAATATTTTAAAAGATGTGTCTGTCCCTTTTGTAAGATAAAAATCTTTAGCACGACTCAAAATTAATTCTAAATCAACTTTAGAATTAAATTTTCTTTCTTCAAAGTCAGGTAAATAATGAGACTTAAATTTTTGAAATAATTTTTCATAAAAAATAGAATTTAAATTTTTAACCACTGCACCAGATAAATGCTCTTCTGCAAATGTAGTTGAAAATGTTAATCCACTTTCATCTTGACTGCCATCAATTTTAGATATTCCACTAAAACCGCGAATACATCCTGTAAATTTGACTTTAGAGTTTTCTTCTGAAATTCCAGTATATGTGATAATCTCATTATCAATTTGAATTAATCCATATTTATCTGGAAATCCTACAGCAGAGTTAACTTCAATTTCGTCATCAAAACTAAATACATTCTCAATTAAATAACAAGTATGATTTAACGTGTATAATTTTTCAGAAGCATAAGTTGAGATATTCTTATAGTCTGTTAGATTATTCGCAAGATCTAATGTTCCAGTTGAATGTGTTTGTGAAATATAATATTGAGTTAAAAATTCCTTAAAGAGTGGAGAATCTGATGATAAAAAACTAGGAATTTGAGATTCTAAAATACTTTCTATTTTTACTAATCTAGTGTCAGTCATTTTGGTCTTATAAAGGAATCTTTATTATAGCTAGAAGATACATTATAGCTTTCACCTGAAAGATCATAACCAGAAGCTAAAGTATCTTCTACCATTTGAACGTTTAGGTTAGTTGTATTTAGTATAAGATATAGCTCTCTTAACCCAATAACGTCATTTGATTCTGGAGTGGCTTCAATTTGTATTTCTGTACCCTCAAATGAGGTAAATATTACAGAGCTTAACATAATTTCACCTTTTTTGTAATCAATTTTGCCCACATTTGGAGTTACACTTACAGGTAAGTTATTTACAAGTTTAAAAAAGAACAGTACACCTTCAGTATTTGAAGTTGGAGTGTCTCCAAGATATAAAGTATCGGCGATGTTCTGTATTGTAAATCCACTAGATTTAATATTATAACCTCTTCCATCTAAAATATTTGATTTTGTAATATGAAAACGATTTCCGAAACATACTTCATAAGTTGCATTTTTATTTAAAATTGGAAATAGATTTCTTCTAATTTTAACTGTAGTAATATTTGAAGTAATACTATTGCTTGTATTATCAATTAATGAAGTCATTTTACTATATTTAAATCTTCCACCAAAAACATTTAAATCAGAAGATTTTGAGTAATTCGTAATCGTATTAATTACACTTGATCTTAAATTATCTATATTATTTACTTTACTCTTATTATAATATACATTTGAACTTAATTCAATAAAAAGATATTTTAAATCTACCAATTCAGGTTTAATTCCTGCAATAGAATATGTTTTAAGTTGTTTTAAAATTCTTTCTTTTGTTGCTCTTGAAAGATACGTTCCATTTTTTGGCTTTACTGAAATAAAAACTTTTCCATATTCTGGAATTGGTAGTTCTTCTCCACCATAAGAATTTACTGATTCTACATTAGGAAAAATAAAAGGAATTAAGCTCTTATAATCATTAGAAGAAACTGCTCTGTATTGAGATGCATATACTCTTGGTGCAAGGTATTTTACACTATCTAAAGGTTCAATATCGTCACCATTTTCAGAAGCTTGAATCGTAGTTATAAGTGAAATACCAGTTGTAATTACATTGTTGTTATTATCCCTAAGAATTCCAGAGAAACTAAAATTTCTTGCGCCATTACCAGAAAGGCCGTTAGTTACAATGTAGCTTACAAAGATGGATGCACCATTATCTGGTCTTTTTCCTAAAATTCCATCACCAAATATAATTTGATACTTTTCATCTAAAACCTCTTGAAGTAAATATAAACGAGTTTCCTTTTTTACTTTAAAAATATTTGAAAATTGCTGATAATCTTCTGTTATATTTGTAACTACTTTAACTTTTACAGTTGTGCTATCTACACCAGAGTTAGGTATTATAAATTTTTGATTTGGTGTGCCATAATTTACATTAAAATTTTTGGTTAAATATGTACCTTCATATATTTCAATATTTTCAAATAGTGCAGTCTGATTACTATCAACTGAAACTGTAATATCTTCAGGAATAGAAAAAATAAAAGTTCCATTTTGAACTAATCCAAGTGATACGATACCAGCCTTTAAAGTGATGGTTTTTATATTTTTGTTCAAATCAAATGCTGAAGTATCTACTGAAAAATTTACAATAGCACGAGATGCTCGTTTTGAACGAGGAACATAACCTATATTTCTTGCTAATGAAACCACATTCTCTCTTAATGTGGCGCTATCTATAAAGCTTTCATTTACAGCCATATTTGTATTAAAGGCTGTAATATAAGAATTATATGCTAGAGTATCAATTAATATTGAAAAATTAGACCCTTCAAAGTCAAAATCAGTAAAATTACTGTTTGCTCTTAAATAATCTTTAATCTGAGTTCTTAAACTATTAAAGTCTAAATTTGTAAATTGATTAAATGACATTACAGCCTAGTGGGTTGAAGTAAAAACTCTATATTTTGAGTCGGAACAGGTAATCCTATAATATCATACTGAATTTTTATATTCAAATCATTGGAATCATAATCTGGTTCGGCATAAACCTCTCTTAATCTTATTCTAGGTTCAAAATTATTTAATAAGTTGCTAATTTCTTCATCTATTACTGTAGCAACTTCTTCTATATTTAATTCAAATAATGATTTTTGAGTGGAGGAGCCAATTAAATTATTAAAGAATCGTTCTCCTATTTGTGTGCGAACCAGATTTATGACAGATTTTTTAATGGCGTCTTCATTTTGAAGAATTAAAATATCATTTGTAATTGGATTTTTAGTAAAAGAAAAGCTAATATCTTTAAACCCTCTTGATATTTGAATTGCCATTAAAATAAAATGATACCAATGTTATTTATTCATTCATTTATCAATTTCTGATGAGTTTGAATTTTATAACTGGGTTCAATTCCATATGAAAATTCATCATCACTAGTTTCAAATAACTCTTGCTTTGTACTTTTTTCAGTAAGAGCAGGGTCATACATAATTTCTTGAAGAATTTTTCTGGGCTCCGAGCCATAATCTGTGATGAGTTTTGTAGTTCCCCAAGTATCTTTCATATACTGGGTGTTTCTATCCACTGGTGAAATAGCCATTTGTTTAATCTCCTATTTAAAGTTACAGGAGAAACTTTTAAAGAGGTTTCTAAATCTCTAAAACTATCTATATATTTCTCTTAATTTATAATTATAAGAATTAAGATATTTAAGTAGTTCAATAACAATAATCTTTGGGTTTTTATCACCACAAGTATAAACATCAATTGCAATTGTACCTTCTTCAGGCCAAGTATGACACGTTGTATGACTTTCTGCGAGTGCAATTACAATGGTAATACCTTGAGGTTTAAAATGATGCGAAAAAACGTTCAAAATAGTCATCTTTGCACGTTCTATACCTCTGATCATTACCTCTTGTAGGTGGTTTATATTATCTAAAAGGTTAGAATCTACATCATACACCTCTAAAATGAGATGCTTACCCATTGAAAACTGTTCCAATTACATAAAACTCCAAAAGATTATTTATTTTATCCAAAATCCCAATCTATCGGAGTCAAAATCATCTACATATCTAAAATTTTTATAGAAATGAGGTTTTTCACCTTTCCATACAGGTATTGCAATAGAATTTCCATATCTAAAATCAGAATTGGGCCTAAATTGCACCTCAATCAGCATATTTCCAATAAATTCACAGTTTATGTACTCGTACTTTCCTACTAAATCTCTTAGAATTTCAGGAAATTCAATAGAACGTTGCACTTTACACCAAGAATTCCACTTAGAAAACGAATTTTTTACATTTCTAAACCCCTTCACGACTAAAACAGGCTCATAATGATAAAAATCTACGCTTAAGTGCTCACCTTTAAAGATTTCACACCAAAATTCACCAGGATGTAAATGTTCTGTAGAGGATTCTAGATGTAATTTACGAGCATTTCGACTCATTCCCATAAAATTCACAGAAGGTCTTACAATGTAAGGTCCCGAAGAATGTACTTTCATTCCTGCGGGACCACAATTGTATTCAAGAAGAGTTGAAAGTTGAAGTTTATTATATACCCATAAATCTTTTGGATTTATTGAGAGAAACTCATCTTCAACTTCCATAGTATTAATTATCTTCCTTGTCCTCTGTATTTTTTCCGAGCTTTATTAGAACTCGTGCAGGCATATTTTGTATTTCTGCCTTGACCTTGACGAGTATTTTTTGGTTGACTCTCAATCTTCATATCCTTTCGGTTTAGCGCCATAGGACCTCTCTCTCTCTCTCTAATTGTTTACCTACTTATCCTACAAGGAGCTTGAACCCCTGTCAAGAGTTCTCTGACTCACAGCACTCTTGTCTTTTCGTGACCTACTCTGCAAAGAGGGTCTACCCAAATCTGATAGCCTGCAGCAATTGCATCTAGACAGAAAGAAACATCCTCTCCGCACATATCTTGCACTTCACCATTTCCAAATACTTGCATCTTCGGTGCGAACCAAGGATATTTCATTTCAGGGTGCTCAAAGACACCATTCTTAATTAAAGTCCAGCCAAATCCAGTATAATCTACTGTAAATGGTTTACGACGCTTTGGTAGTGTTTCGATAGTCTCGTGATTCATCACTCCACCATTATTCTTAAAGTCATCCTCTTCTAACCAATGAGCACATGAAGAAGTACTTCCATCCTCTGTAAGATACCATCCAGAAGCAATATCTTTATCCATTGCAACCAAACGATAAAAACTTTCAGTGTTAAAAACAATATCAGAGTCAATCCAAAGTTGATAATCATAATTCAATTTACCATCCCAAGGTAATTGGTCTGGACCACGAAGAACATTTGCTCCAAGACACTTACAACGAGCAAAATTCACCATTGATGAATAATCTTGAGAAATCTGAATTGATGCGCCAGCTTGAACTAAATCAAAACATAATTGAACAAAGTTCTTCAGAAAAACATAAGAAACTCCTCGCCCAGGTAAACAGAATACAATTGTTTTACCACGAATTGACTCTTTTGCTTCTAATAGATTAACTTCTTCTTCGCTTGGTGCTGCTCTTTCTGGGAGCTTAGCTTTCACCGTAAATCCTTTTTTTGACATAATTCAATCCTCCAATAAATGTTTATAGGTTTTGTTATTTGTTATGTATGATATTGTAGAGCGATTAACTCCATACATGTTTCCAAGTTTGATAGTTGTATAATTTCCTGTTTTATATAATTCTCTTATTTTTATTACCTGCTCATTTAGTAATTTTGATGCTCCATTGTTTTCTCCTTTTTGATTTCCAGTGTAACATCTACCTTTTGATATTTTATCTTTCATATTATCTAGTATTGTCCCAGAAAATAAATGTAGGGGATTTACACATTTAGGATTATCACATTTATGTAAGCAATGTAAATTATTTAATGGTTCGGCATAATGAATCTCATAGGATAATCTATGAGATTTTACTGATTTGCCATTATGAGAGAATACACCATAACCATTTTTATCTTTATATCCCTTCCATTCCCAACATATTGATTCATCTAATATCTGGAAGGTAATTATAGAATCGTTCTATCATATTAGTCATAATTGTAATTGTATTTAATTACAAGTATATTATAACATACTCGTCAACATTATATATTACTCTTTTTCTCTCTCTCTCTCTCTCATTCTTCTTCAAATTTACATTTCAAATCTTCTAAATTCTCTTTTAGTCCTGTGCAATAAAGAAGACTTTCATCATTCTCTAGGCGATAATCTAGTGCTTCAATTAAGAGGTCTTTTTCGTATTCTTCTAAATTCATTTTTCTTTTATTTTATAATAGTCTTACCAAGAATTATATAGATAAAAACAGTTTTACTTCTGGGAAAAATTTTTAGAGAATTTTTATATACTCAAAAGTGTGTGAGAGAGAGAGATGGTATATGAAAAGTCTTTTTACTTCTGGGAAAATTTTTAGAGAATTTATATATGTGAAGATGGTTAGCAACAGCCTTTAGGAATAGTGGGACTCCTAGAATTATATACGGGCAACGGTTTCTATAAACAACCCCAATAAATCGCAATACACTGCCTATTAGAATAAACGAAGGAATACGATTAGACTGCTATTAGAATAAACGAAGACTTGCCCCCTATTCTTTATACCCAGAGGCAAAATGTATAAAAGTCTACAACTGCTACCTAGTAAGAATAACGAACCTCCCCCAGGTATCCCAATAACGAAATAACTGCATCTTTCAGTATAAAGAATAAACGAAGGATTGCCCCCTATTGTCTATACTCTGCCGCCAAATATAACGAAGTAAATGACTGCTATCTAGTAAGAATAACGAATACCCCTAGGGTATCCCAATAACGAAATAACTGTGAAATACCAGCATAAACAATAAACGAAGAGTTTGAGCCTATAAGCTATACACAGCCGCTGAATGTAATAAAGTGAACAACTGCTATCTAGTAAGAATAACGAACCTCCCCCAGGTATCCCAATAACGAAATAACTGCGAATAGACGCTGTAAACAATAACTGAAGATTAACTCAAGACGATGTTGCTCACTGCCGCGAAGAGGTATAGCAATTCAGCATGAAGTTGAGCTGTATTTACTACACTGTCTATGACGAAGTTGTGATTGATAAGAAGACTTAATGACGAAGCTGTAAGTATAATTCAGCGATTAAAGACGAAGTGCCTCAGCTATACTCTGCCGCCAAATATAACGAAGTAAATGACTGCTATCTAGTGAGAATAACGAACCTCCCCCAGGTATCCCAATTATAGATACGACGAAGTTTACCCTTTATAAAGAATGTTTTAAACATTCTAAAGAGCATTAGAGCTTATGTTATATGAAACGTATCTTTATGTTATATCATCCAACACTTCACAAAGAGTTTAATTCGTGTTTAGGATGTTTGGAGATTATACTCTAAATCTTAAGTCATAGTCAAGCTTTTCATCTATTACTATTGAATAGATAGGTAATTAGTGGCTACCTTTGGAACCTTCGTTTGTTATAATATTGAATTCAGAGTGTTTTGTATAACTTATCGTCTTTGTTCTGATTACTTTTGTTACCTCTGAATGGTGTATAAGTTTTATCTTACAGTGACCTAGAGTTCAAGTAAGCTTATCAGAACGGATCTTCATAAGTTGCTATTATTTAGCAAAATTAAATCTTATACAGATACTAAAAAACCCCCCTCCTAGGAGGGGGGTTTTTGAGAGGTATTGATTGTAAAGTTATCAGGGAACAAATACCAACGCAGGCTCTTCTACTGCATCATTATTATCAGAAATCAGAGACTTACTTCCACCAACCACAAGAATGTCTTTAAACTCATTACGACAGCCTTCAGATGCAGCTTCATACTTATCACTTGCATACCGAACTACAATATCACCGTATTGCTCTTTCACCGCAGTCAGAAGTGCAATGAAGTCAGAAACAGTTTGAGGAGTTTGATTCATCGTGTTAGTGTTGTTGTTAGAGGAATTAGAATTGGATGAGATAACTTTTATGATATCCCAATCGCCTGAGGAATGGTAATACAAAAAACCATCATTAGTGTAAGTTTCATCATTAAACCTAACTGGATAATATTCATTATCAACATTATTCTTCATAGTAGCAGTGCAAACATCACCATTTCTCAATCGGACAGTGATTGTTTGACCAATGTAATCAGAAAGATTCATGACTTGAGAGAGAGAAAGGGGATGATGAGAGAGAGAACTATGAATCTCAGCAGCAGTTATTCTCAAACACAAGGTAAGAGTTCTGAGTATTGTTATTACTTGTCAGAAGAGATTGCGGAGGAACAACAACGTGAAGGTCAACAAATTCAGAATACTCATCAACATCATTCACATTATAAGAACCACTGTTAATAGTGCGAACTTGAAGATTACCATACTTCTCTCGCACAGCGTTCAGTAGAGCGATGTAATCATCAATCGTATGAGGGCGAGTAACGGTATTGCTGCGAGCGGAAGAAGGATTCATTTTGTTCAAAGATGATGAATGGAATTGAGAAAGTGTATGAGAGGCTCCTACAATGAGCTGTAAGAGCCTCTAAAACATTTAGGCGACAGAGACTTCAGCGGTATTCACATCAGCCTCTACAGCCTCATCAGGAGTGATAACGATCAGCTCATTATCGGTGAATTGAAGAATTTGCTCCATCGTCACCAGAGGATTCTTCAGCATACGAACACCCATCGCAACAGCAACGGTTTTGGGAAGAGTAAGAGTGGCAGCCATTTGAGTAATGAATGAAGTGGTTGTTGAAAGAGTCTATTATAGGCCGCTGCTGTTGCCATAAGTATTCAGTTTATCAGAACATCAGAGCGAGATAGAGAAAACCAGCGAAGATGAAAGGAGCCATTGGAAGAAAAAGAGTGAGTTTTCATTATACTTTAACCTTATTGGCTCTCCTCCACCCCTTAAGGATACCACATTTTAGGGCTGGTGCTCGTTTAGTGTGCCACTTGTAGAGGTGGCACAGTGGTTATTGAGACTCAATACTCAAAAACAGGAACATCTACAGGAGAATGACCATTTCTAAAGTAAGTTTCAGTCGTAAGTCCTGAAAGAGTCATATAATCGCCACCAGCGACATCAACTTGTACTTCATTATTCAGTTGTTCAGGAGTGAGGGTCTGAAGATGATTCAGAACATCTTGCCAAGTGAAAGTCATTTTCAGAATGTTTGTGAGTTTTCGTTATACTTTAACCTTATCGCATCCCTTCCACCCCTTTAGAATACCACATTTTAGGGCTGGTGCTCGTTTAGTGTGCCAGCTCTACAGGTGGCACATCGGGTATTCTACATACCGCGAACTTGCATCAGTTCTTTATGCAGTTTCACCAGAAGTTCATTTGCAAATTCATCTTCTTCAATGTGCTCTTCAGGATAAGTTCTTTCAACCTCAAGAAAAGATACAAGCCATTTTGCCTGCTGCTCATTCAGAGTCAGTTTGAATTTCTTTTTAGTCTGAACTTTGAGTTTCATGAGATTAAGGAATGAGTTTTCATTATACTTTAACCTTATGGCAGCCCTTTCTCCCACTCCTCTAGAATAGCATACTTTGGGAGTTATGGTTGGTATAATGTGGCAGTTGTGGAACTGGCACAGTGGGGTGTGAAATACTTGACTTAATGAGAGTAGTGTGGTATACTTATAGCGAAGTCCTGGACGACGATTAAAAGAAAGTTTAAAGAAACATTAAAGAAGATTTAAAGAAACATTAAAGAAGGTTTAAAGAAACATTAAAGAAGGTTTATAATAGATTATAAGAAGGTCTATAGTGTATAAAGTTTTCCACAATTACCTATAGTTTTCCACATCTTTTCCACAACATTAAATACCATTTAATTTAACATTTATTTATACTTACTTAAAAGATACTGAATATAATCATTAGGCGCCTCACCTAAATCTTTAACACTATCAGGAACAACTTCTACATAATCACCAAAGCAAGAGAGTTGCTTTCCTGCACTATCATTATCACATACTACAACAATAGGTCTACCTAACATTTGCAAGTAATTCTTATAATCTTTAGGTGGATTATTAGTTAAAGTTGCAAGTGCAGATTGACCTACATTAGTCATTCGTGCAGCATCAAATACTCCTTCCGTTAAATAGATAACACCATTAGATTGATATAAACTTTCAGTTCCAAATAGAGTAACTGTAGGTAGTTTACGATAGGTATAATACTTTCCTTCTAGTTTAGAATTGAATATCTTTTTATCTCCATTAGGATTATACTGTTGATAACCTACAATTTGACCTGATAGATTATAACAATATAAAGTTGCAATGTTTAATTCTAAATCTAAAATTGGACAATGAAGTTCTAAATTTAGATACCTCTCTAGAAGATGTTCTTTAATGTTGTTTCTATACCTCATTGTGTAGTTGTGTAAGAAGACTTAGATTTAATCTTCTCCATCAATAATATATCTCACCTCACTCTTATAGAATTGAATCTGATGTACAATTTGTGGATTATAGGTATCGCCATTTGCGTATTCTAAAGTCAAGAGAATACTCTCAATAAGAGTTTCCAGTTCTTTAATCTTTTCTTGGCCATTACTCATTTTAGATGTTCTCCTCAATGACTTGTGCGATTTGGTTAAAATTCATACCTCCTTCATCATTCAGATAGGAAAGATAATCACTTCTTTATTAGGGTCAAGTTGTTGAAGCTTTTGAATCAATTCAGAAACAATCATTTATGTTTTTTAGAGTCAGATGAAAATTAAAGACCTAAAGATTCAAGAACCACCATAAACACAAGATACAATACGAGGGGATTCTTCATTATCACTTACAGGAAACACTTTGTATTTCTTTTCTTCAATTGCTTTATCATACTCATTCATCCAAGTATCATTACAAATAATCTCCTCAATAAAAAGATCTCGACATTCATCAAGATTGGATGCAATCATTACTACTATACCATAATTATAATCGCTCAGAACTTCTTCAATGATGTAGAGATTTTTAGTCATTTTTGTTTTGAATTAAGAGTGAGTGAGTGAGAGTGAGAGTGTTGAAGCTTAGCTTATAGACTGAGAAGTTCTTTACTGATTATCAATCTTTGAACTTTGTGCAAGTTCCTTTCCTTTATTAATGCTATACTGTTGAAGTAGAACAACAACAGTAAAAATAGAACCAAGAAGAAAATGTCCGTAATACACCAGAGCAGTGATGCAAGCAATATCAAACAGAACTTCAAAGATACCGAAATTGATACGAGACTTTACTTTCTTATAATGAATAATCTGCGCCTCATCGTTCCAGAACGTAAGAACTGAAATAATAAAACAAAACCAAGTGAAAAATGAAAGAATGTTCATTACTCCAGAGATGCCTTTATATGCACCAAAGTAAATGCAGGTTGCAAACACTACATTAGAACAAATTAAAGGGATAGAGTTTTTGAATTTGGTCATTTTCGTTTGGTTGAGAGAGAGAGAGAGAAAGAGAGATAGATATTGATTTGAGAACTTGAACTGAATCAGTTTTTCCGTGGAAGTTGTTGCTTAAGCTCATTGTGAGTAAAGAAGTCTCGTGTATCATCGGCATCATCAAGCCTCACTTTACGTTTGTAAATGTAACCAGCTTTCACCGAATCTAGATGTCCACACAAGTTACCATCTTCATCTTTGAAAAGAACAAGAACATCACAATACTTATCCCAGTCATAGGTGAGAATTTTTACCTGACGAATAGGAGCTTTCTTGAAAGCAACATCGCCTAGTTCTGTGAACGGATAATCAGTGAAAGCATCAATCATTGAAGTCTTTAGTGAGTTTTCATTATACTTTAACCTTATGGCGTCCTTTCTCCCACTCCTTAAGAATACCACATTTTGAGGCTGGTGCTCGTTGAGTGTGCCACCTTAAGAACTGGCACAACTATTCATTCAGGTTCAAGATAAAAACCAAACTTGGATACTTCCTCTTGAAGGTCTGATAGCCTAGAGAAAGTGGTCAAATTCCTATAGAATTCACTATTGGCAAATTCGTCAATCAAACGAATACATTCTTCTTTAGTTGGGAAATAGAGTCTACACACAAGAAGACCATCATCAATGTTGCTAACTGTCAGTTGAACGCAGTGATTGTATTCAGCCCTGTTAGATTGCACATAAAAGTTGTAACCAATCGTGAACTCTACAATTCCTGCACCATAATCGTGAAACTCAAGATAACCTGTCCTGACAAGTTTCTCATAACGATAACCCTGTTTGTAATGATAAACCTGGCTAACTGCATCTTCAATGAGTTTATGTAGTTCGTGAAGTTCCATTTGCTTGTTTGGTTGACGTTGTTATTCTACAGAATGGGTTGCGGCAGTGGTGGTTCTATTGTGCCAGTTGTTCAACTGTCATAAGTTTACTTCCATTCCGAGAACTTAACACCCCAAGATGCAACAGAAGTTTGAGTGAGAGAGAATCCATATTCAATATAATAGGAATTCTCTCCATATTCTTCTTCTGCATCATCCATACTTCCAGTATCAAAGAAATGCTGTTCTTTCAACATTTTCATAAATTCGTGACACCGTTGTTGCGTACTAAAGGATGCAACAAAATCATCGTTTTCTTTAAGCAATATATTATAAACTTTGTAACCACTAACATACATGTGACATTATGAATAATTAAGAGAGAGAGAGAGAGAGAGATTACCAATCATATTTCTGAAGTTCATCAATCACAGGTTCATCAGGGTCAAATAATACATAATCAACTTGATATTGCTCTTTCAATACTTTCAACAACTCCACAAAGCATACCAAATGTAAAGTCTTACATTCTTCAATTACATCGTTATCTACAGAGATAAGATTGCACCAATCAGAATGACAGATAGAAATGTCATTGAGATGATTTACTTCTAGTGGATGCAGATGAGCGGTGGAAAGAGTAAGAATCTTTTTGAAATTGATAGTCATTTTTGGTTGAGAATTGAAAGGATTTTACTCACAGCATACACAATATCATCTGCGCGAGAATTATCATTAGCTTTATACAAAGCACTCGCAGTATACTGAAGTGATGATAGATACTCTTTGATTTGTTCTTCTTTAGAGAGTTTCATTTGACTTGTGAGTTATAGAAATTAATAATCAGTAATCCAAACAACAATCATACTAAGCAGAAACAAACCAAGGATACCAATACCAATACCTGCAAAAACACTTCCTTTGATTAAAAGATAGAAAACCCAAAAGAGTGCAGAAGCGAGTAGTGTCCCCCCTGTTAACCTGTCATACACTGCCGTGTGGGTATATGACCTAGCCCCACAGTATCTGCAATGGTCCCGATTATGTTCCTTTTTCCACTCAGGGTGAGAGTAAGCCATTAGATAAATGAGAAATGGGGGTTTTTAACGGCCATGACTTCATTAATATGGTCCCTAATCCTCTCCCTCTCAGACTCAAGATCTTTGATACTATCCCATATGCCATCGGAATGCGATTGTGCCCATTGAACATACCTGCGTCTAACCCCCTCATGTCCCCCATCGGGTTCATTATTAGCTGGGTTATAGGATAAACACATCCAAGTGATATAGGTAGGGGTCTGCCAAAGATGGACATATCCGTCTTCTCCACTACTGAGCGTGAGATTGAGAGACATGGTGTGAGAGAGAGAATGAGTAAGAGGAAGAATCAGAGACTACCAATAAAAGCGATGAAATCGCCAATTTTCTTACAATCGTAAAAGCAATCGACTTCATCAGGAATTACCACATCAGGATAATTCTTGCGGAATTGATTGTAAAGATACTGACCATAGCGTTGACTTAGATTATCTTTGTAATAATCAATAGTCGCTTGTGCAACAAACTCGGAAAGATTGAAGTTTTTCATTGAATATCTCAAACGAAAGAAGCAGGTGAACCACAAGAATGATAGAAACTAATCATCCTTTGAGCTTGCTCACGACTAGAAAACGATTGCGTTTCCCACAGTTGCTTGTAAGGAAGAAAGTAACGAATGGTGAACATTGTTTTTGATTGAATGATGGAGCGAGATTAAAAGATTGCTTCAATCCAACGACCATCTTCAACTTGCTCTTCAATCCGAATCCACACATTAGGAAAACGCTCGCGCCAATGACAAAATGCTTCGTCAGCTTCATCATAAGTAAAGAACCCATTTTCCAGAAGATTGGAATAACCAGTGAACAAATTCAAACTTACAACTCGGAACATCTTGAAATCTCCAAAGGTTTTGTTATACTTTAACCTTATGGCGCACCTCGTCTCTCCACCTCCTAAGAATACCACATTTTAGGGCTGGTGCTCGTTTAGTGTGCCAGTTGTTCAAGTGGCACAGCAACTATTCTTTAGCTTTTAACTCAAATATCCACGCCAACAAAAGAAGAAGAAATATAAGTCCAAAGTCCATTAGTTCTTAAACTCCTCTCCAACAGGACGCGCAGAAGCTTCAATCCAACGTTCCCGCTCTTCATTATATTCATCTTGATAATCTTCGGAATCATAATCATAGTCGGGATTTTGATTACCAAATACATCATATGATTCAAACATTTCACAAGCAGCATCATAAGCATCACGTTCAGCTTGCTCTAAAGTATCTACTTCAATAATTTCAGTCCGAATATCATTATAACCGCCGCCAATTCCATAGCGAATTTCAAATTGAGCCATAGTTTTGTTGAGAGTGTGAAATTAAAAGAATGTTTGAGAGAGGAAAGACAGGTGGCAATGTTTTAATCGCCACCTTTGTTTAACCTCTCCCTGCTTCCTAATCCCCCTAGTTGTGGACTTGTATTCGGAATAGCGGGAAACAAGTTCACTATTCGCTAGTCTACTTTGGTCGTCTAGGATGTAGACCCCTAGAGTGCATGTTTTTTCTTTCGGAATACAAGTCGTAAAGCACTTAGACGCTTGCTCCTATTTGAGAACCACTCAACACAAAATAAAGAACACTGGTTAGATGTTAGTAGTGGAGTGTCTTTAAGGGCGCACCTCATTCCCATTTTGGTTGTTTAGAAATCAGATTTGATTTTATGTAACAGAGTGTTAAACTCCGAGAATCATTAGCAGCATCTTAATAATCCATTGTACTAGCTCCAGAACTTAACCAGTATAGCAGATTTGAGCCTGCGTGGGGAGAATAGTGGACAGTGCAACAAGTGGCACACTCGCTATTCTTTATACAAACTCCTCATCAAATGTAAAGTATTCGTAGATTTCGCCCATAATCTTATCACTAATGAAATCCTTAATTTCATCAGGTAGAGGATTATCTACGTGTTTATGTGCTGCGTTCCATCCTCTCTCAATTCCAATATCAATACATTTTTCAATCAACTTGCGGAAATTTGGTTTCATTTGTTATAAAGCAAAGTTGCAGTAGTTTCTTTGTAGGTGTAATGTAACTTGATAAATGATTTAAGTTGTGTTCGCAACCATTCTACATCATCACATTCATCCACCATTCTTGCAAACTTTTCATACTCAAATTGACTTGTAAGGTTCATTTACCAATCCTCATTGTGCGTTCTTTAGAAATATTACGATTGAAAGGGTCATCGTAAGGATAAATGTATGTATTCATCCATCCATCAGATAACACTTCCCAAAACTCAATACGAGATGATTTATAATCACTCATTTCATCGTAATATTCTAAAGCAGTCAAACAGTTTCGGAATCCATCAAGAAAGACTTCAAGTTTGGTTGGAGTTTGAAATCTCATTGTAATTAAACCTCAATGGAATAAACAGATTTTACACACCAACCAGTATCATCACTGATTGCATCAGCAAGATAGTCTTCACTCTCTACTTCATACACCCTACCAACAGCATACTTAGTAAGATTATCTTGAAGTTTCTTTGCAACTTGTCCATCATCACAAGTGAAATCATATTCAATTTGAGTTACTTGAAGTTTCATTTACTTAGCGATGAGTGAGAGGATGACCCAAAATACTGACAATCCTGCTAGGACTCTAGGATTATCTCTATTTAATACTACAACATACATACTACTAATGAGAAGGCAAACTTGCGAGTAAGTCATTGTTTTTTAGATTGAAAGTGTGTGTGTGTGTGTGAGAGAGAGAGAGGTTATCAGCTATTCAGAAGCTCTTGAATAACTTTAGAGGCTTGAACTGCAAGTGTATCTTCTGTCTTATTGCGTGGGAGGCTCACATTAGCCTCTGGAGTGGCTTCTTTCACCACTTCAGCAGTGGAGATATCCTTATAGCGATTGGAAGCGATTTGAGAGGCTTGTAGCCCTGCAATCACATTTTCAGCTTGTTGTTGAAGTTTTGCGTTCTTTCGTTGTTGATTAGCAACACGAGTGCGCATTTTAGAATCCATCACACGACCTTCAGCAGCAAGTTCTGCAAGACGAGCATAACGAGCTTCAATTTCTTGTTGAGTTTTAGCCATTTTTGAAGTGATGAAAAGAACAGGTGAGCCTGAAGTATTTAATACTTCAGTGACGGTATTTTGAGTGTGAAGCGAAAAGTGCTCCACCAACTCATCTAGAATACCACACTCTAGGGGCTGTGCTCGTTTAGTGTGCCACCTCTACAAGTGGCACAGTGGTTATTCGTTATGTGGACTTACCAAGTCTTCAGCAATTTCATCTTCAATGCCACTACCAATAAGAAACTCATAAACAGAATCTTCATCATCGTCCTCTGCAATAAAAATATCTCTCATTAGCATATCTACATCAGTATCACCCATTCCTGGATTTTTATCAAAACTTTCCTTCATCATTTGCATTGCATAATTAAGCAAATCATCGTGGTTCATATTGTTAAGAACACGATAGCAATGGTCGGTTAGAAGAGTATCAACTTGTTCAGTAGTGAGTGTCATAGTGTGTGGGACAAATGGGTTTTACTGATAATTATTTAATATTTCTCTGACCGTTTTGCAAAAACTTTTCTCCACCAAGGAAAACTCGCAAATTCAATTTTCCTTCTCAACTTTTCTTGACGCGCCAAAAGAATAAAACCATTGATGTGAATATCATCCGAATAGGGAGTTTCTTTAATCATAGACACAAGTTCGGTCATAGATTTTTGCTCAAGGAACGAGCAAATAGATTTGTAAGTTTGAAGGTCCAACATTTTGGTTTTGTGAGAGTTTTACAGAAAAAAAAGGTGTGTTACTAGAGTTGTTAATTATTCAGATTGAGATTGATTACTCAATGCTTCTTTTACAAGAATTCTTTTCACTTCATCATCAATACATTCAAAGATTTGACTGTAGATGTAATCTAAATCTTTAACTTCATTCAACACCACCTCTGCAATCTCTAGTGGATAAGGGATTGAGTTACATTCTTCATCCATTTCAAATACATCTTCCTGAGTGAAGATAAATGCTGCAACAGGTGCGTCTTTACCTTGTTGCTCAATCAGATTTTCAATTGATTCTTTAAGTTGTTGAAGTTTTCGCGCCATAGTAGTTTATAAGGAGAAAGAGGGAAGAAAAAGGGTGAGGTATATTACTACACCTCACCATCACATTGAAGTCGCTTGAGGCAAATAGGTCCAATACCAAGTTGAATGGACTTCTTATCACTCAACTCACGATTACAAATAGAACACTGCCCGGTTTCGTGACCGAATAGTTGTGCGAGTTTGATGAGGTTCTCATTTGCATCTTCAAGAAGACTGAGAGTATCCTCACTCGTATTACCTTGAAAAACACCTTCTGGAGTGATTTTACCCGAGTAATTACCATTCTCAAAGACATAAAGGTGATTGAGGTTAATCCCTTTCGTAACAGTGCAAATAGTGATGTTACCTGGAAGGCGGAGAGTGAACTTACGATTTTTGGATTTCACTCCATCATACATTTTCTTGACGAGAGAAACATAAGGACCATCTTTCTTCTCTTGAGGGAAAAGTTTCTCGTTAATTTCTTCAGTGGCGAGATAGTGAACCCAAGCCTCTTGTTTTGCAGAGAGATTGCGACGGCTAATCAGACTCATTGCAAAGCTACTGCATTGCAGAAACTCTTTGATATATTTTACAGCCTCTTGAGTATCATCAAAAGCAGAGTCAAACTCAATGAATTGACCTTTCTTTTCAATAGTGAAATTCATTTGAATAATTTAGTAAACTACTTTTGTGATAAAGAGCTTAAGCAGCCCTCTCCCACCTCCTAAGAATACCACATTTTAGGGCTGGTGCTCGTTTAGTGTGCCAGTTCCACAGGTGGCACACGCTATTAAAAAATTAAAAGACAAAATCATTTGCGTTTTGCCATTCATAACAACCTGGAGTTTTTACACTCTCAGCACCATCGTATTCATCAATACGATAAAGACCATCAACCTCGTCAATTCTCAAATTGGCATATTTACCATTTGCTTTTTATCCAAGTTCTTCTACAACTTGAACAAGAATAGGGTCGTGACGAGAAACCTCCCTCTCATTCCAAGTTTGCTCATTATACTTTCTATTATGGGTAATTCTTTCTTCCATACTCATAGAGTTGAAGGACTTACTATTTGTAGTCACACGTTCCTCATAAGGCACCAACCATACTGTGAACAATCCGACGCTAGAAAATTCTTTATCTTCTTCAATCCATACTTGTTGTCCTTTAATTTCCCAATAACGCTGGCAGGCAAGTTTAGAAAGAGCAAACCCACCGAAGCAGGCATTATAAACTATTTTAGTCATTTTAGTTTCAGAGTAAAAGGGTAAACTATTAAAAATTATTTAAACCATAGGACAGGGAACATCTTCCCATTGTTCGTAGAAGGCTTCACTTACACCCTCAAGAATTTCTTCAAGTTGAGTGTGAGGAGGGAAACTATAATCTGCAAGGATTTCGTTAGTATTATTTCCTAGAACAATGAATAGAGTTGCAAAATCATCTTGATGTTGAACTCTCACCCAGGCTTCATCTACAGCAGTAATCCTATCTGCTGCATCTTTTCGGGTTGCAAGTTTAGTATTACCCGATACTTTTTCATAACCTTCACCATCATTCACGGAGACAATCTGAACTCCAGCTTTTTGAAGTTTGTGAAGAAGGCTCATTACAGGTTGAGACCAATCGTAAGTCTTTTTAGTCATTTTAGTTTTGTTTAGGATGTGTGACAAATGGTTTTTACTAGGATTTAATCTCAATCAGAAAGGCAGCCATTCTCGTCTAGAAAACCTGCACACCATTTGCCATCAGAATAAAAACCAATGTAGAAGCTACCGATAGCGAAACCAAAGATTTCATCACCACAATCGGTATCATTTACAGGAAGGGAAGGATTGTTATTCCAACCAATGTAAGCAAAACCAATGTGAATGTGACCGTAATTTGAATTGACGTTAAATGCGTTCATTTGAGTTACTTCAGCTATTTTTTGATTGCGTCTTCTGAATTGCAGCCATTACAGAAGTAGTAATGGACTTCACATTGTTTTTGTTGTCTTTAACAATATAAATTGCTCGCTCTGGGTCAAGTTCTTCTTTCAGCATAGCCTTGTATTGCTCTTCAAGATTTTTAAACTGAACGACTTGAGTAATCATTGGGTTCTTTTCTTGTTTGTTTTTTGTATAAAGAGGGTGCGTTTTGACCCCGCACTCTCTCCCACCTCCTAAGAATACCACATTTTAGGGGCTGGTGCTCGTTTAGTGTGCCAGTTCCACAAGTGGCACAGCAGCTATACTTTATTGGCCACAAGCCTTTTTTAAGGCTAAAAGAGCGGAAAGAGTGCTCCTTACTTCGGTTGGCGTTCTACACCATTCAAGAGCATTAAGAACTTGTTTTCTTTGGGCACATAATTCAGATGCCCAAAATCTGAATAGTTCTGCATCTTCAGAGTCCATAGACATTTCAATCCCTCACTTTAGCAAGATGCATATTGTCAAAAATCATAAACGGCAATTCATTATTTGCAACGCCCACATTCTTCTCAACAAACTCAATAATAAGAGCCTGCATCACCTCTGCATACTTTTCGTGTGATTCAATATACTTGATTGTCTCTGGAGTGAGTGCAGATGCAATCGTATTCAGTGTTTTAGGATCTAGTGTATTAGGATACATTTGTTTTGGTTTTTCAGGGTTTACGAGTTCAACTTTGATAATACTATTTTTTGTGAAATAGTAACAAGTGCCAGAGTGGTAATGATCTGAAATTCTATTTTGGTTTTTATCTACAAGTCTATATTGTTTAGTATGACTAGGTAGAAATTCATTTAATGTAACTACCCCGATTCTTTCTTCACCGTTTGTATAGGTTACCCTTACATTTTTTCCAACAAAATGTGAAAGATTAATCTTAATTGGTTTGAGGTTTACGGGTTCAACTTTTACAATATCATCATAAGAAGTAAAACAACCAATACCTTTCATAGTATTAACTGAGTTTCGTAATTCGGATTTGAAAAGATAAGTATTTTTCTCTTTGTCATATAAAAATAACTTCCCAGTAGACGAATTACCATCTCTAAAAGTTACTTGTACTTCTTCATCAGTGCCAGAGTATCGTGAAAGGTCAATCATTTTGTTTGTAAGTAGGATTTAGGTCAAAAATCAATAAGAATTCCAAAAACGAATTCTTTGAACTCCAGAAGGGATTTCTGAAACATTAATTTCCAATCCATCTTCCATATCAGCATGATATTCATGATGAGGAATTTTAACTGTTAGAGCAGAATCTATAAGATGAATATTATGCTCGTATGGCTCAATATTATCAAAGTATTTTAAAGTTTCAGATGGAACTGATACTCTAGCCTTTACGCAAGCAATAAATACTTGCTTTTGATTTTCAAAATTTTCATCAGGTACACGGAAACCTATTAGATGACCGGACATTGACATAAAATTAAAAGAGATGGGGGTGAGTTTGGACGAAGAATTATTACCACTTACCTTGTTGAATTAAGATTTTACGAATTTGCTCGTAAATATACTTTTTTAGCTCTTTATCTTGAGTTAAGTCAAAAGCTTTATACAATCTCTCCAAGTAATCATCTTGTGTTGAAAGATTACCTACAGTGCCTGTAGTTTCACCGAGAGTTGTTAATGGAGAACCTGCTTTACATTTGCTCCTTCCAAAATTTCCAGACACCCTGCCTGATGTGCGAAGTTTTGGTTTAATTTTTGATAGATTAGAATAGGTCATTCAGAGGTCTCTCTCTCCACTTCAACCATAATAGCATAATCATACTCCAGTGCTCGTTTAGTGTGTCAGTTTAAAAAGAGTCACATTCGGTCAAGATGCAGGAAAATCAATATACCGAAGTTTGTATATATCACACTCTTCACCATAAACAAGTTCCGAATCAGGGTCATAGATATCCCCAGAAATCAGTTTTTTACCAATTTTACTGTAAACCCGATAAAGAAAAAGAGTTTGGGTATTTTGTTTTAATTCTTTCACAAACTCCACAAGTTCTTCATAAGTATAGAATGCGTTACTTTTTACAAGGAAACTTTGGTTGTTATAAATTCCAGTTGGACCGCCATATACAAATCCATCGAAATACTCTTTAATTGGTTCAAAACACTTTAAAGTATTCTCTGGAGAGAAAATCTCTCGCCCTGTGTATTCACCATTTTTTCTTGCAACTTCAAGAGTTGCTTGGTGGTCTTCATCAACTGCTCGCATCCATTTTTCAAAGTCACAACCAATGTTGAACTCATTTTCTGGAAGTCCTTCATCTTCCCATTCAAATTTTTTATTCTTAAGAATGTCGGCAATTCGATTAAAGTGGGTTACCAATGACTCATAAACTTCTGGGTCAGAATAAATTAAATTTTCTTTAAATGTAAAATTAGGCATTTTAATAGATATATGTAAGTATTATATAGGAGGAAGCACACCACACCCGAAGGAGTAGTGTGCCAGTTGTTAAAGTGGCACAGGATTATTCTTTAGCACTAAAAGACCATTCTTCTTCAATACCTATAACACTATATTCCCCACTCTCTATTATTTCTTTAGCACAGTTAATTGCATCTAGCATAGTATCACGATACTTCCAACGACGGGATAAATCACCATGAAGGAAATAATCAATTCTGTATTGTAGTCCCATAATTAGCAATCTCTTGAATTTATAATTTTTTCATATAGCTCTGGACTATGTTTTTTATAAACCATCAAGAGTTCTTCCAAATAATCACTCCATCCTTCTTCATCACAAAAGGCTTCAATCATTACTTGAGTAATAGCTTTAAGGAGAAGGTCATTTTGTTTTGTCATTTTACTTCACTAGCTTCAAGTTTACTTTTAAGAACTTCATAGATTTCCTGTTGATTTTCAGAGTTAATTCCAAACTTACTCAAAAACTCTTCATCACTTACTTGAATATGCTTGATTCCACTAAAATGTAATTCATGACTTTGAAGACTTACAGGAGCACCATTTTTTAAAAGAGTCAGTTGAATCTCTTTTACATCACCTTTTATTAGGTGAATGAGATAATCAATCAATTGATCAATATCCTCAATTCCATCATTACTAAAGAGGGTCGGTAAGTTGCTATAAGTTTTTTTAATCCGAGTTTTGGAAGTCATAGTTGTTTGAGAATACTACGGGCGCGTTTAACGAGGTGAATTGAATCCTCATACTCTGCAATGGAACTGCTAGGTTTTTCATCAAACTCTAACCAAGCATCTAAATCATCTACAAGTTCGTTGCAGAGTTTTTTCAATTCCTCATTTTCAGTCATTTTGGATACCCTCACAACTTACATCAAGGTATTCGACTTTAGGGCTTGCGATAGCACTACAAAGAGCTTTGTTTGCTTTCTCATAAGAAAGGAAACCTCCATATCCACCATCAGTAACCATATCAACCCAAAACAATTCAAAAATTCTCTTTTGGGGAAAATACCAGTCAACCTCGCCATGTTTAGTTACTCTTTTAATTCGGTAGTTTTTCATTTTAGTTTTCATTAAATCCAAGTTTTAACATTTGCTTTTGGATGCTTTTTACAGGCACTCAAGACTTCTTCAACAAAGGGAACGAAGTCCTCATAGGTTCCCCAACCATTAGAAGCATCAAACTTCTTATAGTGTTCTGGATTGGATTTGAGTTTCTTTAATCCTTCTTCAAGAATTGGAACTATCATCCCAGCAGTTGGAGTTTCCCATAGTTCATCTGGTCTCCATAGACATTTATAAATCCCTGCTTCTTCTGCCATTTTATTGACGTTATGAGTTATATTTGCAGAAAACAACTCAACTTTATGTGGTTCTGGTGCCCCAGTATCCACTTCAATATCTAACCAAATATCAAGATACATAATAATCCTTTGCGGGTGCGAAGTCATCATAGCAGGAAACACACTACTCCCGAAGGAGTAGTGTGCCAGTTCAGAAAGTGTCAGTCGTAAGTCTTGACTACTTCTTCTTTAAGTGGTTCTTTTTTAATGAGTTGAGAGTTCACCCATTTTTCCACTACTTTCAATTCCATATCATAGGAATCGTATGCATCAACAAAAGGATTAAGATTACAATCAACCCAAGTGCCAAATACATTCATTTGAGCATAATATATCAGAGAATGGCAAGGTCTACCATCAGCCCATTTGTTGCGTGAGACAATACGATACTTCATCAGTTTTTATCAGTTGGGAAGAACTGAAGAGGAGTTCCATTCACAATCAGAATTTTCTGAATGGAGCCATTCTCAAATGCAGCCTTAAGAATTTCATTCCTTTGATATTCAAGTGATTGAGCAGACACAGTAGAGGCAAGTGCCTTATTTTCATCTGCTTTCAGTTGTGCAGTCTGTGTCTTAACTTGTTGCTCTTTATTCGCAGATTGTGCGGCAACCACACGATTTACGGAAGCAACCAACTCATCAGGAAGGTCTGCCTTACCAACGATAATGGAATCAATGGTAATCTTACCTTCAAGACCATTTTTCTTCAGAGCATCAGAAAGATTAGTTTTAATCGTGTCCTGAATTTGCTCCAAACTTGAGTTCACAGCAAGTGCAGAGAACTCGTCTACAGATTGATTGACGGCAGAAGTAATCAGGCGAGCAATGTAACTACTCATAAGTTGAAGTTGACCACTATCACCAACGCTGTGATTAGAAAGGTCATAACCAGTATAGAACTCATAGAGAGAAGTAGGATTGATGCTGTAGGTTACAGTCACATCCATCTCCTTTAAGATGGTGTTATCTTTAGTCTTGGGGCGAAGGTCATTTGCAGTCACCGTAATCTTACGAGTATTGAAGACTTTGATATTACCAAGTCCTTCATATTTAATTCCTGGACTTAAAATTTCATTTTTCACTTGACCATCAAAACCTACGAATAGTCCATTTTCACCAGTGCTAATTGTGGTGAATTGCCCTGCCGTAAGCACAAGAACAAGAGCACCAACACCAACACCAATACCGACTTTTGCGAGAGACATAATTAAAAAAGGGGAGGATGAGGAACAATTAATCTTTTGTTACGCCTGCGTATATAAACGCAATCGCAACAAAGAGTAGAAAAGCGAGAGGAATCATCTTAAGAAAGAACAACACTGGAAGTCCTCTCAAAAGAAGAATGTAGAGTAGAGCAGATACTCCAATAGAAACACCTAGAATTCGGATTACCATATCAAATCAGCAAGAAAAAACAACAAGTTTTTCGTTGGGAACCAGACTTAAAATTTGTTCAAGAGTGGGAGATTCTTTTTCTCTAAGAAACTCTGCACAAATACCATCATAGTTCAATCCAAATTCGTGAGTAAAGACTGGACGACCAAGTGATTTCTCAACTGCCTCGTGAAATACATCAAAAGGGCAACAGAGTTCTGTAACGAAAAGTTGAACTCCTGCAATCTCCTGATGAGAAAGACCTTCCCACCATTTAGACTCATAAAGTTCAATTGCGTTTTCTTTTCCGATAGAGTTTTTCATAAGTTTCAATTGTAAGTGCAGAGTTGAGTCATACGTCCTCGTTCGTATCCTTCAGTCCATTTGCCTCCTTGAGAAATGCAAGATTGCTTTGAAGGAAGAACGAAGTTTCCATTCATTGCACCGAAGGCAATAGAAACCACAATACCTCCAATAGCACAACAAATCAACAGTTCAATACCTCCAATAGCACAACAAATCAACAGTTCAATGAGAGTAAATCCTTTGTTCATTTCCAAATACCAGCAACTACGAAAATAGCAAGAATGAAAAGTGCAATCAGAATAGTAATCCAAAGAGGAGACAATACCATAGCCAGGGCCAGGTAATATGACCAGTCAGTTTTAGACCGATAAACAGAATAGTTAACCATCCAGGAAATTGCATACCAGAAGAGGCGGTTGTAGAAGAAGATTTTCTAGACATTGAAGTTTCGTTGTTTAATCGTATAGTATACGGGGTATTGGCGGCAAAGTCAATGGTCTTGTGCCAGTTTGTCAGGTGTCTTTTTTAAGAACTGGGATAAAAATAGAACAAACTACTCCAGTAATAAATGCAAGTGGAACAAAGATTAGTGGATTGTGGAAAATGAATCCAATAAGTGAACCTAAAATACCAGTAATGAAAAGATTGCGAAGATTGAATTTCATAAGAGTTTGTGGTTGTGTGTGCTGAGGTCATCATAGCAGCAATTCAGGAAGCAGGGGAGGTATTCTGTGTCAGTTCAAGAAGCGTCACATCATAATCCTGCCAGTGAGAAGTGAAGTAGTTATAATGACTTTCAACATCTTTTTGAGACATTTCAAGTTCTTTACCCCATCTCTTACACAACCAATTATTCTTAGTGATTAAATGAAACTCATAAGTCGCTTCATATTCAAAATCTTCAACTTTGAAGGATTGGTTAATCATAGTGCAGGTTCAATTCCATTATCAAGAAAAACATAGTCATAACGCTCTCCGTAGTCTTCACAGAGAGACTTTACATTATACTTTCTCATAAATCTACGAGACATTGCTTCTTCGGCAAGTTTATAGATTTCATCGTAATCTAGGTCTTTGCAAACTTCTTGTGAAAGAAACTTTGCGAGTTTAACAGGAACAACTCCCGTAAGAGTTTCTAGACTTTGAACTTTTTTAAGTAGGTCATCACCAGTAAGCATTTCAAATCTCCTCGTCAAGTGTAGCAATCATTTTTACAATATGATAGTATTCCTTATAATGCTCCGAGTTATTAAAATGCTCCACAGCATCTTCATAAGTCAAATACATTATCTCATTGGTTTTATGTAAGTCAGCATAAACTTCACCATCTCGGCGTTTTTGCATAATAACATAAAAAGTAGTCATTTCAACACTCCTCAATAAAAATGTAACCAACACCACCACAGGTTTCGCAATCATAAAGATGACATTCACCCCAAGAATACTCTGGGTAATCTTCTACTACAAAGTTTGTAGCAAATACTTCACTAACATTTTTAAATTGTTCCAGTTCATTAGGGTCATCTGCTGAAACATAATGAAGCGTCCAGCTTTCTCCGTGAGTTTCGCAATCAGGACACTTACGAATTTCTGTTACACCTTTGATGATGTTGCGAAGTTCATTTGCTTCAAGTGTAATTCCGTATTCAGAGCGTTGCATTAGTTTGCTTGGGTTACGAAGTCATCATAGCATCAGGCACACCGAGACTCAAGGGACAGTGTGCCGGTTTTTCAAGTGGTTAGGTATCCTTTTACTTTAAGTTCTTCTATGTCGTATAGTAAAGTATCTACCCGTTTTTGTAGATTTTTCACACTTTCGTCAACATCAATAGTATAGGTTTCAAGAAATAGTTCATAATCACAATCATAGTTAGAGGTAACAATCCTATCACTAACTGAAACAATAGTTTCTTCATGATATGTCTTGGAGTTAATCCAAATCTGTCCTACTTTCGGGTAAATCATAATTCAGTGAGAAAGATAAAGAACATAGTCTAGAACATCTTGAATACCCTGTTCGGTAGTAATCAAGTTTGCGGGAACTTTTCCTTGAAGATGAGTATTTGGAGTTTGCATCCAATGCCTCATCAAAACTTCATCACCACCACAATTTGAGTGAAGTGCCATAAAGATTTGAAGAAACTTTACATCAGCATACCATTCAAGAACTCCAAGAATCTCTCCTGCTCGTCCAGCAGATTTTTGAAGTAAGTGTGTATCAGAACTCATACCTAAATCCATAATCTTCTGCCTGTTGAATAATGTTTTCGTATGAATGTGAAGTGAGAGAGACTCCTGCATCATTTAGAAAATCTTCCGCAGCTTCTGCAATACTTTCCAGTGCTTCGTGAGTGAGTTGTTTAATCATTTTACCTCTTGTGTTTGTTTTAGTAGATTGTAGTATAAAAAAAGATACTCAAAAGATATAGCATTAATTTCATCCGCTACTCTAGAACATATTCCCCATGCAAGTTTATTAACTGGGTCAATACGTTGAACTGCAAATGTGATGTTACTATGTTTAAGTTTCCAAACAGTTCCAGGAGTAATCTCTTTATAGAGGCTCCTTTTAGTTTTGTAAGCAGTAAAGTAATTACCCATTGATGCCCTTTACATAGTAAGAGTTATACACGAAAAAGTCAAGAGTTAGAGTTTGACCCAGAAAATTAAAATAAAGATGAATAAGTGAACTATCAAAGAGCGTTACACTAAATCCAACATCTGGAACTCTCCAAAAGTCAGAATGACTGACTTGAATGTGCGAAAGTACAAACTTTCTACATCCTCCAAGTGCAATAGACAGATTGTGACTGAAATCTCCAGTATGTTTAAATTTGAGTAGATACATTAGAAAGATGGGAGAGAGAGGAGAAAAGGTGGAGGTGCATTAAACACCTCCCAGGAGACTATCAAAGAGCTGCTGCTTGTTCGGGAGTGAGGAACTCACTGAAAGGTGCTTTCACTGGTTCTAGACCATTCTCCGTTTGCCTGTATTCATTCAGGTCAATGACGTAATCCGTCTCAAGCATTTCCTTCATCATTTCATACTTGTCGGGATTTTGAGATTTTACGTCTTTCAGAAGAGCATCAAGCTCAAGACTATCTTCATTGATTTCAACAGAAGGTGTAGGACTGGAGCCAATCATACACTCTGCATCAAGTTTAAGGTCTTTGAGAGTTTTCTTTACAGAGATTGGATTACCCAGCATTGAAGGATTGCTGCACTTATACATAATCCATTTTGAATTTGATTTTTTGATGATGTAACCTACAGGCTTATGACCGTCATTGATTTGATATTCGCCTGCTTGAATACGCGGAAAGGTAAGAGCCATAATGAAACTTTGAGGTCAGTGCTTGATTGAACTTACAGTATAGCACCTTTGGAGTTGCTGCGGTGAGCATAGTGGACGGTTCAAAAAGCGGCACATCCACTACTTCTTATACCTATAGAATGAGTAGAAATACCTATTGACGCTATCTAATAGTATGAGTATAATCCTTCTGTGGTTTGAAAGGGTTAACTTTAGGTTCTTATAAAGTCTTAAAGAGCTTAAAGAAGACTTAAAGAGGGCAATCAATTCACATCATAAGCACCAGAGCTATACTCATTATACAGTGTTTGAATAGCTAAAGCATTTTCATAGAGAACTCTAATCTCACTCACTAGAGTATTTAAATCATCTTGAGTTGCACCCTTAAGAGCATTTTCAATTTGTTGAAAGGAAAGTTGAGTGTTAACAGTGTGAGAGTAAACCATTTTAGTAATCGCAGATTGGGTAAATGGAGCAGTCGTTTTCTTCCGTATTTAGAGTATCTGGAGGACTGGAAAGAAGTTGATATAACCTTCCCATTTTCCACATTCTATCCTCATTGCCTTCATTATCTGGAAATACAGCGCATTGTTCTGAATATGCACTGATTGCTTCCTTAAGCAATCTCACTTGTTCATTTGTAAAGTCGTATCTTTTCATAAGTTGTAAAGTAAAAGTTTGGAGTTTCTTGTGGAATGATTTCAATGATGTCTATATCACAGTCTTCGTGGATAGAGTGCTTACCCTCATCAGTTACTGACCATACCCCACGATAGTTTAATTTGCGTTTAATATGATGTTTGTAGGGGGCAAAAGGATAAAATTGAGCATAAAAGAAAAAAGACCCATTCTTTGCAACAAGACCGTCTCCAGGTTTACATTCACATAGGTTAATCATAGTAGCGTAGACCTCTTTTTATGTTCGTAAAGAGTAAAGTAAATGTTTGGAGTTTCTTGTGGAATGATTTTAACTATGTCGTTGTCAGTAGGCCCAATTGGAATATGATATCTACCATCATCTGTGAATGAAAAAGTAAATTTACGAGTATTTGATACTGCAATGTGTGGATACATACCACTAAACTCTCCTCTATAATGAGAATAGACGTGGAAACGTCCTGACTTTGAGATTAGAAAGTCTCCAGGTTTACATTCACATAGGTTAATCATTACTCCATCCCAACAACAGTAATCATAACATAAAAGCTCCCCTTTCGGAGAGCTATATGGACGGTTTAAAATGCGGCACTAGGCGAATAGATATTCCTTCCATTCTCCTATATTTGAGTTCCTAATAGTGAGGGACATTTTATTGTAGGGCTTGTAAGGCTCAAAAAGAAGTTTCATATCAGCTTCTTTAGGAGTTCTATTCCCTTTCTTAAGATTACAACGAAGACAAGAAGTAATTAAATTTTCCCAAATATCTTGGCCGCCACGAGATTGTGGTAGAATGTGGTCTACTGTAAGATTTTCTTTCGCACTACAATACGCACAAGTATGTTGGTCTCTCGTGAAGATTGCTTTACGACTTACATTATTCGCCATAATGCGACTGTAAGGAAGTCTTACATAGGAGAGTAGACGAACAACTCTATCTGAAAGAATTTGCACTTTTTTCTTAATCACATAAAGAAGTGCTTTACGCTTTGATACAATGTTTAAAGGTGCATAGTCTGCGTTCAGAACAAGTATTTGATTTTTTGGATTAAATTTAAGATAGTCCATTGTCTTTTAAATTTACATAGGGTTTAAAGTAAGTTGTAAGGCTTTAGTTCCTCGGGTCTTTCATAGAAAGCAGCGATAGCAATGTCGTCCCAAGCGTTAGGAATATGACGATGAATACGATTGAGACCAGAAATATCGTAGGGAATATCATCTGCTATAATGTCGGCAAGAAGTCCAGTGTTTTGTCTAATCTCGTTTGTAGTCTTTGGCCTGCGGTAATAATACCTCTTCCAATCGGGAAAGTCTCTTTGTGTTTTACTCATTGTTTTAAAAAGCAACGGTTTTTAGAAGATTCATCGCATCTTCTAGCTTTCTTTGTCTATTAACTAGAGCAAAGTAGAAGCGAAGAGTATTGTAAGCATCATCTATCAATCCTCTGTGTTTATGTAAGTATTATAGCACAGCCAACTTGAAATTGGAGTATAACTGTGCCGGTTCATAAAGTGGCTCTAGTATAGCCTTTCTCTTTTAGATGTATCTATACCTCTTGCTCTTTGGTATTGAGATAAATTTCCTGGTGTAGTTATAAATCCAGTTTCTAAACATTTCCATTTTTGTGAATTGGTTACGGCTGCTCCTTTTTTACCCACCTCACTCCACTCTTCTTTACTCATACCAAAAATTCCAATCTTAAGTTCTTTTACTGCTTTCCCCCCAAGAGAAGCTGATTTTATTCTTTCTTCATCAGTTTGAGAAAATATACCTCTCCTTTCTTCCATATTCTTATTTCCAGATATTTCCCCATTTTTTGATCTTATTTTTCTTTGCTCTTCTTCACTTAAAGCGAAAAATCCAGTTAATATTTTTGAATTTCTTATTTTTGCACCCTCATAGATATAAGAATTATAATATATTTCTTTCCTATTACCTACACCTCTCATAAGAATGTGAGCGTGGTTCATTTTTTTAGATTTCCAATGATTTTCACCATATCTTTGAATGCAAATCTTTTCCAATAATGCGTGAGCCACATAATGCTCCTTTGCTGTTAATTTAACAATCCTAGAATTTTTACCAAAAATACTTTTAGGGAATACGTGATGCTTTTCGGTATAACCTTCAGGTGGAGTCCTTTTCTCTGCTTTCCTAATAAGATTACAATAATGCTTTAGATAATTCATTTCTATTCTATTGATACTGCATTACTATTTATAATAGAAAAGGTACCCAAAAGAGCACCTAATCTTTGACTGTAGAGATTGCAGTATCAACAGACATTCTTATTTATATACTATTTCATTTGTTTCATAAGTTGCATATATATTCTTCAAAAACTCTTTGGCGTTCCAGGAAATAGAAAAAGAACCGAAGAGTATTATAGGCATCTACATCCGCCCGATGATTTTCTCCAATAAACTCAAGACCATAAGAACGCATTGATTTTTTCAAGGAACCTGCGGGAGACTTACCATTTACCATTTGCGTATAAACAAATATGGTCTTTACATCAACTATGCGACGACCGAAGAATGGAAAGTTTATTCCATTTTGCCTGAACTCATTTTTGAGTTCATTAGCATCCCCTCCACCCCAGGTTATGGGATTGCAAAAAGGCTTTTCTTCGGTCAGAAGATTACCCAGTTCTTCTGCAACTTGTGAAAGAGGAACAGATTTCTCTTTAATGATTTCGTCTGTGATGCCTGTTAGGTTTGAGATAAAGTCAGTGATTTTTTCTTCGGGGTCAAGATACCAAGAATAGGTTTTTATATTCTCTGAAGTTTCCCCTAGTGCTATACCAACTTGTATTACTTTAGGAACTGTTCCATCTTTTTTATTATTCAGTTCAAGGTCAAGAGAAAAATACTTCACTTTAAGCTCCAAGTTTCTTTTTCAGTGCTTTAAGGCGAGCTTTAGCCTGACGCTTTGCAACAGGCTTATGTCTACCTTTTTCATTACGAGAGGATTTATCGCTCTTCTCGTGAATTTTATAGTGATTAGAACCTTGCATTGGACTTCTCTTGAGTTGTACTCATTGTAGCACATCTGGGGACAGATGCTGGATGTTAGGGACGCTTTAAAAAGTGCCCTCTCCCTTCTCTCACTCAAAGTTGTTGATAAATTTGTGAATTAGATTTACACCTTTTTCTGGAGGAAACCTTTTATCAAAGATAATCATAAGTTTCTCAATCACATCTTTATATGCGGCTGGAATTCTTATGTGAATGGTATCTCCAGAATTTGGAAACTTCTTTACAAACATTTCAATTTAATATAAACCATAAACTATCTATGCAACCAAAGTTTTACCTTCAACGAAAAGAGTATTCACAATAGATTGAAGTCTGCGTTGAATAATACTACCACGACTATCATTAGTAGGAAAAGCAATCACTCCGCAGGGTTTCTTGTAGAGATGATATTCTCCAGGTTTGATTGTTCCTTCTTGAAGTTTCTTACTATCCTCACGATGAATACGAAGAATACGTCCAATAGTCTGAACGTAATCAACTATGGAAAGATTACGAAGGAGAAGTGCGTGGGAGAGCCCCTCAATACTAATTCCTTCACTCAAAATTGCAAAATGAAAGATGATGAGCTTTTCATTATCATCATTACCTACTCTACTCAACTCTTCAAAGAATTCAACTCTAGTCTTTTTAACATTGTTTACCACACAACCATACTTACTTGTAATATGAAAGATATTAAATCCGCGCTCTTGTAGATGATTTAGGAGTTCGGTTTCTGTAAACATATCCATCATCTTTTGCGTAGATGGAACTGCGACAAGAATTTTTGGATTTATATATTCAATAGTATCAATGAAGTTAATGATATTAACATCATCAGTTTCAGACGCCTCATAAGTCTCCACTTGAGGAGGCAAGATGTAAGCTGAATTTACAAGTTCCTTTGGAGGAATGGAGAGAATAGTTCCACCATAAACCGACGAGTTCGCCATTGTAGTCTTACTGTCGGTATGTTTAGGAGTTGCAGTGAAGAAGAATGAATTCTTTGCAGTCTCCGATGTTTGAGCAACTCCCACGAAGTTAGACTCAAATACCGAGTGATGCGCCTCATCAAAGATTGCGACATCAATATCAATACCCGCTTCGTGAATACGAGGAAGAGACTTATATGTAGTAAACATCAGGTGATGATAGTTTAGCTCTTGAATGAGATTATGAGCGGTGATGATTTCAGAAGGGTCCGTGATACCATCTTCACCCGAATGAATATGAGATTGAAATACATTAGAAAAGCCTTTGAGATAGCCTTCAAACTCATTTGAAAGTTGAGACGAAAGGAGAATTTTCGGAGCAACAATTACAATAGTGAGTGGAGTTTCTGACTGTGAAATTCTTCTCTTTATGTCTTCCATAAAGATAAGAGTTTTACCACCACCTGTTGGAATTATAATTATTCCTTTGTTATGAGTATTCAAAGATGCTAGAGCCTTAACTTGATACGGACGAAGATTTTTCATTTTAATCAGTGAACCACCATCGGGCAAATGCAATGTTAAAGAGTATAGAAGGTATTGGATTGATGCACCACAAAATGAATGTGGGGAGAATTGTAGCAGCTATGTATCCAGCAATAAGCCCCTGTTTAGTAGAGTAATCAAACTCTATATCACTCACATCAAATCCACGAAAGGGTTCTGAATTACTATTCTGGGGGGTGCTTTGAATACTCTCCACAAAAGGAGCGGAATAATAAACTTGCCCTCCACCACTTTGAGAGAGTGCTGCTGCTTCTGCATCTGATTTTAAAGTAAAGTCATAAACTTTAATAGTTCTAACTTGACCACTCTCTGTGATAATATCAACTTTCCAATCAAACATTAGATAGTTCCTTAACCTCAGAAGGTTTTGCGCCAGTATAAGGTTTGTAGCACTTGATAAAACTAGGCTTTGATGTTTGATATTTTCTACCTTTATATCTACCGGATAAAACGAAATACCGATAAGCTCTTTGCTCCCCATAAGCTCTTTGATCCCCAATATCAATAATCTCTATAATTTCAATGATTTCGCCTAAAGTTTCTATACTTTGTAATATAGCTCTTGGATCATTACAAATCCACATCTTACCAACTTTAAGATGCTTGCGTTCAGTTTCGTATTGTTGAAAATAATTCATTTTAAATGAACTCCAGCAAGTAGTAATCTTCAGACACTCCAATTTCTTCTGCTTTATCTTTCACCCAAGAAGTAAATTCTAGTGCAGCTTCTTCATCTGCTTGGTCTTCAAACATATCCAGAGTTGTTAAATTCATTATGTAAAGCTCACAAAAGAAAAAAAGGAGGGGAGTGAATAACACACTCCCCCGACGTATGAAACATCAAGCCAGAACGAATTCTTCGGCGTCCACAGTATCAAACTCCAGCTCATCTTCAAAGAGTTCAACTTCACCATCATCAGAAACGAAGATGTTATTATCCTCAATCACGTCGTCATCTTCGGCATCATCTTCATCTCCATCACTCCATTGTGCTTCTTCAAGAGGAGCTACAGGGGCTTCAACTTGAACCATCACAGGACGATTGAGGAAGTATGCTTTAGCGTTCTCCTTGGCTTCACGGAAAAGACCATCAGGTGCATCAATCGCATCTTCAGGATGAAGCATCGCAACATCCAGGTCAGGAGTTGCATTATCAAAGATATACCAGTTGGTTTCTTTGTCGTCAGTCACTTCGCGCATAATGTAACCAACCAATTCACCATCTTGAGTGACGCTGTAGAACCCAGCTTCACTGCGGGGGAAACGAATATTCGGAGATTTAGCCATAATAAAAATTACCTCTCAAAAAGTGTAGTGTAGGTGGTAGAGGCGAAGGAGTTGCCCCCGCTTCATATATGAAGTATAGCACCCTCACCGCCTCCTAGGAGCAATGGAGTGCCGCTTGAAAAAGTGTCCTTTAGGATAATCTTATTCTTTTTGAAGGGTCTATACCTCTTGCTTTTTGATATTTGGAAAGATTTCCTGCATTTGTAATAAATCCAGTCTCTAAACATTTCCATTTTTGACTACAGCTTTTTCTACCAAGTTCGCTTTTTTCATTTGAAGTTAAAGCGAAGATACCTGTCCCTTTTTCTTTATGTTGTAATCCACTTTTTCTACCATTCTCCTTCATTTCTTCTGGTGTTCGTCCAAATATACCCACACAGTTTTTATAGTTTTGAATACCTGATTTTCTACTATTTTCTTTCATTTGCTCTGGAGTCAAAGCAAAGATGCCAGTTTTATTTTCTTTTGCAATTATACCAGCTTTTCTACCATTTTCTCTCATTTTTTCTATTGATTGACCACACACTCCAGTTTTATTTTCTTTATTTTTTAATCCACTTTTTCTACCATTCTCTTTCATTTCTTCTGGTGTTCGTCCAAATATACCTACACGATTTTCATAGTTTTGATTGCCTACTTTTCTACTATGTTCACTTCGTTCTTCTGGAGTCAAAGCAAAGATGCCAATTTTATTTTCTTTACACCAATTTCCTGTTTTTTTACCACTCAACTTAAGCAGTGATAATGAAATTTTGCCTCCACAACTTTGATTTAGACAATTTATATCTGAATTATAAAAAACTTTAATTATTCTTTTTTCAATTTCTTGGGCTTCAATCCAACCTTCATCTGTGTATTCAAATAATTCTAATATCTGCTTCTTTGGCGTATAAAGCTCCCAACACCATTTATGTGTTTTAGGAGAACCATAATACTCTTCATTATATTTCTTCTCTTTATGAACTCCATAATAGTAATGTGGAACTTCTTCAAAGGTAATTTTATATGTGTAAATTCTTGGACTTTGTAAAGTCATTGTTATTCTCTATGAACGGCATTACTATTTATAGTAGAAAAGGTGCTCAAAAGAGCACCAAATCTTGTCTGTAGAGAATTGCCGTTCCTAGAGACATTTATATTTATACCCGAATGAATAAGTCTGGCTTATAACCAGTGTCTTGCGAGGGATAGCCAACAGGATTACAAATCACACGACACTCTCCAATTTTATAATCAAAAGGCGTATGGGTATGACCGTGAACCCAGTATTTAATTTGTGGATTGCTCATAATCAAACCATCGTAATCACTACAGTATGCACCATTACAAGAAGCAGTTTTAAATTCATCTGCAATGGAGCGATAACTTGGAGCGTGATGACTAATTACGAATACATTCTCCTTGAGAGTTTCAAGTTGTTTGAGAAGATAATCTCTACTTTTAAGGTGTAAGTTAAGAGTATCCTGTGCTCTCAACTTTCTATAATTGGAAGCAATACGAATGACTTTATAATCATTCATATATTGCTCGGCATCTAACATTTCAATTGGATTTGCATTTCGGAAATTAGTCCAAAAAGTGAATCCAAGAAAATTCCAATCCCCAATCTTAACGGTGTCGTTATCTAGGAGGTGAAAGTTATCAGGAAGATTTTCACGAATAGTTTTAAAAGTTCCTTCAAAATTGAACCCGAAAAATTCGTGATTTCCTAATACATATAGAACTTGATTGAAGTTCTTGGAACAATTTTCCAGAAAGGTATCATAAACACTATGAAGGTATCCATCAGTTTTGAAATACCTAGCGGAAAGAATATCTCCTGCTAGGATAAGTGTGTCTCCTCGCCCTAAATCAGGAAGAGGTTGACCTGAAGCAAAACACTCCAAGTGAATATCGCTGAAAATTTTAATCTTTGTCATTGTTCTAATCCGCGATACATCTTCTAAAGTGTCTAAAAAACTGAGATTTTACATAATTACTAATAATATCAGCGTTATGCAAGCATTGAAAATTAACCTCAGTTTCTGTAACATAATTAACTTTAACCTTTCCAATGTTATCTATCCAAATACTACCTGGAGTAAGAAGTTGATTAGCTGCTTTTAGTTTTTCGTATTCTTGAAAGTAATTCATAATTTTAACCTACTTTGTGAAAGTGCTCTTTAAACTTACTGAGGGGATAACCATTCCTTCCTCCAGTAGGAATATTAGTATAAAAAACAGTAAATTTGGTTTTATATAAAATTCTAACCTCTCCACAGCAATCCTCCCAAATACTACCTGAAGTGATTAGAGCATTAGTTTTTCTTAACTTTTCATATTCTTGAAAGTAATTCATTGAGGACTTATCTCTCCCAACGGTTCATACAAGAATAGCACCCTTTCAGGTGCTACGGGCGATTATAGGGACAGTTGAATAAGTGTCCTATTTGGGTTCTTTATGCTCCTTGCGTGGATTGAACACGCCTCCTGCGAATTATGAGTTCGCTGCATTCACCAGATTGCTAAAGGAGCATATGAAAAGTAGATGCATAGTGTGAATTTAAAATTCACGGACTTCATACTTTCCACTTTTTCAAATAAGTTTAACTATTTACTCATCCTAAAAATCTATTAGAAAATAGATGAGTAAATAGCCGCCCAGGGTATCGAACCCTGCCAAAGCCGCTAATCTGGCGGAAAGAGTTTATAAGGCTCCTCTGAACACCTGTTCTGACGGCCATTAAAACTAAAGCTCAAAGAGCTTTAGAGTAATTCATATTTAGTAAGACTTAACTCAAAGACTTACAGTGGAAGCCTCAAGCGTTTCATCATAAAAATTCAATGCATTCATAATATCAGCTCCAGTATCTGATTTAGAGAGTTGAATTAGAAGATTTGCTGCATCGGGATTTTCATCTACAAGTTCAGACGCCATCTTAAGAACTGCTGCTTTACTCATAATTTGGTTCCTCATTCTTTTGTAGGGGTTAAAAGACTATAAAGCTTTTAGGTTTTATAGTCAACAGGCATATCTGGATTTGAACCAGAGATAAGGAGGTAGAAGCTCCGTGTGATAATCCACTTCACTATATGCCCATAAGGTTCACATACAGTATTATGTGAAAAAGCGGAATGTGAGGATTAAACTCACTTCACCAGCTTGGAAGGCTGGGGCACAATCAATATACCAATTCCGCATACAACTTATATAGTAGGTGTAAGGTAAGAAATAATCCTACCTTACACTTATAAGTTCAAACAAAGGAAGGAATTTCAAACTCTACGAGTTCTACATCCTCATAATCAGAATAACCAAGTTCTAGATTTACGAGGTCTTCATATTCAACACCAAGAAAACGCTGAGCGAAATCTTCATAATCGTCGTGAAGCAGATAAGAGAAATTAGACATCAGCAATCTCACTCCTTTGATTTGGTTGAACCTATTTAGAATAGCACACTTGCAGGAGCAAGTCAAGTGTAGTGTGACGCTTCAAAAAGCGTCCAAAGTAGAAAGTTCAAAATTCAATAAACTTATCCAAGAGTATTGTCATTTGAACCTCACTAATCCGTTATTTTTCATCTTGTGTACCTTACTCCATCATTACAATCATAGACTGTTTTTTCTGGTTCAGTTGTAAAAACCACGCCATAACCATATTGCCCAGAACTAGTAAGTCCATAACCATAACCTGTTTGGGTTGAACTTGCAATACGTCCAACAATCACACATTCATGGTCAACTACAAACTGTTGCCAGGCTTCTTCTTGTTGATTTCTGGCGTGAATTAGTACACCAATTAACCCGCCAAATGTAATACCAATAAGACCAAATACGATGATTTCTGTGCGATAATCTTCCAAAAAATTTGTAATTTTACATAGCATGTTACGCATTTTCATTTGGAATTAAACATCAAAGACCTTTTCGGAAAGAATGAGTTGGTCTAGAGTGTTTTGTTCCCATTCTTCAAGATTATTCATACCCTTAATGAAGTTGTAGGTTTGTGTCCATCCACTACTTACTGTGAGTAGAAATTCAAAGTTTTCCGTAGTGTAATAGTTAAGGTCAAAGGTCATTAGTCTTTCTCGTAAAAAGGAACATAATTAACACCGTATTCTTCCTTTAGAAAGGTGCGGATATCTGATAGAATTACAATTTCTCCGTTTTCGGCAAGAAGGTCTAATACACTTGTAAGTTGAGTAGAATTCAAAGGAATTGAATAATACTTTTCTTGATGTAAGTCAGAAGGTGTCATTTTAAGAATTTCAGAGTAAAGGTCAACCATCAATCGCTACCTCATAATTATATTCCATGTAATCTTTAGACCAGTTTGCAATCGTACCTCTTGCTAATCTTTTACTCTCATATGCAGTTTCTAGTACTTCAAAACTAATTGTATCGCCCGTTTGGTATAATTCCTCTACCTTAATTTCAGGTGAAAGTTTAGACCTATCAATAATTTGAAGTTTTTGGACGATATGACCACCTTTATCAACCCAGATGGCTCCAGGTTTATAACGCTTCCTACGCTGTTCGTATTGTTGAAAGAATGAAGTAGTCATTTTAGTGATTCAGAAGTTCCTGCATTTCTTGGTCTCGTTTTTTCTTACGACGTTCTTCTTGAATTAGAAGTTGAAGTTGAAGAATATCTTCGTGAAGAGTTTCTGCCTCATCATAAAGATTTTCATACTCATAAGAACTGGTGCATTTCTTCAAGCGTTTCTGAACCTTATCAAATCTTTTCTTTTCAGATTTGAGTTCAGTTTCCAGTTCCTTGATGCTTTTAATAACTTCCATAGTGATGTTTGAATTTGACTTATTTATTAGATATTACTTACGAAGAGGCGAGTTGTAATAGGAACGGAATACCGAAATCAGAATGATGAGAGTGCTTACAACTCCAATCATACCAAGAGCAGTAATACCATTGCCGTAATCAAAACCGAGAGTAGAAACTTCCATAATGTGGGGAGGTTGGTTGACTTGAGTAGTGTAGGACATAATGGGCTGAAATTGTGAGCTACTGTGCCAGTTCAATAACTGGCACAAACGGTGATGCTATTAATGGAAATCTATTTAAATCTCTCATACATACTTCTTGCAGGGTAAATGGAACTGGGTAATCTGGACGATTTTCGTAACGATAATAAACTTTATTATCTTCAACTTTAATTACGCACAACCAAGGACGAAAATCGTCATCTGTAGCGTCATTCCATTTCCATAGACTTCCAGGTTTAATGTTTTTATAAAGGTTTCTACGAGCCTCGTATTCTTGAAAGTAGTTCATAGTCTTGGAGAGAAGGTTCTTTTAAAGACATCAATAGGTCTTTCGTAGGTAAAATCACCTAAGATTGGGGCAGTAGCTCGGGGTTCGTATGAATATTCAACCACATTCATACTTACACTTCTCACTGTAACAGTTCTTCCTGCTACATTTGAACCCCCAGAGCCACTAGTGGCTGTAATAATTCTCCATCTTGAATCAACTTGAATTGAATTTTTAGCTTTTTTAATCCTTTCGTATTCTTTAAAGTAGTTCATGATGAGAAAAAGAGGGGCGTTTCAGCCCCCCACAACAGCCTCGGGAACATTCACACCAGCAGCACGAAGTCGCTCATCTACACGAGTATTGATGAACTCAACAATACTATCATCAATCTTTTCCATCACAAGAAATGCGACTTCTTGATAGAGACCTAGACCATAATTTTCACGGATATGATTAATCAGAGTATCTCTATAGTCCCGAGTTTCCATATGGTTGATAACCTTCTGGTTTACATCGGCTGCTTGAACAATCTGGTCTTTCTTGCTTTGAATTTCTTCCAGAAGATAATTCAATGCATTATAGACATTATCAATTTTAAGAATATTCTCTTGAATTGTGGTGGTGTCGTTAGCCATAGTTTTCTTTCGCTCCTTGAGTGTTTGAGTAGTATAGGGTGAGTGGACGAGTAAAAGGGGGAGAAATGTGCCAGAACAAAAAGTGTCCCAGCACTATGCAGAATTACGAAACCGAAGTCTTCATATTACGAAGATTGAAGAACATTGAGCTTTGTTCCTTTACAATCTGACCGTCCAGAAGATTTTGAATTACCATCAGAGTCATACTGGCAGCAAAAAAGTTAGCTGCGATAAGTTGTGGACGAGAAGGTGCGTGAAGGGCACAAGAACCTTTATGAGGAATACTATCTTGAGGTGTCTCAATGTTAGGGTAAGCCAGAGTTGGGTTCATTCCAATCGTAGTTCCATTGATACGACCCCACCAGAGAGCTTGACCTTTTACCTCTTCAATACCATCAGAATTACCAGGAGTAATGAAGAAGAAATCCTTCTCTTTACAAGTGCTTTCAATCGCATTGATGAGAGCAAGACGAGTTGCATCATTATCCACACAAGCCACAATCATCGGGCAGTTGGAATTGCGAAGAAGAGGAATGAAAGTAGAAGTAGAGATAAAGTCTTCCTTGCTAGTCACGTTATTAAGACCTTGATATGAACAGAAGTCTTGCATTGCACGAGCTTTGTTTAGACCAACTTGGCTAGGAGCAACAATTTGCCTCGTCATATTCTTTTCTTCATACTCATCACCATCAATCACCATCAAAGTAGAAGATTGAGTGGGCTGGTGATAAGCAAGAAGACGAGAAAGCGCAGGAATAAGATGACCACCAGAGCCACCAGAACCAATTACAAAAGTTTTATCAGGAGCGAAAGTCATAGTTTTGTCTTGTGAGAACCTCAATAGAGTAGCATAGAAATGTGATGAATGTGCGAAGTAGTGGACGGAGCATTTACCGTCCACTACGCATATCTCTTTAGATTTGACCGACCAAAAGTCCTTCTGTAGTTACAAACCAGTTTTTAGAAACTGCATCTGAAACTGTCTGATAGCCCACAAAAGTAGCTCCATTCTTTGTAATGGAAACTTCCTTGATTGGAACTAGCATAACGTGTGGAGCTTCGGGTAGAGAATTATATCCAGCACTCAAGAGAGTAAAGAATGCATTCACATCCAATTCCGCATCTACAACGAGAAGAGCATCGGCTACATCTCCATAACACAAGAACAGGTCATTGCGATTACGAGTGTATCGGTGGTCATTTACCGCATCAGTTCTCAAATCTCCACAATTATATTGAAATGTGCCTAGAGATGTAAGGTCATTGTTGAATGGAGTAAGAAAGTAATTAGTTACAATCTCCCGCAAGTTATCTGGTCGTAGATTTGAACCCCAGCAAATTCCTTCAGGGTATGCTTCAGTACCAAACACATTAGATGCGCCTCGGTTATGCGTATTAAAGATACGCCCATCAATGAGCTTACCTGCCCGAAGATATGCGCTATCGTGTTGCCTATTGTAACGAGGTGGGTCGCCTAGATGATTGAGTTTAATCTCAAAGACCATATTTGCAATATCAAATTCAAGGTCTTCGGGCTCAGCTTCATTACCTTCAGGGCAAGATTGACCGTGATATCCGTCGTCATAAACACTACAATGTCCTTCATATCCACCAGGAACTTGGTTCCAATCAATCTCTTCTAGTTCTTCATCATAATACTGGTCTAGATAACCAGAACTGCATCGGTGACAATCCTCACAGTGTTGGTGATAGAAGTCATCATTATCATAACTGGTTTCCTGTCTAATTGTTTGAAACCTATCAGGCATCCACGCAGAGAGAGTGAGTAACTCATCTACACGATAAGAAATGAAATGAGAGTTTTTGGGAAGATTATGAATGCGAACGGAAGGAGGAGTTGTTTGAAAGATTACGGACATAGTTTTGAGTTCAGATGGGTGTGAAACGATTATACCACTAACAGGTGAGGCGTGAGGTATGATGAAGGACACTAGATAAAGCGTCCTTCATCATATAATGATACTCAAGAGCAAAAATTATCCATACCAAAGCCCACATAGTCTTCAATATCTTTAAGATGACCTGAAAGTGCATCTCCAAAGATACAAAGCTTATTTACATCATTCTGATTTTGCTGAATGTAATCAGTAATCAGGTCCTCAATTTCCCAGAGCTTTAGAGGACTACCTTTACCACCATAAGTGTAATTGCCCTCACTGTAATGATATGGGTCAGTTACATCAGCTTCCCCACAATATGTTTTAGTGAGCCAATTCTTATAGGTTTCGTAGTCAGTAGTATCAGCACCTTCAGTTACATTCTTGGCGGACCAAGACTTGTAAGTATTTCCAGTTGTACTTTTGATAGGAGCTAGAGAACTGGTATAATCA
>Ga0209500_10000283_pt1 | contig 45671 bp, 37 predicted proteins | sample S_140212_EF_Meta_FD_187323 | JGI IMG/M metagenome (GOLD analysis project Ga0209500, IMG submission 187323) | Freshwater microbial communities from Lake Simoncouche, Canada to study carbon cycling - S_140212_EF_MetaG (SPAdes) (version 2) | ecosystem: Environmental > Aquatic > Freshwater > Lake ... | reverse complement strand
CCATGAGCGCCCCGAAGACGCTGTTCCAGAAGATCGCCGACAAGGAGATCCCCGCAAAGCTCATCCATGAGGACGCCGTGTGCGTGGCCTTCCATGACATCGCCCCGCAGGCGCCGACGCACGTGCTGATCGTGCCCCGTAAGCCCATCCCGCGCGTCGCCGAGGCGACGGCGGAAGACCAGGCTATTCTCGGGCATCTGCTGCTCGTGGCTGGACAGCTTTCCCGCCAGCTTGGCTTGGCCAAGGGGTTCCGCGTCGTAATCAATAATGGCCCTGACGGCGGTGAGACGGTCCCGCACCTCCACGTACATCTGCTGGGTGGACGCGCCCTCGATTGGCCGCCAGGCTGAGGCTATGAGTGCGCCCGAACCCTGCCTCGTCTTCGACGGCGCCGCCCGCGCCGGTGTCCGGGTGGGAGTTCTCTTGGGCGGTCGCTGGGTAGGGCAGGGCTTCTCGTCTGAGGGCGCCTTGGAAGGCCTCTTCGGTTGCGTCGAAGCCGCCTTGGCCGAAGCCAAGCTATCGCTCGCCGATATCCGCGCCTTTGCCCTGTGCGTCGGGCCTGGCTCCGTGCTCGGTATTCGCATCGCTTCCCTTGCGGTCCGTTCCTGGTCTGCGCTCGAGCCGCGCCCAATCTTCGTCTGGGAATCGCTCGCCGGCATCGCGCGTTCCGCGCTGGTCGCAGGCGAGAAGGGCCCGTTCCTCGTCGCCACCGAATCCCGCCTGAAGCGCTGGCATGCGCTCGAGGTTTCCGTCGATGGCTCCTTGGGCGTACCGTTCGAAGCCGAGGCCGCGCAGCTTAATTCTTCTGGTCGTCGGGTGCTGGCCTCAAGCGAGGCTGCTCCCAGCGTGCTGACGTCGCACGTCGCTGTCCCGCATCCTTGGTCGTCCTTGCCGACCTTCTTCACTCAGCCTGGTTTCCTTCGCGAGGAGCCCCGCCCCGATGCTCTTAACGTCGCCAACGATTTCGCGACCTGGTCTGGAGAGCGCCACCGCTCATGAGCGCCTCGTCGAATGCTTCCGCCGCGCGCGCCTGGGTCGAGATCGACCTACCGGCGATCGATCGCAACGTCGGTCGCATCAAGCAGGCCCTCCCGCCCCACGTGCGCTATGTCGCCGTGGTGAAGGCCAATGCCTACGGCCACGGCATGCCCGAGGTCGCCACGCGCCTGCTTCAGGCCGGCGTGGATTGCTTCGCCGTGGCGAATGTCGCTGAAGCCGCGAACCTGCGCGAGATCGGCCATGACGCCGACATCCTGCTGCTTAGTCCGACCCTTCCTGGCGAACTCCCCCGCGCGTTGGCCCTGGGGCTTGATGTGACCTTGAACTCGCTCGACGAAGCGCAGGCGCTCGCCGCCGCTTCGGCGAAGTCGGGCCTGAAGGCCAAGGTGCACGTCAAGGTCGACACTGGCATGGGCCGCGCCGGCGTCTGGCACGAGCAGGCCGCCGAGCTCTTCGCGTTCGTCCAGTCCGCAGGCTTCGAATGGCGTGGCGTCTTCACGCATTTCTCCGACGCTGATAGCGATGCGACCTACACCGCTGGCCAGCGGGCTATCTTCCTCAAACTGTTGGAGCTAATTCCTTCTACCGTCCGTGCCGGCCTGATGATTCACGCCGATAATAGCGCCGGCCTTGAGAGTTTCTCGGCTTCCGCACCTTTCAACGCCGTACGCGTTGGGCTGATGCAATACGGCCTGCCGCCGTCCTCGGGTTCCTTTCTGGCCAGCCTCCGTCCGGAGCCCGTACTATCTTTCCATGCGCGTGTCGTCCTCGTGAAGGACCTGCCAGCCGGTACCGCCGTCAGCTATAACCGGACCAAGACCCTTACCCGCTCGACCCGCGTGGCCATCGTCGCGGTCGGCTATGGCGACGGCGTCCCGACCGCTGCGAGCAACCGCGGCTTCTTCCTCGTGTGCGGACAGCGCTGCCCGATCCTTGGTCGTGTGACCATGGACCAGACCATCGTGGATATCACCGACGTCCCTTCCGTCGTCGTGGGCGATATTGCCACGATCCTGGGCGCGCAGGGCACCGATCGCATTACCGTGGCGGAGTTCTGCGCCTGGGCTGATTGTATCCCATGGGAGGCCCTTTGTACGCTGACCCAGCGCGTGCAGCGCGTCTACCGCACCGACCGCACCTGATCATGCTGACTTACCTCCGGCTTGCCTGGTGCGTCGTCCTTGCGGTCACCGCCTTTGCGCAAGATGGGGTCGTCGCCACCGCCATCGGCCATGCCCAGGCCCATCCGCAGGGCGATGTCCCGGTCAGTTTCGTCGCGGCAGATTATCGCGGCGACCTGCGTGATCTGCCGATCGGCGTCTTTGATTCCGGCGTCGGCGGCCTGACGGTGCTCGAGGCCATCAAGGCGCACGACCGCCATCATAACGGAACCGGGGCGGACGGCGCGGATGGCGTACCGGATTTCGCCGGCGAACGTTTCATCTATTTCGGCGACCAGGCGAACATGCCCTACGGCAATTATTCTGCGGTGGGTCGTACGAGCTTCTTGCGTGAACTCATCCTGCGTGACGCCTTATTCCTACTCGGCCGTCGTCAGGCGAACGGCACGAAGCCGCCGGTGAAGGCCATCGTCATCGCCTGCAATACCGCCACCGCTTATGGTCTCGAAGACATCCGGGCCGCCGTGAAGGCCTGGGGTATCCCGGTCATCGTCATCGGGGTCGTTGAAGCCGGAGCGCAAGGCTTGGCCGAGACCGCCGACGGCGCACGGGGTGGGGTCGCCGTGCTGGCCACCGTGGGCACCTGCGCCTCCAACGCCTATCCCAAGGCCATCGCCAAGGTCACCGGCCGTCCGGTCCGTCAGCTCGGCTCCGCCAGCCTCGCCGCTGCGATTGAAGGCGACCCTTCGGTGAAGACCCCCATCCGCGATATCATCCGCGCCGATGTTGGCGCGTTCCTGAAGTCCGCCGCCGCCGACAAAGCCGCGCCGATCGACACCTTGATGCTCGGGTGCACTCATTATCCGCTGGTCGCCGACGAGATTGCTGCGGCCTTCGCTTATTGGCGTGACCAGCCCGACGCCGATGGCCGCAAACCGTATGCCGTGCTCGTTGCGCCCCGGCTCAAGCAGGTGAACCCCGCCGCTTGGACGGCCGAGGCCCTCTGGCGTTCGCTTTATGGCGCCAAGATGATGGCGGTGACAAAGCCATCGTCCGACGACCAGTTCTTTATTTCCGTCGCTAACCCGAAGTGGCCCGGCGTCAGTCTGGCTGCCGACGGCACGTTGGCCTACGAATATAAATATGGCCGCGTTGAAGGACAGATCGGGCGCGAGGACACGATCAACGTGCCCATGACGACGGACAGGCTCCCGGGCGCGACGGCGGGACTCGTCCGCGATAAGTTGCCGCTGACCTGGCGGAGCTTGCAGGGCGTGCGCTGATTTCAGGCCGCCTTCTTCGGGTCGACCTTCGGCTTCTCGCTCTTCTTGGGCTCGTCCTTGCTGTCTTTCTTATCGTCCTTCTTCTCTGGCTTGGCGACGGCCTTGACGATGGCTTCGGCGATTTCTTCACTCGAGCCCATTCCGCTGTAGACCATTTTTCCCTCGCGGTCGAAGGCGCAGGCATAGGGGTAGATGTTGGTCTTAATCGGACCACGGCAGCCGCTGTAGCAACTGTAGGTCACCCCGCATTTTTTAAGCAGCGAGGTGATGTTCTTGGGGGAGCCGGAATAGCCGATGTTTTCGACGCCAATGACGACGAGGTCTTCCTTGTGCTCATCAGCGAACTTCTGGAAGATCTTCAGATTAGTTCCGCTTTCGATTTCGTAAGCCCAGAAGAACAGTAGTGTGCCCTTATCTTTCTGCATCGCTGCGTTGACGCGCGGCCCATCAATATAGCGACCGAGCGAGAAGTCGGCGCGGAAGTTATAATTCTTCTCGGCGGCGAACGTCGTCGTCAGCGAGAGCAGCAGGAAGAGGGTTAGGCGCATGTCAATAGGGTGCTCTTCTTCTATTTAATAACAAGACCGCAGGTCGGCCCAGTATTGCGATTATGGGCTATTCCGTGCGGATTTCGCGGCGGATGTCCCGGAATAGGCCGTAGACCATCAGGGCGCCCACCACGCCACCCTGACCTATGAGCGTATATAGGTTCGTCGGATCCTTGTCGAAGAAGGGCGAGAGGTTGCCCAGAAGGAAGAACGGGAAATAGCCAGCGAAGCTCCAGAGCGCCGTGCTGATCGCGGTGCTGTCCATCGGCACGGACGGGCGCAAGATCATCTGCAGTCCCCAGGCCACGCTGGCGAGGGCGAGCAGGTGAAGCTGCGGGGCGGTCAGTAAGGCCAGCTCATCGGGGAGGAACTGCGCGAAGATCGCCAGGAGGAACAGCAATGAGCTGAGGATCCGGGTAGCCGCCTCGAGGCTGTTGCGTTCCCGCGTCGGGATGAGCTGATCAGAGCCGAATCCCGATGAGGTCCCGGCGCCGCGCGGCTGGGAGCCGAGGCCCCAGAGCATGCACTCCAGTAGGAAGCGAATCATGCGGCGATGTGTTCGAGGATGATAGGGGTAGCCGGCTTGAGCATCGGGGTAGGCTCATCCTGTACTTCGTCCCGACACAGGCAAGCCTCCCGACTCAGGCTGGGCGCTTAGCGTCGCGCCAGATGCCGATAAAGAAGGCCCAGCCGAAGAGGCAAAGGCTCAGCCAGAGGCTTTCAGGCAATTCCTTTTGGCTAAAGATGTAGGTAACGTAGGGGGCCAGCGTCCATATTCCGACGTTGGTAGCGGTGCGGTCTCCGGGGATGTCCTTGCGGAAAAAGGTGACCCCCAGCCACGCCAGTGGAAGGAGGTTAAGCCAGTAGGCATCGGCTGAAGTTAGCCACTCGTAGTGGGTAAGGTAGAGTTCGCCACCGACGAGTATGGCGAGCAGAAGGCCTGTCCATGAGAGAACTATCTCGGTGGGGGATCGTTCGCGGGCAGCCGGCACGTCGAGGCGCGCTCCCGGCTTCCGCTCAATCAAAAAGCGGAGGACGAGTATCAGGACGCCGATGAAGAGTGGGACGTACTGCATCGGCTACTTACCTCGCCGCTTACTTCTTAAACCCGAAGTACTGGCTGGCGTTGCCGTAGCAGACGTCGGCGATCAGGCGTTCGTTCCAGTCCTTGCGGTCCGGAATGCGACCCGATTCGACATCCTGGCCGACGAGGTCGCACAGGATGCGGCGGAAGTATTCGTGACGCGGATACGAGAGGAACGAGCGCGAGTCAGTGATCATGCCGATGAAGCGGCTAAGCAGGCCGAGGTCGGACAGCGCATTCATCTGGTCGCGCATGCCGCGTTCTTGGTCGAGGAACCACCAGCCCGAGCCATATTGGATCTTGCCCGGCGTCACGCCGTCCTGGAACGAGCCGGGGAGGCAGGCGAAGAGGGCCGTGTCGGCGGGGTTGAGGTTGTAGAGGATCGTCTTCCCGAGGGCGTTCTCGCCCGAGAGCGTGCCGAACCAGCGGATGAGGCCGGGGCCCTGGCGGAAGTCGCCGATGGTGTCGCAGCCGGCGTCGGAACCGAGGCGCTTGAGCAGACCGAGGTTCGGGTCGCGGACGGCGCCGAGGTGGAGCTGGGTGGCCCAGCCCTTGGCGTGGTTGAGGCGGCCGACGTGCAGCATGATGAAGGCCGTGAATTTTTCGGCTTCCTCGAGCGTGGCAGCTTTACCGGCGATGGCGTTCTCCCAGATGGCCTTGGCTTCGGCTTCGGTGCAGGACGCATCCGGCAGGTAGTCCAGACCGTGGTCGGAGGCGCGGCAGCCGGCGGCAGCGAAGTCGTCGTGGCGCTGGTTGAGGCCAGCGATGAGGCCGGCAAAGGTGTCGGCGCCCTTGCCTGTCGCGGCGGCGAGGCGCTTGGCCCAAGCCTGCACGCGGTCCGGCGTGCGGACCTTGAGACAGGCGTCGGGGCGGTAGGTCGGGACGATCTTCGTCTCGAAGCCGGACTTCGCGATCTGGTGGTGCAGGTCGAGCGAGTCAGCCGGATCATCGGTGGTGCCGACGACGCGTACCTTCATCAGCTTGAGGATGCCGCGGGCCGTGAGGTCGCCGTGCTTGAGCTGACGGTTGGCTTCGTCCCAGATCTTCTGGGCCGTGGCGCCTTCGAGGACGTCCTGGATGCCGAAGTGGCGGCGCAGTTCGAGGTGCGTCCAGTGGAAGAGGGGATTGCGGAGCGTGGACGGGACCGTCTCGGCCCAGGCCTGGAACTTCTCGCGCGAGGTGGACTTGTCGCCGGTGATCAAGTCTTCGCTGACGCCGTTAGCCCGCATCGCGCGCCACTTGTAGTGGTCGCCCGCGAGCCAGATGGCGGTGAGGTCTTCGAAGCGACGGTCGTCGGCGATATCCTTCGGGCTCAGGTGGCAGTGGTAGTCGACGATCGGCTGGTCCTTCGCCACGCCGTGGTAGAGCTTCTGGGCCGTACCCGTTGAGAGGATGAAATGGTCGTCCATGAAGGCCATTGTCGTCGGTCTCGCTTAGATGGACATCGCGGCGAAGCCGCCGTCGACGACGATCTCAGCGCCGGTGACGAAGCTGCCGGCGTCGGAAGCGAGGAGGAGGGAGGCGCCGATGAGTTCCTTGGCTTCGCCGAAGCGGTTCATCGGAGTCTTACCGAGAATCATCGCCACGCGCTCAGGGGTGAGCACCTTGCGGTTCTGTTCAGCGGGGAAGAAGCCCGGGACGAGCGTGTTGACGCGGACGCCCTTGGCGGCCCATTCGCGGGCTAGGTTCTTCGAGAGGTTGTGCACCGCGGCCTTGGAGGCAGAGTAGGTGAAGACGCGGGAGAGTGGCAGGATGCCGGATTCCGAGCCGAGGTTGATGATCGAGCCCTTGCCCGCGGCGACCATCGCTTCGCCGAACACCTGGCAGCCGAAGATGACGCCCTTGATGTTCACCGTGAGGATTTTATCGAGCTGAGCCTCGTCGATCTCGAAGAAGGGCGTGGCCGAATTGACGCCGGCACCGTTGACGAGGACGTCGACCTTGCCGTGTTTGGCTAGGATGCCGTCGCGCAGCTTGACGAGCTCAGCCTTGTTGGTGGCTTCGCAGGAGATGAACTCACCGGAGCCGCCAGCGGCTTTGATCTTGGCGAGGCGGGCATCGGCCTTGGCGGGATCGCGGCCGACGAGGATCACGTGGGCGCCGGCGCCGGCGAAGCCTTCGGCCATGGCGCCGCAGAGTTCGCCGGTACCGCCGATGACGACGGCCGTGCGGCCTTTGAGGGAGAAGAGATCGAGGGAGGACATGAAGGTAGGGATAGGGGTAGGGGTGGGGGTTGGGCGATTAGCGGACGACGCGGGCGCCGCCTCCCGAGAGCTGCTTCTCGACTTCCTTGCGGGTGACCATCGACGTGTCGCCGGGGGTCGTGGACGCCAGCGCGCCGTGAGCGGCGCCGTAGTTCACAGCCTTCTGGGCGTCGTTGTGCTCGAGGAAGCCGAAGACCAGGCCCGAGGCGAAGCTGTCGCCGCCGCCGACGCGGTCGAGGATCTCGAGCTCAGGGAACTGGATGCTGTCGTAGAATTTGCCGTCGTGCCAGCAGATGGCGCTCCAGTCGTTCTTCGTGGCGGTGATCACGCGACGCAGCGTGGTCGCGGCGACCTTGAAGTTCGGGAACTGCTTCACGGCTTCACCGATCATGTCCTTGAAGGCCTGGGTCTCGATGTGGGAGAGGCTATGGTCCGCGCCCTTGACCTCGAAGCCGAGGGAGGCGGTGAAGTCTTCTTCGTTGCCAATCATCACGTCGACGTACTTGGCGATCTCGCGATTCACTTCCTGGGCCTTCTTGAGCCCGCCGATGGTCTTCCAGAGGGAAGGGCGGTAGTTGAGGTCGTAGGAGACGATGGTGCCGTGCTTCTTGGCGATCTTGACCGCTTCGATGGTGGCCTGTGCGGTGGTCTCGGAGAGGGCCGCGAAGATGCCGCCGGTATGGAGCCAGCGGACGCCGAGGGTGCCGAAGAGATATTCCCAGTCGAAGTCGCCGGGCTTGATCTGCGAGGCGGCGGTGTTGCCACGGTCCGGGACGCCGACGGCGCCACGGATGCCGAAGCCGCGCTCGGTGAAGTTGAGGCCGTTGCGGACCGTGCGGCCGATGCCGTCGTCCTCGCGCCACTTGATGAAGTCGGTGTTCACGCCGCCCTGCATCACGAAGTCCTCGAGCAGGCGGCCGACCTCGTTGTCGACGAATGCCGTGCACACGGAGGTGCGGAGGTTGAAGCACTTGCGCAGGCCGCGGGCGACGTTGTATTCGCCGCCGCCTTCCCAGACCTGGAACTGGCGCGTGGTGCGCACGCGGCCTTCGCCCGGGTCGAGGCGGAGCATGATTTCACCGAGGGAGACTTGGTCGAAGGCGCATTCCTTCGCCGACTTGATCTGAAGAGCCATGGTTGTGAGGAGGGTTGGGTTGTTTAAGGTGAGGGTGCTTAGGCCGTGGGCAAGGTCGCGAGGTCGAACGGCTGGTGGCCGATGTGTTCCGCGACTTTATTGAACTCTTCGATCTCAGCTTTGGAGAACAGCAGTCCGCCGGCCTTTTCGCTGCGAGCGGCGGCGGCGGCTTCCAGCTGGCCGGGGAGCATGCACTTCTCGTTGCCGTGGCCGAGGACGTCGGCGAGGACGGCCTTCACGTTCTCGGACTGGCTACGGCCCTTGGCGAAGACGCCGGAGCTGATGGCGTCCGGATGGATCACCTGGAAGAAGAAGGCGCAGGCCTGCTTCTCGCCGGGGACGTGCGTGCGGCTGCGGATGGTCGGCAGGGAGCCGCCGATGAAGCCGGCGACGATTTCGTTGATGAGCGAGAGTCCGTAGCCCTTGTGGGCGCCGAAGGGGATGAGCGAGACGGCCTGATTCGGGTCGAGGGTGACCTTGCCATCCTTGTCCACGGCGGCGTCAGGCGGGAGCATCTTGCCTTCGCGCTTGAGCACCTGGACGCGGCCCATGGCGATGACGGAGGTCGCCCAGTCAATCACGATCGGGAAGCCGACGGCATCGGTGGTGGGGAATCCCCACGAGTGCGGGTTGGTACCGAGGGTCGGGTGCTTGCCCTGGAAGGGGACGACTTCCGCGAGCGTTGCGGTGCAATTCGTATAAGCGATATAACCTCGCTTGGCGGCTTCCATCACGTAGCCACCGCCCCAGAGATAGTGGAAGGCGTTGTCGACCGAGACCGTGCCCACGCCGTATTTGTCGGCGAGCTCGATGCAGCGGTTGATGGCGTCGACAGCGACGGCCTGGCCGAGCTTCTGATGCGCGTCCCAGACTTCGGCGGCTTCGAAGCGCGTGGCCTTCTTCGTGACGGTGGCGTTGGGCGTGCAACCCGGGACCTTGGCGCCGGAGCCGAAGAGTTCATCGAGGTGCAGCGCCTTGAGGGCGTTGTGCGTGCGGATGCCGTGGTGCGTGGCCATGCTGGCCATCTGGGCGGCCTGGGCCGATTCCTTGGCGCCGAAGCCGCGCTTGATGTAGGCGGCGGTGACGAGCGCCTCGTGGGCGGCGCGTGGGATGACGTAGAAGACTTCGCTCATGGGTAAGTTTTCGGGTGGGAGATTAGACGACCTTCTTCACCGGGACTTCCGGGTTGATCTGCGCGAGCGGCTTTTCGCCGTGCATCGCGCGGATGAGGTTCGTGACGGCGGCGACGGCCTGGCGCTGGACGCTCTCGGCGGTTCGGGAGCCGATGTGCGGCGTGACGACGCAGTTCGGAAGCTTCGTGAGCGGGTGATCGGCGCGCGGCGGTTCTTCGTCGAGTACGTCGGTGCCGTAGCCGCCAACCTGGCCGGACTTCAGGGCGGCCGCGATGTCGTCGGTGTGGACGATCTCGCCGCGGGCGCAGTTGAGGATGAGCACGCCCTTCTTCATCTTGGCGATGTTCTCGGCGCGGATCAGGTCCCGGGTCTCGGGGGTCAGGTTGGTGTGCAGCGAGAGGTAGTCGGCGGCGGCGAAGACTTCGTCCATCGTGGCGGCGCGCTTTACGTCGTACTGGTCGGCGAACTTGTCGTCCCAATAGAGGTCGAAGCCGACGACCTTCATGCCGAAGGCGCGGGCGCGGATGGCGACTTCCTTGCCGATGCGACCCATGCCGATGATGCCGATCGTCTTGTCGAGCAGCTCGCGGCCCGTCTTGCGCTTCCAGCCGCCGGAGCGGGTGGAGTCGGTGTGGAAGTAGAAGTTCTTCTCCATGGCCAGCAGGAGGAGGAAGGTGTGCTCGGCGACCGTGGTGTGGTTGACGCCGGGGGTGAAGAGCAGGGGGATGCCCTTGGCCGTGAGGGTCTTCACGTCGATCTTGTCGACGCCGATGCCGTACTTCGAGACGACCTTCAGGCGAGGGAGGGCCTTCTCGATGACCGCGGCGGTGATCAGGTCGTCGCCGCAGATGTAGCCGTCGAACTCACCCATCAGCGCGAGCGTATCCGCTTCGTTAAGCGGACCGCGTGCCGTGACGATTTCCCAGCCCGTTTCGGCCAGCAACTTATGGTGCTCGCCCGGGGTGTCTTGGAAGGAAGTGGTCGTGAGGAGGATGCGAGGCTTCGTCATGGGTATATTCGTTGTAATTAGTGGCTTTAGGGTAGCGTTCCGTCAACAGGACTTCTGGGGTGGACTTACCCGAAAATCGGCGTTTCGTAACCGTCAGCCCCACTTATATGAACGAATCCGCCCCTGGCTCCGCGCCGGCCGCAAACAAGCACCGCTGGGTCATTCTGGCCCTGCTGTTCTTCGCCACCACGATCAACTATATCGATCGTTCGATCCTGTCGCTGATCAAGCCGGAGTATCTCGATAAGGAGCTCGGTTGGACGAATATCCAATACGGGTACGTCAACTCGGCCTTCCAGTTTGCCTACGCGTTCGGCCTGCTGGGCTTCGGTTGGTTCATCGACCGTTTCGGTACCAAGATCGGCTACGCTTTCTCGATCGTCTTCTGGTCCGTCGCCGCCGCCGGACATGCCTTGGTCAGCACGGTGTTCGGTTTCACGGTCGCCCGCGTCTTCCTCGGTCTCGGCGAAGGAGGCAACTTCCCCGCGGCTATCAAGACCGTCGCCCAATGGTTCCCGCGCGGCGAGCGTGCGTTCGCGAACGCGCTTTTTAATTCGGGTTCGAACATCGGTTCCGTCGTCGCCCCGTTGGTCGTCCTGCCTATCGCCGCCGCTTGGGGTTGGCGCTCGACCTTCGTGATCGCCGGCGCGATCGGCATTCTCTGGGTCTTCTTCTGGATTCCTCTTTTCCGTAATCCTCCTGCGCAGGATGACGATGCCGGCGAGCCGACCGAGAAGGTCTCCTGGGGTCAGCTCTTCGGCACCCGTCAGGCTTGGGCCTACATGGTCGCGAAGTTCATGACGGACCCGGTCTGGTGGTTCTACCTGATCTGGCTGCCTGACTACTTCAAGAAGGAGCAGCACCTCGATCTCAAGCACCTTGGTGTCGTGCCCAGCCTCCTGCATCCTTTCGAATTCATCGGCTGGATGTTCAGCCAGCCGCTGGTCGTACTCTACTCCATCGTGACCGTCCTGAGCATCTTCGCCGGCTGGCTCGTCAAGAAGTTCGCCGAATCGGGCTTCGACATCGTGAAGGTCCGCAAGGTCTCGATGCTCATCTTTGCGGTCTGCTCGCTGCCGATCTTCTTTGTCCGCGGGCTCGGCATGTGGGAGGCGGTCTTCCTGATCGCTTTCGGTGCCTCCGCGCACCAGGCCTGGTCCGCCAGCCTCTATGCCACGGTTTCTGATACGTTCTCTAAGAACGCCGTCGCCTCCGTGTCTGGCATGGGTGGCTTCGCTGGTTCCATCGGTGGCATGATTTTCCCGATTGTCGCCGGCGCGGTGCTCGACGCTAACCCGACGGGCGGTTACGCGATCCTCTTCAGCTTCTGCGCCTTCGCTTACGTGATCGCCTTTGCGATCCACCACGCGCTGGTGCCGAAGCTCGAGAAGGCCGTCCTCTGAGGCTCGCCTCATCGACGAAAGAAAAGGGCCCCGTGATGGGGCCCTTTTTATTGGCGTGGTTCGCGGAGCTTAGCCGGCGACGACGATGTTCACCAGCTTGCCCGGGACGACGATCTCCTTCACGACGGGCTTGCCGTCGGTGAACTTGAGCACGTCGGCGTTGGCCTTGGCCAGCGCGAGTAGGTCGTCCTTGGAGATATCCTTGGCGACCTTGGCGGTGGCGCGCACCTTGCCGTTGACCTGGAAGATGACCTCGACGGTGGTCTCGATGAGCTTGGAGGCGTCGAGCTTGGGCCAGCCGGCGGCGGTGACGTTCTCCTGGTGACCAAGGCGGGCCCAGATTTCCTCGCAGACGTGCGGGGCGAACGGCGCGGCGAGGCGCACAAAGTCCTCCACGGTCGAACGACGCAGGGCGGGGGACTTCTCGGCGACGTTCATGAGGATCATCATCTGCGAGATGGCGGTGTTAAACTGCAGGGTCTCGATGTCCTTCTCGACCTTCTGGATGGTGCGTTGGAGCTCGCGGACGAGCTCTTCGGATTCGGTGCCGTCGGCGCTGATCTTTGTCGAGACTTTGCCGGTGTTCTCGTCGACTGCCAGGCGCCAGAGGCGACGGAGGAAGCGGGTGATGCCGATGATGCCGTCGGAGTTCCAAGGCTTGGAGGCCTCGAGCGGTCCGAGGAACATCAAGTACATGCGGAGCGCGTCGGCGCCGTGGTCCTTGACGATGGAGTCGGGGTTCACGACGTTGCCGCGGCTCTTGGACATCTTCTCGCCGTCTTCGCCCATGATGAGGCCTTGGTGGAAGAGTTTCTTGAACGGTTCGGCGGTCGGGAGGACACCGATCTCGTAAAGGAAGCGGTGCCAGAAGCGCGCGTACAGCAGGTGGAGCACGGCGTGCTCGGCGCCGCCGATGTAGAAGTCGGGGCAGCCCCAGTATTCCAGGTCGGCCTTAGAGGCGAGGGCCTCGGCGTTCTTGGGGTCGATGTACCGGAGGTAATACCAGCAGGAGCCGGCCCACTGGGGCATCGTGTTGGTCTCGCGCGAGGCCTTGATCCAGAGCGGACCTGGCTGCGGCTTGGCCTGCGAGACGGTCTCCCCAGAAGCGACGTCGTACCAGACTTCCGTCCACTCGGGTTCCTTTGAGAGCGGCGAATCGCCAGTCGGAGAAGGCTGATAGGATTTGACCTGAGGCAGGGTGAGGGGGAGCTGCTTGGAGGTCAGCGGCACGGCGCAGACTTCGCCGCCGTTGAGCTGGCAGGTGACGGGTTCCTTCGGCAGGAATTCGCGCACTTCGGAGTCGGCCGGGATCTTGGCGTAGTCTTCGCGGGAGACCCAGAGGAGCGGGAAGGGCTCGCCCCAGTAGCGCTGTCGGGAGAAGAGCCAGTCGCGCAGCTTGAAGTTTACGGCGAGCTTGCCCTGACCCTTGGACTCGAGGTCGGCGGTGATCTTCTTCTTGGTCTCGGTGGCGGAGAGGCCGTCGAACGGACCGGAGTTCACCATCGGGCCGTCTTCGGTCCAGGGCTGCTCGTTGACGTCGACCGCTTCCTTGGAGCCGACGACCTGGATGATGGGCAGCTTGAATTCTTTGGCGAATTCCCAGTCGCGTTCGTCGTGTGCCGGCACGGCCATGATCGCGCCGGTGCCGTAGGTGATGAGCACGTAGTCGGCGGTCCAGACGGGGATCTTCGCGCCGTTGACGGGATTGATGGCGTAAGCACCGGTGAACACGCCGGTCTTTTTCTTAGCCGCAAGGTCAGTGCGCTCGAGGTCGGTCTTGTTGCGGACCGCGGCGACGTAGCTTTCGACGGCGCTCTTCTGGGCCGCAGTGGTGAGCTTGCCGATGAGCGGGTGCTCGGGAGCGATGACCATGTAGGTCGCGCCGTAAAGGGTGTCCGGGCGGGTCGTGAAGACGGTCAGCGTATCGGTATGGCCGTCCAGCTTGAAGGTGACCTCGGCGCCTTCGGACTTACCGATCCAGTTTTTCTGGAGGCGCTTGGTGGAATCGGGCCAGTCGACGTGGTCGAGGCCTTCGATGAGCTTATCGGCGTAAGCGGTGATGCGGAGGACCCACTGGCGGATTGGGCGGCGTTCGACGGGGTGGCTGCCGCGGTCGGAGCGGGGGCCTTCAGGGGTGTTGAGGACTTCTTCGTTGGCGAGGACGGTGCCGAGGGCGGGGCAGAACCAGACGGGCTTCTCAGAGACGTAGGCGAGGCCGTGGCGGAAGAGCTTGAGGAAAATCCACTGCGTCCAGCGGAAGTAATTCTCGTCGGTAGTCGAGAGTTCGCGGTCCCAGTCGATGGCGAAGCCGAGCATCTGCAGCTGACGGCGAAAGTTATCGATGTTGCGCTTGGTCTGGACAGCGGGGTGCTCGCCGGTGGCGATCGCGTGCTGCTCGGCGGGCAGGCCGAAAGCGTCCCAACCCATCGGGTGTAGGACGTTGAAGCCGTTGGCTTTCTTATAGCGGGCGAGGATGTCTGATGCGGTGTAGCCCTCGGGGTGGCCGATGTGCAGGCCGGAGCCGGAGGGGTAGGGGAACATGTCCAGGACGTAGTACTTCGGCTTGCCGCAGGAGATCGGCTCGGTGCGGAAGGTGGCGTTGGCTTTCCAGGCGGCCTGCCATTTCTGCTCCAAGGCGGTGAAATCGTAGCTGCCGGGTTTTGTTTCCGAAGTGTCCATGAATGTGTGCAGATAGGAGGTTCGGGATGGCGCTGGCAAGGTTTTGGAGCGTCCGCCGACCCTATCCCGCTTGCCTAGGCCGTCCGGCGGGGGTTATCTGCCAGCCATGAACGTGCTCGTGGTGGGCGGTGCCGGCTACATCGGCAGCCATTGCGTCCGGCAGGCGCTGGCCGCCGGGCACAAGGTGGCCGTGCTGGACGACCTGTCCTATGGGCACGCGGAGTCAGTGCCTTCCGGGGTGAAGCTCTTCCGCGCCGACATGGGCGATCAGTCCGCCGTCCGCGTCGCCTTACGCGAGTCCGCCGCCGAAGTGGTCATCGATTTCGCGGCCTTCACGAACGTCGGCGAATCCGTCCAGCAGCCTGCCCGCTATCACGAGAACAACGTGGTCCGCACCGAAGGCCTGCTGCAGGCGATGCTCGCCGAGGGCGTGAAGAAGTTGGTCTTCTCGAGTACCTGCGCGACCTATGGCATCCCGGAGAAGATGCCGATGACGGAGGACCTGCCGCAGAACCCGATCAATCCCTACGGCGCCACGAAGCTCGCCGTCGAAAAGCGTCTGCGCGAACTCGCCACCTCGCACGGCCTAAGCTTCGCCGCCTTCCGTTATTTCAACGCTGCTGGGGCTTCGGCGGATGCCGCCATCGGTGAAGACCATTCTCCGGAGACGCACCTGATCCCGCTGGCGATTGCCGCGGCGCTGGGCCGCCGCCCGCCGCTCCAGGTCTTCGGTACGGATTACCCGACGCCGGATGGCACCTGTCTGCGCGACTACGTCCATGTCGACGACCTTTCTAGGGCCCACCTTGAGGTGCTCCCGAAGCTAAACCAGCCCGGGCAGGCCTTGTTCTATAATCTGGGCACCGGCACGCCGTATTCGGTCAAAGACGTCATCGCCAGCGTCGGCCGCATCCTCGGCCGCCCGGTCCCGCATACTTTCGCCCCGCGTCGCGAGGGTGACCCGCCTGCCCTTTACGCCGACGCCTCCAAGGTTCGTCGCGAACTGGGCTGGGTCCCGCTCTACGACACGCTCGACAGCATCGTGCTGACGGCATGCAATTGGCACCTCGCCCGACCCAAGGGCTACGCCTCCTGATCCGATGTCCGAACAGCTTCACCCGCACTGGCGCATCCAGTACATTCGCACCCGTAAGGAGCCCGGCGCCGGCAGTCCGTTCGCGGCGCTGCTTGCGGCCGATGATGACGAGGCGAACCTGATCCTGCATCGCGGCGCGCACTGCTTCGTCATCCTTAATAATTCACCTTATAATCCCGGCCACCTGATGGTGCTGCCCAATCGCGAGGTCGGTGAACTGGCGGACCTCACCGCAGGCGAACGCGCCGAGATGATGGACCTGCTCGTGCGCTGCCAGGCCGTCCTGCAGAAGGTGATGAGCCCAGCCGGTTTCAACATGGGCCTCAACCTCGGCAAGGCTGCCGGCGCCGGTATCCCGACGCATCTCCACTTCCACATCGTGCCGCGCTGGGACGGTGACCACAACTTCATGCCGGTCATTGGCGACACGCGCGTCTTGCCGCAGGCCCTGTCCGAGCTCTGGACCCGCCTCAAGCCCGTCTTCGCCGCCGTATGAGCCGCGTCGTCGATATTTCTGTTCGCCACGCGAAGACCAAGGTCTCCGCGGTCACCGTCCAGCGCGTCGTCCATGCGCTCGACAAGCTCAAGGGCTACCGCTGCCCGGCAGGTTCGCTCTCCATCGCCTTCCTCGGCGACAAGGAGACGGCCAAGCTGCACGATGAATTCCTAGGTGATCCGAGCGTGACGGACGTGATTACTTTCGTCGGCGAAGAGCACCCCGGCGAGCCGTTCGCTGGCGAGATCTGCGTGAACATCGACCAGGCTCGCCGCGCTGCCAAGGAACACGGCGTCACGCTGGCCACCGAGTTGCGTCTCTACGTAGCGCACGGCTGGCTGCACCTTTCCGGCCTGCGCGACGGTAATCGTAAGGAGTCCGCCGCCATGCGCGTTGGCGAGGCCGTGGCGGTCTCGCACCTCGACAAGCTCGGAGCCAAGCTGCGCGTCCGCGATTAACGGACTCGCCCTCGGGGCTGTCCGCGTCCAACTTCCCCGCAGATGAAGCGTACCGTCATCATTCACTCCGGCGGCATGGACTCCACCGTGCTCCTGGCCCACCTCCTGGCTGAGGGTAGGGAAGTGCATGCGCTGTCGGTCGACTATGGTCAGCGCCACCGTCGCGAGCTCGTGGCCGCCGCCGAGATCTGCGCCCATTACAAGGTGCCGCATCGCATCGCTGATTTGCGAGGTCTGACGCCCCTCTTCGGTGCCAACGCACTCACGGATTCCCATATCGACGTCCCTGAAGGTCACTACGAGGAGGTCAGCATGAAGGCCACCGTCGTGCCGAACCGGAACATGCTGCTCATCGCAACCGCCGCGGCCTGGGCGATGTCGCTCAAGGCCACCTCGGTCGCCTACGGCGCCCACGGCGGCGACCATGCCATCTATCCTGACTGCCGTCCGGCCTTCGCCGATGCCTTGGATAAAGCCATCCGCCTCGCCGACTGGCATGAAGTTTCGCTCGAGCGTCCGTTCGTGGGCATGGATAAGACCGCGATTGTGCAGCGCGGCGTCGAGCTCGGCGTCCCGTTTGCGCTGACCTGGTCCTGTTACGTCGGCGGCGACAAGCACTGCGGCAAGTGCGGAACCTGCGTGGAACGTAAGGAGGCTTTCCTGCGTGCCGGTGTGCAGGATCCGACTCCCTACGTCGGGTAGACTTATTCTTAAGATTAGCAGAGGTAACACCTTGGGGCTGGCTGGTCATTGGGGTTGAGCCGGCCATCCCGGTCGGCAATTTGACCGCGTGTTCCGTCGACTTTGCCAACCCTTCTTTTTACTCCTCGCGCTCGGCGCTTATACCGAAGCACAGGCCTGTCCCTGTGGCTGCGTGAAGGTCTGCGTCGATAACCTCGCCGATCGTCCCGCCGTGTCCGCGGCCAGTCCCTTCCTGCTGGACGTGCGTTTCGACGCCATCGACCAGAATGAGCGCAATGACGCCGCCCATGCGCATTGGTATGGCTCGCACTTCATCACGACCGCCACGGTCGAGACGCAGATCGGCGGCCAGACGTGGTTCCTGTCGATCCCGCGGGTCGAACGCCACCTGCATACCGATAAGACCGCCGTCGGTGCGACTAACTACGATCAGACGGTCGTCGGCCTCGGTGACATCACCGTCGGTACGCGTTTCGACTGGCGCGGCTTCACTGTCAACGCCGGCGTCAAGCTGCCGACCGGCAAGGACGACATCGTCTTCGCCGACCCCGATGGCGGCCTGTCGCGTCGCTACCTCCAGCCTGGCACCGGTTCGACCGACGTGCTCGCCGGCATCCGCAAGGACTTCGGCGCCTCCGACGCGGCCCTGTCCGAGTTCGTGCAGCTGCAGGCGGAGGGTTCCGTCGCCTCCGATGTCAACTTCCGACCCGGCACGACGATCTCGCTAAGTGCCGGCGTGCGTTACAAACTGACCGATAGCCTTGCGGCCTCGCTGCAGGGTTCGTTGCTCCGTCAGTTCCGCGACAAGAACACCATGCGTCTCGACCCGACTACCCAGCGTCAGGCGGCTGCTCCGTCCAAGTCGGTCTACGACGAGGATCTCGAGTCGGGCGGATTGACGACCAGCCTCGCGGCCGGCCTGTCGTATAAGATCAGCGGCGCCACCAGCGCGTATCTGTTCTACAGCCAGCCGATCGAGACCCGCAACTACGTGGCCAAGAGCGCCACGTCCCTCGTCAATCCGGTGCACGCCACCGCGATCTGGTCGTTGGGACTCTCGCACTCGTTCTAAGCGATCCCGCTTCATCGCCTTCCGAGGCCTGCCGTATGTGGATGCGGCAGGCCTCTTTTTGGGCCTTTTACGCAGGGGAGGGGCTTCATCTTCCTTGCGACCGGGGCTTCCGCCCGTCTATCTGCTGGCTGTCCCATGTTCACCTGCAGCAAGACCTATCGCGACATCCCGTTCGCCCACCGGCAGCATCGGCACGACGGGCATTGCTCGTTCCTGCACGGTCATAACTGGGGCATCGAAATCGAGTTCGGTTGTGAGCAGCTCGATGAGCGCGGCTTCGTCGTGGACTTCGGCGGCCTCGCTTTCCTGAAGACCTGGATCGCCGATCATCTCGATCACGCCTGTCTCTTCGCCAAGGAAGACCCGATCCGCGAGAAACTCCTCCAGGATTACCCCAAGCTTTTCCGTCCGCTCGTCATCGACTCCGTCTCCACCGAAGGCATCGCGAAGTTCCTCTTCGAGACCTTTGATCCGATGGTCCGCAAGGAGACCGGCGGTCGCGCTTGGGTCCGGCAGATCGTCCTGCACGAGGACACCAAGAACAAGGCGAGCTACCAGCCGAAGGCCTGACCATGGCCGAGACCTATCCTGTCAATGAGACGTTCCTCAGTTGGCAGGGGGAGGGCGTCCATCTCGGCCGTAAGGCCTTCTTTATCCGTCTGCAGGGATGCCCCGTGAAGTGCGCCTGGTGCGACTCCGCGTCCACCTGGCATCCGCAGTTCGTCCCCAAGCAGGTCCGCAAGGCTTCGGCTGGGGAACTGGCTGATGAGGCCGCCGCCGCCCGCCCGGAGTTCGTTGTCCTGACCGGGGGGGAGCCCTGCATCCATGATTTGAACGCTTTGCTGGCCGCCATGGCCTCGGTCGGCCTCAAGGTCCACCTCGAGACCTGCGGGGCATACCCAATCGCCTCAGGCTTCGCCTGGGTGACCGTCAGCCCCAAGTGGGCTAAGCCGCCCTTGGCTGACTCCTTGGCCCGTGCCGACGAAGTGAAACTCATCGTCGAGGCGCCGGATAGCATTACCCGCTGGACCGAGGCCGTCGGCGGCAAGTGGCTTAGCCCTAACGTCTGGCTCCACCCAGAATGGTCGCGTCGGGCCGATCCGGCCGTCTTGCGGACCATTACCGAGCAGGTGAAAGAGGGGGGAGCCCCGTATCGAGCCGGTTGGCAGGTCCATAAGCCCTATTCGGCCGACAGTCTGGACGCTCGGGCGCGCCCGCCGGCGCCGTTGGGTGGCGACCTCGCCAAGGGTTTCTGAGCAGGTCGGCTCCCTCTGCCGGACTCATGTTGGACCTCGGGTTCGGCACTATCTTCGAATGGGAACTTTTTTTGCTTCACACGGGGGCAGAACCCTCATTCAAAACGACCTCATGAACCGACCTGCCGTGCTCGCTCTTGAAGATGGAACCATTCTTCGGGGCAGGGCGTTCGGAGCTTCGGCCACCCTCTGCGGAGAAGTCGTGTTTAACACGAGCATGACCGGCTACCAGGAGATCCTCACGGACCCTTCCTACTTCGGCCAAATCGTCACCATGACGACCCCGCAGATCGGCAACTACGGCGTCAACGAAGATGACTTCGAATCCGCCCGCCCGCACGTCGCCGGTTTCGTCGTGCGCGACCTTTCGCCGATCGTCTCCAATTGGCGCGCCACCACCGACCTGAGCACCTGGCTCGCGAAGTACGGCATCCCTGGTATCGAGGGCGTCGACACCCGCTCGCTCACCAAGAAGCTGCGCTCCGCCGGCGTGATGAAGGCCTGCCTCTCCACCGAAGGCATCACCGACGAAGAAGCCCTCAAGCGCGCCCGCGCCTGGACCGGCACCGTCGGCGCTGACTTCGTCAAGGACGTCACCTGCAAGGCTCCTTACCACTACAACGCCACCGCCGGCGACTGCGAGGCCTTCACCGTCCCGGGTACGCACCTCAACAAGCCCAAGGCCCGCGCAAAGAAGTACCGCATCGCGGCCTATGATTTCGGCGCCAAGACCTCGATCTTCCGTCGCCTGGTCGCTTCCGGCTTCGATGTGCATGTCTTCCCGGCCCGCACGCCCGCTGCCGAAATCCGCGCTTTCAATCCTGATGGCGTGTTCCTTTCGAACGGCCCCGGCGATCCCGCCGCCCTGAAGTATGCCCACGAAGCCGTGGCCGACCTCATCCAGACCTACCCGGTCTTCGGCATCTGCCTTGGTCACCAGATTATCACGCACGCCATCGGTGCCACGACCTACAAGCTGAAGTTCGGCCACCGCGGCGGCAACCAGCCCGTCAAGAACACCGAAGAAGACCGCGTGGCCATCACCGCCCAGAATCATGGCTTTGCTTCGAAGCGCGAGGACCTCGAGCGCTGCGGCGCGATCGTCACCGAGGTGAACATGAACGACGACACCGTCTCCGGCCTGCGTCTCAAAGATAAGCCGGTCTTCTCCGTCCAGTATCACCCGGAAGCCGGCCCTGGCCCGAACGACGCGGACGTGCTCTTCGATCGGTTCTACGACCTGATTGCCAAGAGCAAGGCCGCCAAATAAGCCCAACGTCATGGCTGCCCGACTCCTCGCAGCCCTTTGCTTCGCCCTCGGTCTCGCCGCTTGCACCTCGTCTTCGCGGCGTTCTCCGGAGGAGGCGTTGGCTCGTCTCATCGAAGAGGCCGTCTCCGGCCGTTCCTCTTCGGAGCAGTATCAGAACGTCGATCCCGTCGACGAAGACACCATCAAGCAGTTCGTATACGTTGAAGAGTGGCTCGACGTGAACGGCGAATCCGTCGTCGGCGTTCGCCCCGGCGCGACGCCGGTCGAAGGCTCTTTCCGTTTCACGCGCTCTGCCGACGGCCGCTCGACCTATCTCATCTCGTACGGCTGGCCTGGCCCGCAGGTGCGCTCACGCGTCCTGCGCCCGGCGCCTGGCTCGAAGATCATGCTCCTCGGCTGGTCGGATCTCCTTCCGTGGGAGCAGCTCGGCGCCGTCTGCGTCATCACGACGCCGCGCGAGATGGCTGACGAAGAGAATCACCCCTGTAAGCAGGCGTTCGTCTTCAAGGTCGAGTCGCCCCGCTGAACGGCAGGCTCAGAGCTCGACCTGCATACCGAGCTCGACCACGCGGCCGGGTGGCAGGTTGAAGTAGGCCGTCGCCGAGAGGGCGTTACGATTGAGTACTTCAAAGAGCTTTTCCTGGACGGCGTTGAGCGAGAAGCCCGTCGTCGCGCGGACGATGGTCTCGCGGCTGAGGAAGTAGGTCGTCTCCATGGAATTCGGCGTGATGCCCATCTCCTTGTAGGCTGCTTCCAGGACGGGGAAGACGTCCTGCTTCTCGCGGAAGCCGAACTTGCCCGTCACGCTGAGCACCGAAGGAAATTCTTCGTGGCTCTCGACCTTGCAGAACTTCGGGCCGCGTGTGTTGAAGCTGATCCGTTCGGAAGCGGGCACGATGGCGCGGTCTTCGTCGACCTTGAGGGTCACCACGATGATGTGGTCGTGAAGGGCCTTGTTGTGCTTGAGGTTATGGGCGAGGGCCATCGGCACCGACTTGGTCGAGCCGGTCATGTAGACGGCGGTACCCTTCACTCGGCTCAGCTTACCCGCGATGAAACGGTCTTCGACGCTGTCCAGGAAGTTTTCGAAATCGTCGATGCCTTCGCCTTCGCTCATCTTTTCCTTCATCACCAGGCGGCCCTTGTTCCAGACGGCCATGATGTAGTAGACGAGGAAGCCAGCGGCGAGCGGCAGCCAGCCGCTTTCGAGGATCTTGGGGATGTTCGAGGAGACGAAGACGACCTCGAGCAGGATGACCGGCGCAACAAAGGCGTAGGCCGTGACGGAGGGAATCTTGAAGCGCTGCCGTAGGTATTGCCCAAAGAGGATTGTCGTCACCAGCATGGTGAGGCTGACCGCAATTCCGTAGGCACTGGCGAGGTGTTCGGAAGACTTATACTGCAGAACGAGCGTGATGGAGCCGATCATGAGCAGCCAGTTGATGATCGGGATGTAGATCTGACCGGATTCTTGGTCGGACGTACGCTCGACGCGCATGCGGGGCAGGAAGTTGAGCTGGATCGCCTGCATGGTGGTCGAGAACGCGCCAGAAATCAGGGCCTGCGAAGCGATGATGGCCGCGAGTGTCGCAATGACGACGAGGGGAATCTGGGCCCAGCCGGGCGCCATGTTAAAGAAGGGGTTGAAGCCGTGCTCAAACTCTGAAGCTGGCTGGGCGAGGGCCCAGGCGCCTTGGCCCAGGTAGTTCAGGATGAGGGCAGGGAATACGATGCAGTACCAGCCGGCCCGAATCGGTTTCTGGCCGAAGTGGCCCATGTCTGCATACAATGCCTCGGCCCCGGTGACCGCCAGGAAGACCGCGCTGAGGATGATCATCGCGAGGCCCGGCTGTTCGATGAAGAAGCCGATCGACTCGAGGGGGTTGAAGGCGTGGGCAATCATCGAGGCCTGAGCCGAGTGCTGGACCAGGGCGCCGATGCCGGTGGCCGCGATGCAGGCGAACCAGACGAGGGTGACTGGTCCGAAATACATACCGACTTTGCCGGAACCGCGTTTCTGTAGGGCGAAGATTCCCACGAGGATGATGACCGCAGCGGTCGGAATGAGAATCGTCAGAAAATGGTCGGAGATCGGACCTTTGAGGCTTTCGTTGGCTTCCTTGATACCTTCGAGCGCCGATAGGACCGAGATGGCCGGGGTGATGACGCCGTCGCCGAAGAGCAGGGCGGTACCGAAGACGCCGAGGAGGACGAGCACACTGCGGTGCTTGCGCTTGGAATGGACGTGGGTCCGGTCTTCCTCGGTCTTTTCGTCGGCCTTCTGCTTCTTGCTGGCCAGGGAGACCAGGGTCATGATGCCCCCTTCGCCGTCCTCGTTGGCCTCCATGATGAAGAGCACGTATTTCACGGTCACCACGCAGATCAAGGACCAGATGATCATCGAGACGGCCGGGACGACGATCTGGTCCAAGGTGCCGCCGTGGCGCAGGCCGTTGCGCAGGCATTCGCGGAAGGCGTAGAGCGGGCTGGTCCCGATATCTCCGAAGACCACCCCGAGCGCGGCGATGGTGGCCGCCATGGTGAGCGGCTGGACGGGGGAAGAGCCTTCGGTCGGCTCTTGGGCAGGCTTGCTCATGGAGAGTTATTCACACTGACAGCTCCTGAGGGGTAATCAAAGCCAATCGGGACGTGCCGGGGCTTGCTTTTTTGCCCTCAAATCGCATCTCCAGACCTTCCCTTTCCCCACTTTCCAAACAATACGAACAATGAATATCATCCAAACTGTTATCAATCAGGGTCTTGCACAGGCTCAGAGCGCTGCTCCTGCGGGTGCCGACCAGCAAAGCGGTGGCTGGACCATCCTGGCCATGTATGCCCTCCTTTTCGTGGGCATGTACTTCCTGCTCTTCGCTCCCCAGCGGAAGCGCCAGAAGGAGCTCGAAAAGCTCCAGTCTGACCTCGCCGTAGGCGATAAGGTCCTGGCTGCTGGCGGCATCTACGGTCGCGTCGTCTCCCTCAAGGATGACCGCGTGACTATCGAACTCGATTCCGGCCGTATGGTCGTCCACAAGTCCGCCATCATGGGCAAGGACGTCGACGCCATCGTTCAGGCCTAAGGTCGTTCACCCCTTACCGACCCTGATACAATGACATCCAGGACCTGGTTCTGGAAGATTGCGGTTTCGCTCGTCGCCCTGGCTGTTGCCTGGTTCGAGTTCCACCCGATCGCTCCGATCCCTCTCGACCAGTTCGTGCCCGCGCAGGTCATCGCGCAGAAGACCGAATTCGACAAGCTCCACGCCGAAGCCCTCGAGCGTGTGAAGCATTACAAGGACGCTGCCGTCGCTGCCGACAAGAAGTCGGTCTCCTACTACCAGGCGCTCCGTGATATCGGCGAAGGCCGCGGTCGCGCGGCCCCGGTCGACTTCCGTCCGTTCTTCTTCACCGAAGCCCAGATCGTGCGTGAGCCCGATCAGGCCAAGCGCAACGGGATCGTACTCAAGCAGTTGATGGTCGCCTCTCAAGGTCGCCTCAAGCTCGGCCTCGACCTGCAGGGCGGGGTGTCCTTCACACTGAAGGTCGACCCGACCGGTGCCGAATCCGGCGAGAAAAGCGCCGGCGACAAATCCAATGTCTCCCATGCCGACATGGTCAATCAGGCCATCCAGGTCATGGAGCAGCGCGTCAACCAGTTCGGCGTCGCCGAGCCGGTGATCCGCCCCGTTGGCGACCTCTCCCTTGAGGTGCAGCTCCCCGGCGAAGATGCCGCCAATAATCCCGACGTCATCGACGCGCTGAAGAAGCCCGCGAAGCTCGAGTTCCGCCAGGTGCACCGCACCGAACGTCCATCCGAGACCGACCGCGAGCATGCGCTCCGCTCGCTCCCGGTCGATCCGACGCTGGGCGCCTCCTCCGCGATCTCGACCTACGAGGTGCTCACGCTCCGCGACGTCGACAGCCGCACCGGCGAAGTCCGCATGAACCGCTACTTCGTGAAGAAGACCGCGGATGCCACCGGCAAGATCATCAAGGCCGCCTCTGGCCGCTCCGATGACGGCATCTCCTTCTACGTGGACATGAAGTTCACGGACGAAGGCTCCAAGAAGTTTGGTGACCTCACCGCCAAGATCGCGGAAGGCAACTCCCGCTCCGTCGGCCAGCTCGCCATCGTCCTTGACGGTAAGCTGCAGTCCGCTCCGACCGTACGCGAAGCCATCCGCAGCACCGGCGCCACCATTACCGGTAATTTCAACCGCGAAGAGGTCATCAACCTCGCCAACGTGCTGAACAATCCTCTGGAGTTCCCGTTGATCACGCAGGACGTGACTTCCGTCGGTCCGACCCTCGCTAAGGATGCTCAAGGCAAGTCCGTCACGGCCTCGCTCGTCGCCGTTGGACTCGTCGTCTTCTTCATGGTCGGGTTCTACGTCTGGGGCGGCTTCATCGCCGTTGCCGGCATGGTGCTCAATCTCACGATGATGCTCGGTGCCATGGCCTACTTCGGCGCGACCATCACGCTTCCCGGCGTTGCCGCGCTCGTGCTCACGCTCGGCATGGCGGTCGACGCGAACATCCTGATTCTCGAACGCGTGCGCGAAGAAGCCCGCGCTGGCAAGGATCGCGCCGTCTCCCTCCGCGAAGGCTACAACCGCGCGACCTGGACGATCGTCGATGCCAACCTGACGCACTTGCTCGTGGCCTTGATCCTCGCCTTCATGGGTACGGGTCCCGTCCGCGGTTTCGGCATCACGCTGATCATTGGTATCTTCACTACGCTCTTCACGACCCTCGTGACCTGCCGCGGCCTCCAGGAACTTGCCCTGGCGCGCGGCATCATGTCCCGCATCTTCGGCCTCCCGGTCTTCAAGCCGACGCTCGACATCCCGTTCCTGAAGTTCGCCCGCGTGGCGTTCATCATCTCGTGGGCCATTGTCGCCCTCGGCATCTCCGAGCTCGCCTACAAGGGCAAAGAAGCCTTCGGCAAGGACTTCCGCGGCGGCGAATCCACCCTGGTGGCCATCGCTCCTGGAGCGAACGTCGACACCGGTAAGATCGCCGCACTGGCGGCCTCCATCGGTCTGCCTGACACCACTGTCAGCGTGCAGACCCCCGTTGGCGGCGGCGAACCAACCCTCCGTATCGAGACCGAACTCACCAAGGACAAGGCCAAGGGAGATTTCGCGAACGTCGCGGCCATCGTTGGCGCCATCAAAGCCAAGAACCCCGAGATCCTCAAGGACCGCGCGGCTTCCGTCGATAAGCTGATGCTTTCCCGCGAGGCCATCGGCGGTTCCGTCAGCGGCGAGCTTCGCTCCAACGCCATCTGGTCCGTCATCCTCGCCCTGATCGGCATCGGCATCTATGTGTCGCTGCGCTTCGAGACGGGCTTCGGTGTGGCCGCGATGGTGGCTACCCTGCACGACGTCCTGATGACCGTGGCGCTGTTCGTCTTCTTCGGCGGCCAGTTCAACGCGGCGCTCATCGCCGCGATCTTGCTCATCATCGGTTACTCGGTGAACGACACGATCGTCGTCTTCGACCGAATCCGCGAGGAGTTGCAGAACAATCCCGGCCGCGACCTCCGCGACGTGATTCACTTCGCCATCAACCGCACGCTTTCCCGTACGATCCTGACTTCCGCGACGGTCTTCCTCTGTGCCGTCGCCCTCTGGGCCTTCGGCGCCGGCGATGTCCGCCTCTACGGCGAGGTCTTCATCTACGGCGTGCTCACTGGAACCTTCTCTTCGATCTTCATCGCGAGCCCCATCTTCTACTGGTGGCACAAGGGCGATCGTAAGGGCGTAGACGCTGCGGAACTCCCGCGCACCTACTCCTGGGAGGCTGGCTCCGACAAGGACGCCTAAGGGTCGCCCCGCACATGGCCGCCTGGTCTCACCGGGCCGCGGACGCCGGGCTTGCCCGTCGGATCGCGGCTGCGCTGGGGGTTTCCGAACCCTTGGCCCATGTCCTCGCCCGCTCCTTTGCGGACGAGGCCGATGCGGAGCGTCATCTCCGCCCGCAGCTCGCCCACGTCTCTGACCCCTTCGCGGTCGGCGGTTTGCGCGAGGCCGCTGAACGCCTCGTGCTCGCCGCCGCCAAGGGCGAACGCATCGCTATCCTGGGGGACTACGACGTCGACGGCGTCTCGAGCACGGCGATGCTCGTTCACTTCCTGCGCCGTCTCGGCGCGCACCCGGAGTACTTCGTCCCGCGCCGCCTCGAGGAAGGTTACGGCCTTTCGATGGCCGCCCTCGAGCGCGTGCTGGCCGAAGCCAAGCCTCAGCTCTTCGTAGCCCTCGATTGCGGCACGAACTCTAAGCCTGAAGTCGACCGTCTCCGGGCGGAAGGCGTGGATGTTATCGTCGTCGACCACCACGTGGCCAAGGAATCTCGCGTGACCTGCATGTTGGTCAATCCACGCGTCAACGACGCCGAAGACGCCCCGTGGCAGACGCTTTGTACGGCGGGCCTGGTCTTCAAACTCGTCCATGGCGTGCTCAAGGTTCTTCGCCTGGCCGGCGACGAACGCGGGACGAGCATCGCGGTGAAGGATTACCTCGATCTCGCCGCCCTCGGCACGATTGCCGACCTGGTACCGCTCCGCACGGAGAACCGCATCCTCGCCGCCCATGGACTCAAGGCCCTCGGTGAAGCCCGTCGCCAAGGGGTGCGTGCCCTCATCGCTGTCAGCGGCATGGAGCCCGGCGGGGTGCTCACCTCGGTCGACGTGTCTTATCGCATCGGTCCACGCATCAACGCCAGCGGCCGTCTCGCCGACGCCTCGCTGCCGTTGCGTCTGCTGCTTTCCGATGACCCGGATGACTGCCTGCGCGACGCCGCCCAGCTCGACTCCATCAATCGCGAACGCCAGGAGATCGACAAGAAGGTCACCGAAGAGGCCATGGCTCAGGCCAAGGCGATGGGCGACCTCGCCGGTTATGTCCTGCATGGCGACTGGCACCCCGGGGTCGTCGGCATCGCCGCCGGCAAGATCTGCCGCGCGCTCGACCGTCCCGTCATCGTCCTCGGCAAGGAAGGGGAGAACGCCAAGGGCTCTGGCCGCAGCGTTCCTGGCACCAATCTCGTCGACGCCCTCGGAGCCTGCGCCGACCTGCTCAAGACCTATGGTGGCCATCCGATGGCCGTCGGGGTCTCGCTCGACGTCAGTAATGTCGAGGGATTCCGGGCACGTTTCGCCGCCGCCGTCGAGGCCCAGAAACTTGCCGGCGTCGTCCTGGCCGACGGTCGGGACATCGATATCGCCCATTGGATCAAGCCGTCCGAAGTCACCGATCAGCTGCTGGACGACCTCGATCTCCTGCAGCCGTTTGGCGAAGGGAATAGCGAGCCGGTCTTTGGCTTCAAAGGATTCGTCTTCGACCGTCCGCCCACGCCTTTCGGCGAAGGAAATTTCCGGCACCAGCTTCCGCTGAGCGGCGGCCGTCGCCTGAACTTCGTCGCCTGGCGCATGGCCGACCGCATGCCGGAAGCCGGCAAGGCGATCGAGATGGCCGTCAAGCTGCAGTGGAACCGCTGGCAGGGACGACGCATCCCGCAGGCCGAAATCCTCGACTGGCGCTACGCCTCCTGATTATTTCGTCGCTGCCGCCGGGCGGCGATCCTCGATGGTCTTGCTCCGGATCGCGTGTGGTTCGTCGGGGATCGGTAGCAAGAAGACGAGCGAGCGCAGGTTCGGTTGCTGCAGCGAGCGGTAGACATGTCCGAGCTCGTAGGCCTCATCGGACTTGGTGTGGAGCTCCGCCGAAGCGTATTGATGGTCGATCGTGGGGTTCTTCACGACGGTACGCGCGTTCGACTTCAGTAGGACTTTGCGTTCCGGGTAGCGTAACTCGATATCCTTGCCGGTAAGGTTGATGAATTGGAAAGACCCATAAGGGAAGATTCCTTCGGCGTCGTCTAAAGGTAGGATCTGGTGCCCGTTGCCCCCTGAAGAGAAGAGGAGCAGGTAGCTTCCGTCCTTTTGAAAGGTGCATTCTGCGGTAGGAGTAGAGGTCTGCTTGGTCGCCTTACCGCCTTTATCCTTGGCACCCTTCGGCGGCTCTTTAGGCGTGGATTCCAGCCTCAGGATGAGAAGACTGGCATCCTCGCTCTCCTTGGTTGCGGCGGTGAGGATGGCTGAAAGTTCCTTGAGTCTTTCGTTGAGGGCATCGATCTGGGCCTGGTCTCCGCTGGTCGGCTTGCTGGCACGCTCTGTGGCCTGGGCGTTGAGGGTATTGAGCAGCTGGGATGTCTGGGTGAACTCGTTGGAAGCCTGCAAAGTGACGGCCTGGGTACGACGGAGCCGCAGGATGGCCGCCGTCATGTCGGGCGAAAGCGGCTGGGGGTTACGCGTCTCTTCATCAATCGTGACGAAGCGTAGGGTTTTCGGCCCCTTATAGGTGAACTGTTGAGTAAAGGCGTTGTTCGGTATGTCGATCCGATGCAGTTTCGCTCCCTCCAGATAGCTTGCGCTAGGAATGGGGTCGTCAAAGGCGAGCGCACGGAACCGTATGCTTATATCGGTCTTCTCGGCGGTCTGGGCGATGAGGCATGCCGCGAAGAGCGGCAGCAGGAGGGCGTGACGTGCTTTCATAGGTCCTTCTGCGTCAGCGTGCGAGTGGAGAGGATCACGAAGCGTCTTCCGAGGGTTCGATTGATTGAATTCAACAAGGGGTTATGCAGTCGTCCGTCTGTTGGCTTGCAGACTTCGGTCTCCGGCGGTTGGCTCGGGTCGCAGAATTCCGGAATGCGTTGGACGACCGCCTCGATCCAGCATGCGGAAAGAGTGCGGGATGGGTCTAGCGGATCGGTCGCGTCACCGTAGCATCGGATCACGAACGTGTCTGATCGCGTGCTGAGCGCCGAGCCGACGGCTGCCAAGATGTCAGATTGCATCAACGAGGTCGGTGCGGCGCGCAGGATATGGCTTCGGGTCTGGTAGGGTGAGACGGGATTGGTCGAGATCACGTTTCCTGGTGCGTAGACATATGGTACCAGGCCTGCAATCGCTGGGTTAGTCGCAGGGTCTCCTCCTTGGGGGGAGAGGATTGAGCTAGTGATGATGGTGGCAGGAGTCGTCGCTCTGTTCGATAGCTCCGCCCCGGCAAGGTCGGCGCGAACGATGGCGTTTTCAAGGCACCCTTGATAGGTGACTTGCTGCGGGAATGCCCCGCAATTGAATCGGTTCACGAATTGCGAGAGCCCGATATAAGGGAGCGGGACTTCCACGCCTCTGTTCATGATGGCATAGTGCACGTCGAGCCCGACTTTGATGCCGTACTCGTAACGGTGGTTTTGCCTGATGCGGCTACGTGTCTCGTCGACGATGGCACGTGCGAGCAGTTTGATCTGCGTATCATCCAGCGTGGACAGTCCCGTCCACGCCTTCTTGTCGTTGAAGGCTGTCTTATAGTTGTAGTCAGCTTCGTCGCTTCGGACGGCGCGCGGGAAACGCGCGTTCTTGTCGGCGCCAGGCAAGAGTTCGGTCGCCGACCCCATCTTATTTCGTTTGGCGCTGGCCAGCAGCGCTGCCCATGCGTCAACGGAGGTGCTGTTGACGTTGAAGGTGCCGTCGGTGAGCACGGTACCTGCTATGCGCCGATGGCTTGAAAGCATGGCGCGAACGGTGGCTGGGTCGCGGGTGGCGAAGAGCTTGGTGCGCGGGTTGGCGAGGCGTCCCGCACCTGCCGCGAAATCCTCCAGCACTGCCCCGAGATTTTTGGCTTCCGTGATAATTGTGCCGCGTGCTATCTCTGGAGAGGCCCCCGAAAGGAAGAATCGGTCGAAAATGGCCGCATTTATCATCCATGAGCTATCATGTATGGTCGTGGTATTCGACAAGGTTGCCGACTGTGTATTGATAATTCCGAATAGGGGCGCGTAGCTGTTGCCGACCTGGAAGAGAGGGTCCTGATCCCGGATTCCGAAGTTCGCGTGGGTGAATTGAGCCAGCGTGGTCGGTGCGGATAGCGGGACTTCGGTGTAGACGGCCGAGGTGGCTCCTCCGAGTTCAGGCTTGGCGCTCATCCCCCCGAATCCTTGCACTCCAGAGGTGGCAAGGACCGCCGACCACGAGTTTTCCTGCCGGATCGCCATCTTGTAGCTGGGCGAGGTATGCGCATATCCGCTAGGGGTGGATGCGGTTGAGATTCCGTTGGAATCGGCGCGTGTGACTGCGGCCATAGGGTTCGAATGGCTGAAGATGGGGAAGGGGAGCGCGTCCTTCGGCCACCTGATACCGTAGTCGTGGATGGCCAGTATCTTGGGCTCCGAATTGATGTCGGGAAGGGTTAGACCAGTGCCGCCGACTGATAGGCTGATGTCGCCTCCGCTGCGGGTCAGGTCGGCAGCAAACATGGTGGTCAGTTCGCTGCACTTCCCGAAAGCCTGGATTTCCGTGGCGTTATCGGAGTCGGCTGCGATGTCACCTGGCCAAGATGCCAGCAAGACGCGTGCTTCGAATGTCCCGACGTTTCGGAGCGTCACCGTTATGTTGTCCTGGACGTTGCCGGAGTAGTTGAGCAGGACGGGGTTATTCGAGGTATCGGTGCACGGTATCCTGAATCCGCCGCGCGTGTTCATGCCATCTGAAGCTAGAAGCGGCACCGGCGGGACGGTTTCCGTCTGAGGGTTCCAGACGAAAGGTCGCGTGCCTGGGAATCCTGGGGCCGGTCCTACGGGCGCGTAGGAAAGGACGCGGAACTCGCCTGGCTTCAGCAAGGTATCGTTTCCGACATAGAACCGAAAGCTTTCCACGGAATTCGTGGTCGGGTCGGCTTGCTTGGTGAGGTCGGCGATTTTCTTATCCCAAGATGGCGCGCTGGTCGTCTGGAGGCGCAGCACGAGGCTTTCCCAGTTGCGGAGCGAGACACGCATGGCTGCTTTCCCCGTCGTGGCCACGTTTGCTTTCGAGCTCAGGCGCATGGCCACGTTGTAGGGATTATGGAGCACGATGACGGGTGTCGCCGTGAGGCATAGCACGCCCGAGGCGTCTTGAAGTCCCCATACGAGGAGCTGCCTGCATACGTATGGGCTGGCCGCGACTTGGATCGGCCGAGGCATCGTTCGCCCCAGCATGGTCGACGAGCCCATGAAGTCGCCGCTTGAGTCCGCCCGATTGTATAGGCGCCCGTAGTGGTTGATGGCACCGTAGGTGGCGTCAGTGGCTAACACGCTCGCGTTAGGAAAGTGCGCTCTCGCGTTCAGCTCCGGTACTTGGGCGTCTTGCCAATTGATTTCTTTGTACAGACGGTAATAGCTTCTGAGCGCCTCCCAATTTGGGCCGATGATCGTTCCTTGGGAATATATCCTCGCCACGTTCTTATTGGTTCCGTTCGTCCGCTTCGAGACCGATTTGATGTCAGAAAAAGCCGGCGCCGTTACGGAGGATGGGTATGTCGGGAAGGTGTAGGTGACTCCCGATAGCTGCTGCACTCCGGCGGAATCTTTCGGTGGTGTTCCTCCTCCGAACTCGCTGGAATTCCATTCGTCGTCCGTTTTCTCGAAGGCCAGGGAGAGGTCCACTTTGAGGCCGCCCCAGAGCGAATCGCAGTTCACTCCGCGCGACCAAAGGGTCGCCTCGGTGAAAAGGCGCTTCGCATAGGTCGGAGGGGTGGTCTCCACCAGGCCGAGGCCGGCATTCGTCAGGAATGGCAGCTCGCGCATCTGGGTGACACGTGGATCGATGCCGCTGAGGGGCACCGTCGAGAGCCCTGGAAGAATGCCGGTCCCAGAGCGAGTGGTACCGCGTAGGGCTTCTTGCTGGAGTTGGGGGCTGGTGGAGCCAGAGGGCGGCGTCAGCCGAGGGTCGGTCAGGTTAATGCGCGCCTTTACTCCTTCGTCCCCAACCCAATAGCAGTAGCCACCGTTGGATTGGCTGTCCGGAAGGCTTATTCTCGGTAGGCTGATACGTCCGTCGGGACGCCCCGGGCTGCTTATCGTAGCGAGCTCCGCGGCGTTGGCGCAGGTGTCGCCGATAAGCGGTACGAGAATATCGCTGGGTATCGTGAAGTCATTCTGCCATGGCACCCACTGGTCATCGAAGAAGTCCGCCTTTCCGGACAAGTTTGCGGACTGGCATCCTGGGGTTCTGTCGTGTCGGCCGCTGATGAGCCAGGAGGGCGGTTGCAGCTGCTGGTCGCTGCGCCATACTCCGGTCCAGAGCGGGTTACGGATTGTTTTCCAGGTCCAGCCCGGCTGCGTGGTGTTTGCTAGGATGTCGGCCCGTGCGGTCATGCGTCGGTCCGGTCCGGCTTCCTGCTGGAGGTGTGCGAGGGCGAGGCGAAGCGAGACTGCCGCATTCAGTTTCGCCCTCAGGTAGTTCTGGTGATGCGCCGCGAGGCGCGATTCTACGGTGACGAATGAGGCGACGGTGATGACCGTGAGCAGCACGACCGACATCACCACAAGGGACAGTACGAGGCTGAATCCTGATCGACGGTCGAGAGGTGGCATCACGCGGGGCTGGGACACGTGAACAGTGTGACCTCTCCCCGGAGCGGTTCAAGTCCCAGGCACCCTTTGATAAGAGTTATAACCTTTTTACCGAACCGTCTTATTTCTGTCCGGGACGCTTGGACGGTGCGGGCATCTTGTCGCGTTCCAAGTCGCCGACGCCCTTGAGGATCACGGTACCCGAGCCCTCGGGGCCGGGGGACACGAAGAACATGGCTCGTTGGGCGTTGTCCTGGAAGATGTGGAGCGCGTAGCCGAGCTTTTCCTCGCCGTTCTCATAGGTCATGATGGACGCGTCGTAGTAGGTATGGTTCGGGACGGCGCTACGGATGGAGCGGCTTTCCTTGGGGGCGATTTGAATGGCGTTCTTGCCGATGCGCACCTCGAGCTTGTAAGGACAAAGGTTGATGAAACGGAGCGAGCCGGGAGGGAAGCTGCCGGGCGGATCTGGGATGGCCATGATGCCGCCGTCCCATTTGCCCGGGGAGACGGCCAGGATGAGGTGCAGGGTGCCGAGGTTGGAGGGCAGGTTGATCCAGGCGAACGGGGGTTCCTTGGCGGAGCCGGTCGTCTTGCTGCCCGGGCTGTCGGCCTTGGCCTTGGTTTTGGTCTTGGGTGCCTCCGTGCCATCGTTCGGCAGATCTCCCGGCGCGGCTTTCGCGAGCTCTAGGTGCGCGGGGCCTTCGTAGGCGACCTCGTCGGAGAGCATATCGGGCATGAGTGCGACCGGCGTCACTTTGCTTTCGCGACGAATCCCATAACCAAGGATGGCATCATCCCAGGCCATGAACTTGAGGCGGGCGGAGACGCGCGCGGGGGCGTCGGCACCTTCGGCGATAGTCAGGCCGCAGAGGAGGAGGAGAAGGAGGAGTTTAGATTTCATCGGCTTTGAGCCAGCGGGTGGAGATGATGCGGAAGCGACGGCCGAGCACGCTGTTGATCTTGCTTAGGCCGGTCGTGGCTTCGGGGGGGTTGCTTTCGTCGAGGTAATCAGGCACGCGCTGGACGACGGCTTCGATCCAGATGGATCCGGTTTCACCGTTGCTCTGACTGGCCGAGCCGAAGCAGCGGATCACGAAAGTATCCGAGCGGGTGGCGATGGCGGAACCGAGGCTTTGGAGCAGGTCGGATTGCAGCAGGTTGCCAGGTGCGGCCAAGGCGGTATGCGCCCGAGGGGTCGAGTCGCCTTGGGCGATGAGTTCGATATTCTCTGGGTTTGCGGCGTAGCTCGGGTCCAGCAGCGTTCCAGGGTCGAAGGTGGAGCGAGTGAGCTTCATCGTGCTCGTGAGGCGGTCGCTGAAGCCGGTGGCATAGACGCTTCCGTAGGTCATCTTATCGGCGCGGAAGATGGCCGCCTGCAGGGCGCCGCAACGCGAAGCCCAGGTGTCATCGCTGATGAAGCGATTGACGAATTCGCTGAGCGTCAGGTAGGGGGTCGCGGGCTGGGGTCCGCCCGCGGTCATTCCGCGGAAAAGTCGGCTGGCCGGAGTCTGGGTCTTAGGCGTCCGAATCGACAGTCCGAAACGGGCCTTGTTTTCCGTCACGATGGCTCCCGCGAGGTTCGCGATCTGGGTGTCGCTCAGGTTGGCGAAGCCCGTCCAGCTGGTCCCATTGGCGAAGTTCTTGGTCTTGTCGGTCGCCGTCATGGTCTGCCCCTGCAGGGACCGTGGGAAGCGGGCGCTGTCGCTGGCTGTGGGGCTGGTCGCTCCGGTGCTGCCGATGGCGAGCTTCTTGGCTGCGCCAAGGAAAGCCGTCCAGGCTTCGACCGAAGTCGAGTTCACGTTGAAAGCCCCTTGATTGAGTAGGACGCTCGCCGACTTCTTGTAGTTCGCGAGGGAGGTCTTGGCGTTGCCGTCGCTGGCTTTGCCCGGCGACAGCGTGAAGCGGGGATTGTCGAGCGTCGCCGTGCCGCTGACGAAGTTATCGATGACGGTGGCCTGGGCGATGAGCACCGGAGGGCTAGCCTGGCCGCCGGCGATCGCGCTGATCGGGGAGGCGCTGGCACTCGCCGCTAGCAGATCGCCAGGTTCGGGGCTCCACGGGTTAGTCGTGTTCACGCGGTCCATGCGCGGCGCGATGCTTGAAAGATAGAAGCTATCCCAAAGGGCTTCGTTGATCAGGTAGGTGTGATCGTAGTCGGACCAGTTGGCCATGTCGGTCTGATCCTGGACGACGGTATTGGATTTCACCAAGGGGGAGGCGAAGCTATTGCCGACGCTGAGGAGGGGCTGCTGATCGCGGATCGTTAGGTTTGCGTGCGCGTACTGGGCCAGCGACATCGGCTGGGCCAAGGGGATCTCGGTGAGGACGGCGCTGGTCGACCCGGAGGAGTTGGTCGAGTAGCCCCCGAAGGAAAGTCCGCCCACGGTCTGAATCACTTGAGGCCACTGCGTCGTCGGGGTGCCGGAGGGTAGCCAGGCTTTCATCGCGTAGCTAGGGGCGGGGCCGGTGAGTCCGTAGCCGGAGGCCGGATCGCGGCCGCCCGCGTCGGCGCGCAGCACCGAGGCCATCGGGTTGGAGTGCGTGAACGTGGGGAAGCCGTTCTTGGTCGAGTCGGCGGTCTTGGCGACGAAATCGAAGACGCCGATGATGTTGGGTGGAAGCGGGGTGCCGACTCCCGAATAGGCACCAGAGGTCCGGTAGGCGACGCTGTTGTAGTCGTAGAATTTCTTCTCCAGCGGCGCACCGATACGGTTGGCGTCCATCGAGCGGTAGAAGATTTCGGAGTGCTCGCTGCTATCTACGTAGAATTCGCTAGTCCGTTGGGCGTTGCCTTCGTTGTCGATCAGCTTGTCGCCCGGCCAGCACGCGAGCCCGTAGCGGGCGCGGAAGTTGCCGCCGGGGATGATCTGGAAGCCCAAGGTGTCGTCGAAGTGCCAGAGCACGTCTTTGCTGTTGGTGGACCAGTCGGGATTCTCGTCCTTGAAGCCACCGGTTTGGTTGAAGCCATTGACGAGGGTGGTCGCCTGTTTCCAGGGGACCATGCCGACCTTCTTTCCGGCCGAATCGACGGAAGGACAGGAGAGGACGCGGAATTCCCCGGGTTGCAGCGTCAGGTCAGGCGGGAAGAAGACGCGGAACATGTCCTTATCATTGGCTAGGCCGCTCTGTTTCGAGAAGAAGCTGCTTAAGGGGACGTTGAACTGATACTTCGGACCTGTGCCATAGGCGGTGTAACGCGTGAAGCGGAACGTCCACTGCTGCCAGTCGGTGAAGGAAAGTGCCGCGTAGCGGGCGACGGAGCTGCTTGCGCTGTTCGCGTCCTTGTAGGTCATCGCGACGTTGTAGGGGTTATGGACGACGACGATGGGCGTGAGGTTGAACCAGAGGTCAGCGCCGCCGGCCATGTAGTACTCGATGTTCACGCTGAAGACCATGCTGACGCGCTGGATATAAGGCGTGGCGGCGACGGCGATCGGGCGGGGAATCGCCCGGGTCAGGATGGGCGGGCTCGTCGGTCCGGGAATCGGGATGGTGAGTGCGGCAGGCGCGTAGCCGTAGTCATCAGTGGCATTCGGATTCAGCGTGGTCGGCTGGTCACCCGCGAACGCATCGGAGTAGACGGGGATGGTCGCGCGGACTTGTAGCTCGTCCGCTTGGATTTTGTTGAGCAGCGATTGCACCGAGGACGAATTATTTTGAGAATACATTTTCCGCGCGTTCGGATAAGTCGTGCGGGCGACCAAGGTGGGCTTGCCGGCATTCCAGCCGAGCTGTTTGTAAAGCCGGTGATAGTCGCGTAATGCCCACCAAGTCGGGCCGAGGACCTTGCCTCCGTTGGGGTTCGAATTAGCCCGGGTGAAGATTGGTGGGGTGAGCACGGTCGTGTCCTCATACTGGATGCGCATCGCGGAGGCCTGCAGGCCGTTCTCCGTCATCGTGGCCGCGCCCTTGGTGCTGTTGGCGAATTCGGTGACGGCGAATTCGGCGTCGCTCAGTTCGAAGGCTGTCGAGAGGTCGCGCTTGAGGCCGCCATTGGCGCTATCCGAAAGTACGCCAGCCGACGTCATGGTGACGTCGTGGAACAGGCGACGGTCGTTGGCGGTGACCTTGGAGCCCAAGTCGAAATTGGTCAGCAGGCGAATGCTGCGGGGCGACTCGAGTCGGGTTAGCTGGGATTCCGTCACGTTGGCCATACCGGGGAGGAGGTCGTAACCTGAGGTCCCGGGACTGCGCAGCATGAGCTGGTTCTCGGCCGTATTGGCGGTGGCGGCCTTGCGGGTGGCGTCCGTCAGATTGATGCGGGCTTTGATGCCTTCATCGCCAATCCAGTAGGCATAGCTACCGGACACCGTGTCATCTGGCAGGGTGATCTTCGGGAGGGCGACCAGGCCGCTGGGGCGTGCTGTCCAAGGCTTCAGGAGGCTTTCGGCGATTTCAGCGGGGCCAGAACTGCCCGTTCCGACAAGCGTGACGAGGCGCAAGGCTTTGTCCGAAGCACTCCAGCTGGCGGGATTAAAGTCGCTCTGCCATGGCGTCCATGTCTCGTTCGGATAGTCGTTCAGGCCGCTGAGCGACACGGACTGAGCCCCCGCGGTGAGGTCATCGCGACCGCTGACAAGCCAGGCGGGCGGGGCATCAGGTTTGTCGGATCGCCAGACTCCCGTCCACATGGGGTTGAGGGTCTTGTCCGCCGTCACGTTCGACTGCGTGATGTCGGCTCGCGCGGTGGCGCGGCGATCAGCGCCGGCTTCCTGTTGCAGGTGGGCCATGGCGAGGCGCAGCGAGACGATGCCGTTCAGTTTGGCGCGTACGGCGAGCTGCTGGTTCATGATCGCACGAGACTCGACCGTCATGAAGGCGGAAACCGTCACCAATAGCATGACGATGCTCGCCATCACCGCCAGGGACAGGATGAGGCTGAAACCTGGGCTGTGCTTGCTGTGTTTCATGCCGGACTACCCGAGAGTAGCATGAATATTAATACCCACAAGAAATCCCTAGGCAAGTCCCTAGGTGGGGGGTCTCTCAGGCCTTAAATGCCTAACTGCTTGTGGGTGTTAGTTTTGGCAGGTCGCTAGCTTGATATCCTTACCCGTGATAAGGGGTAAGAAATAGGTGTTTTCTTTGATCAAAGAAGATGCAATGTGAATTTAACCATGAAAACTCCGTTCATCGCTTCGGCTCTTCTTTTCGCTTCGGTTTCCCTTTTCGCTGTGGGAACGGTCGGTGTGACCCCTGGCACGACTACGACGCCCGTTGTGCCTGCCGTTAAGCCGCCTTGCACGAAGCCCACTACGACCACTGTTCCGGCCGCCCCGAAGGCTCCCGAGAAGAAGGAAGCCCCCGAGAAGAAGGAAGCCCCGAGGGCTCCTGAGAAGAAGGAAGCCCCGAAGGGCCCCTTCAAGAAGTAATCGGTTTATTCCGATCGCCTAAAGGGCCGGACGTTTGTCCGGCCCTTTTTGTTTCCGCTTGTCCTCGCCCGTAGGTTTGTAGGAATGGGTGGCATGCGACACCTAGCTCTCTTGCTTGCTTCTGCCGTTCTGCTTTACGCCGCCGACAAACCGGCCGCGGCTCCCGCGCCGGCCGCGCCGAAATATCAGGAAGGTAGCTGTTGCGATAAGGCGGCGAAGAAGGGCGAGAAGTGCCTCCACCCTTGCTGCGTCAAGGCGGCCAAGGTCGGTAAGGTTTGCGATCATTGCAACGAGCCGGCGAAGAAGTGACGGCCCGCGCGGTCGCGCTTGCGAACCGTCCAGTCCTGCAGCAGTCTGCGCCCATGCTGAAGCGCTACCCCTTCCTTTCCTCCGTGCTGCTCGTCGGTGGCGCCATCGCCTTGTTCTTCTTCACGCGTCCGGTCTCCGCCGCGCCGGCCGCTACGCCGGCCAATTACGAGACCTGCACCCCTTCGCGCGACGGCATCGGCAAGGTCTGGATGGGCCGCGAGATCTCGCACGTGATGGGCCATCCTGGTATTGGCTGGCTCGAGCGTAACGACCGCGAGAAGGAGGAGGCCCCTTCCAAGGCCATCGCCTTACTGGAATTGGCTCCCGACGCCGTCCTGGCCGACATCGGCGCCGGCTCAGGCTATTATTCCTTCCGTATCGCCCGCAAACTACCCCGCGGCAAGGTCGTCGCAGTGGATATCCAGCCGGAGATGCTCGATTTCCTGAAGACCGAATCCGCTAAGCTCGGTATCAGTAACGTGCAGCCCCATCTGGGTGCGATCGATGACGTGAAACTGCCGCCGGCCTCGATCGATGCCGCCCTGATGGTCGACGCCTATCACGAGTTCGACCATCCGGTGGAGATGCTAGCTTCACTGCGTTCGGCTCTTAAATCGAAAGGCCGCATCTACCTCCTGGAGTATCGCGCGGAGGATGACAACGTGCCGATCAAGCCGCACCACAAGATGACCGAGGCGCAGGCCCGCAAGGAATTCGAAGCCGCTGGCTTCCGGTTCGTGATGAACAAGCCGGACCTGCCGTGGCAGCACCTGCTGATTTTCGAGAAGCCCTGAGCGGGCTCAGGCCCCGACACTCTTCTTGATATCCTTGAGCTGCTGGAACTCCGGTTTCGCGGTGTAATACTTGTCGAGCGGGTAGCAGCCGGAGATGAGTCCATTGCGCGGCGCGGTCGTGCAGTCGCTAAACGTTCGGCAGATGAACTTGGTCTCCATTGCGCCGTTCTTCGCCGCGTCGGCGAGCATGGCGGGATAACTGAGCACCGCTCGGCCTAAGCCGATGGCGTCGCTACCGCCCGTGCGCAGGATGTGTTGTGCGAGTTGCGGCAGGTATTCCTGCACGTAGCTGAGGCCGGAACTCACGACGATCATGTCGGCAGGGGCCTGCGCGCGGACCTCACGGACGACGCGGACTTGACGGGCGACGTCGATGAGCGGGTCGTGCGCAGGCTGGTAGCCGTCGCTGGGCGGGTAGGCCGCCGGACGCTGGAGGTGAGGGTTGTAGTAAGGCGAGCCGGCGGTGGTGTTGAGGATCTTCACGCCCAGTTCACCGAGCAGTTGCACGAAGGCGAACGTCTCGGTGAGGTCGATCTCGGTGGGCTTCGCGTGATTGACCCCGAAGGCGTAGCGATAGGGGAGGCAGGCGGAGAAATCCTCGGGGATGCCGGGACCAAGCTTGCCGGGCACGCTCAGGGCCGGGTCCGGACGGAAGGGCACCATGTCGAACAGGCTCAGGCGTACGCCGATATCGATGGCGTTACCGTCGGCGCGGATTCCGGCGATGATGTCGCGCAGGATGCGGGTACGGTTCTCGAAGGAGCCGCCGAACTTGCCCGGACGCGTGAAGGCGCCGAGGAATTCATGCAACAGGTAGCCGTGGCAGTGCTTGATGTCCACGAAGTCGGCACCGCAATCGCGGGCCACGCGGGCGGCTTTCACATAGCATCGGATCAGTTCCTCGACGTCGGCATCGGTCAGCACCTGGTCGTCCGAGGTCACGTTGAACTTCTTGTCGAGGATCGGGTGGCGGTAGGCCACGCGGGATTCCCAGCGCTTCTTGTCATGCGGACGGCAGAAGCGGCCGGAGTGGGTGAGCTGGAAGCCGATGACGAGGTCTTCGACCGAGCCCCAGCGGGCAAGGTGTTCGGCCTTGAGGATGCTTACGAGTTCGCTGATGCCGGACTGGTTCTCCTGATTGATGATCAGCTGGTTCATGTTCGCCCGGCCGTCAGCACGCACGGCCATCGCTTCGGCACCGCAGATCAGCTTGGCGCCGCTCGCGCCGAAGCGCTGCCAGCGGCGTTTCATCTCTTCGGAGATGCCGCCGGTCGTGGTGCCGTCCCAGCCTTCCATCGGGTGGATGGCGATACGGTTGCCGATCGTCTTGCCGTTGACCTTCGTGCGCGTGATGGGCTGTGAGAGGGGGTTGCCGGCACCGGCTTCGATCGTTTCCTCGAGCGGGAGGTCGGCGCCGACGCTGGCGCAATGGGCGCGGAAATCGGCGACGGTCTTGAGCGTCGCGACGCGGGTTAGCTTGAAAGGGGTGGTCATCGGGCGTTTCAGCGAGGGATGCCGAGGCGATCGGAGATGCGGCGGGTACGCACCATCGCTTCGGTCATCCGGGCGGCCTCGTCGGCGCCGCGTACGTCCTTGCAGGCCGGGTGCGGTTCAGGGGAGGCGATGACGCCGAGCTGATGGAGCAGGTGCGCGGTGCTGTGCTTGTAGGCGGCGGCACTACCCTTAGCGTCCAGGCGGAAGACTTGGTCTTCGAGCGACTGGAAAGCTTCGAAGAGCTTGTAGACACGGGTGTCAAAGCGACCCGTACCCGTGAGGAATTTCTTGCCTGGGGCGCCGTCGTCGAGCCACATGTCCTTCGCGGCGCAGATCTGCGGGGCCGCGCTGCTGGCCGCTCCGATGAGGAGGGGCAGGCCGGTCTTGATTGCGGTGGCGATGCCGAAGTCGTCGCCGCTGTGCGGGGCGAAATCGAGCTTCAGGTCCTTGCACATGGCCGCCCAGTAGAGGAAGTGCGGTTCGTCGAGCGTGCTCACCTTGCCGCCGACGAACTTCGGATGGATCGCGAGCTGGTGCAGGAGCCAGGGCTCATACGGCGTAGCCCAGGAGACGAAGGCGGGCTCGAGGGCATGGACGATGCCGGGGTGGATGAGCCACTCGGCAATCTGGTAGTAGCCGTCGCGGCGACGCTCGGGCTCGAGCGTGTTCAGTCCCTTCGATGTCATGATCATCACCTCGCAGTTATCGTGCGCCTGGACGAGATCTAGGAGCGCCCGGTAGCGCTCGGCCTTGAAGGTGGTGTCGTCCTGCGCGCCGCGGGCGGTGATGCCGGCGATGAAGCGCATGTCGGGGAAGGCTAGGCGGAACTGGCGTAGCACCTCGGCGTACATCGTATCGTCGAGGTCGAAGATATAACCTGTATCGGCGTTGAGCACCGGCACGAGTTCGACGCCGTAATGATCGGCGGCGGCCTTTTGCCAGCTGATCTCGGAGACGAAGCTCTTCCAGTCTGGCTGGCCGTTCTGGAAGGGCAGGAGCACGGCGGAGCACAGGCGGGCCTTCGTGTGGTGGTCGACGAGCGCTTCCTCGGCCGTCCAAGCCCATTTCGTCGCGGACCAAGGGGTCGACGGCGTCAGGTCCTCGGGGCGATCGATCAGCGGCTTCATGGGGCGAAAGCCCTAGCAGGTAATTGGACGCTTGAAAACATTTGTTGCACCGCCTGTGGCCAAGCACAAATCGCCCCTTGAAGGCTGGGGTTAAGTCCTTCTGATGGGGCCATCCCCATGCACGACGCCAAAGACACCCGCGATGCCATCACCAAGGGTATGCAGATGACCCTGCTCGCCGGCTTCCTCGGCTGGATGATGGATGGCTACGAGCAGGCGCTCTTCCCGACGCTTGCTGGTCCCGCGCTCAAGAGCATGGTGCCAGCCGATATCGCCGCCTTGGGCGCCAAGTCGATCAACGGTTGGGTCGGCGAATGGATGGGTATCATCACCTCCGCTTTCTTGGTCGGCGCCGCCCTCGGTGGAGCGGCCTTCGGTTGGCTCGGCGACCGCATCGGTCGGGTGAAGGCGATGTCGTTCAGTATCCTCTTCTACTCGATCTTCAGCGGCGTCTGCTATTTCGCGACCGACCCGACGCACCTCGCCGCTGCCCGCTTCATGGCGGCGCTCGGTATGGGCGGCGAATGGGCCCTCGGCGTGGCGCTTGTGATGGAAGCTTGGCCGGAACGTCATCGTTCGAAGATGGCTGGCGCCATCGGTATGGCCGCCAATCTCGGCATGGTGCTCGTGGGCTGTATGGCGCTGGCTTATCCGGCGGACGGCAATTCTTGGCGGATTCACTTCCTGATCGGCGCCTCGCCGGCGATCCTGACTTTGCTGATTCGTCTCTTCGTCCCGGAATCCGAGAAGTGGGAGCGCTCCGCCGCCAAGGAGGCCGCTTCGGCCGAACCGTCTCGTTCCAAGATTGGTGAGGTGTTCAGCGGCGAGCTGGCTGGCACGACCATCGCCGGCATCCTGATGGTGTCCGTCGTCTTTGTCGGCACCTGGGGCGCAGTCCAGTGGATCCCGCTCTGGATCGGTGATCTCGCCGGCCCTGACAATCCCCGGGCCAAGGCCCTTGCGATGGTCATCGTCTCCGTCGGCGCCTGCACGAGCACGTTCATCGCGCCTTTGCTGCTGGCGAAGCTTCCGCGACGCCGCGGCTATCAGCTGCTCTGCCTCTTCGCCTTGGCTGCGACCGTCTGGATCTACCGCACTCCTGCCGATTGGAGTGGCCCGAAGCTCTTCGATATCTTCCCTTGGGTGATGGCGGTCAAGGTCTTCACCCTCGGCATGGCGGCGACGGCCTTCTTCGGCTTCTTTCCACTCTACCTGCCGGAACTCTTCCCGACCCGTGTTCGCGCGACCGGGCAGGGTATTTGCTATAACACTGGACGCCTCGTGGCCGTGCCGTTCGTGCTGCTCGGCGGCAAGTTGGTGACGACCCTTGGAGGTTATCAGCAGGCGGCGGCGGCAATCACGCTCGTCTACGGTATTGGACTGTTTGTCGCCTTCCTCGGTAAGGAAACCTCCGGCCAGGTCCTGCAGGACTAATTTCGAATGAATCCCCGCGACGTCCAGATCCGCGCGGTGCGCTGGCATGCTTTGCCGGTCACCCTACGACTCCCTCTCAAGTTTGGCCATGAGACCGTCACGAGCGTCGTCTGTGCCCGCGTCTGCGTCACGGTCGAGAAGGCCGATGGCACGCAGACCGAAGGGTGGGGCGAGACTCCGCTCAGCGTGCAGTGGGTCTGGCCTTCACCGGTCCCCTATGATGTCCGCTCGAAGGCACTGCATGATTTCTGCGATACGCTGACCGAGGCTTATGCGGCCTTCGGTGCGCGCGGCCATCCGATGGAGATTGGTCATGATTTCCTCGAGGAAGCGATGCCGGGTATCCTCAAGAAATTCAACGCCAGCCTGCCGGAAGGCGTCGCTATCCCGACGCTCGCCGCGTTGGTCTGCTGTTCGCCTTTCGATCTCGCCCTGCACGACGCTTATGGTGTGGCCCATGGCGTCCCGACCTATTCGACCTACTGCGCCCCGTGGATGAACCGCGACCTGTCGTCGTTCGTCACGCCGGCGACCGACGCTAAGGACGTGTCTTTTGCCGGCCGTTACCCCGTCGAATACTTCCGCTCACCAGTCACGACTAAGCTGCTGGCTTGGCACCTCGTCGGCGGCCTCGATTACCTTACGCTTGCCGAAGCCGGCGCGAATAAGGTCGCCGACGGCTATCCGTCCTCGCTCGACGAATGGATCAAGACCGACGGCCTGAAGGCCTTGAAGGTCAAGTTGCGCGGCAACGACGCCGTCTGGGATTTCGAGCGTCTGAAGCGTATCGCCGAAATCGGCCTGCCGCTCGGCGTCGAACTCTTCACCGCCGACTTCAATTGCACGGTGATGGATCCGGCCTACGTGAATGACGTCCTCGATCGCGTGAAGGCCGAGCTACCCGAACTTTGGAAGCGCCTTAGTTACGTCGAACAGCCTTTCCCGTATGAGCTCGAGGAGCATCGCATCGACGTCCATTCCGTGAGCCAGCGTATGCCGCTCTTCCTCGACGAAAGCGCCCACGACTGGCGTATCGTCCGTCTCGGCCGCGAACTCGGCTGGACTGGCGTGGCCCTCAAGACCTGCAAGACGCAGACCGGCGCGATCCTCAGTCTCTGCTGGGCTCGCGCCCATGGCATGCAGCTCATGGTGCAGGATCTCACCAATCCTATGATGGCGCAGATGACGCACGTCCTGCTCGCCGCTCATGCCCCGACCATCGCCGGCGTGGAGACCAATGGCATGCAATTCTATCCCGCGGCTTCCGCATCCGAAGCCAAGGTTCACCCGCTCCTTTATTCGCGTCATGAAGGCCAGGTCGACGGTTCCAGCCTGCGCGGCCCCGGCTTCGGCTACCGTCTCGCGGAAATCAGCCGCGAATTGCCCCCGGTCCGCCGTTCCGCGGGTCGCTAAGCCCCAATCGGCTTGCCTGCGGAGGGTAGGGCGGGTTTGGTCACGGGACACCTATCCCCATGATGATTCGCTCGCTCCTCCTCTGCCTGCTGTCGCTCAGCGCGTTCGCCGCCGACGCTCCTAAGCGTAAGGTCCTCTTCTTTACCAAGTCCTCGGGCTACGAGCACGAGGTGATTTCCTACAAGAAGGGACAGCCCAGCTTCGCCGAGAAGCAGCTCACCGAGATCGGCGCCGCCAATAACATCGAGTTCATCTTTTCCAAGGATGGCTCGAAGTTCTCGCCCGCCTACCTCGCGCAGTTCGACACCGTGATGTTCTACACCACCGGCGACCTCTGCTCCGAAGGCACCGATAAGAATCCTCCGATGTCCATGGCCGGCAAGC
>Ga0209500_10000280_pt1 | contig 45804 bp, 60 predicted proteins | sample S_140212_EF_Meta_FD_187323 | JGI IMG/M metagenome (GOLD analysis project Ga0209500, IMG submission 187323) | Freshwater microbial communities from Lake Simoncouche, Canada to study carbon cycling - S_140212_EF_MetaG (SPAdes) (version 2) | ecosystem: Environmental > Aquatic > Freshwater > Lake ... | reverse complement strand
CAGCATGTCGAACATGCTCATGGTCGGGTAGTGGTTATCGGCGCTGCGATCCATGCCGTTCTCGGAGAAGGTCTCGTACTTCCACGGCGGATCTGCGTAGATGACCCCGTACAGCTTGCCGTCGCTGTGCATGGTTTGGATGATGGTGCGTTCGGCGAGTTCTTGCTCTTTGCCCTGCCTAGCGATCTTCTTGATAGCCTGATCGGGGCGGGGGGACGCGATGACTTCCGCCTGTTGGTCAGGGTCAAGTTCTGCTATCTTCGCAGCCACCGAAACCGCTATCTGACCACTGTCTACAGCATCCTGTAGTTCGAGCGTCCCTTCCTTCAGAACCTTCTTGGCGCTTTCCACCAATCGCGTCCCGACATTCATTTTCGCAGCAGCTTCCTTTGCTGTAATTCCGCTGATTTGCGGACTTTCTTTCTTTGGCCTACCCATGCCGCGCAGAGCAGCAAGCTTGCCGCCGATCATAGCGCGCTGGGATTCATCCAGATGTCTACGGCTAAGGTTAAGCGCTATGACGTAGCTAAGAGCGTCTTCACCCTCATAAGTCTCGAACAGCGGTTCGATGCCGAGGTTGATGCAAGCCTTGTAACGGTGCCTGCCGTCAAGGATCTTGCCCTCGTGGAGCATGATCGGGGTTAGCAAGCCGTGATCGCGGATGCTGTCGATCAGTGAGTTGAACTGATCTTCCGGCATCGGCGGGAAGAGCTTGCAGAGATCGTGAAGGTCATAATCGGTCATGGTATCCCCCTGAATGGATGGGGACGCCGTTAAGCGCCCCCGTTGATGTTAGACGATCTCCGGGAAGTCCCCGTTAAGGTTCCATGTGAAGATAGCTTTGCTAGGACGGACATCCTGCCTGAAGGCGTTCCATGCCTGCACGAAGAGGCCATTGCGAACCGACTCGTGAAGCCTGCCTGCGTTGGCGTCCATGCGCTCACGGATCACGTTGATGTATGCCCGGCCATGCCTCTGATTGCACAAAAGCAGATTAGCAAACTGAGCAGCATTCTTGCGGTTGATCTTGCTGAAGATCAGCAGATATGCGGCCAAGCTCCCCGCAGGCAAATAGTTCCTGCGTTTACCGCCGGGCGATTTTTCTTTGCTGGCCTCTTCGATGTCGAGCGCCATTGATACAAACTCATGGAAGACAGGCGTGTTCAGCTTGGCCTCGTAATACTTGAACAGTTCCTCGTTGGTCCATGTTCTCCCACGGTTCAGTGGGTCATCTTCATGGATCATGATCCAACGGACAGCAGCAGCCGCAACACTGGGATTAGGGATGCGGGCAATCTGGAACGCATCCACGTTACTGCGCTTGCGGCCAATGTCGATCATGGCGAAAGCGGAATCGGGGATGTTGAACGCGACAAAAGTCGTAAGCGGGACTTCGGCGCGGATGCAGGCAAGAAGCCGATGCTGACCATCGAGGAGATAACCCGACTTGCTGAAGACGATGGTCGAGCCTGTCACCGGCCAGCGTTTGGTTTCCATCGCATGGATGTACTCGTCAATCTTGGCGGTGTTGGGCTTACGGTTCGCGCCATTGCGGGTCTTGATGATGTGTTCAGCCAAGGCGGGCGTAATCGTATAGACGCGAGCCGAATCCGAAGGGGCCGTCTCGATCAGGGTGTTGAGGATTTCAATTTGTTCCTCAAGGTTTTGGCTCGGCGCAAAGTAGCGCGGCGGTTGCTTGTTCAATTGCAAAGCTGTAGTCATAGTCTTCTCCTAACGGGGTTTCATACCGGCCCCGCAACCGGCTTATGCTGATTTATCAGCAACTTAGGATACCATGCCCAGCGGCTCGTAAAAGCCCCGGTTTACATTTTCCCCAGAAAAAAGTTATCCACAGACTGTTTTTAACATGCAGAGTTGACATGTTCGGGGAGAATCACTATTCTACATCTATCGGCACTGGATGGTGCTGACCACACAGGAGATTGACATGACCAAGTTCATCGCCCGCCGCTCTGGTTCTGACTTTAACCTCTTCGTTGATGGCGTTCAGTTTGGCCGCCTCGCTGATTGCGAAGTTGCCCACATCTTCATCACTGATGACGAGCGTCTTGCTCAGTACGTCGAGATCGAAGCTGATTATTCCATCCGCGAAAAGCTCGCTGCAATTCGCGCTGGTTACGAAGCTTATGTCGCTGACATCCGTGCGGAGATGGATTTTGAGCGCGCTTCTGAAAGCGCATGGCTCCGCGCCGCCGAGTATTGTCCCGAGGCTCAGGCCGATCTTTATGATCGTGTTTCGGCTTACTGATCCAGCCGGGGGCTGCGGCCCCCACCTACCCTTACCCTGATGGAGATTGAGATGAACACCACCGCCACCCTCCCCGCCGTCAACGACCCCGTCTCCTACGCCTTCAACGGCGACTATTACCCCTGCGGCGTCGTCACCAAGATCAGCAAGAACTTTAAGATGATCACCACTTCAGAGGGCCAGACCTTCCACCGTCAGGGCACCGCTAACCAATGGAAAATGCACAAAACATGGTCGCTGGTGAAGGGCCACATCGAGCGTCAAAACCCTCACTTCTGATCTGCGATTGTGTTAGCATCAGGGGGCTTCGGCCCCCTTTTTCTTTGGAGTTCGCAATGGATATTTCCCGGATCTCACCATCCATCCTTCAGGCCCTTGGCTCCAAGGTGCGGCCTGTCGAACGTCCCGCTCCCGTGCAAGGAACGCCCCCGGTAATCCGCGAGCGCTACTCTGAAGATCCAGCCGTTGCGGCAGCTATCGCCGAGATGAACGCCTACACGGGCATCGGCAAGAAGGCGAAGCGGTTCTGATCTTGCTCAATTAGGGCTGCGTTCACCCGCATCTTTTCTTCGTAAAGATTCTGGAGGGCTTGGCTCAACGTCTCGTAATCGGGGTGGTTCACGCCCCTCTTGCGCCCGTGCAGCACTGTGGTGTGATCCTTTCCCCCCGATGCCCTGCCGATCTGCGGAAGGCTCAAATGCGGGCAATGCCTGTATGCCAAAGCCCACAATAGCTGGCGATCAAAGCACAGCTTCTGCATACGCCTATCCGCAAAAATTCCTCGGCGCTCATAGCCTAGATGCTTGCAGACGAGCGCAACAACTTCGTCAAAGTTCACACGAATGAAATCCGGATGTACCGGCTCAACGGTCATGGTCCCTATGGGGGCCTCCGGGGCAACAGGTTCGACCGGCTCCGGTTCTGGCTCAGGAAGTGTCAGCGTGACAGCCACTCTCAACGCAGGGCCATGCAAGCGGGCGCGAACAGTAGCGTAGTGGGCCATCAGGTCTTCGGCGGTGCTGAACTTGGCAATCATCATTTCCTCCTTTGGTCGATGTCTTGTGAACCCCAGTAGCGGGAGTCGTTAAAGGGATCATGGTGGCTGGGTGTGAACCAAGCGATTGTGGCGGCGATTAGCATCAATCCTATGGGCACAACGCCAAATGCGATAAACGCGATTAGAAGCTCTGTGGGCATTTTTTTAGTCCTCTCGGTACTGGCGGGGCTGCGGGGCGCTTCTTGCCTGCCTGTGGGCTCCGTAGGTCGTCCTAGGGGCATCGTGAGCGGGGTGGTAGCTGAGATCGAACGTGCGGGGGTCTTCCGAGGGGACTGTGACCGCCTTGCCAATGCCTCCCCAGATTGATTTGAACACCTTGCCGGTCTGGCGCAGGCCCTGCTCTTCGAGGTAGTCCAGCCACATGGCACGGGCCTTCATTTGCCTGTCGAGATCTTCGGTGGGGTTCGACCAGATGATGAACGTCGCATCCGGGGCAAGCTTCATGTAGCTCTTGGCCTTGTCATAGAATTTGCGGCTATCCATTGTTGCGCTCCATCTTTTCTTTGTTTTTCCAGAACTCGTCGAACCGGCGGGCGGCTTCCCACTTCTCGTCTTCCGTCAGTTCACGCTTTTGGCCTTGGCCCTGCGCGAAGCTACAGGTGGGCTCATCGGCCCAGCGGCCTTGGTTCAACCATGTGGCGGGGTGAACGGTGAATTGCTCATCCTGCCCTGCCCGGCTTGTGGCGTAGCGGCGGATGCCTTCCAGCAGTTCGGAGTCCGAAGTGGTCTTACGAGCTTTCTCGTATGCCCGGCGGGCTGCTTCCTTGCCAACCCGGCGAGGGCAGGCCAACCAAAACTTCTCAAATCCGACGATAGAATCTTTAGTGATAGGTTCTATGATAGTATTGGCGGCAGATTTTGCCGGTGGGTTCTGCAAATTTTGCCGGTGGGGTGCGGCAGGATTTGCCGGTGGGTATACCGTATCCTGCCGGTGGGGTGCGGCAAATTCTGCCGGTGGGTTTAAGGTGTATGTGAGCTTTGTCCCGAAGGCATGTTTGGTTGTCTCAACGGTCAACAATCCATGCTCGACCAGCCAGTTTGTTTTGTCGCGCACTGTGCGCTCGCTCATGCCAGTGTCAGCCATAAGCGTCTTCTGGCTCGGCCACGCCCGGTAATCCTCATCGGCATAGTTTGAGAGAATGAGCAGCAGTAAGCGGCAGCCGGGATCGCCAGCTTTTTGTTTGATAGCCCACGCCATAGCTTGGAAAGACATCTGTTGACTCCTCATATCTTGTGCGTTGCACGAGGAGCCAGCCACATGATATAGATGTGGTCAGTCCAACGCGCGGCGGAATCGCGAAGTTGGTTTCTGAGGCCCGCTGGATTTGCCCCCGGCGGGCCTCAATCTTTTCATATTACACTTTTACGGCAGACTGCTGCAAGCGCAAAGTAAGCTCCAGCAGCTTGAGGGCTGATGGGTGGATCTTGCTTGTACCGCTCAACCAATTGTAGATCGTCCGCTCTGACACGCCGCAGATTTCAGCGGCTTCAATGTTGACGAAATTGAGTTCCCACAACAAACGGTTCAGGCGGTTGGCGTCAGACTTTAGCGGGCGTGGGCACATTGTACATCTCATCAATAGCTTGGACGACATCAGCTTCTGACCAGACAAACGACTGGTCATTGGGGCGGTTCTTCAAGGCGCAGTAGGCTGACCACAGATCCGGGTTCACAGCGCTGCACAGATCGTAGCTAGGCATGTCAGGGAACAGGTCATCGGCAAACTGATTGATCAGGTCGAGTATTGCGGATTCACGAGTGGGGCCGTAGCCGATCCGGTCATTTGGCTCACCGCCGTAGGTGCTGTCGTCAATGGCTGACCAGTCCATGTCGCGGGTGCCGATGGGGGGGAAGTCGAAGTTGGTGATGATTTTCATTGTCGGAGTTCCTGTCGGAGATTGTCGGAGTAGGGAGAAAACCCGAAGGCGTGAAGGGGGGAGTTTCCTCCCCACCCAGTGTCAAATTTTGACGTACTCAGAGGGGTTCATCCAGAAGGGGCTGCCAAGCGAGCCAACCAGCTTGCCCTGCACATAGACCGCCTCGACATACTCGGCATGGTCAGGGGTTTCCATCTCAACGATCTCAACAAAATCCGAAGCCTTGACGCCAGAGTGGGGGTCAGCGCCGAGGACATGATCGGCGATGGATTCGCACATGTCGTCCCAGAGGCCAGTGCCGCCGCAGGAAAAGGTGAAGGTGGGGAGGTATTCGTTGAGGGTGTAAAAAATGAAGGTCATGTTCGGGCTCCGTTGCTGCGGGGTAATCCAACCCCATGTCCGTACAATCTCATGATTCGGGGAGCATGTCAACTCGTCATGCTCCCCGGTTCGATTAGGCGTTTTCCTTAGCGACCTTGGGGGCTTTGATGGCCGCAACAGTGATCTTCTCGACCAGAGTTGTATTGGAGCAATCCTTGATCTGCTCTGCAGTCAGAAGCTTTTTGGCTTTGGCAGAGTCGAGAGTGGTGCGCTCCTCAAGGCCCAATTTCACAATGGCGCGGGTGCCAACGATCTCTTCGCGGCCAGCGGCCTTGATCTCGGCCTTAACTTCATCGAGGAGGCGAGTCAGGCCAGCAATCTCGGCCTTGATGTCGAAGTAACGGTCAGCGAGGGTGTTAAGATTGTTCATGGTCTTGCTCCTGTTTGTCTGGGGTAGTCCAACCCCATGAACAGAAGTTACTCCCGAATCGCAGGGCATGTCAACTCTGCATGTTCCCGCGATTCGAATTATTTTAGCCTGTGGATAACTTTTTCAGTCGTCCTTCACTACCTTGCCCAAGGGGGTGTCTTCCCAACGGGTAATTGCGCGCAGATAAACGTCCACCATGCTCTCACGAGCTTCCCGCTTGTTTGGGTCTTCCCGGCGCATTTTGATGATCTCTTTCAGCGCTGTGGCGTCATAGCCCCGGCCTTTCGATTCCTTGTACACATCACTGATGTCAAATGCGATCTGCTTCTTTTCTTCTTCCAGTCGCTCAATGCGCTCAATGATCGAGACCACATCCTTAGCTGCATTATCCCCGATGTCATTCATATGCTTAGCCCCCTAAGTTTTCGAGGATGATCGTACAAGGTGCGCCGTCCTCAACCCAACGCGCCTCAATCCACCGGCAGTGCCGGTCATTCGCTATGACCCCTGCGCCAGCCAGCGCATCGAGGCTTGCCTTTAACAGGTTGTCCAAATCCCGATGCCGCTTGTCAGGCGGGACGACCAGCATCGTGAGCTTGAATGGCCCATCAATGCGACCGCTCCTACATTGAGCGGCAATGGTCCAGCAGGCCACTTCTTTCCATTTGGCGTACTCTGGCGACCGATATACTCCGCCGCCCTTAGTGGCCCTCCATAGGCGATTCATGGATGGGGGAAAGGGGATCTCGATCTGGATCATTGAAGAGCCTCTTTGCCTCAAACGCAAACCGCAGAAGCTTATAGGCCTCATGCTCCGGGATTTTAAAACGCTGCGCGATGTCGAACGTGTCTACGCCTTGCATGAACAGGCGGAAGATCATGCCCGGCGTTACCGTATGCCGGATAGGGGTCTTACAGTTCGGCATAGATGTCTGGCCTCAATACAGCGGGCGGGAACCCGGTGAAGGCTGATACGCGCCGCACATACTTGAGCGGCACATGCCTCCATTTGGAGATGGCTTGGCGGGTGACGCCTAGCTCCTTGGCAAGTTTGGTCTGGGTGCCATAGGCGCGAAAGACATCGAGGACGATGGGGTCACACTGTTTCATGCTTAACAAAATAAACGGACCTGTGGGTACAGTCAACCACTCGCTTGACCGCTATCCCCAAATCACCGTACCTTTGATTCGTCATCGGATGAGGACGACATGAAACCAAACATTGACCAGCTTAAAATCCAAATCAGCTTGCTTCTTGATAGGCACCCTGAACTTGCCGAAGATGTCGATCTACGGGCCGACATGCTGGAGGGCAGCACTGATCTCCATGCAATCATGGAGCGCCTGCTGAACGAAGAACGCCAAGCTGACGAACTGATTGAGGCCGTCAAGGAACGGATTGAAAAGCTCTCGGCGCGGCGCACGATGTTCCGGTCAAGGCAAACTTCACTGCGCGACATAATGATGGAAATCCTTCAGCGGGCAGACTTGCGCAAGGTGGCGCTGCCAGAGGCCACCATAAGCATCACGCGCCGAGGGCCTGCGGTGCAGATCATAGACGAAACGCTTGTCCCTGACGGTTACTGCCGCTTCAAGCGCGAAGTATCTAAAACAGCTATCAAAGATGCAATCAGCGCTGGCGAAGAGGTGCCCGGAGCGGTCCTCGATAATGGCAGCGAAACACTAAGGATCGGATGATGTTTTCAACACAGATAAACAGTGCGCTATCAGCGCCGCTCGACCGTGCGTTTGTGAAAGAACGCGAACAATCCGGTAGGAAATTCTCTTACATCGAGGGCTGGCATGCAATCGCGGAGGCTAATCGCATTTTCGGTCACGATGGATGGCATCGAGAGACGGTCGATATACGACTCGTCAATGAGAGACCGCGTAAAATTGGTCGCGATGGCCGGGATGGGTGGGCTGTTAGTTATGTCGTGCGTGTGCGTGTTATTGTTGGGGATGTTATCCGGGATGGTATGGGTAGCGGCCACGGAATTGATGTTGATTGTGGTCTCGCCCATGAGAGCGCTATTAAAGAAGCTGAAACAGATGCGATGAAGCGGGCGCTCATGACCTTTGGGAATCCCTTCGGTCTTGCGCTTTACGACAAAGAACAGCGACAAGTTGTTGAAGCGCCTCCAGAGAAACTTCAGCCTACAGATCTTAAAGCAATGATCGAAGAGATCCTTCGCATGCAGACCACCGTTGCACTACGCAAATGGTGGAGACAGACTGCCGAGTTCCGAGCCAGCGTGGGGCTCGTTGATGGCACTGAGGAATATCAGTTGCTCTACACCACTTTTGTTAACCACGGGAAGAAACTAGCGGCAGGAGAATCCGTAAATGGCTAATCGTTATGATGCACTCACAGTTAGTAAGTATGTTGATCGCAATGGTGATGAGAAAAGTTTTTTCACCAAGATCGGCACGATGTTCCAAAGCAAGAACGGCGATACATATAGCTTGGAACTTATTGCACTTCCTATCCCAGATAAGGAAGGCAAGGTGCGCTTATTCCTCAAGCAACCGGAGCAGCGTGAGGGCGCGCAACAGGTATCGCGTAGCGCACCTCGCCCTGCGGCTCGTTCGACCGCAGAAGAGATAGATGATTCACTTCCCTTCTGATGGACATCCTCACTCCTAGGGGGCAGGAGTCGAGGAAGTGGGAGGACCGGGCCGTACAGATCTGGTCCTCCCATTACCCCGATATAATCTATGCCTCTACCGACAAAGACACGCCATGCGTTGTTGATGCGGTCCTCGTCAAAAATGGCAAGATCATTGGCGTTGTAGAGCAGAAGTCGAGGCCGGGCATGACTGTCCTCGATTTTAACGTGACCTATGAAAAGCGTTGGCTGGTAACTCAGAAGAAGCTAGACGACGCCTCAGAGATCGCGCAGGCTTTGCAAACCAAGCTTGTCGGATTTTTATACTTCCCCGAAGCTGACGTGCTGTTAGTCAAGACGCTAATGGCTCCCGGCAAAGGGTGGGTAGCAGACATAAGGACAGAACACACCAGAACACAAGCAACGATTAACGGAGGCAGCGTAGTACGCCTCAACGCTTACATCGACATGACTGACGCACTTGTACTCTATGGAGACATCAATGAATGAAGACCAGCCCCTTAGCGAGCAGTTTCGAATTGTAGCCAAGAAGTGGGTCGATGCTGATTCAGCGGCGAGCCTGTTAGAGGAAACCAAGAGCGCTGTTCTCGCTCGTATGATGTCTGCGCAAGGCGACATGCCAGTGAACCGCGCAGAGCTTAACGTGAAATCATCTGAAGAGTGGTTAGAGTTTGTCACCAAGATGGTGAAGGCGCGCGAGCGGGCTGCATTGTTTAAAGTGCAGCTTGAATACATACGAATGCGATTCAATGAATGGCAATCACATAATGCAACCAAACGAGCAGAAATGAGGCTGTGACATGGAAAAGATGACTAAAAAACAACGTGCAAAAAAAACGATGAAACTGCTTGATCAAGTTGGAGACGTGGTTGATGGCTGCGACTTTGCAATGGTTGAGGAAATCTTCGGCACCATCATGGGGGAAATGATTAAGACGGTAGAGCCGGAAGTTGGCATCCCCCTGATGGTCATGTTTATGAAACACACGATTACATCAGCTTATGGGTTAGAGGGGATGATAATCACAAATGCCGAAGATTTTGGAACAATGCAATGAAGCGGGTCCGCATCACAGCAAAAATGCGGGCCGACATCTTCTTGTCTCGCGGCGGCATGTGCCACCTATGCAGCATGAAGGTTGTCCCCGGAGAGGATTGGGATGTCAGTCACGATATACCTTTGGAAGCTGGCGGTAAGGACGATGCAACTAACTGGTTCGTTGCTCATCGCAAGTGCCACAGGATTCATACTAGCACTGTTGATGCTCCCTTGATCGCCAAGGTCAAACGGATTCACCAAAAGCATGTTGGCGCAAAAAAATCTCGATCACCAATGCCACTCGGTCGAGGGTCAAAGTTCAAACGCAAGATGGATGGCACCATAGTAAGGAGAGAACCGTGAATGTTGTTTTTACGATAAGTTTGCCTCAGTCGGTGAGGTCAAAGCCACATATCGGAGAGGAAGATAGTATCCTTCTCCCGTTTCAAAATATCTATGCAGCAGTCGATGCCAATAGCTTCAAAGACCTTTTGAAGATACTGCATGAAAACGACTACATATTAGCTCGTGAGTTCAACGCAAAAAAGAAATTTGATGGCTCTCGTCTTTATGAGGATAGAGGCGAGGTCATCATCAACTGCCAGATGATTGGCAAAATCAAACCCTTCTTTGAGTGAGGAAAGAACTATGGAATATCGCGACATCATGCACGATGCAGCCCGCGTCTTTAATGATCGGAATCCAAAATATGGTGACATGCGGATCGGGATGGAGCGTGTAGCTCAAATCTCAACGATCATTACAGGCATCCAATTGACGGCGCATGACATCGCGCTTGTCCTGCATGCCGTAAAACTGGCTAGGCTTGGGGGAGATCGCAGGAACCCCGATCACTACATAGATGGGGTCAACTATCTAGCATTCGCTGGTGAATTGATTGAAGAACCCCCGATAACTAATGGTCTGGAAGCGGCACGAGAAGCTGTTAACGCCATCAATAGCGAATTTGCTAAAATGGAAGAGTACTTTGCCGCATCCCATCCAATCGCAACGCCTCACGAAGATTAAGGGACGGAAATGGGCGATGGGGATTCATTCGTTTGGGATATGCCTAAACGGGTTAGATCAAGCGGCATCCGGATGGATGAGCTGCGGTATGATTCATGCCGCTATATCATCAGTTTGGATGCTGCTGTCTCTTTGAGGTATTGCGGCCATGAACGCAAGCGGGGGGCCTATTGTTCATCACATGCAGAACTCTGTTATCTGCCCCCTAAATCAAGGCAGATGAATGTTGCGGATTCAAAAGCCCCATGAGACACTAATAACGTCAAGGAATGGTTCTTGGCTTACATGCAGCGATAGTTTTGCGTTAGCCGCCTGTGTAGCCCAGCTCACTTCGTGACATTGTTCGAACACGCTGTTCCGGTGTTTTCGACGTACTTGCCCCAGTCAGTTAACTCTGGCTGGGGTCTTTCATTCTATGGGCGCTTCCCACAGCCAAGTCGCCGTGTTGAGAACCCACTCAGCACCCGGCTGCGGCGGGTAGAACACATCATTCACAGCATCATAGATGTAGCCAATTCCAGCGTAATTGCCACGCAGGGCTGAACCGCCATCGGGCTGCCCATCTTCCCCATAGTGGACGTTTCCACGGGTGTTGTAGCTGGTCTGGAGCCATGTGCCGGGCGAGCTATCAACAAATGTGTCGAAGAACTCCGGCCCCGCAACGATGACTTGGATGACTTTGCCGTCAAGGCATTTTGCATAATGTGGCATAGTTCCTCCTTTAGGCAGTATATGAGCCAGACTGCGTGAACTTGATAACGGTGTTAGAGCCGCTCGTTGTTACTACCGTGCTGTAGCCCGTGATGGTTGTTCCCGCAGTAACTGTCTGAGAAGGAGTAATAGTCCAAGACAATCCGCTGCCAGCCGTGATTGTTGTACCAGCAGTGACGCCCGTCCCTGAAAGCACCATGCCGATAGCGATTGTGCCTGATGTGACAGATGCCACTGTAAGCGTAGTGGTTGCTATAGCGCCGACGAAGATAGCCGTGGAGCCGGTTGTGGTGCCGCTATAGTAAGCTGTTGGGACGCTCAATATGGCGATGCCAGAGCCGCCGGAACCACCCACACGTCCACCTGTTACGGCGTTGCCGCCACCACCACCGCCGCCCGTGTTTCGCGTTCCGGAAACACCGCCTGCGCCGCCGCCGCCTGCGCCGCCTGCGCCCTGATTTGTCCCGGCGCCACCACCGCCGCCGCCAGCATAAGTAACTGACGAGCCCGTAATAGATGAGGCTGTTCCCGCACCGCCTGCGCCGCCAGTGCTAGTGCTACCTGTGCCGCCAACTGCACTAGCACCTCCACCAGCACCCGCAAAATTGCTCCCGTTGCCCGCACTACCCGCAAATCCTTGCCCTGAAGTTCCAGCGCCCCCGCCAACGGTTTTCCACGATCCCCCACCGGAGCCGCCAGAAAGAGCATTTACAGAGCTACCAGCGCCCGCGCCGCCGCCAACGGCTGTGAGCCCAAAGAAAGTAGACGAAGTTCCACTGGTTCCAACTGTGGCGTTTAGAGCGCCGCCCGCGCCACCAGCACCAACAACGATTGAATATGTTGTCCCAGAAGTTAGTGACGCCGTTGAAGTCAACAGTCCGCCCGCGCCGCCGCCGCCGCCGTCAAAGCTGGAAGCTTGTCCGCCAGAGCCGCCGCCGCCGCCAGCAACCAATAGATAGCTGGCTGTATAGGTGCTTATGGCGGTTGCGTTGATGCCAAAAAAAGCAATCCAACCTTGGGTTGCATCAACGTAGGCAAACGCGATGCTTTCGCGGTTAGTTGAGCAAACAAAATTAGCTGTACCGCCGTTAATATTGCTTCCATTTCGAGTAAAAACGACACCATTTGTAGCCCATGTCCCCGCATAGTCAGAAAACGAAACCAACTGCCCGACTGTCGGGCTGGCGGGGAGCGTGACGGTGATCGCGGCGGATGTGGTGTTGACGGGATATGCGTTACCAGCAACCGCCGTGAAGTCGGCTGTCTGCACGGTCTGCCAAGCCAGAGCCCCGCCATATGCCGCGCTGAGAATGCCCGTTGTGCCGACACCCTGCGCTAGAAAAGATAAGTTTCTGTTGAACGACATCAGATCACACCCACGTTATGACATCAACGATGCTGTTAACACCCGCGCCAGTGCCGAGGACAACGCTCGTCCCGTTTGTGGCGGTGTACTCACTTGTCGCCAGCAAGATACCATTCACGAAGACTTCAACATTGGCGACGGTGTAGGTGACGGTGAACGTCGTTTGACTGGCGGTCGCAGTGAACGATGTGCGGGAATAGGTAAGACCGCCGCCGCCGCCGCCGGGAATATTGACTGTCACAGCATTCGTAGATGTTGTAGCCGTAACGCCAGAACCCGTGAAATTAAAGCTGGCGACATTGGATGTGAGCAGCGTTCCTTCATCCGAAACTGAAATGCTGCTACCCGCGCCAGTGGGGCCAGTCGGGCCAGTAGTACTCGCACCAGTTGGGCCTGTAGGCCCAGTGGAACCTGTGGGGCCGGGCGTTGTTGAAGCGGCTCCTGTAGGCCCCGTTGGGCCTGTTGGCCCGGTCGCCCCGACGACTCCATTTACAAGCGCCAGAAATAGAGGATGATTGTTAGCAAAACCAGTTGTGCCGGTCCCCCCAGAAGAAATCAGCGTGACCGGGTATGTCCAATAACTGTTAGCCGCGCCGGGGTTTGTATTGGTGGGCGTCCCAGAAATTGTCCATTTTTGATAGTTGGCACTAGAATTTTGATCTTGAATTGTAATGGCTTCAGTTTGGCTGATGAGTGCCAGAAAAATATCAATGTCAACATTGTCGTCCGTTAAATGACTTACGTTGATGGATGTTGCGCTTGTCTGCGTGGCGTTGTTCCAAAGAATGTCGCCATTACCGGGGTAGCCGCTCGTCGCACCAGTATTAGCCCGATAGAGAAACAAGTTAGACGACGTTCCCTGCGCACCAGTGGGGCCAGTTGGACCCGCAACAGTGGAATTAGCACCTGTGGGGCCAGTAGGCCCAGTGTTGCCAGTCGGGCCGGTGGGGCCAGCAACCGTAGAAGCAGCGCCCGTAGGCCCAGTTGGGCCGCTTATACCAGTGGGGCCTGTGGGACCAACAACAGTAGAATCCGCGCCAGTAGGGCCAGTTGGGCCGGAAATACCAGTAGGACCAGTTGGGCCGGGCACAGTGGAAGCATTGCCAGTCGCCCCAGTGGGGCCTGTAGGCCCAGCAACAGTAGATGCTATTCCTGTAGGACCAGTGGGGCCAGTTGGTCCAACGCCAGATGGTCCAGTAGGGCCGGGGACGCTAGAAGAGGCTCCAGTCGGCCCTGTAGGCCCGTTTGCCCCTGTCGGTCCCGCAACTGTGGATGCGGCCCCGGTGACCCCCGTGGGGCCTGTAGGACCATTAATTCCCTGAACTCCAGCAGGGCCAGTGGGGCCGGGAGCCCCCGCGCCCGTTGCCCCCGTTGCACCAGTGGGGCCAATATCTCCGTTTACGCCTGTGGGGCCAGTTGCGCCAGTGGGGCCGGTCGGACCCGTTACGCCCAGCGGTCCCGTAGGTCCGGTAACTGTGGATGCTGCACCTGTTGGCCCGGTTACGCCAGTTGGCCCAGTCGGGCCGGTGCTGCCCGTTGGCCCGGTGACATTGGACGCCGCGCCAGTGGACCCGGTGGGGCCGGTATTCCCAGTGCTGCCCGTGGGGCCGGTGGGGCCGATACCGCCTTGTCCACCAGTGGGGCCGGGGTAAAGACCAGCAACTTGTAGCGTTGTAGTGCGCCGCGATGTTCCAGCTTGCACAATCTCAAGCTGCTCCGTGCCGTTTAAGGCAGTAGCCGCTGGGAGATTTGGAATCTGCGCGTTCGACACTATCTAGACTCCAATACTGCAATTAACCGTTACGGGCACTACGGTTTGCTTATTCGTACAAGATGTTAATGGAGCCAGCATCGGGGGAGTCGCTGCCGCCAACTGTGGTGATGCGGACGCGGTCGAGGACACCAGAAAGTGTAACGCCGCCAGAGGTTGTAATGGCGTTGATGTAGCTCCCGGAAACGTCTCCTAAAGTACCAGCGGCAACCCAAGTGTTTCCGGTAAGTAAATTTAGTATTACGCTCCCATAAATGCCATCTGAAGGATCTGTAGAATAGATAATAAAACCCGCCGTGGAACTAATAGTACCATATCCAACACTTCCTGAAATACTTCCACTAGAAGAAACGTATCCTGTGGACGTCACAGAACCAGAACCAATTTGAATTAACTTAGAACTGGTCCCATTTGTGCTCATCCCGCTGAACATCACCGTTACCCGCTTCACCCAAGACGGGATGTTCAGGAAGTCCACGCCAATGACATAGATGGTCGTAGAAGCCACAGTCTGGGATACGCTGACCGTGTAGGTGCCCGTGCCGCCAGTAGTTCCCGATAATTGTGCCGTAATGACCGTTCCAGCCGTCACGAGCCCGCCGCCCGTTCCGGTAATGACTTGGCCGACAGCAATCGTCCCGGACCCAACAGCAGTCACCGTCATTGTTGTGGTGCTGATGGATGCAGTGAACGATGTCGTCGCGGTCGATACCGAAGTGCCCTGTACGATCTTTGCGGTTGGAGTGAACGATGTCCCGTTTGTAGAGAACGGAACTTGGCCGACAGCAGTAGCGGTAAGAGCCGTAGCGACAGACGAGCCAGCAACAGTGATAGACCCCGCTGTGATCGTTGTGCTGGCGACAGTCTGAGACGCGCTGACAGTGTATGTACCATTGCCGCCAGTGCCGGTGCCAAAGGCGGTGATCGTCGTACCAACAGTTACGCCTGTGCCGCTGATGATTGAGCCAATCGCAAGCGCGCCAGAGGGCGAAGCTGTGATCGTCAACGTAGTCGTAGTGATCGACCCGGTGCCGGAGAAACCAACAGTGATGCTGTTAACAACAGTCGCAGCATTCCCAACGGTGATGTTGCCGCTGGAATCGTTGACGATGTTGTTGATCGTGCCGGAGGGGTGGATGATGTTGATGGTCTTGAGAGTGGACATGTCTTAGCCCTTCACGATGTTAACAAGGCGGCTGCCCGGTTCAAGGGCGATGAATTCATGAGCTTGATGCGCGGGCCAATCTACCACATTTCCAGCTACCAACGTCAGTTCCCAGCCGTCACCATACGCCTTGAATGAGCCTTTGCTGACGACACTGATGTGATTGTCAGCATCGCCGTGAGTGTGCATAGGGAGTGTGTCGCCCACCAGCGGGAAGTCGTACTTCGCACCGTTTAACTTCCCAAAAGATATGAGCGACACTTCCATCATTAGATCACCACCGGCTCAGTAGGTGGCGGGGGCGCTGGCTTCACAGGGATCTTGTCAATCGTGAAGTTGGTGGGATCGTAGTACCACTGATCAGCTTGAACATCGTCGTTGCAAGCAGTCCAGAACAACGGGGGGGCCACTTCAAACGGCGTTGTGGTTGTCTCAGCCACGCGCTCGCCAAGGAGAACGCCTTCATAGCTGTAGACTTGCTCATTGGGAGAGATGAGAGCTTGTTTCATTTTAGTACTCCACCACTACGACACCAGCAGCGCCACTATAACCACTGCCCGCTGCGCCGCCTCCATATGCGCCCCCATTGCTGCCGCCCCACGCCGCGCCTCCTCCAAAAAATGATGAGCCACCACCGCCACTTACATAACTAGCACCCGCGCAAGGGGCAAAAGAAAATCCACCCCCTCCACCGCCACCCGCCATATTCAAATCACCACTAGCTCCAAGTCCTCCGGCACCCGGCACCGTGCTAATGCCCTGCGCCCCACCAGTAGCAGAACAATATGCCCCAAATGAAGATGTTCCTCCAACAGCGCCGCCGCCTGTGCCGCCAGCGCCACCAACCGTCACCGAAACAGTCCCTGCTGGAGTAAGGCCAGAAACTATTTTAATTGCGGTCCCACCAGCACCACCACCTGCTGCTGCGGAGTAGCCTGAACCAGTAGATCCGCCGCCACCACCGACAACAGTCACCTTCACCTTGGTAACGCCAGTGGGCACAGTGAACGTGCCGGTGGCTGTAAACACCTGCATGTTGGAGAAGCCAGCCGCCGCAGGAGTTGCTGGCGCGGTGCTGGTCCATGCAGTGCCATTGCTGGTCAGGACATTACCAGAGGTGCCGGGCGAAGACAGACCAGTGCCACCGCCAGATGCCGCCAATACCCCACTAGTACCAACCAAAAGTGTCCCGGTGGTGCTTGGCAGCGTCAGTGTCGTGTTTGTGGAAGTAGTGCCAGCATCGAGGGTGACTGAGCCGCCACCAGAGTTGGCTTTGATGGTTACGGGCATCAGACAACACCTCTGCTGTGCAAACCTTGGTTTGCGAATTTCCCATGTATCTCAGCCCTTGCTTTTGCAGCCACCATAGCAGCCTCAGACAAGAAACCGAACCGACCAAGATCATGCTTCTTTTTGTCTTTCCAAACAGAAGCGCGCCATGATCTTGAATGCTTGTCCCAAAATACGCCTTTGAACCCAGACGAGTTGTCCGATCTAACCTTCGTATTCTGGCAGTTTTCTGACCGCCCGCAAAGCCTTAGATTTTCTATTCTATTATCAGATGGATCGCCATTGATGTGGTCTATTTCCATTCCAGAAGGAATTCCTCCGTTATGTAAAACCCATAAGACACGGTGGAGGTATGCAGTTTTCCTGTTGATATAACAGTACCTGTATCCATCTTTGCGAACTGTGAACGGCTGTACTTCTCCCGTTTTGGTGCGAACGACCGCCCCATCGGCAAGGAAGTACTCTTGAAGAATGGCTTCGTTCATGGGGTGCGCCATTTCTAAATAACACTCCAGTAAGAACCCGGGGGAATCGTCACGTTCACCGAACTGTTTATCGTCACAGGGCCAAACGTGCCAGCGTTCTGACCCGTGGGGATAGTATAATTCTCGGTGACTATCGTGTCATTAAGATAAAAGATTTTATTTGCACCCCCGCCAGTGGGGAGATTGACCGACTTCAGCAAGTCGCAGTTGGTTCCGTCAGACGCAACCGTAGCTATCAGGCTGTTCGCAACCGTTGCGATCCGGCCCCCGCCAGTGATTGCCGTGACGTTGGTGGAGTTGCCAGATAGCACTGTGGTGGCAACCGTCTGCGAGTTGTTGACCGTGTAGGTTCCAACAGTTCCCGCGCCAGTGCCCAAGGCTGTGATGTAGGTTCCTGCGGTGACAAGGCTGCCGCTATCTGTAATCACAGATCCAACTCGAAGCTGCCCGCTTGCTGCTGTAGCAATCGTCAACGTCGTTCCAGAGATTGAGCCGGTTCCAGAAAAAGATACGGTGTTGTTAAGGGTATATGGTCCCGTGCCGCTAAGGATAAACGTGTTAGATGGGACGCCGGTTCCGTAGACATACGAGCCGATGGTCAGCGCGCCAGTGGTGGTTGTTGCGATTGTCAGCGTGCTTCCAGAGATCGACCCGGTTCCGGAGAAAGCTACAGGCGTCTTGATTATGACGTTGTAGCCGCCGCTCGTCAGATTCTGCACAACCCACTGGCCGCCAACGCCAGCCGGGATGATGTAGGTCATGTCAGCCGAGATTAAGCCAGTAACTTTGAGGATCAGAGGCTGATACGAAGTTAATGGATTGATGGCGTTCGTTGTTAACGTAACGGTTCCGCCGGATGTCGCAGCCAGCGAAGTTATGCCACCAAGCGCACTGTCGAGAATGGTCAAATCACCGTTGAGTGGCTGATCCCATGTGCCGATGTACTCACCATTAGCGGGGAGTGTCAGGGCCTTGTTAGTGGAGGTCGTAGACATGGGCGATCCTCAAGAGTGCTGGTTAGCGATTGCCAGAGCGCGAGTGATCGCTTCGTCTGACTGATTCAGTAGAGGCTCAGTAGCCTTGCCGTGGCCCTTCTTGGCGCTCTCAGCAGCAGCCATTAGCATAGCGGCTGTGGTGATACCTGTGAGACGACCACCGGAGGCGCGATGGATGCGCCCGCCGCGAGCTTGAGCATTCTCCTGAGAAGAAGCGGTAACGGGCGGAATCCGGCGAGCCGTATTATAGAACTTTGCAAGGAAGGATTGCGCATCTTTGTTCTGCGCAACAAGCCTGCCAAGTTCAGGAGCTTTGGATGGGTCAGCAGCCAGCTTCAAAACCTGTTCGGCAATCCGACGCTCGCGAACGGTGTATGCCGCCCGCGCAGCGCCACCCAAAACTGCTGTTGCAATCGCCCCCGGAGACATCGTAAAAGTTAAAGCTTGAAGCATGTTTTCGCCAGTCATGGCTGCCTCACCAAGAACTGCCGCGCCATAACCACCTAGTGCGCCTTTACCAAAGCCCAAGGATGAACCTTGAGGAGAACCAGAAAGTGCCTTTAATGTGCTGTTAAGATATTCCGCATTAACGGTTCCAAGCAATTGATTTGCGTTCTTGTCGCCAAGGGCAAACCTCATTTTAGCAATATTGTAATCGCCCTTATTGCCGCCATAGACACCAAGAGCCTGCATAGGATTCTTTGATAAAGCGTCCTTGTAAGCAGCAGCATAGCCATAGGCAAAATCTTGTTTTTGAGCAGGCGTGAGTTTTTGGTCCACCATCTTGTGGATGTTGTTCAAATTCTTGGCGTTAATGTCCCCATAGTATTTGTATCCCGCTTCAACGGCATTTCGAGCGCCATAAAGCTCAGAGGCCTCAAAACGAATTGCCTTATAATCACCTACAGCGTTGTCCAAAACTTTAACCAGATCCGACTTTAAACCCATGAGGCTTCGAACTTCAGATTCAGCGCCGGGTTTGGGAGCCTTCGTAACTGGGTCGTATAGCTTGTTGATGCTGCTATCGAGTCCCTGTTTAATTTCATCCCATGAACGAAGACCAACCCCCTGAGCCGGTAGGCTGTAAGTTTTGATGTTTCCTGCACGATCCAAAACAGGCGCAAACCCATAAGTGGCAGGATCAACGCCGTTGATTTTAAACTCCTTCAGCATGTCATCGACTGTGCTTTGAGGGATGCGGTTGACGATCTTGTCTAGGGCAGGATCAGTAATTGCTTTTGCTTGGGGCAAAGCCATAACCCGCTTGTAATTAACATCGTTGAGATCTTTGACGCGTTGAGAAATTGCATCCATCTCATCAAAGGCTTGAACAGGACGTTTAAAAATCCTATCAACCGAGTCTTTTACATTCTGCCCGCCTTCTTTTTTGAAGTTATCAACTGCGGCATTGTATGCACCCAAAGACTCATCCCCGGCGCGAGAAGCGGCACCCTTGACCAACTGTTGGGTTTGAGTGCCAGCAGCCGCAGCAGGAGCGATCTCGCCTGTGATAAGCGCCGTAGATGGAGCTTTTGCGGTGCCAGATGCAACATCTTTTGCAAGCGCAACAGCAGCGCGGTTCTTTGCTATATCTTCTGCACTTTTAAACAAGTTAGCCGTTTTCCCAACAACAGAAGGGGCTGCCAACCCGCCTGCAACCGCGCCTGCAAACTTCCCTGCGGCCTCATATGGGGTTCCGGCATAAGGGCTTTCAGACTTCCTAAAAACGTCTTCAACAGCTTGGAAACCTAGACCGGCCCCAACTGAACCAAGCGCTTTTGCGCCCAACTTTGCCTGCCCCCCCGGAAGTAACGCAGAAGGCAAAAATTCAGCCGCAGATCCTACATAACGACCGGGGTCAGTTACGGGTTCATAACTAAGCGCTTTGCGAATTGCCGGGTGAAGGTTGCTTAACTTTTCAACATATTCCTCAGTTGTTGGGGGACGATAATTTTCAACCCCAAATAATTTTGGGACATCTCCAAATACACCGGGAACCGCAGCGGCCCCGCGAACGCCTTTAGCAAGCGCAGCACGGCCGATATCCTCGGCATACCCAACCTCCTTCGGCTGATCAGGCGAAACAGTATCGGCTGATAAGAGAGGGTTTCCTTCAACTTGCTCGCTCATCAATGGATTCTTCTTCCCTTTTGGAGAAGGAGACGGGGCATCTGCGGTGAGAAGAGGGTTTTCGTCAGCCATCATTGCCTCGGGAAATAGCGATACATGCCGTCGATGTATTGTATCTTATTCTGTTTAGCCAAATCTCGAAAAAACTCTTCAATGTGTTCCGAAGTCGCTTTTCCAGTTGTTAACATACCAACTGCATTTGGCTTAGTCAGAAGAGCGCGTTTGAACAATTGCTGTTCAAGCCCAAGACGCACTTGGTTGTCATCTTCGAACCCTTGACCCGCAGCTGAATAGGCATTGATGCCGGGATTAAGCTGACCATATTGAATCCGATGGATTTCTCGATCTTTGGCCGCTTGATTGGCAACCATGATTTGCGAAGTAAGATCAGCTTGCGCCTCTCTGGACATGTTACCTTGCGGAAGAGCCGAAATGATAGCATTTAATGCGCCAAGAGTGCGCGAATCGGCCTGCTTTGCCAATTCAGAACCTTGAAGAGTTCCAATTTTGCGAAGCAAATCGGCACGGCTATCGGTGTCATTGAAAGTCTCCTTGCCACCCACAGCGCCACCCAAAGTATTCAAAGCTCGAACAAGTTCAGAGCGAGCCACAAACCCCGTGCCAGATGTTCCAATCCCGCCAGCGTTTATCTGTTTAGCAACGACATTTGCCAAATCATTAATGTTTCTAGAATTGTTATTTGCCGCTTGAGCGATGCTCTGTGTACTTGCGGAATATGCGTTAGAAGCGGCTCTGGCACCCTCCGAGTTGTATCCCATAATGTTGTCGGCTTCAGTTGTTGCCAATTTTTTAGAAGATGCGCCAATTGGGCTATATTTAATAGACGGGAGAGACCCCGGCATAGGTGCGCCATCGGTCACTGATGGCGTTTGTGCGTTCTCAGCAACCGTTCCAGTTTTATCCGCAGTTTCAACAGGCTCAAGGCCAACGCGCTTTAAAAAAGCGCGTTGTGCGCTTGCAGCACCGGGACCGCCAATTGCTACGCGACCATTTTTCATTTTGTAAAATTCGGCCGTAGTCATTACATCGCCATTTGGCAAACGGACATACTTTCCATCGGGCGTAAATGCCAAATTAGCACCACGCTGCATGGTTTCAAATGTTGTTGCCTTCGTCTGATCAATGCCAGCTTGCTGCGCCTCAACATCCCCATAAGCCTTCGCACCCGCGCCAAGCCCCTGCAATGCAGCAGCGAACGGCGAAATGCTCTTGGAGCTTGCCATAGCCCCAATGCCTTGGAGAACGGGAAGGATGATTCCCTTGTTGCGATCAAAGAAGCCGAGTTCTGCGGCTTTCCCTTCCGCAGGACGGCCAACATCAGCCGGAGGACGAGGAGCGTCACCGCCCTGCCCTGACAGACCAAACAAACCCTGATTGCGGGCAACAGTCCACGGTTTAGCACCATTCTTGGAAATATAGTCCGTGGCAAAGTCCGTTATATCGCTTTGATTGCGCGGGTCATTTAAGTAGGCGATCTTCTGTGCAGGGGTGAATGTTTTTGCAAGTTCAGGGCGGCGTTGCGAGAAGTAGTCATCACCGAGACCAGCGTTGGGGTATCGGTCGGACAAACCACCAACGTGAAGCTGCCAAAGGCTTGCAGACGAACCCTCATCACCAACAACCGGCTTGAACCCGCTCTCACCTTGCACAAGGCGAGTTGCGTGTCCCACATCAAGGCCCTTTTGCTTGGCCGCGCTTTCAACCATGCCACGATAATCAATTTGCGGCTCTTCTTGCGGACGAGCGGCAACAAGCCCCTTCACCTCTTGCGGAATCGCGGCCTGACGCTGCTCTTCTTCTTGGCGCGGAACAACAAGCCCAGCTTCTTGGGCTCTAGGCGAAGGAAGATCGGCTTCAAGTGAATAGTCAGCAGGAACGTCCGAATTAGCCCGCTCTCCATCAGCATGATGTTGACGAGGGACAACACCGCCGTCTTTAGCTGCAAAGAAAAATTTCCCAATGTCAAAAGCGGTTTTTGCGATACCCGCACCCTTCATAAGGTCGCCGCCAAGGCCGCCACCTCCGCCACCGCCGCCACCGCTTCCAGCCGTCTTCAACTGCGGCCTCTGCGTACCAGCCTTCAGCACACCCTCCATCGGGTCTTTGCCGCCCTGAACATCGCTGGGGTCATACGGAATCGCTTCATCGGCTTGGCTGTCTTCACCGCCGCCGTCAGCGTAGTGATGGCGAGGCATAATGCCGCCGCCATCTGCTTTGAAGAGCCCTGTAAATTTATCCAATAGCCCTTCTTCGCCAGCCGTGGCAGTCGGATCTCGCGGCGGGGGCATAGGCATAACACCACCAGATGGGTTCTGACTGCCCGTGGTCGCATTTGCGCTTGCCCCCGGCATATCCGCACCTTTGGCTTCCGCAATTTTCCCAGCAGAATCTCGGAGGCCAATTTTTTCACCAGCGCGTTCCGTCAGTCCCTTACCAGTAAGGCCTGTCGTTGCCTCATTTGCGAGGCTGTAGATTTTGCCAAGTTCAGAACCCGCGCCCGGAGCAGCTTTTGGAAGAGCGCCAGCCGTGACCAGCTTTGGCGTAGCCAATCTCTGTTGCGGAACGATTCCGCTGGGGCCGTGCGGTGCTGCGCCGGGGGCCTGCCCATAAGGGCCAACCCCGCCGCGCGGCGATTGGAACGACTGCTGTTGGGCAAGGATAGCGTTCAGATCGGTAGTGTCTACAACGGACCCAGAGAGGGCGTAGCCGCCCCTCTCAAAGGCCCCCGGCTCATAGACCGAACCACCCATCGAGTTAGGGTCAAGACCGCCGCCATAGGCCTTCCCAGCCCGCTGTAGGCTCTCTCCAGTCTTGAAGCCTCCACGGTTCGAAAAGAACCCGCGAGGCTGCGTCGTCGAAGTTGTCGAGCCGGATAGCGCACCAGTACCCATCGCGATGTTGGCGAGGAACTGAGAAACTTGGAACGGATAGCCGCGCTCTTGCAGAAACTGTTGGTATTGGGCCGTGTCCTGCGCCTGCTGCGTTTGCTGGCCGAGGGTTCCTGCACCGATTTGAGCCTGCGCACCCTGCAATGCTGCCTGCTGTGCGCCCGTGCCGAGCCCCGCAACTTGCTGCCCTGCCTGCATGCGGCGAGCAAGATCCGAAGCAACAACGCCCTGCTGCGTCTGAGCAGTCTGCACTGCCTGACCATAACCCTGCTGGTAAAGGGGGGCGATAGCTTGCGCCATGCCAAGATTCTGCTGGCCCTGAAGCTGCGCGCGTTGAAGCCCAGCGCGATCACCACCAAATGCGCCGCCCTTAATAGCCTGCGCCTGCTGGTCAGCAAGCTGCTGGCCCTGCTGCTGTTGAAGCGCTTGAACTGTCGGATTAACTACAGCTTGAGTATAAGGGTTCTGGTAGTAGCCAATCTGCCCTTGTGTCAGTGGGCCAACATCCTTCGCCCCGGACATTGTAAGCCCAGCAGCGGCCCCATAGTACGGCTGCGCAAGTTGAGAGTTTGCGCTGGTAGCATTTACGCCAGCGGTTTGAACAGGGTTCAGGGGAGCAACAAACTCCCCACCATATTGTTGGAAAGGCTGTTCAGCAGTTGTCTCTGCGCGGGCGTTGACAGCATTGTACCGCGCCAAAACTTCCGGCGGGATCGACACCGATTGGGTTGATGTAGATGACTTCCCACCGCCCATATTGATTACTCCGCAGCAGCCGGGTATGCACCCGTCTTTGCATTATACAGGAAAAACGCGCCGCTTGGTTTCCCAAATTGGCGCTCGTATAGACGAACCTTGGCTTCCGTGCGGTGGTTCGACAAGACACCGATAATCAAAGGAATCCCAAGTTCATCAGCGGTCTTCTTTGAGAACTCGCACAAGCGACGAGCCCTCCCCCCCTTTGCGCTGCGGTAGTCAGGATGGATGAAAATCGCTTTCTCTTCGAGAACCTCTGCATCTGAATACCACATTGTACCGATCCTGAGAAGGATTGCTCCCTCCAAACCGCCGCCCTCATCCTGAATGATGCCAACCAAACCCCTATCAAGGTTTAGGGCGGGCCAAATCTCTCCAAGTAGCTTCTGTGGGTTGGGATCTACAAACCCATTTTCGTCACATGCCTGCATAGCCAGATCCATCATGGGATGGACATCATCCGGCGTTCCGATCCTAACCCCAAAGTTGTCAAACATGGATTTCCCCCCTTAATCCTTCTTCGGCCCCGGAAGTTTCCGCAGCGTCTGGACAGTCTTAGCCCTCATCAACTTGACGAAGCTATCAAGTTCTCTGTGCCCACGGTCAATGTCACCACCGCCCATGCGCGTCACATCTTTAGGATGGATAACATACTCGCCACCAGCCGCAACGATAGGTACGGGTGGACCAATTGATCCACCCTCTGCCTTGCCCGGTAAACCTAGTTGAGCATCAGCCCCCGGCATGCCAGACATATCAGTCATCGGGGTAAAGATCGTGTTAGCAACCTTAAACCCGGCCTCCGTGTTCCCTTCACCCATCGCAGAGATGATGTCTGCGGGGATAACATACGAGCCAGAGTGAACATGCATCGGGAGATGGTCTGTGCGGCCAGCGACAGGGCTGCGGATAGGGCCGACGTGGATCTTCTCGGTCATCGGGGAAGAGTTGCCAAAAAATGAAGCGCCACCAGCCGCGCGGCGTTTGCGCGATTCACTGAGGGCAATGGCTATAGCTTGCTTCTGCGGGTGACCCGATTTCACAAGTTCGCCAATGTTGGAACTCACAACAGCAAAAGAGGAACCCTTTTTCAGCGGCATGGTTTACCCCGGCGAATACGTGACGTTGACGGATTGACCCGTGCCGGGCGTTACAACCAAGCCCGTCGAGAAGATTTGCCCTGTTTTTACAATTCCAACAGTAGCAGGAATTGCACAAAGCGCGTTGGTTGCTGCAACTGTGGCAACGGCTCCGGTGTTGCTAATTGTTCCAGCGGTAGATCCAGCCACAACAACTGAAAAATTTACAAGATAGCCAGCGCCAACATAGATCAGTGTTGCAGTGGTTATCGTCACAGATGTCTGGGTGCCCAAACCCCTAAGAGTTCCCTGCGATAAGTTATTGATGGCAACAACGCCATTTTTCTGAACGGTAAAGATATCATCAAGCGATGCAGGCATCAGAACCGGCCATCAGGTTGCAAGCGATAACGGAAATTCCCAAGCCGCCACCAAGATCCAGCATCTGTGCTTTGGATGCGGATCGAGACCAAACGGCCACGGAATCGCGGGGTGATGTAGGTTGTTGCCTGAGTCAGCGTATATGGACCATAGATTAGCGGATCTTGCCCAGCATAGTCAGCCACATAGAACGTGAGCAAAATGTTTGCACTTTGCGCGCCGCCAAAATACCCCCATTTCATATCGGGCCAAACTTGATCAATGAACATCTTCACATCAGCGTCTGACAACACAAAGTAGCCAGTTTGGAAATAGCTGTTCATCGGGAACCCAGCAGCATCAGTAGATGTCTCGTGCTGGTAGAGAAAATTATTCGCAGCCGCGCCAATAGGTGGGCCAAGGACCGATTCGTTTGTCCAAGCAGTCCGCGCCACATAGGGATTGCTGCTGTTGTTGAAGCTGTAGTCCCACTGATCAAGAACGATGTTGTATTTCACATACCCATTGTTCTCAAGGCTGCCAGATATAAGGCCGCCACTAACGTAGGGTGTAGTTTGAGTGCTGACAAAAGTAACCGTGTTCCCAGAAGTTGAAATAACGACATATGCCCCATTGTAGGTGGCCGGGGTGACCGCAGATAAGGTCACAGTGCCGCCAACAGAGAATGTTCCGACGCCGCTGTATGTGACCGTAACCGATGATCCATTCCCAACAATGTTGGTGATGCCAAGGTTCCCAACCATTGGAAAATGCCAAGCGATTTCACCAAAGCGGGAATTGGGGGCGACTCTGATCTTGTCTAAGTTGTCCGTGTCCAAATCTTGGAACACCACATCCCAAACAGGGCATCTGATTGGCTCGACGCCGCTACCAGCAAGTCGATAGAACTGGCTTTGGCCCATCCAGTAGACGATACCGTTCATAGAGCCAGCGGCCTTGCGACCGATCAAACCGCAGCCAGTGCCAAGCTCATTGAACTGGTAAACATATGGAGGGCCAACGTACTGCATAGCCCAGATGCCAAGGTCAGTCCAAAGCAGCGCTTGATGACCGGCTTGTATGCCTTGGACAATCCGAGATCCCTTGGGAATGCGATAATAGCCAGCTTGATTTGTTAGTGTTCCAATCCAAGAGTCGTAGTTGTTTACATCGCACCACCGGACAAACATGGGGTCAGCAACACCATTAGATGATGAGCCCCATGCAACAATCTGCCTTTGCGGCATAGCAACAAAGACGCCTTGGTTGGTAGTTGGCGCATTAGCGATGCACGTTGCAGCGGCATTCCCGTCAATTGGATTCCATGCAAAAACAGGGCCGCCTAAGGGATTGGCAATGAGGGTTTCTCCCCAATTGTCGAGCGTCCAATCCACAGCATTTATAGGAACGCCGCGATCTGTTGCGGGTACAACGCCACCATATCCATAATACCCATATCCGTCTTCGCCATACCCAAGTGTAGGCGGCAGAGGCCCAACACCATTATAGTAGACAAAACGAACTAGCCCTGCATTTTCAGACGTTGTAGCGGTCGATGATGCAGATGTAGGTGCATTGATTTTGAATACATCTGTGCTTGTGACAGCGGAAACCGTTAAATTACCAAAAATGGTTATGCCGCCGACAGTTGTGGCTACCAGCGCAGGGAACGTATCACCTTCAAAATAGCCGTGATTGGGCAACGTGACGGTGACTAAGCTAGACCCGTTCGATGTCGTATATTTAGGGACAACACCATTATTGGAAATAGTACCGGGGGCTCCGGTGGCCGCTCCTGTGGTAGCGTTTGCATAGGAAACGCTGCCCGCCGCTGATGTTGTGACGACATAAGTTCCGTTATAGCCAATCGGCGTAACGCCAGAAACGATGATAGTGCTGCCAACTGGGAACACATATGTCCCTGCAAAAGTGAGCGTCACATACCCAACAAAAGGGGAAGATGCAGTAAGCCCGGTGATCGTAACCGGCGACGTTGTTGTGTACGTGGCATTTTGGGGCGCACCAAGCACGTCAATTGCTTTGATTTTGTATTGGTCTGGAATTAAGCCGGGGTTGTACACTTGATACTGCCCGAAGAGAATGAGCCCCCCGACAGAGACTTGAGTCTGTATATCGACAGTCCAAAAGTTGTTCGTGTCGCGTCCAGCCTCTGTGACTACAACCTCGTTGCTGCCAGCCGTTGTGCTAAAATTAACCGCCGCACTGGCCGTTAACTTTTCAGGCGTTATATCTTTATTCGAGCCATTAAGGATTGTGGTTAGAGATCGACCGCCACCATAGATTAGCCCGCCTGAGGTATATGCAGCAGGTGCAGAGCCAAGAACATATGAAACAGTTGTTGCGGTAGTTGCAGTAATAGTAAAGGTGCCATTATAAGTAGTTGGAGTTATTCCACTGACTATAATGCTTTTGCCAACAAGGAAAGAAGCGCCACCAGTAAACGTAAGCGTTACAGTTGCACCAACATTGCTGGCACCCGTTACGATGCATGGCGAGATGCCATCAGCGCCCACGCCAAGGTATGAGTTGGAGTTGGTGTCTTCCCAAGCCCACAAGGCGCGGACAGTCGAACCAATGTTGATGGTGTACCCTTGGGGATACTGAGTCCAGCCACCAAGCTTCTGAACTAGGCCGCCCATAGTCCGGTCAGGGATGAATCGAATAAGCTGGCTCTGCGAGATTGCGGCCTCGTTTAGGGCTGGCGTCTTGTTCTGATCGACGCCGGGCATGAGTTTTAAGCTTTGATGGGGCATGTTTTAACCCCTTGTCGGTGTAGCAGCAGTGGCCGGACTCTGTGATGACCACCCGGCTGCATCAAACTTCTTGCGAGCCTCTTCAACAATGGCGCTCTTCAGGAGAGCTTGATATTGGCTTTCATAGGTCACCGCCATTTGTGGATCATCATTAGCTCGACCAAAATTCCGCTGATATGCGGAGATATAGATCATGGAGGCCATGATGAAGACATCCGGCAGATACTGGCTGATGAAGGTCGTCGTGTTAGTCGATGACAAACTATTAGGGCGATACGTGCCAACGACTTCAACCGGGTATGCCTGATCTGGCACAGGTCCAACGAAGAACAGCGTCTCATTGAATGGGACAAAATACTGCGGCTGTCCTTGATTGGCCGCTAAAGACGATCCGTACACGGCATCAAGGAACTCTTTTGTTGTAGGCAACAGTGGCACACGGACGCATGCATCTGGGTTTGTTGTAGACGCAGCGTTGCCGCTTGCATCCGTCAAAAGATTAATTTGCTCGCTAACAACAAAAGTTCCGGATTGTGAATCCGAATTTGAAGCTAAGTTTATGTTAAAAGACAAATTCCTGTTACCGGGCGTCAAGACAAAGCTGACACCATGCAAAGACGTAGACGTAAACATGAAATCAATGTCACGGTACATCCGGTTTTCGGCATAGGTGATCATCTGAGGCAGAATCGTCACGAACGCAGGGTCATTCTCAGCCACAACTGCCATTGTGGCTATCTGGGTGACGTAGGTCGAATATGTGAGCCCTGTGGTCATGGTAACTCCGCGATCCGCCCTTTATACCACCGACAGGACGTTTACGCCATGCCAGAGGCTTTGTCCTTGACCTCGGCCACCCGGCGGCTCCAGCCCTTGCCAAACGCCTCAAATGTCGGCAGGCGCTTGAGGAAATCGAGGCGCATATCGCAGAGAGCATCAACCATCTGTTCTGAGTTGCACTCTCTGATCGCGCCCATAGACTTAGGGCCGAGAATACCGTCCGCAGTGACGCCAGCAATTGTCTGTAAGAACTTCGCCGCTCTGCCGGTGCCGGAGTTAACCGCCAAGTCATAGGCGGCGTAGTCCACGCCATTGGGGAGTTGGTCGCCCTTAATCTTGTCCCAATACATGGCCTTGTAGAAAGGCTTCACCGTCTCTGGCGTGAGTTTGCGCATGAAGGCCTCGTCCACGGGCTTGCCGACGTATCCCTCCCACGCCCGCTGAGTGACGCCTAAGTTGGTGCGCCCCCCCGGATCGCGCGGATCGTTTACGTAGCCGCCCTCGTGGACCAGCACCATCTCAAAACTCTTGTCCCAATTCTCTTGCATTTTACTTATCCCTTGCAGCGAGAGCGTCAGTCTTGGCCTTCGATCCGGCACTGGACCCATAGTAAAATTGAACAATGCCGCCAAACGCCGAAGTAAGTGACCCAATCATCATGAGAAGAGCCTCTACTCCTGTTTTTGGCAGGCCAAAGGCCATCATCCAGATCAGGATACCAAAGAATCCAAAGGTGATGAACACCGCCAGCGCCTTGGGCAACCAATCCTTGTTAGCCATCTGCATCTGCCGGGCACTGTCGCGGTCACCGGCGGCAATCCGCTCAAGGTCAATGTCTAGAGACTTCATCTGCACCTTGAAGTCAGCGTCGATCTTCTTGATGGCGGCAAGCTGGTCAGGCGTAGCTGAAGCCATAGCCTCAGAGATCTGCTCCTCGGTGCCATCCTCATGCCCGAAGAGGGCGCTGGACAGAGTTTTGACGGCAACGCCAGCCAAGGGGCCGCCCAGAGCGGTGGCAATGGACGGGGCCAGTTGACCAAGTAGGGGGCCAAATTGTTTCAGCAAGTCCATTTTATTTCCCCTCAATGTTGAACGTCAAGTTCTTGTGGTCCGGGTACGCGATTACGACGTTGCCCTCGGGGCACTTGTACATGATGCGGGCGATCAGCTTCGCGCCGCCGGGGGCGACGCCATCCGGGTTCTCCACGGTCATCGTGTAGCCGAATTTGTCCACGGTCGGGCTGGCGGGGCCGCTGAACTTGGCGACTGACGGGAGCGCCTTGTGGACCATGTAATCGGAGTCGCGCACCTCAAGGCTGAAGTCCTCAACCGTGCAGTCGTCGCGGATCTTCTGGCGGGCTACAACTACCTTGAATGACCCAGATGCAGGACCACTGGTGATGCTGAAGTGTTCCGCATCCCATTTTAGGATGTCTTTTGGCGGCAATTTAATCTTATCATAAAGAGAATATCCGCCACCAAGCATCGCCATGACGGCAGTCACAACTGCAACGGGCTTGGTGATAGAGTCGGTATCAATCACTTGTCAGCCTTTCTCTTCTCAAGGCTGTCTACTTTATCAAATATTTGTCGGCATAGGTCTTTGATTTCTTTTAATGATTCCGAAAATTCTTCACGCTTGACGTAGTGGCTGGGAAGCTCAACTTCAATATGGTGAAGGTCCGCCTTCAAACGCTCGACCGCTTCCCACAATTGTCGGGCAAGCCAGCCAATCAAAGCTAGAAACGCGCCAAGGACAAGATTGATTAATGTTTGAGTGTCCATCGCCTACGCTGCCTCTTCACGATCACCAGAAATAGCCTTGCGAATATACTCTAGATTTGCCGCTAGGCGAATATCATCAGGCTCAAGCTCAAAAGCTATTTTTGCGTGGTGTAGCGATGGCCCATAGATGCCAAGGTTCCATGCAGCAATACTGGCAAGATCATGTGGTTGCGCACCCCAGACAACCGGGTCACATGTATAAACCTTAAGGCGATCAGTGATCCTCAAAGCCCTCATGGCATAAGCAAAACACTCTTCCCACCGAGACTGGCGGTACATGAGCATAGCCAGTTCGCACCAAGGCTCACGAGTTTCAGGGGCCTCGGATGCAGCCATTTGAAATGCTTTCTCAGCGCCAGCAGGGTCACCCAATTCGTTGTAGCAACGCCCCATAACCCTGTAGGCGTAGCATCTCTCATTCATCCATGTAGCGCGGGGCAATGCCAAATAGTTTTTGCATGCATCCACCGACTCTTGCCAACGAGCATTGAAACTTAATTCACGGGCATAGTAGAAGGCATTGCGGGGGCATTGCGGGTCTTCTTTTACGGAAAGCTCCAGAAGATCCATGTATTGCCCACGGCTTTTGGTCGGGTCGGGCTTGTGGACGGCAATGAGGAAATCGGTTTGCGCCCAAACTTCCGTGATTCGTCCATCAGGCATAGGATATTCGTGGCATGGGTGATGCCAGTGGTATCCGTGTCTGGCGTGGATTTTTTCGTAGTAGAAACTGATGCCACAGCCCCAATCAAACATGTAACGGAGGCGAGTGGTTTCTCCCTTGATCCAGACACGTTCTATCTCCTCGCGCCAGCCTGATTGTAGAACCTCATCAATGTCTAAGCTGATGCATATATCAAAATCCCGAGGAATAAGGGAAAGAGCAGAATTGCGAGCAAAATCAAACCGCCAAGGAGTGATGCAAATATGATGAACCATCGCGCCATATTTCTCAGCCTCTTCGGGAAGACCATCATCTGATCCTGTGTCGGCAATGAGGATGAGGTCCGCATCCTTCGCGGATTCACAAAACCGCTGCGCAAAATGCGCTTCGTTTTTGCTGATTGCGTAGACGCATATCTTCAACTTCTTTTCCATAGCGGTTCCCCCTCGCTGTTGGAATTAAACGACAGTCCAATAACTGCCCGATGGAACAGTTACCGTGATGCCCGAATTGATCGTTATAGGGCCAGCCGACATAGCATTGTAGTTCGTTGTGACCGTGTAGTTAACGCTCACTGTTTGTTGATTTTCGTAGAAAATTCTATCTGGCGAGCCACCAGTAGGATAGATAGACCCGGTAGGACCAGTACTGCCCGTGGGGCCACCCGGACCCGCCAACCCCGTTGGACCTGTAGGGCCACCAACAGTGGATGCTGCACCAGTGGGACCAGTTGGCCCCGCAACCCCTGTGGGGCCGGTAACAGTAGAAGCTGCGCCCGTAGAACCTGTAGGGCCAGTAGGCCCCGTAGGGCCAGCAACAGTAGATGCTGCTCCAGTTTGCCCTGTGGGGCCTGTAGGCCCAGCAACCGTGGAGGCGGTTCCTGTGGGGCCAGTAGGCCCCGTAGGGCCAGCAACGGTGGAGGCCGCACCTGTGGGGCCAGTAGGGCCTCCAGCCGGGCCTATAGATCCCGTGGGGCCGGTTACGCTTGGTCCCGTTGGCCCGGTGGGGCCAGTAATTCCCATAGGCCCCGTAGGCCCGACACCTTGCAGATTAGCAATCTGCTGCGTTGTAGCCCGTTTGGATTCGCCCGCCTGAACAACTTCAATTTGTTCCGTTCCGTTAAGAGCGGTAACGGCACCAAGATTGGGGATCTGAACATTACTAGCGTATCTAGGCATCAGAGCGTCCCAGTCTTTGGAATTTCATCAAAGCCATAAGGCAAGCTTGGATTGTTTATAACATATCCGCCGCTGACATATGCACCAGTGAATGATGAGTTCTGAAGATCAAATTGGCTAGGATTAATGACCGTGATCGTCCACTTCCCATTGGCAGCCGTAACGCCAACGACATCATTGATGATGACCCTCTGCCCTGTGATAAACCCTGATGTCACGCTGACAGTGACGCGAATGATTCCAATCCCGTTGTTGGCAACATTGGTGATGTCGCGGTAGGTGACAGCATTAGGATCGGTGCCCGGCTTCTGGTTGGTGCCATAAGGGGCTTCACCAGTTTGCTGGGTCACGCGCTTATTGTCAGTCGCTACATCCAAGACAATTGTCCCAGAGGTTGTCTGACTTCCAGTAGTGCTATTTAGATAAGAAGCCAACCCAGCCGATGATGCGGTAACTATATAAGTGCCGTTATAGCCAGAAGGGACAACGCCATTGACCGTGATTGCAGAGCCAACGGAATAGGTAATTGATGACGAGAAGGTAAATGTAGCCGTTGTTCCATCTCCAGATGCAGAAATGGTTGCAGTTGCATCTTCAGGAATGGTAGTGACGCGAGTGTCGCCCTGCTGAACCGGGATGCCGGTAGACTGACTGGTTGTATTATAACCCGACACCTGACGCCGGTCGATCTCATCCCAAGCATAGGGCTCTACGCGCGGGTTCACAATCGGCACAGGGTCAGCCGGGATGATGATAGCGCGAAGCTGGCTCTGCGGGGTGTCATAGCAAGTATTGCAGACAAGGATGCGCTTGTTAATCAGGGACGCGCCTGCCCAATCATATTGCCAGCGAAGATTTACATGGTTGTACCAGATAGCGCAGCGGTCGCAGATGGCAAACGCTTGCGGATTTTTGGCGCTAGTTCTGGCTCTACCGGATCGGGATGCGTAACCCATTCATCCCCTCCATTAGCGGAAATAACCGGAAATCATCGGGGAGATATATTGCTGGGCCTGCTCGATGTTTTGACTTGCCGCGATCTGATACGATTCATCAGCCATCGGTTTGATCATCGCCATCGCGTTAGGGTTCCATATCTGGGCAAGACGCAGCGCAAGCCCATAGGCAAACGCCTCAAGCCACAGATAAGGGATCTCGACGGTCTGCCCATTAGAGAATGCGGAATCCTGTATTTGGCGCACCCGGTAATATTTCAAGCTCTGAGGGCCGTTGTCCGTATTTGGGACCGGCCAGAGTGTAATTGTCGGGCCTGTAGTTGCGGGCGTTTGAGTAGACCGAGACGCGCTAATTAGCCGGTCGAACCAGTAGACAGTTGGGAACCCCTGCTGCTCCTTGTTAGGATAGCTGGCATACTCGGTGCGGCTCACCGGCATGATGATGCGGTCAATGTTTGCGCCGGAGTCATCGTTCTGGACGTAAGCGTCCAAAATCATGACAGTGTTGCCATCGACGGTATAGGTGGCCTGATCGGTGACAAGAGGCGTCGTCACAAGATCGACGGCCCAAAGGTTTACACCCATGTTCGACCAGCGCGAGCAAAGCATGTTGGAAGCCATGCGGGCAGCTTCCATATGCTCTTGCAGCAGCGCTGTGTTCCGAATCCCGATTAAGTTATAGGCGTATAGCGTAAGCTCGCCTAAGCCGGGATTGAACGAATAGGTGTCGCTCGTTGCCATCAGACAGGTCCGGCTTGAACGATCTGGGCCGTAACCGTTCCAGCGTTAGCCGACACGTTCAAACAAATAGCGCGGCATGGAATGGTAAACGCCCCTGCAATTGCAGCCGAGCCAGAAGCAAAATTAGGGGCTACAAACCAATTTGCGGCAGCAGCCGTGTACCCAGCAGCAGTTGGGTCATCAAGCGAATACTCAACCGTAAATGTTGCGGTCGAACTCAACGTGACGGCAACGCCGATATTGAAGGGGGCCTGAAAATCGTCAACAACACAAATGCCGCTGCGACCTGTTCCCGTTTTGGTAAGCGCCGTATATTGCATGTCACTTCCCCTTGCTGCGGGCCGCAGCGGCATTATCAACCAAATTTGGATAAGGACGACCGGCGGCTCTAGCCATCGCCTTAGCAGATTGTTTTTGCTTCCGATCAAGATGCTTCTCTTTAGCATCTTTCGGCGCGTCTCTTTCCCAGAAAGGCTTGTCCATGTCAGCAATTCCAAGCACGAAGAGACTTATTGATGCGGCTATCAGGATCAGCAGCTTTTGCGGAGCCAGTCATCTTCCGCTTCATGCCAGTCATTCTAGCACAGAAGCTGTCTTTTCGAGAACCGCCTTCTGGCTGCGGGCGCTTAATATCATGGCCTTGCGCCTTCAACGAGGCGCGGCCCTTCTCATTAAGCCCACCAGATGGGGCCTTACCCTCTTTGCGAGTCCAAGCAGCCGTCATGGAATCCTCCTGCAAAAACGGGGGCACACGGCCCCCGTTAGTCTCACTTCAGATCGGGGAGGATGATCTTAGTAGTGAGAGGATTTGCTGCGGGGCGTTCCGCCAGAAGCCGAAGACATGACCTTGCCGCCAGCTTTGCGGGGCATGCGAGACGCAGAAGCCTTGGCCTTGTCGCCAGACATCTTCACGGTCTTGCCGCCCTTCTTGAAGCCTTCAGCCTTATTCTTGGCTTCGGCAGCAACCTTGGACTTGCCACCAGCGTAGAAATCGCCGCCGAGAGACTCGGTGGGGGGATTCCCAAGTTTGAATTGACCTTTACCCTTCATGACGATCTCCTATGGCCTTAAGCGTTAGCCGCTTGGATATAACGAACAACCAGCGTACCAGCGCCGGGGATGGTGTCCGGTGCGCCAGACTTGACGTAGATGATGACATCAGAGGTGCCAACATTGACCCACGCGCCGGTCCTAGTCGCATCAGTGCCGGGGTTAAGCGCAAGACGCCCAATCGCATTGGCATTTGTCGCCGCAACCAGTTCCGTAGCCGTTGCGGAAGTGCCAAGGCTAACGGTGTAAGTCGTCGTCGCGCTAGACCAAGCAGTCGTCACAAACAGATCAATCGCGATGACCGTACTGTTGGCGGGGATGCAGATGGTCGTAGCAGCGGCAGTAGCAGACTGCGCAACGGCAACCTGCTGGGACATCTCGACAAAGCCAACATTCTTAACCGTGCCAGCAGTGGTGCCGGTCGTATTAAGAACATCGCCCGCCTTGAGGGGGCCAGTAAAAGTGCTTGTTCCCATAGGAACCTCCTGCACGAGTCGTCGCGTTGTCTTGTGCAGTGCCCGCTAGGCCGGTCAACGCGACTGTGAATCCTAGATGAAAGGCGGGGCTTTGAACCCCGCCTCTTAGCATTAGGTTGGGAAAGAACCCCAGATCGAGCGGAAGTTATAGTACGCGAAACTGTAACGCTCGTAGCCCTTAACAAGCAGATTATCTGTAACAAAATCGACTTGCATGTCGCTTTCGAACTTAACTCGCTCCATATACGACAGACCGTCGATGTTGGTGAGCAAGAACCAAGCCTTCGTGGAGGTCAAGAAGTCGTTGACCATGTAACCTTCGGAGAGGCCTCCGGCAGTCATCATAATCGCATTGACATCATTGTCCGAAGTGCCGGGGCGCAGTTCAGTCTTTGTCAGACGGATAGCAACCGGCTCAAGCTGCGGGGGAACCACAAGCTTGCGGCCACGGGCGAAGATCTTCAGACCAGCCTGATCCTTGAAGGCAGTACGGATCGCGATCATGCCAGCCAACAGAGTGGACTCATTGAGTTCCACAGGGGTGGAAGGAAGGTTCGAGACAGTACCACCGTCAATCGGATGGTCGTTGGCGCAGAGAGCCTTTCCGTCACCGCCGACAGACGCATTATAGGTTGTCGCGGTGTTAAGGACGTTCGCGCCGTAGATCTCCTTGGTCTGATGAAACGATTCAATCAGGCCGAGGTTCGAAGGCATGAACTGGGTCTTGTAGAGGTTGTCATCAATCGCCTTGCGGGTGATGGCATAACCAAGAGCAATTTCAGTGTGCTCCTGATTGTAGACGTAGCGCTCACCAGCGCCGTTATCAAAGGCAGTCTGGCCGCCTTCTGTCTTAAGCTGGGCGAGACCCAAGAAACGCATTTCTGCGGTGCGCTCAAGCGCCATCTTGGAATCATGCTTCGTGAAGATCTTGTCGTACTGCGACGGGATCTGCTCGTACTTGCCTTCAACCCCACGGAGACCGGGGAGGAGAAGGTCTTTGATGGCAGAAAGATTAACAGCCATTGATCCAACTCCTTATTAGACGCCCGGAAGGGCCTTGGTGCTGACGAAGTTAAACGCCACGATAGCTCTCTGGTAAGCACCAGACTCCGTGCCATTTACGCCCGGCGGCTCAGTGACGAGAGAGACCACCTTGAACGGGAACGTGGTGTCAGTCGTGCCAAGGGTGGCAAGAAACGCACCAGAGATGCCGTTAGCAGTGTTCCCAGTGCCGATGTTAAAGCCGACAGCCGAGTTAACATAGGACTGGCTGACGCTGACGTTGCCGAACTGAGCAACGAACTTGGCGTTGGGATCATTGATGATGTAGCCCTCAACGGTATTGGCGGAGGAGACATCGGAGCCGGGCCAATAGTTGGACCAGACGGTGCGCTTCTGCGAAACCGAGAGATACTTGCAACCAATAAATACACCCGCGATCTGGGTGTTGGCGGAAGCGCCGGTCGTGACGCCCACAACGACATAGCCGTTGGCGTCAGGGTTTACGGGGTCGCCGTAGAAGATGGCAGAAGCATTGTAGGCAATCTGAACCGGGACCTGTTCATAGGTCGGGGCAGAGCCAGTGCCGCTGTACTGCTGAAAACCGTTATAGGCGGCTGTATTCGCCATGACGGAATCTCCTTATTCAGGAGGCTCGTCATCTCGCGCCGGGGAGATTCGGAAGCCGGGGAAAGTTAAGCTGCTCACGCCGGGGAGCAGGGTGAACCCATACGGGATCTGGCCCAGAGATTACCATGCTAATCACAAAAGTAAAGAGCCGCTTGTTACAGCGGCTCCCTACAGTATTGTCAACGCAATGCTTTACATCAAGGGACAGGAATACTTTCCCATCCTTTTTTAATTTGCGGTTTGGCCTGCGGATGATCGCGAGTAAGCGTCCCATCAGGAGTCCCGGAAAGTTGAGCCTCCTTGGCGCGCACCTGATCACGAGCCTTGCGCTTCTCAAGCAAGCGCATCTCTTCAACGATTTCGGAAGGACGTTCCATGAGGATCATCCCCTTGCGTTCGATGTGCGAGCCAGACCAGTTCATCGGCATCATAGCTCGATGCTTGGAATCGCGGTTGACCGGCACAGGCTCCCAGCCTTCACGAGCCAAAGACACGTTGTAGGACGGGTCTTCCGCGCCAAGAAGCAGATGCCGCTTCCACTCGTAGGACCAACCTTCTGGGACCATGTTTGGGTCCACAAAGAACTCATCCATGCCTTCATCAAGCGTCCCAAGGTGCCCACGAAGTTCAGCAACGCGCTTGGCGGCGCGTGTAAGCGGATCATCTTCTCTCACGGGTTCCCTCATATCTTCGCGGGGTAAAGCAGCGGCAAGCCCCTCAAGAGGGCGACTGCGGCGGCGTGAAACTTCATTTTCGTTTTCCATACCAAATCTCCTTAGTGAGTAAGCCTGCCTTCTTTTTGCAGGGCAATCATGTGCGTGGCGTATTCTTTCTCGGTCATCCCAAGAGCCTTGGCGGTGTCTGCCTGCGCCCTTGTGAGATGCGCAACATTGCTCCGTCCACTATCCCGATTCACGGGGGCAGAAGGCGGTGCAGACTGTCGAGAAGTGGGCTTGGCTGCTGACGACATAGGCGATCCTCCATTTTCGTCTTGCTTGAAGCCCAAACGCTTCTCAATGTAGCGGAAATACTCAGGCGTGTCGGGGTCAATACCGTCATCGACTGCGTCTCCGTGAGCCCGAAACATCTTGTTGATGGTCCGTTCATCTTCAAAGCGGTCACGGTTCTCTTTCAGCCACTGGGCAGACGGCTTTGACACCTGACCAATGATCTGGTCGATCTGCTGTTCTGGTTTAAGAGGCTGCTGCGGCTCTGCCGGAGGCGTCGGTTTGTTCCGCGCATCCTCCTGCATGCGAACATGCCCATCCTCAAGCTGTTTGAGGTTGGAACTGTTCTGGCTCAAGGCCATTTGGATGCGCGCGGCTTCTTCAAAACTGCCGTTGCGCATGGATTCCGCATAGTTGGCCGTCAAAATCTCGTTGTCGCGCTTGATTGTCTCAATCGCATTGGCAACAAGATGCATCTGGGTGTCTTCTACCTCATGGCTGGCCCTACGAGCCTGAAAATCAGCCTGTTTGGCGCGCTGTTCAGCCTCATGACGGGCCTCTTGCTCCATCTTCAGCTTCTTTTTAAGCGTTTCAATGGCTCTATGGGGGTCCGTATCATCGGAATCATCCGCGCTGGACAAAACCTGATCATCCTCAAGCACAACAACATCAAGATTGTCGCGCTTATTGCCCTTGTCCGGGGTAATATCTACCGGAATCCTCTCGTTGTCGTCGTTCATTGCTATCTCCTTACCAAGCTTCATCGGGATTTGTAACGCGCATCTTGACCTGAACGTCTTTTAAGACGCGACAGAGAACGCCGTGAACGGTGATCTGCCACCCATCCGAAGGGCGGAAGACAAGCCAGTCGTTCAAGTTAAACAATTCACCCTCAAACCAACCTTCAGCATTTGGCTCAAACGCTTTGGGGCCAGCCTTTAAGAGCAAGCCAACCTTTGACTGGTGGCGGTCTTCGTCTCGGTGCTGATCCGTCAAGAAGAACCCGCTCTTTGTCTTTTCGGGGCGAAGATAAATGCCCACGAGAAGCTCGTTATTGAAAAGTTGAACTGTAGAAAGATCACCGATGTCGGCTAGGATCTTCTGCACAGGATCAACTTCATGGTGCATCAACATATACGGCATTCTATTCCCCCTTAACGATTACGGTCGCCACCATTGACGACGCGCTCTGCCTCTTCGCAAAGCTCTAAAGCCGTGCGAAGCCCTTCTATGATTCCGACATGGTGACGGTAGTCTGAAAAGTCAAACGTAGCGCTTGCAGTTACTAGCTGCTCTTTGCGCCGCTCAACCTCTTCTAAGATGAGTTTACTCAACTCATGCTGATAGAACGCTGAATACGTCTGCACATCCGCCCCCTGCGGTCCCCCCTCAATGTAGTAGTGGTGACAGCCCCGAGGGGGGCCGGGGCTGTCACCGTCATTCGCAGTGGCGGTCAAAGCCAACGCGAATTACTTAGGCTCGCTGGATACCACCCTTGCGAGCCGCGATTTCTGTCTTCTCAAGACGACCAAGACCGCTGCCAGAGCCAGCGTCCATGTCCTTGTAAGAGCGGTAAGTGCGGCCACCAGCCTTTCGCCCCATCGGGGGCATGCCGCCGGGAGGCATCGGAGGAGCGCCGGGAGGGCCACCAGCACCCATAAGGCCCGGAGGGGGCATAGGCATAGGCGGCGCGGCTCCGGGGGGCATCCCAGCGCCCGCAGGAGGCAGCGGGATGGGCATGCCCTTGGGGGCACCCATTGGGGCGGGAGGCATCATGCTGCCATCGTCAGCCTTGCCAGCGTTGATCACGATGTTGATCGCGGTCTTGCCCTTGGTCTTGCCGCCCTTAGCGTGAGCGGTGCGTCCACCGGGGACAGCGCCGGGCACCTTGCCGGGGTAGGAAGCGCCAGAGAAGATCCCGCCGCCGGTAGCGCGGCCAGTGCGGCCACCCTTCTTAAACCGCGACATTCCGCTTTCAGCCCCAGTGCCCGTAGCGCTATCAAGCATCGACTTCATTCTTGTCTTTGTCTCATCTTTAGCAGCATCCTCCGCTGCATCCCGAAGAAAGCCACCAACATCTTTGCCCGTTCGGGCAGACGGCTTCACCATCTTCTTGATGAGCGCCTTGTCCGCAGCGATATCCTCATGCGATTCAGCAGTTCCGCCCTTCTTGAGGCCAGCAGAACGAGCAAACTTGCCTTTATTGACGGGGCCGAAAGACATAGTTGAAGACGGGACACCGCGATCTGACTGCGCCATCATCTTAGAAGCACCAGCTATGGCAGGCCCCATAGGATTCATTGGGCCACCGTCCATTTTCTTGGTGCGGCCACCAGCCTTGCGAGATTCCGTCACAGCGCCATCACCAGTGCGGGAACCCGTGTCGTAGTCAGCCGGGGGAGGACGGCGCTGCGGCATTGGAGGCGTTGGCTTGCTACGGGACTTCGTGACAGCGCCAGCACCCGTGCGTGAGCCGGTGTCGTAGTCGGCGACAGAACCGCCATCCTCGCGCTTCGTGCGGCCACCAGCCTTGTATCCACGGCTAAGAGCAGACTGCGCCGAGTCATGAGCGTCAGTAGAGTCATCGTGGAAGGAGTCTGCCTTCTTCTGGTGGACGCCATCCTTAAAATACTTCACCTGATACTCATTGTAATCAGGGTTCTTGTAGACCTTTGCGGTGTTCCCACCTTCAGAATGGGTCTTCATCAGACGAAGCTTGGGGGGGACGCCATATGTGGAACCGCCTTTAGCCATGCCGCCGATGTGCTTGACGCCGGGGCGTTCCTCGTTGGCTTCCTTCATGTTCTTGTTCACGAAGGAGTCGGCGGTCAAAGGCTTCTTGCCTGAACGCTGCACACGATCTGCGCGCTGCGGGGTAGCATCGCCGACAACCTTGCCGCCCTTTTTAAACTGACGGCGGGAGATCGGGCGCATGCCAGTCTTCGCCTGAGCGTTCAGCAACTCCGGGGGCGTAAATGTGGAGGAATCCACTTTCTCGGTGGAACGATCAGAACCAAGGCGCTGGGCTTTGGCTTTCATGGCCGCGCGGGCCTTCTTCGCAACGTCTGACATGTCAACTCCAAGGTTTACTGAGCGTCCTCAGTGGCTTAAGCCTTCTTGGATGTTAGCATAAGAGCGCGATCTACGATAGAACCGCCATCAGACTTTACGATGACATGATCATAGACCGGGTGTTCTTTACCGCGCACCGATATGCTTCCAACTTGGGTGCCCTTGGTCAAGTTCCCTTGAGTTGTAGGGCGCAGGCGCGGCTCGCTTTTGGCTTCAGAGTATCTTGCAAGTTCCACACCCTTGGGGAAATGAGCGTTCAGCGCATAATGGTGATTGCCGCGATGCTCAACAGACACAATCGTGTTTGTGTCTTCATGACCTTCGGGGGTTTGTAGCCATTTCCATCCAGCCTTTTGCTTGAACAAATTAGTTTTTGCCATAGCGCTTCCGCGACCCGGCGATCCTGTTTGATCAACGGAATCGGGGGACGCATTGAAGTAAGGACGACCGCCGGGATTGACGCCAATAGACGCAATAGAGGCCTTGTGGCCCGTCATATCTTCTTTGGTACGGGCATTGAGATACTGCCCGCCAGCAGGGCGCGCATCTTCTGGGAACATACGCTGCGGTTTTGGATAGACAGATACTGCTCGGTCAATTTCAGGCATATTAAATTTGCTAACTTCGCCTCCATCAGCAAAACTAGATCCATGCTCCTGTTGGATGCTCTCCAACATACGATCATTGATCGGCTGAATTGCTTGGCGCATCTCGGTGTTTCCGCGATACGAAGAGCGGCCTTGGTCATTTGGCGAGTAAGGGTGGATGATCAGCGGCTCGCCAGTTTTTTTGACGACCGCCTTGTCCATCACTTGCTGCTCAGTAAAATCGGGGGTTGCAACATGGCGCTCAATGAACGGCAATTTACCAACCAACTTGCCGCCAGTCGGCCACCCATAAGTCGAATGCTCAAAGGCAAGATTTTTTTTATTGTATGTATTAGGATCTAACTCAACAACATGATGGCCCATCATATTACCCGAAACATCCAGCAATTCTGGATCTGTAATTGCAGCGCGAGTAATGCCAACGGAGGGGAACCCAGCCTTTTGCCAAGGAGCAGCTTCCATATATTTAACAATTGCACCTCGATGGCCGCCTGAAATTGTTTTAGCAAAGTCTCGCGCTTTTTCAGCGTTTTGAATGCCGGGCCAATTTTTCATAATTTCTTTAACCGCTTCACGCTTCTGAATATCTTTTTCAGAAGATCCTTTAATGTGCTTGCCCTCTTTTAAGCTGTCATCAAAAGCTTTGGCATCGGTTTTAGAGATGCCAGACCCCGGTATCTGAGCCATCAACACATCAAACATGTTGTTTGCGGAATCAACCGCAGTTGGCCCCATCGCCGCAAAAGCACCGTAGACAGGCCCTTTCTTAGCTGCTTCAAGTATATTTGTGCGCAACGCTGTACGCGCACCTTTGGCATTTGCCCATACCGCACCGGGATTTGGTTCGGTCATGTATTTGGTGCCAGCATGGAGATCGACGGGCCACGCCATCTCCTTGCCGTTGATATGCGTTAGACGGCCAAGGTTGGAGCGGTCGCCGCCAAGGGTGAACAGTGTGCCGCCCTTACCGATCTTATGGAATCCATTCCACGTTAGGGCCTGCGCTTGCTTGGGAACAGCGTTGCCCAGCGGGCCAATCGTTGTCTGCACATTGTGCGCAGCCATCGGGAGAACGCGCGCAGAATAGGCCCCACGCTCATGCGTAGGCATGTCGTAGCTTGCGCGGGCTTGCAGATACTTCTGCACCATCTCAGGATCATCGGAATCCGGGCGTAGGATTGATTGCATCCGGCGCTGTAACTCGGCCTGTTCAGGCGATACAGAGCCACCGCGCTTGAACGCTGTTTGCCCTTTCATGATGCTCTCGCGCATCTTGGGGGTGATCTCGATGCCGTGGCCCATAATATCGTCAGACTGCGCCTTTTCGTAATCATCCATCAAGCGGCGGCGCTCAGGCTGCGTCATTTGATTCCATCGCGCGCTTTGCTCTTGCCTTGAAAGATTGGTGTAGGCTGGATGCCAGTTCATAATCTCATCGACATCGCCACGCTTGCGGCGCAACTGTTCCCCGCTGTTGGGTATTTCATGCATACCAACTTTTGCATTCGGGTCATGCTTTTTGATTAGCTCTTGTAGGCGCTTTGGCACGATCTTGTCGTAGTATCCTTTCATGCCTTCGCCGCCGATAATAAGATCAGAGGATTCCAACACATGGTTTCCGCTTAAGGGCGCAACTTTTTGACCCAGCAGCTTGTCCGCCGTCTCTTTGCCAATAATCCCTGCAAGTTCGTGTGGCTCAACATTTTCAGGGTGTGTCTGCCACCCGTTTACACCTTTTTGAACATAGCTAAATTCTTTTTCTTCAGGGTCATACGCTATGCGGTCAATCTTTTTGCTCAGATCATACCGCTTTGCATGCTCCGCACCGGGAGTCCAAACGATCTTGTCGTAACCACCTTCAGCCGCCTCCTTAAGAGCGCGCTTAAGGGCAAGGTCAGTCCATGCCGGGGTGCTGGTGACATAAGGGCCAATAGGTACGCCAACTTTCTCATTTGTTTTACCTTGCGCAGCGCGATTTTCAGCAGCTTCTTTAGACAAACCACCAGAAAAAGAACCGTCTTCCCAAACAACTTTGTAGTTACCAAAACCATCCGGCTTGGCCTGACCAGCCATTGTTTTTGTTGAAGCTTGTGCAAATCCCTTGTCCCTGCCCTCTTGCCCCCAATCGCTTTGGATCTCCTCAATATGTAAAATCTTCTCACCGTTAGGCCCGGTGCGATCAGACATGCGAAGATGCGCAAGGACGTTGGGGTCATCCCAGTGGGAGGATTTGAAATCACCGCTATTTCGATAAAAAGATTTTGCGGCTTGTTCAGCTTCTTGCTGGGACCAATAGTCTCTGCGTTGTCCTGTTGGATCAGTAAAGCCGTGGCTTCCGCCCCTTTTATCAACGACAGGTGCAGATGCAACTGGCGACTTTAACAACACCTCGCGGTAGTTCTTGCCGCCGGGAAGGGTTAAGTCTTCTGTGCCAAACTTCGTATCGCCATCATCACTGTGAAGCACCCGCTCTTCAACTTGCGGCATTTGATTGCGGAAATGCTCCGCGATCTCGTCCTTGGTCACGCTCTTCTTGCCAGCAAAAGCATCGTCATAGCCCGCAAGCTCTTCTTTCTTGATGCCGGTCAGCATTGCTTTCATCTGCTGCGGCGAGCCTTTGGCTTGCGGCAGATTAGCAGCTACTTCAGCACCTTGGCTGTACAGGCCAAGCGGGGACAACTGTCTGGCGGCAGGCGCGGTCGCCACGTTTCTTGCCATCGCAACAGGGTCAAGCTGCTGACCACCAACGGCTTCCAGCGCCTTGTCTACGATTCCGCCATCAGCATAGCTGCCTTCTAACCGCTCACGAGACATGTTGCCCTGTAAATGCTGGAGCATTGCAGCGTCTTCATCTTCACGGGTCATGTGACCTGAACCAACATAGCGCGGGAAATTGTAATAATTTGTCAGATCGTTGTACTCGTTGGATTCATTAGGCGAAAAGCTTCCATGACCATAGTCATAAGCCCGCGATCCAAGTTCATGCAGGCGAGCGCGAAGTTCTGGGGAATCAGTCATGCCGCCAGAAGCACGACGGAGGACATGCATTGCGTGATGAACTATGCGCTGGTTAGGGCGCGGCATGATGCGACCGCCACGCTTTTCATCGCCTCCACCCGGTCCCCCTCCACCCTCCCCCCCTCCATCAGGAGCGGCACCATCAGGAGCGGCAGCAGAAGAGTCCGCAGCAGCAGCAGAAGAGTCCGCAGCAGCAGCGGCGTCCGCAGCAGCGGCAGCAGCGGCAGCATCAGAAGCAGCAGCGGCGTCCGCAGCCGCAGCCGCATCCGCAGCAGAAGCAGCATCCGAAGTGCTAGAATTGTCAGCTGAGGCCGCTGCTGCATCAGCGGCGGCAGCAGCAGCGGCATCTGCTGCGGCGGCAGCGGCAGCCGCATCAGCATCAGACGGTGCAGCGGGTGCAGCAGGCGCAGCGGGGGCATCTGGCGCAGCGGGTGGGGCTGCTGTATCGGGCGCAGC
>Ga0209500_10000279_pt1 | contig 45824 bp, 32 predicted proteins | sample S_140212_EF_Meta_FD_187323 | JGI IMG/M metagenome (GOLD analysis project Ga0209500, IMG submission 187323) | Freshwater microbial communities from Lake Simoncouche, Canada to study carbon cycling - S_140212_EF_MetaG (SPAdes) (version 2) | ecosystem: Environmental > Aquatic > Freshwater > Lake ... | reverse complement strand
ATTTTTTGAGACATATTAACAATATAATATATATTATCTAAAAATACTTAAAAAGACCTCACATAGTAATGTATACCAACTACAAGATGGCTAAGAAAACTCCTTCCACTGCTTCGGCACCTGCTCCTGCTCCCGTTACTGCTCCTGTTAAGGAGACCGCTCCCGCTTCCAAGACCTCAAAGGCTACCAAAACTCCCAAGACCGATGCTCCCGTAGCATCAACTCCTGTACCTGCTGTTTCTGTTGATGCTCACACCGAGGGTCCTGCTATTGAGGTATCCTCACTCTCTTCTTTGTTTGGCGAGTTTGGTTCCAAGCTCCAGACGTTGAGTTCCGGTCTCTCTACTCTTCGTAGTGACTTCCGTACTTTGGAGCGCCATGTTGCGCGAGAGATGCGTGCTGCTCAGAAGATTTCCAAGCGTAAGCGCAAGTCTGGAAACCGTGCTCCTTCTGGTTTCGTGAAGCCTACCTTGATCTCCAAGGAGTTGGCCAACTTTCTTGGAAAGCCTGTCGGTACTGAGTGGGCTCGTACTGAGGTGACTCGCGAGATTAATGCTTACATTAGGACTCATAGTCTTCAAGACAAAGAGAACGGTCGTAAGATTAATCCTGACACCAAGCTTCGTGCTCTTCTTCAGTTGAAGAAGGATGAGGAGCTTACCTACTTTAACCTTCAGAAGTACATGTCTCCTCATTTTGCTAAGGCTACTCCTGCTGTCGCTGTTGCCGCCGCATCTTCTTAAAATACGCGCTGTTAATTTTTGACAAAACAAAAACAAATAAAACAAACAAAAGTAACCAAAACAAAAGTAACCAAAACAAAAGTAACCAAAACAAAAGTAAACAAAACAAAAGTAAACAAAACAAAAGTAAAAGTAAACAAAAACAAAAACAAATAAAAAAATGACATACATCCTATGTCATTTTTTACAAATTACAAATTACAAATTACAACTTATAAAAAAGTATATTCATTCCTATATAATAAGTTAACTAACTAATAAATATAAAGTGTTCTTTTTCCATGACTTCAATTAGTCTTTTCCGGTCAATAGGACCATTCATTATTTTAACATTATCGTACAGTTCCAAGTTATCGTAGTGCGATATATCAAATAAGTCTATAATTTTAGAAGCTTCATTTATATACGAACACATGTTGTTATTTTGCAACATCAACCACTTATAAAAGTCAAGCTTGTCGTCGACACCATCGACGGTATTACATTCTGTACTAATATTGTTATAATATTCCTTATAATTTTTAAACATCTTATATGAGTTAAATATTGTCATATGTTTATAATGTTGTTTTTCATTTTTTGGTAAATAGTCACATCCATACATAATGCAGAGTTGTCTAAATTCATATAGGGACATATCTAGTGTTGTTATAATACCATGAAAGTCGTATAAAATAGCCGTCCAAGATGTCAAACTTAGATACCGAATCACACGAGAACACCCATAAACAAACATATCGGTATCTTCGCTAAGACATGCGTACACTATATTTTTTGAAACAAGCTTTGCACATAACATGTCAGCTTCTCCAGGAGACTCAATATACGTCATACCGTAGGCTTGTAACAATGTTTTTGCATTCTGGATATGTTCCGATTTAAGAATAACAAATTTTTTTTTTAGCTTGTCCATCATGATCCGAATATCTTCACTTTTTGATGGAATATTAACTGTCGTCTCTTCGTCCAACTCTACAGTAGTGGTACTATTATCATTGTTGTTAGTGTCGTTATCAGACTCAATATCGTCTAATATTTGCTTCAATCTGTAGTACTCTTCGCGCGCATTTTTCTTTGTTTTTTTTCTAAACTCTATTGTATCATTTTTTTCAACCGGAGGTTTGCCGTCAAATACGAAAATGGGTATTATATTATGTTCTCTAAAAATGGAAATCATTAAATACAAGTTTTCGAGCAACACATTTTCACTAAGAAATTTGTATAGATATATACTTATGTCAACCGCTATTTTTTTACCTGATAACTCGGACAATTTGATACTTGATATAGATGTTTTGCACTTGTCCTGAAGAAACTTGTTCAACATGCGAATACCCATTTCTTACCTTTTTGTCCTAGTGTGTTTTAGAGATTATACGAGTCTTGTTTATACTATTATTACTATAGTGTTGTAATTATTCATCAATTTTTTATAAGAAGAAATTGATAAATAATTACAACAATATAAATAATATTGCAAATATCATAACATAACATAACATGGCCTTTACTAGAAAACAAGCAAAGCAACAGCAAGAGCAACTGCAAGAACAAGAGGATATTAAGAATATTAAACATATGCAACAAAAACACGAGAAACATAATCACCGAATTGACTTTATAGATGCATCAATCGAATGGAGAAAAAATAAAATAAAAAGAGGGAACGGAACTTTCGAATATATTATGTAAAATTATGTAAAATCCACCTATCCACCTATCTACCTATTTCCTCCCAAAACCGTCATTCGCATAGTATTTAATAATATTGGATCACACGATGTTTTATTTTCTAATCTTTTTTCTAAACCAACTATCATTTGTAATAATTCACTGTTTTTATAATTTTTAGAAATAAACATAACGAAACTGTCTACCGAAGCATCATCTTTTTTAAAATTAAATAAATTTGTATTGTTATCGATACACCATAAAATAAAGTTATTAAAATTTCCTAATAAAATAGAAACGATAACATAATAAGCAAATACATTAGTCTGTTCTTTATATAATTTTTTAACTATACTGTAATTATCATCATTACAGTTTGATATAATATTATAGTCAAGTCCCATAAAATTCAAAATTTTTACACACTGGAATATAGAAAAAACCGACTCATGTTGAATATTGTCATAAAAAATATTTAAAAATCTTTCTGTTTTATCTGTTACTGTGTTTCTATTTTTTAGAGAAACAACATGTTGTTTATGTTGTTTATGTGCATTATTAACAAATTTTTTTCTAGTTGTTAAAGGCGCAAAGAATACGCGACTATGACGGTTCAGTTCGAAATACGATTCGAAAAATACATTCATAACTCTTGCCCATGTTTCGCAATACGACTCGAATAATTTTATATCCGTCTGAACAGAAAATATAGAGTGCAACTTTTTATTCGCATTCGATAGGTCTAGTGTCGTAAAATCTAACCCATAATTGTGCATAGTTTCGTGTATTAATACTTTAAACCATTCTTCCCTTCTATATACGATAATTCGTCCATCAAGTTGACATATATTAGATAGTCCACCATTTACATGAGACGCGCCTATTACGCCGTGTGTTCGAATACCAGCACCGTACATATTGTCACTATCATTGTCTGTATCATTCTCTGGCGCATCATAATAATGATACATTTGAGCGGACATTTCATCTTTTGAAAAATTAGGAAGTTTTCTTTTAAATGGCGTTAAATAAATTAAACACTCTAAATTTTTACCACATTCGTTGTTTGAATATTTCGATAAAAGTTTTAATAATATGTATATTTTTAGCACACACTGTTTAAAATATGATGCCCCTTTTTTTCTTATATTATTCAACTCATAATGACTAGTATCAAACAGTATAAATTTTACTGTCACGGTTTTTCCGTCACCTAAGTCACAGTTGTATTCTAGTAGATATGTCGCTTTTTCTTTAATATAATCGGCAATTTTTGGCGGTACATATATACTTTTAAACAATGAAGGGTGCAAAACCGCATTCGTTTTATCTAATTTTATAATTTTATGTTTAAAACATGACGCACTCGAGGTCGCAGTCGCAGTCGCGGACCCTGCAACATTCGTCTTAAACATATTATATTGATTATCTACTTCATCATATAAAATTTTAAGTTGACTATTTATTTCTGTTTGCCTAGGGTTATTGGAATTTTTAGAAAGCTGTTTCTTGTTACTTTTTTTGATTTTATTATAATTTTTATCGGTAAGTTGCATCATTTTTAAAAAATTATAATCATCATCTTTTACAGGTGCATGTTTTTCCATTTATATTTATATTAATATTTATATGTATATTAATATAGTAGTATATTTATTACTAATATAATACTATATTTTTTAAAATACCTTAAAATTCCTTAAATAATAAGGCATATAACAATAAATAGTGGTATGGTCATTATAAGTCATGAAGTACGTGTATAATTTACTTATCATGAACGGTTTCAAATACATTTACTCCTCCTTTTTTTGTTCTTAACTTGGAACGTACGCGCATTAGATGAATAGATATGGATGGCGGCTTTGAAAAAACGTAGTTTATTAATTTTGCGTTATTTGTCATAAGAAGAACCTTGGCTAGATCATCATTTTGGTCGTATTTAGCCATAGTTCCATCTTCGAGAACACGAGTATTGCGTCCATTAAAAAACTCTGGGTCTATATCAACATCGTCGGGTCGAAGACTAATCTTTTTACCATCGATTATAGTCTTTGGTACTTTCTTACCGGCAACTTTTGCTAAATCTACGTCTTGAGAAATACGCGACAATATAGACGCCTCGTCATAATATTTGCTCTTTTTGTTTGCATCCATCGTAAATAATAAATAAAATTCAGGATGCCGTTTTAAAAATTTATTCGCCTGGTAATAATGCTCAACGGAAAGCCAGCGATGTCCATCTAATGTAAACGGTTCACACCACTCATTTGATAATTTTTTTCTCCAATTATTTTTACCTTTACCTGTAGCTAGTAGAGGAATAAACGCTACTTTATTTTTATTTGATATATGGTCGCCTTGTGCATGACCAGGTAGTTCATCGGCAGATTTATAATGATATATTAAAACAATAGATGGGTCAAAATGAGGATTTGCGGTGAGAACATGGTGAGCAGATGAACCGCCGCCACCGCCACCACCACCTTGTTCTGAACCCGCAGCACCCGGTCCCTTTCCTATATCTCCTAGACCCAGTTCTTGCTGGTAAAAAAGAATAAACTGTGGTATTTTTTGGAATGTACCGGAAAACGATTCAAGGTTTCCTGCAGAAGACTCGATACATCTATTTGCAATTTGAAGTTTAATACAAAATGGAATTTCGGGGAAAGTAAAAATAGCCGTATCGCGATATGTTACCAACTCATAGTGTAACCCCGTGTGGGAAAGAATAATGTAGTAATCTGGATTAATAGTTTCTAAATCTCTTAATTTCGATTTATCTCTCGCATCTGTTGCATCTGTAGCTCCCATAGCCTGCATAGTACCCGACTTCTTATCTTCTTTGAGAAGCATTTGTATCTCCCCATATCTTTTTTCATCTATGTTGCTACCACAAACAACTACATTTGATGACGTATATGGTTGTCTATCTTTTTCTAAATAGTCGCGATATGATAAAACAATGAATTTTACATTTAAAATAAGCTCTAATGTAGCAATAGCCCACTCGTCGCCCCAGTATTCACTTGTCATTTCTCCTTTACGCACCACTTCTCTAAGTGCTTCAACATTTTTTATACCTTTCATAAAATATACGTCACGTATATAGTCTTTATATAGTTGAATCTCTGTTACAATTTGAAGATGTCTTTCTTTATTCATATCCGACTGAAGTTTTAGGGATGTTTTATCGGTTAACGATATACCAGGTTGAGCTGCTCTCTGTGCTAGTTGTTCATTATCAGCCACCAGTTTCGTGTTTTCATCGCGCAAATCTTTTAATGTTTTCGAAAACATCTCATACCTTTCCTTATAATCTAAAAACTGGCTTTCGGGCATAACAGCCGCAAGCATTCTACGTAACTGAATAACACTTATATCGCTATCCGGTTCAATAGATAAGAAAGCTTGACAAATGGCCATAAACAAACAATCACCACCGCCTTGGTTTCTAACAACTTTAAAGTTATTATTATGGTAATAGGACTGTACCCATGGTTCGTCTTTAGCGATACGGTATGCTTTATTTTCAGCCACGGATTGTTCGAGATTTTGAACAGGTATATTTTTTCTTTTTACTGGAACATCCGATAGACGAACCGGTTCGAGAGATGCGCGAATTGCTGCTTGTAATGCTTCGTCACGTTCATCCTCGTCTTTTTGTCCTTTGTCGAACTCGGGTACGGCTACTTTATCAAGTTGAGAGCCAAGAGATTGTAGAGATTTTATAGAAAGTTTCTTACCCTTGGTGGAACTTTTAAGAGAGTCCTTTTTCTCTACATCCGCTTCGAGATTTTCATGTATATAAACCGCTTGCTGAATAAGCGACTTTTTAACAAACGAATATAATAAAGGTGCTGGTGCCTTTTCTAGATTTATGTCACCTCCATCATCCAATAGTGAAGGAACATCCTCTTGAAACATTTCGTATACACCGATTTGTGATATTACCTTATCGCTTTTAATAAGGTAAATGGGGTAGTGCACAATATTTTGTGATATATATGTGTTTTTAATATTACCTATACTTATGATTGTATTAATACCTAAAACTGAGGCTTCATATAAAGGAGCTTTATAATTATGTTCTTGTGTATCCGATGGATCCAACGATTTTAGTTCTATATAATTAATACTTGGAACAAGCTTTGAACGCACCATTATAATAACTATACATATTAATTTTATATATTTAATTAATTATAGGTTATAAATAATTATAGGTTATAAATAATTATAGGTTATAAATAATTATAGGTTATAAATAATTAAATATAATATTTTAAATACATATATATTACAGCACATAAAAATAATACTATACAATAATCAAGCATGATATCGTGTATTATTATGGGAGGACTAGGGAATCAATTGTTTCAAATATATACTACAATGGCGCTTTCATTGGAGATGAAGACGAAATTTATTTTTCCGAAAATTAAATTCGAAACGGATAAAAGATCGGATACATATTGGGATAGTTTTTTAAAAGAGTTGTACAAAGATACGAGAGTTATGGATATAAAAAATATGAAATATCCATTGTATAAAGAAAAGGAGTTTAAATATAATAAAATACAAATAATGCCTGATTTAATTAAAAAGAATACCGGTGTAATGTTATATGGTTATTTTCAAAGTTATAAATACTTTGATAAGGAGTATAAAAATATATCCAATTATATAAAGTTGGATGAGTCAAGGTCCGAAGTTAGAAATATGTATTACAAAAAATATGAGAACTGTAATGTAATATCGCTTCATTTTCGAATGGGCGATTATAAGTATTTGAAAAACTGTCACCCTATTCTCGGCGTTGACTATTATATAAATAGTATAAAATTTATTTTAAGTAAAAAATGTAGTACTGTAAAATGGACAATTTTATATTTTTGCGAGGAAGAAGATCTGAATGAAGTAAAAACTAAAATTGATAAAATAAAAGCGGGGTGTATAGAATACTTGCGCGGTCAGGAATGGGGGCGAGGACACGAAGTCGATTTTGAAAGAGCTAACAATGAATCAAAAATGGAAGATTGGCGACAACTATTATTAATGAGTTGTTGTCAACATAATATAATTGCAAATAGTAGTTTTAGTTGGTGGGCTGCATACTTTAATGATAACTCTGAAAAAATTATATGTTATCCCGAAACATGGTTTGGTTCTCAATTATCACAGCATAATACATGCGATCTTTGTCCAAAAAGTTGGAATAAAATAAATGGTGAACGTCAAATAACAAACATATAACCGTTACTTTTTCAGTAGTATTGATATCGGTGTTGCGGATGCAGGCATCATAGATGGTATTTTAGATAAAATAGAAGATACTCCGGTTTGTTTTTGCATTATATGCTGTTGTTGATGAACGAAATACGGTTTATCCAAATCTTTCATTATATTTTCATAATTTGTTTTTCTTTCTTCAATGTCACTGTAGTCTTCTCTTTGAACTGCAACAATAGGAGCAAGCATATACCAGTTATGATGTTTTTGCAATTTAATCCAATACTTGTCAATAGCATATATGATGTGTTGATCCGGCGTCTTCATTAAATTTTCTACACCTTCTCTTATATTATTAATCAAAATATCATAGTAGCTACTTTTCACAATATATCCAGTAGTAGTTTGACAATGAGATACCCGAATGCAAGTATCGTCTATTTTTTTATAAGGTGGTACATTGTTGCCTGCAATCAGTAACACATTCCATTTACTATCATCTGAGAGATCGCCGTGAATACTAAAAAAATTATTAACTTGGTTTATAAATGTTGCATTATCTAAAATTAATAAGTCATCTTCGCAAATCATAACATATGGCCAGTTATTGTTTTTTGCAATTTGTAAACATTTTAAATGACTCATACTACAACCAACTCTACCATTTTTTAGTTTAATGGCGTTAAATCTAGTAGGATTTAATCCGACCCCTTTTAACTGACCCTCGATGTGTATTTTTCTATCAAGTCTTGAAGTCAAATTAATATATAAACAATATTTTATATCTGTAATGGATTTTATGAAGGGTACATTTTCAATTTCATTTTTATTTTCATTTGGTAAACTCATAGTATTTTGATGTTATTATTTATATTACATTAATAATATTTTTATATTATTATCAATGTAATAGTATTTATGGTAACTAAACAGAAAATAAAATGAAAGATGCAAAATATTTATCCTTTTTAAGAGCATCTATTTTTTCTAGCATTTTTCTAAACTTCAATACAATATGGTGGTTTTCATAGTTTGTTTCAAATAAGATAATTTCTTTTATTAACTCGGGTTTGAGAAGTTTTTTCGTTTTTTTTATTTTATCATCTTTATTTTTTGAAACAGTCGATCCTATTCCTAATCCTAATCCATTATTGTTATTTTTTATAATGTTATAATAACTAGCTAGGTGTGTTAGCATTTTCATGTTATAATTCATTGAATAATCGACTTCTAATGTATATGAATTTTCTATAGTGTATTTATTTTTTATTTCATCCATTGTAATTTTGTAAGAATTTTCGGTATTGCTGTCATTGTCGTTTTCATTGTCGTTGTCGTTATCATTTGACGATGACGTAAAATGTGTTTTTGAATCTTCGATACCATCATATATAGGTGTATCACATTCTATTTCATTTTTTTCGGTTATTATACAGTCATGAGCAAATAATAATTCGTCATAACTGCTATCTGCTCTTTTTAGTTCTTTTCGTGGCTTACTACAGTCGTCAGAATTATCGGACTCGGTATCATATAAATCGGGATTCAGCGACTTATGATTACTTTTAACTTCAAGCCAAAGATTATTAATTCTTTCCCATTCCTTTTTATTTTTCTCTTTTACAGTATTATCGACTAAAATTTCAAACATAATAATAACTACGTTAGTATCTTTACTATTATTATGTTTATATAAATATTTATATTTTTAAATTTATTATATATTATCATCCTAACTCAAACTAAATATCCATGGTTAATAAAATGTTAATCCACGGTTAATAAAACATTAAGACGATGATGAAGAAATTTCTTCAAAAATATCCATATGTTTAAAAATAGTTTTATTCGTTACACTAGGATATTCCTTCATTTTAGGTTTTAATATAGTAACAAATTCAATATTTTTAATAATACTTTCCCAAGATGACTTAGTTTGGTCTTTGCCTAAATAATCCTTCGACTTAGTAACTATAATAAATAGATTTTCTGTCAACTCTTCTACTTCATTCGCTTTTTCAGGTTTTCGCAAATAACTTGAAATAAGTGTCTGCACCTGTTTTATAATTTCAATAATTTCATCTTCACTAATAATATTGTTTATCATCAAGTTAACCACAAATAAACTCATAGCTCTACGTTTATCATTTGTTTTAGTATATTCGCAAAATTTGTCATAGTTCTTCTTAGGGTCAACAAATTCAATTGACTCAAACAAATTCATAAACTCCTTAAAATTATCCTCAAAAATCTTTTTAAATATATCATAGTCGCTCATCAAAGACTTAAATAACCTAGCATATAGTGCCGAATAAAAACTATTCGAACTCGCAATATTAAAAATCGAGTACCCAATCTTCGTCATATTTTCATCAGATGTATCATGTTCAATTAACTGCGAAATTTCAGCCTTAATATCTTTAGTCATTGCCTCCTCATTCGTATCCGTAATCTTATTCAAATAACCTCTAATATTATCCACATTTTTTTGAATACCTTCACTAACATGTTTTTGCGTCGTTTGAAAAGCACGTATTACCTCCCAATCATCATCTGTTATTTCAGATGGTTTATTTTTATTTTTCTTAAAGCCGCCACCACCACCAATGCCGCCTCCGCCTCCGCCACTAATAGACCTGTTTTCCTTCTTTAAAAAAATAGGAGTTTTTATATACGTGGGAGCCCCCACTTGTTCGGAAAGTTTAGATATTATATCTAACGTTTCTTGAGACAAGTTACATAAAAATCCCGCATTTGTTATATCATCGTAATCCAAAATACCATATTGTTTTGTAATTTTCACCGGAGAAGTAGTAGTCATAAAATCCTAATATTATATATTAACAATTGTTTATATCTATTTTATTATAATATTAATTTGTAGAATATTTTACAAATTACATATATACACATATACATATACATACATACACATATACACATAAAAAGTGTTTACTCAAATAAGAGATGTTGAAAATACATATATAAAATATTTATTTGATAAATACTTAAATGTATAAGAATATATAATATAGAATGTCCGGAAAATATCCCCCAATGAATCGTAATAATAGATATAATAATAGTAATAGCAATAGTGGTAATAATACAAACAAATATAGAAACGATGACACGAATAAAGGTGCAGGTGCAGGGCCTTCATTCGCAAGTGGTCATGATGGCGGTGGTGGCGGTGGTAACAGGTACGACAATCGTCGCCCCAACAGAAACAATTCAAGAAATGACAATGGAGCGGGTTTGAATGAAACCCAAAACCAAAACCAAAACAGTGGTTTGAATATAAATAGGAATGAGATTATTTCAAAGCCGGAGAGTGAAAATGTGGTTGATGGTGCAACCAATACAACTACTCCAGAGGATAGCAGCTATACCCCCAAAGAATTTGATAAGTGGGAAGACTTGGAAGGTATTATAAGCGAAGAGCTTATGCGAGGAATTTATGCGTATGGTTTTGATAGGCCGAGTTTGATTCAACAGAAGGCTCTTTTGACTATTTTTGATAAAAAAGATATTATTGCACAGGCGCAGTCAGGAACAGGTAAGACGGGTGTTTTTACTATAGGTGTGTTGCAGAAGGTAGACACTGAAGTAAATAAAACCCAGGCGATGATTTTGGCGCCGACGCGCGAACTTGCTAAACAGATTTATGACGTAATTACGTCAATCGGATCTATGATTAAGAACATCCGTTTTCATCTTCTTATTGGAGGAACATCAACGGACGAGGATGCTCATCAACTAAAGACTATTATGCCGCATATAATTGTCGGATGCCCTGGACGCGTATATGACATGATGCGTAGAAATCATATTAATTCCAAAGATATTAACTTGCTTGTGTTAGACGAGGCGGATGAGATGCTTTCCGTTGGTTTTAAAGACCAGATCTATAATATTTTTCAGTATTTGAGTCCCGATATTCAGGTTGGTTTATTTAGTGCGACGATGCCGAATGAACTACAGTCTCTTACGGATAAGTTTATGCGTAACCCTGTGCGTATTTTGGTGAAGTCTGAAATGCTTACACTTGAAGGTATCAAACAGTATTATGTTGCTCTTAATGACGACAATCAGAAATATGCGACACTAAAGGATATTTTTAATATTATTTCAATGTCACAATGTATTATTTATTGTAATAGTATTAAGAGGGTAATGGATTTGACAGATGCAATGATTAATGATGGATTTCCAGTATGTTGTATTCATAGTAATATGGATAAGTCCAAACGTGACGAAGCTTACACTGATTTTAAAGCAGGTAAACATCGTGTTTTAATATCTTCAAATGTCACATCGCGTGGTATAGATGTACAACAAGTGAGAACGGTGTTGAATTTTGATTTGCCGAAATGCATATTTAATTACTTGCATCGTATTGGGAGGTCTGGGCGTTGGGGTAGGAAAGGAACGGCTATTAATTTTGTTACTAGATGGGATATTAAAACTATGAAAGATATCGAGAGACATTATCATACTATTGTAGACGAATTGCCTTCAAATATTACCATTGACTGATGTAGTAAGTAGCATCTGGTAGATAGTGCGATGGTAAATAGTACAATGGTAAATAGTACAATAATAAAATAAATTCGTATATTTATTTTATTAATTATATTTTAACATATAAATATGTTTGATCTTGAAAAATATTTAACAGAACTGAAAAATGAACAGATAAAGAAGCTTGAAGCTTTGAATGGAAATGTTTGTAATACCAATACACGCGGTAGCGATACTAGTACTAACGGTAAACCGGTAGATACAACCGCATCGTCGACCGCGACATCATCCTTTAAATTTCCTATATCATATTTAGAGAACAAACAAGAAATTAACGAGAATATAATAAACGATTTAGAGCTGGTAGAATCAAAAGACCCCGATGGGTGTTCAATGTATAGCCATATTTTTAAACCCGAGTCAATATTTAGCAAAAAGTTTTTAAATGAATGGAGCAAATATTATACGACAGATGTAAAATTTTTGAAGGATTCGCAGGTGTTTTATAAGGCTTATATTAATCAATATGAAGGCGATTTAAAGAAGCCTATAAAAATGACTGCATCCGGCAACGAAATAGATATCAACCCCCATGATATTTTTGAAAAAATAGATAAGTTATGGATTGATATTGCCGGAGACAAAAATTTCAAACAACGCTTCAACTATATTGACATTCCTATTTTAGACAGACTTAATAAGTCACCGGGTTTTTTACAGATACTTAGTCTTTACAACCTTACTTCTCCTGTGATTTCTCTTCTTTCGCCGCTTATATTATTGATTATACCATTCTTTCTTCTTAAATTTCAAAAAATAGATGTTACTGTTGCTGGATATATAGCAACGCTTAAGAGAATATTTGCAACACACCCGATTGGTAAAATGTTTTCTTTACTAGACTTTTCTAGCATGCCCTGGGATAAGAGAATATATGTTTTGATGTCACTTGTATTTTACGTTATTCAGGTCTATCAAAATGTAATATCGTGCTATCAGTTCTACAAAAATATGATTTTAATCCACAAAAATATTTTTATTCTTCGCGACTATTTCAGGTACACTATTAAAAATATGACGCATATTGTCAGTATCACATCTTCATTGGAAACATATAAAAACTTTGCAGAAGACATTAACACCAATAAAGACAAATTGGAAAAACTATGCAAGGTATTTGATAAAATTAAGCCTTTTAGTATATCATTTGGTAAGATGCTTGATATTGGTAAAATCATGAAGCTGAATTATGAGATATTTGTGGATAATGATATTAAGAAATGTGTAGACTATAGTTTTGGATTCAACGGATTTTATGAACAGGTTGACCACTTAAAGAGCATAATTGATAACGGTAGAATTAATATGTGTTCATTTATTGAAGGTAGCGTTGAGGAAGATGTAGAAGAAGTTCAAGAAGTCGAAGAAGTTCAAGAAGAAATTAAGGATGTGAAAAGACGCAAAAAAGACAAGTCCAACAAATCCAATAAATCCAACAAATCCGAAAAGTCCACTACATCAATGGTGTCTACGAAGTCAAAAGATACCGAATATTCACAAAATGATACAAAATCCAAAAATGTTACGAAATTTAAAAATTTATATTATCCTCCACATGAAAGTCCTGTAAAAAATAATGTAACAATAGATAAAAAAATTATAATTACAGGACCTAATGCAGCAGGTAAAACTACAGTTATTAAGTCAACGCTGATGAATATTATATTGTCTCAACAAATCGGTTATGGCTTTTACGAAAAAGCTGAAATTAAGCCATATGACTACTTACATTGCTATTTGAATATCCCTGATACTTCGGGTCGTGATAGTTTATTTCAAGCAGAATCTAGAAGATGTAAAGAAATTCTAGACTGTTTAGAGAAAAATCACGATAAAACACATTTTTGCATTTTTGATGAACTATATTCCGGAACAAATCCATATGAAGCAGTCGCTAGTGCCTATGGATATATAGATTACTTATCTACTAAGAAAAATGTAGACTTAATGCTCACGACACACTATATCGAGTTGTGTAAGAATTTGAAATCAAATACTAACGTTAAGAATTACCATATGAGTGTAAATATGTTGAAGGATCATAATGTAGAATACTTATATAAATTTAAAAAGGGAATATCAACAATTAAGGGAGGTATAAAAGTTTTATATGATTTAGAATATCCAGAAGAAATTATTAAAAATACTAAAAAAATTCTCGGATCCATGTAATTAAGGAAAGGATGTTTCAAAATAACAAAATAACGAAATAACGAAATAACAAAATAACGAAATAACGAAATAACAAAATAACAAAATAACGAAATAACAAAATAACAAAATAACAAAATAACATTAAGCGTTAAATATTTTATTTTTATTTATGTATAAAAATAAAAGATGTCCTTATTTAATTCACAAACTATTTTTAGTATATTAATTACATTATTGATTGGTGTCGGTTTATATTATTATGTAAGATATAAATTTCGTATTTTAGAACTTACACAGCGCGAACAAGCAAAAGTATTGCAAAGTGTAATAATTGCTATGAATAACAATAGTCAAAATATGACGAATACTTTTCAAAATAAAAGCCAAGAAGAAATAATTTCAGATGCTGTTACTCATGATACAAATCGGTTTCGTCAAGTGAATTCAAATAGCGAGTTGATTGATGTTTCAGATGATAGTGAAAGCGAAAGTGACAGCGAAAGCGAAAGCGAAAGCGAGAGTAGTAGCGAGAGTGAATGTGACAGTGAACATGTCGAGGAACATATCGAAGAACATGAAGTTACCGATAATACTACAAGAAAAATCTTATTCACTGGTAATAATGAATCTCATATAGTAGAACATTTAGATGGTCCTGATGTAAAAGTAATTGAGTTAACCAACCCTTTATATCCAAAAAATAGTAGCGAAGACTATAAAAACAAAGATAATGGCGAAGATGACAGCGAAGAAGAAGACGAAGATGATGATGTAGAAGATGATGATGTGGAAGATAGCGACAGTGAGTCCTTATCGTCTGATGTGGACTGTCCTCGTGAGTCTATTGGAGGACACGACAACCATGAGAACCATGAGAACCATGAGATTTGTGAGATTAAGGGAAATGTTGATATGAATGAAGTTAATAATCAAATAATAGATTTAGAAACAGATAATATTTCTGATGTCATTTCGGTAGATAACTCTTTAGATAATATTTCTGTAAAAACAGTATTTAAAACTAAGGATTCTGAAACACATTCCGACTATAGTTCAATGAATGTACAGTCTCTTAGACAGCTTCTTAAAAACAAGATGTCATCCGAGGGCGCGCACATGAGCGAAGCTTCTATTAACAAGTTAACAAAGAAGGAACTAATTAAACATTTGTCCTAACTACATTAATAAATATATATAAAATTATTAAAATTAATAATATTAATATGAATTCTAGCGTTAATATTATTTTTATCTAGTTTTAGTATATATTATACAATCATATAATACATGTCTTGGGCTACTTGTTACTCAGGTTCAAATAATATTCACTTTAATTTTCCCCCCATTATGATGGACGGTCGCAATTACGCAACATGGCAGCCAGGTGCCGCCGTGAATGAAAAAATCCGCGAAAATAACAATATAACTTCAAACTGGGACTACAGAACATACTTACAAAAGAACGCTGTTAAAATTATGGAAGCAAACTCTATATCATCGTGTAATAACTGTGGAGCGTCTCCTACGATGTATACAGGACCTCAAAATCCTGTAGTACAGTCGACTACGCCATATGTTTTTTCATCAGCCCTCGATATGAGCCAACCATTTGGATACGAAACGAGTGACCTTAAAAATGTGTATCTTTCTCGATACGAATTACAAAGTCGTATGATGGCTCCGGCTCTTACTCAGTATCAATATTTGGTTGATGCTGATCCCAATTCGAAGTAAATGCAAATAAACGCAGTAAACGCAAATAATGTTTTACTTTTATAAGTTAAAATATTTTTTACCTAATATATAGTTAAGCCCTTTTTGTATATTATCAATCTCGTAAATGAACACCAGCGCAACAAATGTCGAGGTAATACAGTCTATAGTGTAGTGGTTTCTAGATGCACATATTAACAGAAACGCTAAAATGTAAACGGTTAAATATAGTAACCAATATGTGGAACCGTAGTACTTATAAATAAGTCCTAACTGAAAAACAATATTTATAAAATGTCCGCTAATTCCAAGGTTATTACATGAACCCATATTCATTGTGGTTTTAAAAAAGTCGGAAGCAAATTTACACGTCTTACTGCTATCAGGTAAAGTAGTAGAGACAAAGTAAATATATGTAATTAAACGCATTAGTAAAAATACGAAAAAGTATAAAACAATATACTGGTATTTACCATTTATAATAAAAATAACTACAAAAATAAATGAAAAAAGTGAAATAAATAAATCACTTACTACATCTAGATTTCGAACTATTGGTATACTTCCCTGTATAATATCTGGAATTTTTACTTTATTAATAGGCTTGCCCTTTTCATATGAGTATTTGTTCACAACTTTTTCAGCATAATAACATACCACAAATAATAATATAAATAAACACACCAGTTTAAAATATATACTTTTCATAATTTCAAAATGTATTTACCTTATTATAATAACAGAATAAAAAACAAATATAAACAAATATAAAACTATATTGTTGTAATTAGATATATATAATATATATGAAATGAAAACAGTTATTAGTTTTGATGTAGGTATGAAAAATTTAGCATACTGTTTATTTCAAGTTGGCGATAGTAGTACAAATAGTTTAACGGACTATAAAGTATTACAATGGGAAGTTATAAACTTGTGTACTCCTATAGTGAAAAAGTGTAACAACGGTGGTTTGCAATCTTGTTCAGAAGTTGCTAAATATTGTAAAACATTTAAGAACGAACAGCAGTCGTCTAGTAATGAAAATGAAAATGAAAATGAAAATGAAAATGAAAATGAAAATGAAGAATCAGTAATAATTGATTATTATTGTAGTAAACATGCAAGAAAGTGTAAATTAAAAATACCACCAAGCGAACTTGATATTAAAAAGGTAAAAAGTAAGAAATTAGTTGATATTCAGAACATTATTGAAAAGTATAATATAGTTCCTATTTTAAATAAATCTCACGAGCCTCAAACGTCTCAAACCTATAACGAACCGACAGAACCCATAGTTATTACAAAGAGACAAAAAAATAACAAAGAACAGATGATAGATATGATACAAAATGAACTAGATAATAACTATTTGGAAAATATAGAAAACGTACGTGCTGATCAGATTGATTTGCTAACACTTGGTAGAAATATGATGACAGAGTTAGATAAATTTATATCTACTTATGAAAGTATAAATACAGGAGATTTAGGAAAAATGGGAGGGCTGGGATTGGAAAAATATAAAATAGATATTGTAATTATAGAAAATCAGATTAGTACAATCGCAAGTAGAATGAAGACACTTCAAGGTATGATAGCGCAATATTTTATAATGAGAGGAACACCATGTATAGAATTTATTTCTGCAGCAAATAAATTAAAAATGTTCATGACTAAAAAGAAAACAACATACACTGAGCGGAAAATAGAAAGTGTAGAAGTAACAAAGGAGTTGTTAGAAAAGTTGCCTCAGTTTGAAAAATATAGAGGATGTTTAGAGAAGAATAAAAAAAAAGATGATTTAGCTGACTGTTTTTTACAAGGAATATATTACCTTACACTAAAAAAGATGATAGATATTGAAGTATAATATTTTTGAATCATTTAATTACAAATATTTATTTATAATTATTTAATTATTTAATTACAATCATTTAATTATAATCATTTAATTATAATCATTTAATTATAAATATTTATAATGCGCACAAACTTAAAATTAAAGTTCTAGATTATAAATAATATGGCTGACGAAATCATTGATCTTGGAAATTTATCAGAACTTGATAATAGTTTTATGGGAGGGAGTAAAAGTGGGGGTGGAGGTGGGAGTAGAAGTAATTCGAAGAGCGTAAACTTTGGTGGAGGTTTAGAGCTTTTAATGAACGACAAGTTAAAATCAGGTAACAAAGGTGGTGGAGGAGATGGAAATATTGATTTAGACGACTTGAATGAACTAGAGGACGAGTTAAATGAACTATCAGAATCTATAAATACCAATAAAGTAACTAAAAATTTTAAATCAGATTTTTTTAGCAGCCCCAATATAAAATTAAACAACTATGATAATAACGATGACCAAAGTGATGGTGGGTATTCAGAATCTAAGAATAAATTGGGAGGAATAAGTGGACCACCTATTGGTGGAAGTAATACTAGCGGTATTGGCGCATCAACTGCAAATACAGACCCCGATAAAAAAACATGGGATGGATTCGGTAAATTTAGTAATGTACCTATGAACCCTGATGCTAATCTAGATACAACTCCGCAAATGTCAAAAGAAGAATTACTTCGCGAGAAATTTAAAATTCTTCAGAAATTAGAAGAACTAGAGACAAAGGGAATTCGCCTTACAAAAAAATATACGATGGAGTCTTCTCTTCTTGAAATGAAGGGGGAATATGAAACCCACGTCGAAGAAAGAGAAAAGAAAAACAGTATTAAATTTCAACAAAAGTTGCTTATGACGGCGATTACGGGTATAGAGTTTTTAAATAACAAATTTGATCCTTTCGACTTGAAGTTGGATGGTTGGTCGGAACAAATTAATGAAAACGTGGATGACTACGATGAGATTTTTGCGGAGCTACACGAGAAGTACAAGTCGAAAGCAAAGATGGCGCCAGAATTGAAGTTGCTTTTTCAACTTGGAGGAAGCGCAATTATGCTTCATATGACAAATACTATGTTTAAGTCTGCTATGCCTGGTATGGACGATATTATGAGACAAAACCCCGAACTCATGAAACAGTTTACAAGTGCTGCTGTAAATACTATGTCACAGTCTTCACCGAATTTTGGTAATTTTATGGGAGACATCATGGGAGGTATGGGTGGCGGAGGACAGCAGCAACCGCCTAGCAACTTTAATAACCAGAGACCACCGCCACCTCCTGTAGCAACTAAAGGTCCTAATTCGGTTCCTCCTCCTAGAAGAGAAGGCGATATTTCAAACCGTCCTGATTTAAATTTTGGAAGAGGTAACATGAACGATGGTGTAAATCTGTCTGAAAATTATATAAATCCTTACGAGTCAAAGTCGACGCGCGGTGCTCCTCCTCCTCTTCCTCAAAACCCGCGCCCTGAAATGAGAGGACCATCGGATATTAATAATATTTTATCAGGGCTAAAGACTAAGAATGTAAATATTACGCAGTCGTCTAGTGGTAGTACAAGCGCGAATGCGAATGCGAATGCAAACCAAGCATCTGAGGATAAAGGAAGTACCATTAGTATATCAGAGTTGAAAGACTTGCAAAATGAGAATATGCCGAACAAGACAAAACGCAAACCTAAATCTGAGCGCAATACTATAAGTTTAAATATTTAACATATTATAGATTATAGATTATATATTAAATCTAATATATCTAATATACTAATATAACTAATAAACTAATTTTAATTCATATAGTATTTAGCATTATAATAATATAAATAAAATATAGTATTATAGTATAAACGTAAATGTCAGACTCTGTAGACTCTTTAAGCTTTAGCGATTCTAGCCCCGAAGAGAAACTTAAACTTGGTAAGACACTAGGCAAGGTTATCAGTGTTGCTGGTAAAGTTCTTCCTATTGCATCTCAGTTTGTCCCTGTTCTTGCTCCCATTAATGCTGCCGTACAAGCTGGAAAACAAGTTGCCCAAGTTCTTAAACATTAATTAGGTAAACTAATATTTTTAATAATATGATATTAAAATAATATATTTGGCGTATAATAATATAAATAAAATATTTAGTTATATTATAAAATGAATTCCTCTGATTTTTCAACCGACGCTGCCGAAGAGAAGAAACTCCAACTTCCCTCTTACTCGCAGATTAGACCCCACCTTGTTCAACCCGTGAAAGACGTCATCAAAGTCATTAATAGTCTTGCACCAGCAATCTCCGCTCTTCACAACTAATAATTAGACAAATAGTAAACTAATATTTTAATATAAATATTAAATTACATTAATATAAATATTAAATTACATTAATATTTATATAAATGATATCTATCGTAGCTCTAGTTGACAATAAAAACAACAATAATACAGATGCAGATTTTAATGCCTCGATTACTTCTATTATAAATCAAACATATAAAGAATGGGAATTAAAAATTGTATTGTACAACATAAACCAAAATGATGTATGCTCGATACAAAATTATAAAGATGTCGACGCCAGAATAGATATTATAAAGTATGTTGAAAATGAAATAAATACACCATCAAATGCGCTGATAAAAGTAGCATCCGATGAATGTAAATATGAGCATATTGCCCTTTTATTTATTAATGATGCATGGGTTACTAACAAATTAGAATTGGCGGTAAATACACTTTTAAAGTATCCTAGAATAGATGTATTGGGGGGTCAAAGTATATATGAGAATGAAAAATCGCGTATTCCTGAGGGGGAACTATGCAAGTATAATATATTGAAAATAAATCCTTTCCTAAATTCAAGTGTAGTTATTAAAAAAAATGTTTTAAAAAACTTAGAACTATTAGAAGTAATAAGCGAAGACTTGGCTTCCGAAATAAGTGCAGTTTTAAATATATTATGGATTCAGTTAGCGATTCAACAGTGCGTATTATATAACATGAGTGATATAACTGTAAAACATAACGATAGTTCAACTTTTGTGCACTATAAAGAATGCTATGATACGGCAGAGTTCAAAAAAGTATTAAACTACTATACTTCTAATTATATCAGAGTTAAATTTTTTAGCGACTATTGTGTATCGGGTCGCTGCAAAGAGGAATATGAAAGAGCATGTCTTGTTCAAAATATAGAGTACTACGGCAAAACTAAAAAAATATATTTTACAACAACGGAAACATATACACATGCAATTATATTGAACTGTCCTACTCCGCAAAATTTACAAGTACCGGCTAGAAACGTTATTGGATTCGCCCAAGAACCACCGAATACACCATTTTTAAAAATTTATCAAAATAATTTTATAAACTACGCCGTTAAAAATATAGGAAAATATTTTATTGGTTCTGTAGATAAATTTCCAACACCGACATTTGCAGAACACCATGGTTTTTTGTTCTATGAAACACCTAAAACTTTGCCTTTTACACCCCAAAAATCAAAACTAATGTCGATTATGGTATCTCATAAAACATATACACCAGGTCACCAATATCGCCATGACCTTGTTCGTTATATTTTAAAACATAGTTTGCCTATAGATATTTGGGGGAATGGGGCGGATAAATATAAACTAGAATATCCTAATAATAAAAATATTAAGGGGTCTTTTAAATCTATGGAAGAAATGTGCAAGGATTATTCATTTACGATTGCAATAGAGAATACGAGTCACGACCACTACTTTACTGAAAAAATAATAAACCCTTTTATAAACAATACTGTGCCGATATACTGGGGTTGTAAAAAAGTGGAAGAATATTTTCCCAAACATACGGTTAGACTCACCGGTGATATTAACAGGGATGTTATCATTATTAATAATGTATTGAAAAACCCGAATAAGTATATAAATGAATACAAAATAGACCAAGAAATGGTATTAAATAAAGTAAATATTGTTAAAAATATTGAAAGAATGTTTATCGATAATTCATGAATTGAACAGGATAATCTGTTATAATGCCGTCAACCCCATATTCAATATTTTGTTTTAATGCTTTTGTATCATTTATTGTCCACGGTAAAACTTCAAAACCATTTTCCTGTAATTTTTTAACGATTTTTTTATCTATTAATTTATAATCAGGGGATATTATTTTAACGCCTAAATTTTTTGAAGTATTGATTAAAGTATCGATATTTGGTAGCTGATCTTCTATTACGTATGCCGTTTTTATGGTTGAGTCGATTTCTTTAATATATTTTAATGCTCTTACGTCAAAAGACTGTACGATAACATCATTTGTTATATTATATTTATGAAGTAATTTTACTAGGGTATTGGAAAAATGATATACTTCATTATCAGTATCTAGAGACTTTTCAGTTTTTATTTCAATATTCATCATTATTTTTTTATATTTGTAGTCTGTTTGAATTAGATTAATCAACTCTATAAAAGTAGGAATTTTCTCACCCGGAATAGTTTGTTGATTTGGGAAATTTATATTTTTTTTAGAACCACAGTCATATTCTTTTATTTCTTTTAACAATAGCGATTTTATAGGTTTACTAACACCATTACAAATTTTTGTATTTATATTTTTGTCATGGTAAATTATAATTTCATCATCTTTTGTAATTTGAAGGTCTAATTCTATAAAATCGACATTGTTTTCTATTGCATTTTTAAAAGCATAAAGTGTATTTTCAGGAAAATCGCCGCGCGATCCACGATGACCATGTATCTGTACTTTTTTATGTTTACCTGGAACATAATATTCATACAATCGTAAAAATATAAGTATACAAACTACAGAGTAAATTTTTATACGATTATATACCATAAAATTATCTATTTTTCTTGATAAATGATACGATAAATCGTAGAATATACGGTTTTTATTCAGTTTACATAAGTTATTTTCAAATATTGTTAAAAAACATGTATTAGTTGTAGATGTCCACGATAATAAAGTAATAAATAATATAGTTGTGGTAGCCCATAAAATAGAAATTGGAGCAAGAAATCCATAGTATACAAAATATATACATAAATGGTGTAATGAACGAATTATTTCTCCCAGTAAAGAATTACATGGTTTATCTTTGGCTATTTGAACTAAATAAGATAATGTAAATACACCCCCTCCAATTAAAAAAAATAATATTTTATAACCTTTTGTATTGGATAAGTCATTAAATTTTGATATATAGTTAAGCATATAGTTAAGCATATAGTTAAGCATATAGTTAAGCATATAGTAAATCGAGTTATATATAATAACTCGATATTATATATATAATAACTCGATATTATATATATAATAAATTATAACTCATGTCTGGGATGTTAAAAAAGACGCAAATGATAACCAAATAACGTATGGTATAAAACAATAACCCGCTGCATTATTAATAGGAAAAAATAATACCGTAATAATTAACGCGAAAATAGCTAAAAGTATTAGTGTTACAGTAGCAAAAAATTTGTCAGGGTAGTAGACAAAATAGGGCCACCAAGTCATCACTAATAACAACTGAATCGCATATAAAAATAAATAAAATTGCTTAGTGCTCATAGTAACATTAGTACTATTCCATATAAGATAAGAAGAATATCCTAATAATAAATATAAGATTGGCCATACAACACCAAATAACCATGGAGGAGGACTTAAGTAAGACTTTACTTTTGGAATTCTTTTACGAGATACAAAGTATCCCGAACCTAACCCTAAAATGATTGGAGCAGTTAATAAAATATAAGATATCATGCTATTTTTGTTTTTAGACATTTTTAGGTTTACCTTATGTTACCACTATAGTATATAAAAATATTATATAATTTATAGAAATATAGAAATTATATAAATTATATATTTTATATCGTAAATGAGTTATAATTATCTTATAATATTATTTAGATAAAATAACAGTACTTATAAATAAATCAATTAATCAATCAATCAATATGACTAGCAATGATAATAATATCTTATTAATAGAAACTAGTCAACAAAAATCTAATAATAATCCAACCACTGATGATATACATAACTATGATTTTAAAACAGTTTGCATTAAAGAACGTGTCTTTTTAAAAAGAGAAAAATCATGTAATATATTTTTATTACAATTTAATTTAGAGAATAAAAATAAAAATTTACACGATATTATAAACATTAATATGTATAATCTACTTTATAATTTAAATAAAGATAACTTTGAAAAAATAGAAATAAAAAAATGGATTTCCCCGAATGAAGTAGAAGTTCTTTTTCTGTTTAAACCTTTTGGTAAAGACTTAGGTATTAAACCAAAATACATGTACATAAAAACGGTAGCAGATATTAAAAATGAAAAACATATATACACAAGCGTTGACATCGAGTATCCAAATATGAACGAAATAAGTAATTATGAAAGAATTAAAAATACTATATCTACTATGGTTATAAACTTTGAGTCGGATTCCAAAATAAATGTATACTATATATTCAAATTTGAACTATTTCACTCCTTACCAATATATATGGAAAATATTTTAGGTCTTACTATGAAAAAAATGTTTTTAAATTTAAAAAACTTTATAGAAATGGTATAATAAATTATAAATATATAAAGATTACAGTACATAATACTATTATAACATATTATTATGTACCAAAGAATAAAACAGTCTATATATCCAGGTCGTGTTGAAGATTCTGAACAGTTAGAAGATGTAAAGATTGATAATTGTACGAGTAATTCTCACCGCGGCGATGAAAGTGAATATAAAGACCCAAGTAAAAAAATTAGTCTTTCAAATAAGGTATCAGATATTTTTAGTTATATTTTTAAAGGTTTTCCATTATACTTGGCGTCGGGTATATCTAATTCGTGGTTTATAACATGCTGTTTTGGTATATATACAAAACATTATTTGATATACAAAGTATCGAAAAAGACACCCGCTGATTATAATAAAATGGTAAAAAATATAGCTTCGAACATGTCGGAGAAAAATATATTTTTCACAAAAATATTCCAAGCATTCGCAAATAATAATAACTTAGTTGATAAAGATTTATTTCATCACTTTATTGCATATACTGATAGTGTCAAGTACGATCCAAACGAAGTTGACTATAATGGATTATACGATCTTATAAATATTGCTAGAAAAAACGGCGATTATCTTGTAATCGAAAGTGAAATTCCTATTAAATCAGGTAATATTGCGCTAGTATATAATGCAAAGTTAAACGGAAAAAATGTTATTATTAAATATCGTCGCACTAATATTATAGAAAAATTTAATAAGTCAATCGAAGAATTAGAATTATTAGTAAGTATATCTAAGAAAATACCGTATCTACGCGACTTAAATATAAGTGACTTATTTGAAGAAAATCGCGAAATAATGACCAACCAGTTAAACTTTTTAAATGAAATAAAAAATATTAATATATTTTATGAAAAATTCAGAGACGTACAAAATATTTGTATACCAAACGTATATTCTTACTTTACGGAGGAAAACCCATGTGCTATCATAATGGATAAATTCGAAGGTAGTCGAATAGAAAATATTTTACACGAAGATAAACACGAGTATTCAAAAATACTATCACGGTTTAACTTAAAATGTGTTTTCTATGACGCAATATATCACGCGGATTTACACTCAGGTAATGTTATTTTTATGAAAGAAAATATTAAATGCAAAGATGAAAATGATAAAGAAATATTACAAACTGTATTAAAAATAGGTATAATAGACTTTGGAATTATAGGAACAATGACAAGAGAAGAACAAGATGTATTTTTCACATTTTTTAAAATTCTTGTTAGTAAAAATCATATAGAGTTATCAAAATTTATTACTGAAAGTCTATCTGAAAAAATAGATAATTCAAAACCTACTATTTCTGAAGGACATAAAAATATATTAATTAATCAAATTTCCGCAATATGTAATAATGTTCTAAGCAATGATACCAAATTTTTCGGCGGAGAAGAAATATACGATATAAATAAAATACTAAAAACACAAAATTTACAGTTTTCGAAATTTTTTTGCCGTGTTGAGTTAGCAATCGCAATCTCAGAAAACGTATGTAACTATCTAGCAACAAACTCCTCATATATTGAACAAATGATGATAGCATTCAAAGACATTTTTGGTAACGATATAGATGAATTATTGTAGACTACGCAAACAATGATAATAATATTATATTATTGTAATATATTATTGTATTATATTATACTATTATATATAATAAATTATAACTACGGGTATGAATGTTAATATAATTAAAACTATTATTTTTTTCATTATAGTTATTTATATTGTTACTTATATTAATAAAAACTTTGTTGAAATCTTCGACGTAATTCAAGATAATACAAAAAAAAATTTAACTACATACCCGCAATATATTTATATATATATTCCATTGATGTTTTTTATCGCTTCAAAAGCAAACTTATTTCAATATGCTGATGGATTTTTTGAATTATATATTCAAAAAATGGGAAATAGTGTAAATAATCATAAAACATCTTACTCTAAAGCAAGCTATTTTATAGGAATAATAACAATTATATCAATTTATATATTTGCTTTACTAAGTACTGCATCGGCGTGCGCTTTAGGAAATGAAGATGTAGTTATCTATTCTTCTATATGCTTATTGATGTATTTTTACTTCAAATTTAAAAATATAATAGGCTTGAAAGAAGTATATACAGAATTACTAATATACTTGGGGTATGCAATTGGTATTCTTATTGGATATGGTTCAATGTTATCTACATTTATTTATATAATTGAACACATGGTGGTAAATAAGGATATAAACTTTTTTTCAAACATTGGACCAATTGTTTTCGCAATTCCTTTTATTTACTACTTAGTGGGTGAAAAAGAAAATTTGATAAAAATAGATAAACTTTCATTTAAACTTAAAAGTTTTGGATATATTGCTTTGTTTTCAGTATTGATGGGAGTTATATCATTTCTATTTTTAAAATCTATTAACTTTATGTTTAATAGTATCAAAAAATCAAAATTTAATAACTTATATGTTATAGGTTTTGGGTTTATTCTTGCATTCATTCTTAAAAAAAATGGGTTCATATCATTAAAACCAGGCCAGCAATATATTAATGAAGAGTTTCAAGCTTCGATTAATAGGGAAAAATTAAAAAAACTTGAAGAAGATAATAATTATGACGAACTTGAAAAACTTAAAAAATTAGAAAATGAAGGAAAATTTAATACAGATAACAAGTTTAATCTAACATTTCTTTTAACAAGGTTAGTAAACTGTGCTACTGGACTTAGTGCTGGACTGATAGGAGGGTTCATAATACCATCTATCACTATTGGATGTATGTTTGGTTCAGTATTATCCGAGTATACAAATGTTTCCCAAAAAAATCTCATGTTTTTGGGCATGATTGCTTTCTTAAGTCCATTTTTAGGTACTCCTATAACAAGTGCTTTATTAGTAAACAAGATATCTAATCAAAAATATGATTTACTACCTCTTTCAATAGCCGTTTCATTCATTTCTTACTTTACGTATACACTGTTAAAAAAAAGATTTTTTTAATTTAAAATATACTTTACTTACATGTTACTGATATACAAGTTACTATTTACTATTTACTATTTACTATTTACTATTTACTATTTACTATTTACTATTTATTATTAGAAAACACTAATAATAAATCATGCTATTAGACAAAATAGTTATATTTATTGCATATGTTTTATTACACATGTTTTATAGTCTTTTTGTTACCTTTTTTATATTCTTTACTTTTAATATGTTTTTTAGTCATTTTACGTTTTTTAGTACCTTTTGTCGATGATGACTTTTGGTAATATTTATTTTTAATCTTTTTAGTAAATAGAATATTATATTTATTATTACCACCCTTACTACCGCCTCCGCTCGAGCTTTCACCTGCACCAATTAATTTTGCTGTATTAACGGCATATGACCAGTGTCCTGTTCCTCCTACCAAAAAATACGAACCTGGATAATACAGTATAAAAGGAGAAATATCATCAAGCGTGCATGACGTCTGTTTACTAGATTCGACTATAAATTTTAACACTTCATTCATATCTATTCTTCTTGGATCGTCCTGATCTATATATCCAATAAAGTCCATTTCACCTATATTATAATAGTCCCAATAAAATACATTAAATAACGCAATCTCCTCTATTCCTGTTACCGTAACTATTGGTTGTCTATAAAACAAAGATGCAAAATATATTTCTTCGTCGCCTCCCTGATAATTATAACCAACAAACCGTTTTATAGTGCTAACATATTTAAACTCATTTTTACCATTTTTTATTATATATTTTATAATTGGATAATTCTTATATGTTATACTACTCCTATCAATCTCTTTTATTATATTATAAATTTTTATCATAAGGCCTGAAATGTCTCTTCTAACCCTACTCTGTTCATTAAATTGTATGTTATATTTTTCTTTTGTAGATTCACTTTTATACTCTTCAAACTTTTCGGGTGTTTTCAAATAATCCGATGATAACATTCCCACCGAATTATAAAAACAGTTACCATCACCATTAGAATTATATTTAACATAGTTAACTGCTTTTAATAACCCCGATGTACCCGTTGGTTTACTCAGTCTTTTAAATATTTTGGGAATTACGAGAGGTTTTTTGCCCTTACTACTCGCAATAGTAGAAGTTAACCCATGATTCAAATTACCAACAATAGTTTTAACCTTATCATTTTTATTTTCTATTACGGTTGAGTATAAAATTAATAATATTCTTTTGACATCAATAGGTGTAGGAAAATGTATTAAGTATAAATAGATACTATATCTTTCACTATCATATAAGAAACCTAATATATCATTTGCTGTTTCTTCATCAATATGGTTACCATCATAGTCTTTATATACAGTACTTTTTAAACTATCTAAAAAGGTTTCTTTATGGTTTATAATTTCTAGGACTTTAGCGTCTGCATCATCATTGTTGGATAAATAAACTCTATTAAATTCTTCTTTACTTATCAATTGTATATCTTTTTCTATATTTTCAGATGAAAATAATTGTTGTATAAAACAATGCTTTGAATCTATTTTAAACCTTTTGAAGTAACATAAGTCATTCAGAATATAATATAACTTAGAGTCATAAACTTTAATTAAAAAATCTTTTATTTTTTTAAAATCTTTCTTTGATATTTTATAACCATCACACCTTATTAAATCATTCATAACTGTGTCAAAATTATACTCATCGTTAATTGATCTACTATCGAACTCGCGATAATTATTTATACCAAAAAATATGTTTCTATCATTTTCAGGTATATCATCTGGTTCGCCAAATGATTCGTCGATAGTAGAGTCGCCACTACTACCTTCATCATCGTAATCAACATCATCATAGCTGTCTTCATTTACACTAATTTCGGAATCATGAACTGACTCTATTTCTTTGCTTAAAGCATCACCAATACTGGCGCACTTTGTTCCATAAGATTTCGTCGGAATTAAGTATCCTAAATTTCTCATGTAACAATATACAGGTAATCCAATCGATTGTATAATATCAACTTGTATCTTTGACTGATCTGCGGTGTTAGAGGATTTTAATCTAAGAATTTCATCTCTTACAGTAGTAGATGATAAACTATATACATCGGAATCTTTACCATCTATTCCTATTTTCAAGTATTTTGGATTACTGTATGAATCAACCTCTTGTTGCTTCTTTTTTATTTGTGTTTCTTCGGACTCTCTTACTACATAAATTATACTATATCTACTTGATTCTGAATAATTTCTTATAAAAAAATCAGAACCACATAAGTAAAACAAGCGTAGAGTTTTTATTATCTCTTTCTCAGCGTCTTTATCTCTATATGCGTGACTTGCATCGAGTATTTTTACTATTTTATGTAAAAGCAATGCTTTTGGATCACTATCTGCTACGTCCAATATTAGCATATTATTAGAATTAAACTTACTATCTTCACCCCAGTTATACGCATCACATGCAAGTTTGCATAACTTTATTCTGTCTTCAGAACTCAACACTTCGTCATACTTTAAACCTTTACTCATAATGTACTTTCTTGTAGATACAACCATTATACCATAGTATCCTTCTGGTTTATCTCCATCAGCACTGGATTCACGCTCAACAAGAGTATCATATGCAGTCTTAAACATTTTAATATGACCGTTATGAGGTGGATTAAAACTACCACCATTTATTATAAATACATTTTTATCTATATTTTTTATCATAATATTTAAAATCTCATCTAACGATAAAATTCTTGACTTATATGATGTTTTTAACTTTAACCTAGATGAAGACGATACTGATGCTGACGATGACGATGGTGATGTCTCCGAAGAATCAATAGACACTGGTGAACCTGGTGGTACTTTAGGTCCCGTATCATCTTCACTACCAGCATCTTCGGCATCTTCACCAAACGACTTTAAATAATCATCTTCTAGTTCATCTTCGTTGTACAGTTTATATTCAGGGTCTTTAATATCGTTCAATATTGCATTTAAATAGTTCATTTTTTTAATAAACGGTTCGCCATCATACCCAGGTAACGATTTTAATTTAGTTTTAAGAGGCATATAAAAATTTTGTATAGAGTTTTTCAGTTTATAATAGTCTACGCGGTTTTTATTGTCATCGATTGTTGTCATAATATCTTTTAAAATTCGTTGAGGTGTTTCACCTTCATCATCATCATCATATAGTATTTCTTTCAACTTATCATATAATGCTTCTGTTATCTTAATATAATTTGATCTTAACTGTTTATCATCTAAATAGTCTTTTATCGATATTGTCTTTTTACTACCTAATGCATCATTACTAGCAATCGGCCCTAACTTAAAAAATGTTGAACAAGGAGTTTGTCCTTGTCTATCGGATGGAAAAATATACCACATCCAGTGTGATTTTTTTTTACCGTCGTTAATTTCAGTTAATGCTTCTTCAAATGTAGAACCGGTTAGATGGTAAGTTATACTATCATTAACCCCTCCAGGTATTTTAGCACCTCCCTTAATACCTTTGTCTTGTGCATCAATAAATTCTTTTACGGTAGCTCTACGAATTATACCATTTATTTCTTTAATAGCTGGCTTTTTTGATGAAGTTCCTGGCGGCGGTACAGATATAGACGTAGGTGCAGATGCAGGTGCAGATGCAGGTGCAGATGCGGAAGATGATGACGCTTTCTTTTTAAGCGGCCAATCTTTTATATCAGGTAACGCGTAACCTACTTCTTTAGCTAATTTTATTAACGTATTTTTTTTTATTTCATCCAATTCATACTTACCACTATCGTAAGCTGACAAAGATGATTTTATAAAAAAATTTTTAGAAAGCACATCAGATTCTTCACTACTCGTCTTAATTGACTTTATTGTTTCAGTAACCAATTTTTTATCGGCGGGATTAAGTGGAATATATTTTATTTTTGATGAATCTAACCAAACAATATTACCTTCATTTCCTAGAGGATTTAATGCATTTAATAAAAATATGTCACTAATACTACTTTTAGAACTTAAAATACTACCATCTGTATTAAAAGAAAACCAACACTTTATGTAGTAATCTTTTTGGTTCTTCTGTTTAATATCATAATAAAATAATAATGTTCCTATCGGTATATATTTAATAAAAGAACCACTCTCTTTAGTATTATAAAAGTTATTCCATTTAAGGTCCGTTACTTTATTATTAACAAACTTATTTTTTTCACCCATGCTATAAAAATCATAAATATCACTAGTAACGGTTACGTAACCTCCGGGTGCTTCTAGCTTCATAATACCCGACTCGTCTATTTTTTTTAATAATGATAGCGTTCCACTAGCACCCGATTCAGAGTTCTTTTGTTTTATATACTGTTTAAATGCCTTAATAAACATGTCTCGGATCCCATATAATTCTGTCTGTTTACTGCGATTTTCTCCTATCGCCGCATAACACATACTTGAAATACCCGAACCAAATGAAAGTTCTACATTTGCAGCATTTACAATAGCATTGATGGGCGTACCGTTATGTATAAGGTCGATTGTTTCATCTATTAAATTTTTTTTACCATCAGATATTTTTAGTACTGATTGTACTGATTCAATAATTTTTTTCGTACCAGAAGCGCGACGTTTTGCATCCATAAGAGCATCTCGTTCGTTTACACCCCAAGGGGAAAAATATATCCCTCTAACTGTGTTAGTTAAACCACTTCTCCCTGTGTCAATAAAATTGTAAAAGTCTATTACTCCCTTTACTAATAACTCTGCGTGTTTTTCTTTACTATGCGTACGACCTGCTGCAATTTCTACACGCTCTAACTCTTTATAAAATAATTCCCCTCCTATAAAAGGGAAAATAATAGATTCAACTTTATTTATTGCAGCCAAAATAAGAGAATTCATAACCGAATTAGACAATACGTCTCTAGATATTAATTCGCCAGTACCAGACTTTCCAGGAGATGCTTGTATCATATACTGAACCGTAACATCAGATGGGGATGCAGTTGTTGCTGACGGATGTGTATATACTATATTATTTAAAGGACTATCCCCAATCTTAATTAGCGTTGCTGAACCTGGGGGCATTATTAGACCACGATTTGCAAATGTCATATTGTAATATGTATTTACTACTGAGACACTACTATACAGTAAATTAGTTGCTGAAGTTGCTGGAGGTGTAATAGGTAGAGCTTTAAATATTTCTTGTTCAACATAGTACGTTATATTATCAACTTTTGTTTTACTTTGCATAACCATTGACGATAATGGAGCACTTGAACTTGACACAGATACGGAAGAGGAAGCCATAGCACTAGCACTAGCACTAGCACTAGCACCAGAAAATTCTACCTTTTTACTAGTAGGTTTTGGATAAAATAAAGCAAAGTCTATATTTGTTGGATTATATTTTCCCTCGTTATATCCACCAAAACATGAAGGTGCATTATTTTTACTTGTGTATATGATTGTTTGTTGCCCTGGAACACTATCACATTTTAGAAAAGTAGGTAAAACCCCTTTCGGAAATGGTTGCAGCATATTAATATTAAAATCTCCAATAAATACGATACCTGAATATTTGTATTTTGCGCTTTGTCTAAAATAAAAAACAACCGTATTTAATAGTACGTATACCTGCTGCTGTCTTTGGTACATTTTTGGGGTATTTTTATCATCCAATTGCAGATGAACAGACGCTATTATTTGGTTATTTTTACTATTTACAAAAAACCATAACCTAGCACAGTCTTTTTTAATAAGGGTTTCTTCATAATTTTCTATTTTTTTTTCAATTAAGATACGTATTAAATCTGTAAAAATTGTCGCTGCTTCATCATTAGAAAAATAGTTTTTAGAGTCCACAATTAAAAATCCCAAACTTTTTATATCTTCGACTTGTATTGCTTTTTTATTAATCACCATATAAAATTCACTGTATAACTTATCATTATCTTTTATTAAAGAAGGTATAACACCCAAATTTGCATTACCACTAGTTATCGTGCTAGTAAAAAGATTTTTATAGTTAAAAGACTTTTCCTTTCCTTGTCCTTTATTTAAACCCTTTTCTATAGCAGAATTAGGTCCCTCCTGAACTAATAAATAGTCATATCCGCTATTTACCATATCAACAATAGCTCTAGCATTGTTACTTAACCTTGACTTATAGAGGTCAATATCTTCTTTAACTTTTCCGTTAAACTTATGGTAATAAAAAGGCTTCCCTGAATCTTTATCTAAACCTTCACCACCATAACCTGCAACATTCCACGTTATTACATTTATTTCTGCTGGAAAAGCTCCTCCTTCCATTGTTTCTTCCGCGTTCCCACCCATTAGAGTACCGGCACTCGTACCGCTAACAGCAACCAATGGTCCGCACTGTTTACTACCAGAGTTATTAACTTTATACATAACAGGAGAATGGTCGGAAAATATATTTCCTTTATTTTCACCCCAGTTTTTCATTTCAAGTTCCGTCAAATATTTATAATCCGGTTTACCTGTTTCGCATATAACAACAGATTTTTTATAAGGAGAACCTTTAAATGTATTTTGTTTTGACACCATGTAGTCAAAATTACGCAGTTTTGTCAATTCTTCACCTGTTAAAGGTATAGCATCGGGAACAAGTTTCGTGGATTCCTCTGCGGTTTTTTCTGAACTAGTCTGTGTCCAATCGGGAACTTCCTTTTCTTCTACTTCAGGAAGCGGTGACGTTGTTGCGATGGGGGGTGGTGAAACAGGGCGACGCAAAGGACTACCCATGGGTCTAGGGACAGCAGTTGATGACATAGACCTTATTGGTCCGCCAATTGCTTGTTCTATTACACTTCGCCTAGCCTCGTCTTTAAATGAAGCTTCTTGACTTTGTTGTGCTTGGACGCTATTTTTATCTTCTGTTTGTATAACTCGATTTACATACTCGGTATCAAGTTCGAATACACCACCTATCGCATCACTATTTGATGGATTCGATTTGTTTGGAAAAGCAGGCAATCCTTCAGGCGAGTCCGAATTAACTATTTTATGCATTTCTTCTTTTGGACAAAGAAGTAGTTTACCTGTTGTAAATATAAGCCCGCTTTTGTTTATTTTTTCGGGGTTTGTCATTGAATATTTATATCCAAACATGTCGGGTAGTGTTTGACTATTGGTGTATCCGATTAAACGAAGGCGACCATTTTTACCTTTACCACCATATAGGTATGTCAATATCTTACATGTTTTATAGATAAATTCAGATATTTCATCAGCATATGCTGCAACTGATGGGTAATTGATGGGTTTAAATACATTATTACTTCTTGTTAACAACAAAGCTAATGCAGGTGCTTTTGAGTAAACCTCTTTTATCGTGCCTTTACCAATGGGTTGGTCGTGCGGTATATCAAAGTTAAAGTCACCAGTCATAAAATATGGATTAATATCGGTTGAACTCGATAAGTAGTATCGGGTCCTAAATTTTGAAATAAATCCTGCTATTAGTAAAACTTCTAACATTTGTTTAGTAATTTTTTTATTGCCTGTAGTTTCTGTAGTGGGTTTATCTGTTGTGGCTGGTTTGCTAGGCTTGCTTGTTGTAACTTGCAGAGCTTTCGCAGCTTGTTTAGATTCAATTTGTCTTAAAGTTTCGGCTGTTTCTAATTTTATATTTATAATTCCAAAAATTTGACCACCGGGAATATAACCATCATTCATATACTTTTTACATGGTTCAGCTTCTGTTTTAACTTTACCTTGTTTTCCTGTACCGGTATTACCAAATAGACCTGACATAAATCCTACTTGTTCTGAGTTATCTTTATTATACCACTCATCGCTATCACTGCCGTCACCTCCACCTCCGCCTTGTGTAGCGACGTTTCTATCCGGTGCCGGGCTAGGACTAGGACTAGGGCTAGGGCTAGGGCTAGTGTTTACTATAGGTTGTTCGGTAGTTCCTTCTTCTTCATAGTCTTTAATTGGTTCAACAGATTCTTTTGTTTCGTCTTGCTCTGGTATTATTGTATCTTCGACATTATTTATTTTAATATTACCTATAATGCTGGCTATGCCGGGTATTTGTCCGGGTATTTGTCCGGGTATTTGTCCGGGTATTTGTCCGGGTAACTGTGACGGATTTCTATACTTTCCACCTTTAAACTTACAGTAAACAATTGTCGCAAAAGATGTATTGCTATAAAGTAGATCGATTGAGTCAATTGTTTCAATTCTTTTTTTATTTTTACGTATGAATGGGGCAATTCTTATATCTGCTTCATCTTTTAATTCAAACTTGTCACTTTTAAACATAGTTAGGTTACCTAGTGCTGTTTTTTTACCCGCACTACTTAACGTATCACCATAAATATTTTGTTCAAAAAAGTAAACAAATACGTAGTGATCTTTATAACGTTCATATATTTGTGCTATTAAGTTTAGGGGGTCTTCTATTTTTTCCAATAACCGGTCTAATACCTTTCTATGTATTTTAATTCTTTCTAATTGTGTTATATCTTCCAGTATTTCTTTTTCTGAATCACTTAAAGAAGAAACAATTGTTGTGTATGCTTCTATCGAACATTGAACATTTTGGAAACAGTATACGTCAGAACCGCAGCTATCCATTGCAGCAAATAGTAGTTCTTTACGTTTACTCCACGAGTTTTCATTTTTCCACGATACACCTGCAAAAGAGTTGTCTATACTTTTAAAATCTTCTATTAGCTTTTCCTGTCCCAAAAAACTATACTGAACAAGGGATATCTGATTTACGCCAGAATTTAATTGAGACATAAGCTGACTCGACCCTACATCCAATGCCTTTTTTATAAAACCCGGTAGAATATCTGTAATAGATGGTGTTTGTTTTATAGTAATAGAATTTTTAATTTGTTTTCCAACTCTTGACCAGTTTTGCTCTAAGAAATTTCGTTTCCATAAATTCTTAAGTTGTGCACCCCTTACAGCACAAGATGAGAATAAAGTTCCATCTCGATCAATAGGTAGTTTTCCTTGTTCTATTTTTTCTAGAAATAGCTGTAGTTCAATATAGTATGCAACTTTATAGTTTTCTAGAATTTTATTTAGTTGTTTAAATGTATTATCCCATTCGAGATAGTCGATTATATATGAAAGTCCTTTATATTTAAATATTGTTTTGCTTGAAAATAGTACATCTAAAATGAAACGAATATTATGACGAATAATGGAGTCGAGTTCATTTAAAGATGATTCGGATAATTTTTCTCTTAGTTTTTCAATTCTATTTTCATAAATTTCACCCGCCTTCTTTTTTTGTTGTCCCGAAATAGTAGACAATAGGTTTTGTTTTTCTAATATTCTGAAAAGAAACTTCAATATTGTTCTAGTTTGTTCGTTTAGATCTATTTTTATTTGGAGCGTCTGTGTTTTTCCGTTTAGTATATTAAATAGTGTAGTAATCGGTACTTTTACTACATCAGTTGATGATGCTCTCGAGCTTTCAATAATAGATTCAATTTGTGAATTTGCAACTTGTCTTGAATAAATAACACTTTTTAAATCTTTTACATCTGATTTCGCATCAACCTCCGTTATAGAAAAAGATGACACGGGTTCATATATAAATCTTCGCCCTGTATTTGATACCGATTGAGGAAGGTAGCTTTGTCCCGTTACACGTTTAAAAAAATCATTTATTTGACTTTCTACAGTTCGTTCTGGTGTTTCGGTATTATATTTATCGGTTGACACTGTACTAGAACCGGAAAGGCCTGTAAAAATTTTTACTTTATTATCAACAGGTCCTCCAATGAGCCTATAGTTGTCTCCTTCCTTTATCATCAACATGGAAGCCGATGGTATTTTTTTGTTTAAGTCGGCCTGTTGTTTCATTTCTTGATCTGTTGGTCTAGTATATATAAAAGCGTACACTGAACCTATAAGTTTATTTTGTTCTTGTGCGGGGTACCAATTTGTAATATAATTTCCTTCCGTTTTTTGGTCTGTTTCGTATACTTTATTTTTACTATTTAATTTATCGCCTTTTTGTTGTTCTTTATCTCGATTCAGTGCATCAATATCATCCACAGACACAACTTGGTTATCATTTCCATATAGCTTAATCGGTTCTCCTAATTTTTTTAAAAATGCTTTAAAAAGGTTTATATTAAAGAATGTGTCTATTCGCGCAGGTACAGTAACATTATTTGGAAACCCCGAGTTATTAAATTTTACGAGTGAAGCAATAAATGGTTCTGAATCCGGTAATACACGAGTTAATAAACCGCTTGTACCTGAAGAAGTGGTGGTTGTTCCCATTCCTGGTCGCATTCCTGTTCCCATTTCCATTCCCATCCCTGGTCCCATTCCCATTCTTCCTCGTTCTCTATCATATAATCTATCGCGACTATCATTAAAATCTGAATCAAATAATGCTCCTCCTATCATTACTTCCTTTTTTTTTTGTAATGCTGCAGCGAGTGCAGGTACTGGGGGGGCTGGGGCGACTGCTTTTGCAATATTAGTTGGAATTTTTGGGAGGTCTGGAACAACTTCGCTTTGTTTTGCAATAATTTCTTTTTGCTCTTTTTGCTCTTTTTGTTTATTTTGTAGAGCTACCTCTTTTTCATATACTTTTTGCGATTTTTGCAATTCTGTTGTTGTATCCGTATATTCTCTTTTGTAGTAAATTTTATCTATTCTTTTTCTTTCTTTGCTTGTTAAGCTTAGAATTTCTGGACTTATAAAAATTTGTAGTGTTCCGATGTTATATTTTTTAATAATATTAGCTGTTTTATTTTGTTGACTCTCATACCACGACACTTCTTCTTTTTCATCGTCATCAATCTCGCTATTATTATTTTTTTCTTCCTTACTCATTTTATATAATATTGATAATATATATTATAATATTCATTTAATTAATTTGGATATTACAATATTAATTTGGATATTGCAATATTAATTTGGATATAGTTATAGTTATAGTTATAGTTATAGTTATAGTATAAGCATCTTAAAATTTATTCATGTTATAAGCATCTAAATAATTTAGTTGTTTAGTTTTACTTTTCTGAGTTTTATATTTTTCTACTATGTCCATAGCATCATTGAATTCTTTCTCTGTTATAACTTTATTGTTCGTATATTCGCCAAGTTTTCGAGACTTTATAAAATCTTTTGGAAGAATACAGTATTTACTCTTTTCATTTAAAGCGAAATCTGCTAAAACAACAAAAACCGCTGTTAAAACAAGTGCAGAATAAATATTTCTAGTCGCCATCCACGATATCGTAAAAACTAAAATTTCTTTCGTAAGCGCATATTTTATATACGATTCGGTTGATTCATCTAAATTAAGTTGTATATACCTTGAACCAATGTTTAAACATATCATCATTAACCCTGCAAAAAATGTACTAGAGTTCAAAGAATTTACAGCATTATTTATAACGTCCATTGTCAATATGTTTTTAAAGTATATATTATATATTTACAAAACAAATAAAATTAATAAATTTGTAAATTACTAATCTATTAATTTATATTTATTAAAATTTAATCGTTCTTACTGTTTATTATTTTCATTCTTTGTTTTACTTCTTTATCTCTGCTTTATTCACTTTCTCTCTAAATTCTTTAGGCGCAAACCCTTCATATATAGGTATTGATTTTATTATTACAAGTGTTATAAATGCAAGTGCTACATAGAAATTTACCTTAGAGAAATACATAATAAGCAATATAATTATTATTCTTCCTATAAAGGTTGTATACATATAACTGTACACACTTGGTATGAAAACACATAACAGCGCAAGTAGTAATATGTTATAAAATATTAGATTATTCATTATTATATATTTTATATATATTTAGAAATAAATATAATAATAATGATATATCTTTTATAAAAAAATGTACATACAATAATAATAATAATAATAAGTAAAATATATTATAATAAAACAGATGACTTCTTTTGTTTTACACAATAAAAAAAAAAATACTCCTACACATCCTTTAGTTTTTACTTCGGATATTAAACGCGATACTATACCTATAAATTCTTTACATGTTTCAACAGGTTTATCCGTCAACACAGAGAATGAAATTTTACCTACAATAAAATGGGAACCGACGAATATATCTGTTTTCGAAAAAGAAGGAACTGAACCAGAAAAAATAGGGTTTATAATTTTAAGGAATGTAAATAATAGTATTACCAATGAGTATTGGAAAGAATGTTATAAGTGTATTAAACAATTTTATCCAAAAAATAGAATACTAATAATAGACGACAACAGCGACTATTCGTTTGTTACAAATGACAACCTAGATAACACCATGATAATAAAAAGTGAGTATCCTAAAAGAGGGGAGTTTTTACCTTACTACTATTACTTAAAAACGAATTTTTGTGAAACAGCCGTTTTTTTGCATGATTCAGTATTTATAAAAAAATATATAAATTTTGAAGTTGGTACTTATAAAATGCTTTTAGAATTTGGAAAACCGAATATGGATAATGAGATACAAGAACAATATATATTGTTACATGCTTTGAATAATACAAAGTTAAATGATTTTTATAATAAAAAAGACAACGGAATATGGAAAGGGTGCTTTGGTGCAATGTCTGTTGTTACATATAGTTACTTAAAAAGCATTGACCAAGAGTTTAGAATATCTAGTTTAATACCGCATATAACATCACGTGACCTAAGATGTGCATTTGAAAGAATAGTTGGATGTTTACTACAAATAAATGTGATTGAGCCGTCTCTCTTTGGTGATATTATGAAATATTGTCCTTGGGGATTAACTTATCACCGATATTTGAAACAAGACTACAATAAAAATTTACCTTTGATTAAAGTATGGACAGGTAGATAATTTATATTTACCGTTGTTACTATTCTTGTTACTATTCTTGTTAATATTGTTGTTACTATTGTTGTTAATATTGTTAATATGTTAATTAATTTCCGTTTTTTTTTTAAAATAATATCTCATTTTTTTATAGGAATGACTATACCTTTAGCATTATTTGCTTCGTCATATAATGAAGAAGAAGCAAATGGATCAACAGTTCAAAATTCAAAATCATCATATACTCCCGTAAAAAATAATAAAAATAACTATAGTTTAGGCAATAATGATAACAATAACAACAGTAGTGATTATCATAAAAATAAAAACACAAATCTCAGAAAAACAATTAAACAAAAACCAACAGCACCCAATGAGTCTAAACTTGCAGCATTATTAAAATCAATCGACGATTCCAGTGATTCAGACAACGACGAGGAGAATTTAGCAAATTATAAAGGCATGGATACACGTACTTCTGGTTTTAATTCTGGACCGGGTTCCGGTTCCGGTTCCGGGATGTTCCCCCCTTTGCCTGAAGTAAACTATAAAGGCCCTAACTCTTCTTCTACATTAAGTGACGCGGCATCCGAATCGGCTTCAAAATCATTATATACTCCAGATATACCTACATCATCAGTGGGTACAATTTCAAATAGTACATACAAAGATATACCAAGCACATATGCTAACCAGTATTATAAACAGTTCATTCCATATTTGAACCAAGGAGTATCGGAGTTTCCTGACCAACCAAAGAGCGAACTATTAGAGAAACTAAATTATATTATAGATTTACTAGAAGACCAGCAAGACTATAAAACAAATTCTATTTTCGAGGACTTGATACTTTATGCTTTTCTAGGTATTTTTGTAATTTTTATCGTGGACTCGTTTTCAAAGTCTGGAAAGTATGTAAGATAAACACATGAGGCGTTACAGATGCGTGAGATTTGGTTTAATTCATAATTCATAAATCGATAATACAATATCATACCAAATATATCAATTCATTATTACGACGTTTTCAGGTAATAATGTTTTATAATTATAGTTATGAAATAATAACGTATTCTTTTCTACCAATATAGGCTTTTTATTCGCCAAAAAATAGTCTATTATCTTTTTATTATGCGACAGTGTGTCGATAGAGATACACCCAACTTCTTTCCCCTTCTTCTCCATTTTGAGTGCATTTATAAATCCGCAAATAAAAAAATTATCATTTGTTGTCGGAATTTGAATAGATATAGGTGCATACAATACTATGTCGTTTGAGTCCTTTTCGGCGGTTTTATTAAAAAAAGTCTTACTAGATTTACGAAACATGTATACAGCAAGTATTGTATCAGTACTTACCCCAGGTGCACCTGCATGATTTTTTAACATCAATAAATAGATAGAATATATCTCACTCTTTATAAGATGAAATACGTGAGAAAAAGATGGTAGTATCGATACGTCAAATAATCTCGAATATTTGTTTTTATCACTGCTAACTGTAACATTATTCGTATGATATAACTGCAAATAATCTAGAAAAATATTTATATTTTGCGTACCTATTGGTATCAACTGTATGCTTGGATGGAATCTATATTCTACTGTATTCCAGTTTACTATAGGAATATAGAATGAATGATATTCTAAAAAAGGAACAACTAATTTTGGTATATTTATTCCCGTATATTTGAAAATAGTGGTACATATCTTTTCTTTGCTTTTTGATATTTTTAATCCATTTTTTTCGTATATGTTTTCATTTGGATGAGTATTCGAGTTTTTATTTAACGTATCCGAATTTACATTAATCTCACGCATCTGTAACGCCTCATGTTTTTTAAAGTGTATATAATCCCGCTCTCTCCGCAACACCTCGTCCCAATCGTTGAACATTTTATAGTTATACGTTTTCATCATACCGGTAACCTCGTTTTCATCTATTTCTTGAGAACTGTAATAAATCTGTGAAAAATAAGTAGGCATCGACGAAGTAGTAACATCGGTACATTTTTTATTTTTAAAAAAGCAATAAAGTGGAATAGCAATGATTACACCAACTATGGTGGGTACAGAAATAACATCCGAAGTATCATTGTTACTTTTATATATAGTTTTATAGTTTACTGTCACTATAGGATCATAGTCATGATTTTCTAAAAGTACTTTTAGTACCGTTTTATCCATTTTTCGATTAATATCTAAAAATTTCATGTTACCATTGTTATATTTCTTATTAAAGTATGGATAGTTATTTATTAACAACAATATGTCTTCATAGTTTTTAATACTTTTATCAATTTCATTTACAAATATATTACCTATTTTTTCTGTAACATTTGTATGCGTCACATAAGACACGTTATTACTTAAAAAATTTAAATGAATCGTATCTGTCGGATTTTCATAAGATAGTATAGTGTTTAATCTACACCAATTTACAGGATTATACCTATAAAATATAGACTGAGACAACCAAAATTTATATCTTACCTTTTGATAACCATGTAGTAATAAAATAAATAATATCACACTTATTATGATATAATATAATAACATATCATAATAATTAATAATATATATTTTATATGATTTCGTACGATTTCTTCATAACACAGCAATTAAACAGATAAAGTTCTCAGGATATCGTATTATCTGGATATCGTATTATAGAGTTATCGAGTTATCGATTTATGAATTATGAATTAAACCAAATCTCACGCATCTGTAACGCCTCATATGGTTAATAGCGAATAACATCGCACTAGTTAGTTTGCAGGTTTATACAACACATATATATATTGAAAAGGCTTATCATACGGAAGAAGGTCAAACTGTGATAACATATTAAAACCACAGTCTTTTGCTTCACTTAATATTAGACTCTGATCAGGTGTAATAAACTTCTGAATATTCTGCCTCTTTTTACCATTTTTCCTATTTTTAAATGTTTCACGAAGTTCTATAACCTCGGGATCATTCATAACCATATCCGACTTGTATATAATATCATCTACCATTGCATCATTATTTCCTAAAGGATTTTTAACATGTTTATCATTAAATAAACGCGTAACAATTGGAGATAATCTTCTTTCCCTAGCACCATAAGTCTGTGAATCGTAAAAACCCCCTACATTTATTAAATGAATTGCTAAAAATCCACCAGGTGATAACCATTTATAACAATTTTCAAACAACATTCTTCTATTTGAAATACTATAAATTGTAAAATCTAGTAAAGTAATTAGTGAAAATTTTTCATCATCAAAAGTAAGTTGATTTGTACCATCTCCTAAAATATACTTATTACCTGGATATTTTTTTTCTGAATAGTCTAGCATATTTTTCGACTTTTCCATACCATAACTATAATACCCCTTTCCGCCAAGGGTGTCTACATGTTTACCTGTTTTAGAACCGATGACTAAAACATCTGTTTTCCGAATAGGTTCGGCCTTGTTTAAAATAATACCGACCTCATAGTCGTCATACATGTCGCTATAAAATATATTTTCGTACATATTCGCATAAAAGTCATCAAGCGAATCTTCCCCCGTCTTTAGTGTAAATTCTTTATTTATAGTGAAACCCTCTTGGCTTGTTTTAGAATCACTACCTTTAGAAACTGTTTCTAAAAAGAATAGGCGATAAATGTAGACTACTGATACTAAAATAATTAAAAATACCAATATTACTACCCAACACGAAGAAGTATATATTCTATTAACTGCTGTGTCAATAATTGTCATTTATTTATATGTATTATTATTATATATTTTTTATAGAAAAAATAGTATATGGAAGCCGAATTTCAAATTAATGATATAAGAACTATTGCAGAATTTAAAGGAGAGTCTTTTTCAAAATACAAAAAAACAGATGTTAGAAAAGAATTACTAAACTCAATTCTTAATGGGAAAATAGAACATGCATGTAACTGGAGCTCCGAACTTATTTGCGCCGGACAATTTTTAGACTTATGGGACATTATACTAACGTTTTTAGGGAAACATATTCATTTAGCTAATCCAAAGTTAGCAATATATTTAGAAATGAGATATGAAAACTTTAAAAGTATTATTTCGTCGGGGTATGGAGATGATATGCTTCGTTTAAGAAATAACCCCAAAATAAGAAGCATGTTTGCAGAAATAATTTGTATTGTATGCTCTAGTAACAAAAAACACAGCTTCCAAGGTATAAAAATAAACAAAGACGAAGAATATGACATAACACATATGTCGAATAAATTAAAAGCGCCATCAGTTTCATACGCACAGTCTATTTATCGTAAAGATGATCCGAAAGAACTATTCATTGCTATTAATGAATTTGCATATCACATATCACCGGAATCAAATAACTCGTTACAAGCGTGTTTTTGGCTAGAGTGGATCATGGAGTTTCAAAAAATTTGCGCAAAAAAAAAAGAAAAATGTCTATGTGAACGTAGAAGTAATATACAAGTAGATGAAAAGTTTCAAATGGACCCTATATGGATTTTATGGGAAATTATAATCAATGGTTCGAAAAACCGCGATAATATAAAAGTCAAAATAATTAACAGTATATTAAACTTATACTGCTTAAAATACACACCAGGTGTTAAAAAAAAACGGCGTTACTTGATATATTACGCAATTTCTATTTTAACAGAAAAATATGATACTAAAATAGAAATAACTAAAGATAAAGAGTTAGTAGAAACAGTAGTAAAAAAGATAAATGCAGTTTACAAGCAAATAAAAAAAAATGAAATCGGACCTAAAGTAGATTACTTGATGACAGACATACGAAAAAGCTCTCTTGAAAAGTCTATCGACAAATTACAAATGATGAATAAGTTTGATTTCATAGCGAACGAACAATGATTAAAAAATTAAAACATCTTAGACTTCTTAAAATGATAAGTAATAGTTGTAACTATAAAAAACAATATCGCGCCCCATAAAGTATCGATAATTGCTGTTTTTAAATTATATTTTTTGAAAATAGCCATGTTGGTAAAATCAAAAATACCGTATGCACAGAATCCCAATATAAACGCGTCAAATGCTGACTTGTTTGCAGATATAATAAAATAATTAAGAAGAATCGCCATAAGAATATATGTAAAAATCGCCGGTGCTATGTTTACAACAAGTGAAGAATTTTGAATCGCGGCTACCGTCTTATCAAATACAGGTTTCCCAATAAAATACAAATAAACAGAGTCAACAAGAACTAATAATATAGAAGATACAACAAAAGAGTTCATTTATTTTGCTTATCGATTGTTTAGTATAGTATATTCTTATATAATAAAATATTAATAAAATATTAATAAAATATTAATAAAATATTAATAAAATATTAATAAAATATTAATAAAATATTAATAAAATATTAATAAAATA
>Ga0209500_10000278_pt1 | contig 45981 bp, 53 predicted proteins | sample S_140212_EF_Meta_FD_187323 | JGI IMG/M metagenome (GOLD analysis project Ga0209500, IMG submission 187323) | Freshwater microbial communities from Lake Simoncouche, Canada to study carbon cycling - S_140212_EF_MetaG (SPAdes) (version 2) | ecosystem: Environmental > Aquatic > Freshwater > Lake ... | reverse complement strand
CCTTAAATAGTATTATTTTTAATTAAATCTATTAATTTTGTTAAATTTTTAGATGAAATGGGAGATTCCTTAATTGATTTTCCAATTTTATTTAAAGCCGCAAATAAATCGCCAATCACCCAGTTAATTGCAAGCTTTACATCAGTATTTTTTGCAATATCTTCAAAATAATCGGAGGTATCTTTATCTGATATTAGAACTCCAGCTTCATAGCTTGAAAGTTTGTAATCTTTTATTAAACGTTCTTTTTTATCATCAGGTAACTCTGGTAATTTTTGTTTAATCACATCTACAAAAGATTGATCAAATTTTAATGGCGGAAGATCTGGATCTGGAAAATATCTATAATCATGAGCATCTTCTTTGCTGCGCATCTGACGAGTTTCATTTTTTTTAGTATCAAACAATCTTGTTTCTTGATCAATCTTTTTACCCTCTTCTAATAGATCTACTTGTCTTTTTGCTTCATATTGAATGGCTTGTTGCATAAACTTTATTGAGTTTACGTTTTTAATTTCACATCGTGTCCCAAAATCTTTGCTACCCATTTTTCTAACAGAAACGTTAACATCTGCCCTTAGTGATCCTTCTTCCATGTTCCCATCGCAAGTACCCAAATAGCGCATAATAGATCTTAATTTTTTTATATATTCAGCAACTTCTTCTGGTGATCTTAAATCTGGTTTGCTGACAATTTCCATTAACGCAACACCTGATCTATTTAAATCAATAAATGTTTTTGTTGGATCTTGATCATGTAAACTTTTTCCAGCATCTTGCTCAAGATGTAGTCTTTCAATTCCAATTTTTTTAGTTCCGTAAGGCATATCAAGAATTACTTCTCCTTCACCAACGATTGGATGTTTAAATTGTGAGATTTGATAACCTTGGGGTAAGTCTGCATAAAAATAGTTTTTTCTATCAAAAACAGAAAGTAAGTTAATTTTTGCTTTTAATCCAAGACCCGTTCTAACTGCCTGTTCAACACAAAATTTATTAATTACAGGCAACATTCCTGGCATTGCTGCATCAATTAAACTAACCTGCGAATTTGGTTCTGAGCCAAATTTAGTTGCAGAAGATGAGAATAATTTTGCATTCGAACTTACTTGCGCATGAACCTCAAGTCCAATTACCACTTCCCATTTTCCTGTTTCACCCGAAATATAATAATTAAATTCTTTATCGCTCATTACATCCACCAATCTTTTACTTGTGATTTAAAATTAACTTGTTGCTCTATAGAATAAGCAGTGTTTAATAATGTTTGTTCATCAAAAGATTTTCCAAATAATTGCAATGCCAAAGGTAGTCCGTCTTTATTATATTTAATTGGCAATGATATTGCTGGGAGACCTGCTAAGTTTGCAGTTACTGTAAATATATCATTTAAATACATAGCAATTGGGTCATCTGTATTTTCTCCAAATTTAAATGCTGGAGTTGGTGTCGTAGGAGTTAAAATTACATCAACATCTTTATATGCGTTATCAAAATCCATTTTGATTAAATTTCTAACCTTTTGAGCCTTTAAATAATAAGCATCATAATAACCTGATGACAGAACATAAGTTCCAATCATTATTCTTCTTTTAACTTCAGCGCCAAAACCTTTGGATCTAGTATTTTCATACATCTCGGTTAAATCTTTTCCTTCTGCTCTAAATCCATATCTAACGCCATCGTATCTAGCTAAATTTGATGAGGCTTCAGCTGGTGCAATAATATAATAAGTAGGAAGAGCGTATTTTGTATGCGGTAATGAAATATCTTTAATAATTGCGCCGTTATCTTTTAAAATTTTAATTCCTTCTTGCCATAAATCATCTACTTCCTTTGGCATATTATCAACGCGGTATTCTTTCGGAACTCCAACCTTTAAACCTTTAACATTATTTTTAATTGAATTTAAAAATGAACTCCTAGGTTTATTTGCTGATGTTGAATCTTTTTCATCATAACCAGAAATAACATCGAGCATTAACGCAGCGTCTTTTACATCTTTTGTCATTGGCCCTGCTTGATCTAGAGAAGATGCAAATGCAACAATCCCCCATCTAGAGCAGCGCCCATAAGTAGGCTTTAAACCGACAATGCCTGTGAATGCGGCTGGTTGACGAATACTTCCACCAGTATCTGTTCCAACGGTAGCGCTTGTTAAATTAGCAGCAACTGCACTAGCGCAACCTCCTGAAGATCCTCCTGGAACAAGATTTTCATTATTTAAACGGTATGGGTTTAAAACGTTTCCAAAACTACTAGTCTCATTTGATGAACCCATTGCAAATTCATCTGAGTTTAATTTTCCAATTAAAATTGCATCCTCATTCCAAAGTTTTTCTGTAACAGTTGATTCATAAGTTGGAATAAAATTTGATAAAATTTTACTTGAGGCCGTTGTCTTTAATCCTTTGGTGCAAAATAAGTCCTTAACAGCAATAGGAGCTCCAACTAAAGCTTTATCTAATTTTTTATTTGCGTCTATTTTTTTAGCTTTACTAAGAGCATTTTCTAAATCTTTAGTATTAAAACAATTTAATTTATCTGATTTTTCTATTCTTTTAACATAAGCATCAACTAACTCAGAGGCACTACATTTTTTTTCTTTAACATGCTTTATGCTTTCAACTAAAGTTAATTTTGCAAGATCAGTCATGTTTATTCGATAACCTTTGGAACAACATAATAATTAGAATTTTTCTCTGGAGCGTTTTTTAAAATTTCTTCTTTTTCATTAATTTTTTTTACTTCATCCTTATTCATTGTAAGGGCTTGATCAGAGACTGAGGCTATAGGAGCAATTTTATCGGTATTAAGTTCTTTTAACTGTTCAACAAATTTTAGGATGGAGTTCAAATCTTTCTCAAGTCTATCAGTTTCTTCGTTGGTTACTGATATCCTTGCTAACTTTGATATTTTCTTAATAGTATCTTTGTTAATTGACATTAGACTTAATGGTAAATGTGGCTAAATTAACATTTTAATGAAAACTTACAACCTATTAGAGAACGATAAATTTGTAGAAATAATAAATAAACAATCCAGATTAATTGGAATTGATCATGGAAAAAAAAATATAGGCATCTCTATTTGTGATGAAAATCATAGCATTGCAACTCCCTTAACTACAATTGAATTTACGCAGCTAAAATATTTTATAACTGAAATAAGAAACATCATTCAGGAAAACAATATTGAAGGAATTGTAGTGGGCAACCCTATTAATATGGATGGTTCTCTTGGTCCAAGAGCTCAATCAGCTAGAGATTTTTCTAAAAGTTTAACTGAACAATTGTCAATTCCAGTAACACTTTGGGACGAAAGACTCTCTAGTGAGGGCGCTTACAAGGGTATGTCAGAATTAGCAATTAATGTAACAAAGAAGCAAAAAAAATTAGACGAGAATTCTGCTGCCTTTATTTTACAAGGCTTTATTGATTATTATAAAAATCAAACAAAATAAGTGATTTTAATTTAATGCTTGCAAGCTTTATACTTTGCAAGTATAGAGTTGCTTTTAATGGCTATACAAACTGAAGCTGTTAAATTCAGACACAAGCACCTTTTAGGCATTCAATCCCTATCTATTCCCGAAGTTAATTATATTCTTGATGAGTCAATGCAATTTGTTGACTTTAATAAAAGAGAACAAAAAAAATTAAATATTCTTACTGGCAAAACTCAAATTAATTTATTTTTTGAATCTTCTACTAGAACTTTAAGCTCATTCGAACTTGCTGGAAAAAGATTAGGAGCTGATGTGATGAACATGAATGTTTCAAACTCAGCAATTAAAAAAGGTGAAACTTTAATTGATACAGCAATGACTTTGAATGCCATGCATCCTGATGTTTTAATTATAAGACATCAAGATTCTGGAGCCGCAAATCTCTTAGCGCAAAAAGTAAATTGCTCAGTAATTAACGCAGGTGATGGTTGGAGAGAACATCCAACTCAAGCATTGCTCGATGCTCTTACAATAAGAATTAAAAAAGGGAAAATTGAAGGTTTAAGAATTGCTATCTGTGGAGACATAATGCACTCAAGAGTTGCAAGATCAAATATCTACTTACTTAATATGTTGGGAGCTGAAGTTAGAGTAATTGCCCCTCCTACTCTAATGCCAAAAAATATTGAAAGTCTTGGTGTTAAAGCATTCACGGATATGAACAAAGGCTTAGAAGGATCTGACATTGTTATGATGTTAAGACTTCAAACTGAACGCATGCAAGGATCTTATGTTCCTTCAACGAGAGAGTATTATGAATTTTACGGTCTGGATTATAAAAAAATTACTAAAGCTCATCCAAATGCACTGATTATGCACCCGGGTCCAATGAATAGAGGTGTTGAAATTGACACAACGTTAGCTGATGACATCAATCGTAGCATTATCAAAGAGCAAGTTGAAATGGGAGTTGCCGTTAGAATGGCCTGTTTAAAAATTATCTGCGGAAATAACAAATGATAATGAAACTTTTAATTAATACACGAGTAATAGATCCTCAAAATAATATTGATGAGGTAGGTGGAATTTTAATTGATGAAAATGGGAAAATAAAAGCTGTAGGAAAGAAAGTAACTAAGGATACCGCTCCAAAAGATTGTGAAATTATAGACTGTAAAGGCAATATTTCAATTCCAGGAATTGTAGACATGAGAGTGTTTGTGGGAGAGCCTGGATTTGAATACAAAGAAAATTTCAGAACTTTAAGCGAGGCAGCTTTATCTGGTGGAGTAACTTCCGTTGTAACAATGCCAAATACTATGCCAGTAATTGACAATGGCTCTATATTAGATTTCACAAAAAGAAGAGCAAAGGATAAGTCGCAAATTAAAATCTACCCTCTTGCAACTCTTACAAAAAATCTTGAGGGTAATGAAATGTCAGAATTTGGTTTACTTGGAATTATTGGAGCCATTGGTTTTACAGATGGAATTAAGTGCGTTCAAAACAATAGAGTAATGGATAAAATATTTAATTATTCAAAAAACTTAAACAGCTTAATTATTCAATTTCCTCAAGACAACGAATTATCAGCTAATGGTTCAATTAATGAAGGAGAGATTTCTACAAGATTAGGATTAAAAGGAATACCAGATATCGCTGAAAAAATTATTATAGAAAGAGACTTGAGTTTGCTAGAGCTTTATAAAAACAGATACCATATATCAACCTTGTCTTCAAAAGCATCACTTCCTGTAATTGAAAATTATAAAAAAAAGGGATTAGAATTTACAACAGGCGTTTCAATAAATAACTTATCGTTAAATGAAAATGATATTGGAGATTTTAGAACATTTTTAAAATTATCCCCTCCTCTTAGAACTGAAAATGATCGTCTAGCTTTAATCGATGCTGTTAAAAAAGGATTAATCGATGTTATTGTTTCAGATCACAAACCTGAAGATGAAGAGTCAAAACGTTTACCGTTTCAGCAAGCAGCAACTGGTGCTTCAGGAATTGAAACTTTATTATCTCTGACATTAGAACTTTATCACAATCAATCTTGCGAATTAAAAACACTTATAAAGGCGTTAACTTGCAATCCAGCGAAAATATTAAATATCAATGCTGGAAATTTATCAATTGGAAGTGACGCTGACATAGCTGTTGTTAATCTTGATAAGCCTTGGGTTATTGAAAAAGAAAAAATTAAATCAAAATCAAAAAACACAGCAATTGAGAAAAGAAAAATGCAAGGTAAGGTTGAAAAAACTTTTATTAATGGAAATTTAGTATTTGAGGCTTAATGGACGTACTTATAGTCACACTCTACTCTTATATATTAGGCTCAATACCTTTTGGCTTAATTCTTACAAGACTTGCTGGTTTGGGCGATGTAAGAAAAATTGGATCTGGAAACATTGGCGCAACTAATGTCTTAAGAACAGGCAATAAATTTATTGCTGCTCTAACTCTTCTTCTAGACGGTCTTAAAGGAACTTTATCTATTTTATTAACAATCCAATATTTTAACGAACTAACTTACTACGCAGCTGTAATTGTTTTTCTTGCTCACATTTTTCCTGTGTGGCTAAAATTTAAAGGAGGAAAAGGAGTTGCAACATTTATAGGAAGCTTACTGGTAATCAATTTTTATTTATCAGTTGTTTTTATTACTGCGTGGTTAATTATGCTTTCAATTTTTAGAATATCAGCCGTTTCAGCATTATTAGGATATTTAGTTGTGACAGTTACGGCTTTTATTTTCTTCGATCAAAAAATATTTTTTTTAATTTTCTTTTATTTTGTCACTTCAATCTTCACACATAGACAAAACATTGCATCCTTAATAAAAGATAATTTCTAAGTAATTAAAGACTTTTTTGTATATTTCGTTTCGAAATTTGACAAAGGTCACAAATTTTGACAGTTCTTACTTTTTTCTAAAAACTTATGAATTTAGTTATCGTTGAAAGTCCGGCTAAAGCAAAAACAATTAATAAATATTTAGGTTCAGATTATAAAGTTTTAGCAAGCTACGGACACGTTAGAGATCTTCCTTCAAAAAATGGTTCTGTAGATACAGAGCATGATTTTAAAATGATCTGGGAAATTGATCCAGGTTCAAAGAAGCATTTAAAAGAAATCACTGATTATGCAATTGACGCTGATAGAATTATTTTAGCAACAGACCCTGATCGTGAAGGAGAGGCTATTGCTTGGCATTTAAAATGTATCTTAGAAGAAAATAAAAAAATTAAAGATAAAAAATTTGAAAGAGTTGTATTTAACGAGATTACTAAAAAAGCAGTTGAAAATGGAATTAGCAATCCTAGAGATATTAATCCTGAATTAGTTAATGCCTACATGGCAAGAAGAGCTTTGGATTATTTAGTTGGATTTAACATCTCGCCTATTCTTTGGACAAAACTTCCAGGATCTAAATCCGCTGGAAGAGTTCAGTCTGTTGCTCTTAGAATTATTGTCGATAGAGAGCATGATATTGAATTATTTAAACCACAAGAATATTGGACTTTTACGTGTACTTTTTTAACCCAACAAAAAAAAGAATTAAACGCCAGACTTTATTCTTTTAAAGGAAATAAGATTGAAAAGTTTTCATTCAAAAATGAAGAAGAAATTAAAAGTGTTTTAGAACAGATAAAAAAAGAAAGCTTCAACATTGCAAGTATTGATAAAAAACCTTACCGAAGAAGTCCGTACGCTCCTTTTACAACGTCTACTATGCAGCAAGAAGCTTCTAAAAAATTAGGGTTTTCAGCATCAAGAACAATGCAGATTGCTCAAAGGCTTTATCAAGGAATAGATTTTGAAGGTGATACTGTTGGCTTAATTACCTACATGAGAACTGATGGAACTAACATTTCTCAAGATGCTATTAAAGAATGTAGAAATTATATTGATAAAGAGATTGGAAAAAAATATTTACCAAGTGAAGCTAAAAATTATTCAGGAAAAAAAGCAAAAAACGCTCAAGAGGCGCACGAAGCAATTAGACCAACTGATATTTTAAGGACTCCTGAAAAAATGAGATCTATTTTAGATAAAGATCAAGCGAGATTATATGAGCTTATCTGGAATAGAACACTTGCCTCTCAGATGGAAAATGCTGAATACGAAAGATGTACCTTGGAGATATTAAATGAATCAAAATCCATTACTTTTAGAGCAACAGGATCTGTTCAAGTATTTGATGGTTTTTTAAAATTATACCAAGATGTAAAGGAAGAAGATGAGGTTGATAAAGACGATGAAAATGATCAAAAAATACTACCGGAAGTAAAAATTAATGAAAAATTAGAAAATCCTAAATTTAATACAGAGCAACATTTTACTGAACCACCTCCTAGATTTTCTGAGGCAAGCCTTGTTAAAAAATTAGAAGAACTTGGAATAGGAAGACCGTCTACTTATGCAAGCATTATTTCAGTTTTATCTGCTAGAAACTATGTTGAACTAATAACAAAACGCTTTATTCCGACTGACAGAGGTAAACTTATTACAGCTTTCTTGGATAAATTATTTACTAAATATGTAGATTATAATTTTACTGCAACCCTTGAAGATAGCTTAGATGAAATTACTACAGGGAAAATTGAATATCTTAAAGTTTTAGAGAATTTTTGGAAAGAATTTTACAAAAATATCAACGAAGTAAAAGAATTAAGAACAAGAGCTGTGCTTGATTTACTAAATGAAAGTTTAGGAGATATTATTTTTGATAAAGATGAAAATGGAAAAATTTCTAAGAAATGTAAAAACTGTAGTAATGGTGAACTTAGTTTAAAAAATGGAAGATTTGGAGCGTTCATTGGCTGTTCAAACTATCCTGAATGTAAATTTACAAGACCTTTATCTAGAGCAAAGGCTGCTGAGCAAGATTTTCTTGCTGAACCAAAAGTATTTGGAGAAACTGATAATAAAGAAAAAATTGTTTTAAAAAAAGGTAGGTTCGGTCCCTATCTACAAATTGGTAATGATGAAAAAAATCTTAGAAACGTATCCATACCTAAAGGTATATCTTTAGACTCATTAGACTTAGATAAATGTAAATTTTTGGCATCTCTTCCTAAAGTGCTTGGCCAATATCCTGAAAACACACAAGATATTACTTTAAATGTTGGAAGATTTGGACCTTATGTAAAATGTGAAAATAAATCTGCTTCTTTAGAAAATCCTGAAGATATATTTTCTTTAGGATTAAATAGAGCAATTACTTTAATTGCTGAAGCAAAACCAGGCAGAAGAACTTCAAATGAAATTAAAAATCTAGGTGAACATCCTGAAGATAAAAAACCTGTTAAAATTATGAAAGGTCAATATGGCCCTTATATTAAATACAAAACAATAAATGCTACAATTCCTGATGATAAAGATCCTGAGAATATCTCTATGGAAGAAGCTCTGGTACTGATTGCGGCAAGAATTGCTTATGATGAATCTAAAAGTGGTAAAAAAACTAGAAAGAAAAGTAAAAAAACTAAAGCTGAAGATGAATAAGATTGAAGAAATTATTAAAAAGATAAATATCAATATACCTTCCCCTCCAAAACCAGTTGGTAATTACGCTGCTTTCAGTAAGTATGAAAAACTTATTTTCATATCAGGACAACTTCCAATTACTTCTGATGGAAAAATAATAACTGGAAAAGTCATGAAAGAAGTTTCTTTAGAAAATGCCCAAAAAGCTGCAGAAATAGCAATTTTAAATGCTCTTGGACAATTAAAAGATGCATGCAATGGCGATCTCAATAAAGTGAAAAGTTGCATTCGAATAAGTGGTTATGTGAATTGTTTAGATAATTTTGCAGATCACGCAAAAGTTATTAATGGAGCGTCTGACTTGATCGCAAAAATATTTTCAACAAATTTACATTCCAGAATAGCAATTGGGTGTAATTCGTTACCTCTAAATGCATGTGTTGAAATTGAAAGTATTTTTGAGACTAACTAAACTTTAATTTTAACTTTAACTTTATATTCAATTAAAATTTTATCTAAAATTTTTTGCTCTGCTTTAGACAAAACGTGATCAGATTCCTTATATTCATTAGATAATTTACGAATAAAATCATTTAGATAATCTTTTCCTTTAGCCGCTTCCAATTCGTTATAAAGAGAGTTTAATTCTTTAGTTTTGCTTATATGTAAGTTTTTATAATTATTTTCACTTTGATAAGTAATAATATTTTTCTGAATAACGGCTATTTCAATTGCAAGTTTAGATAATTTTTCTTCTATTTTTTTTGTCTTATTTGAAAATAAACCAAACATATTTATTGTACTGTTTTACTAACTGGTTTTTTTGATGTTTTTTCAATTTTATTAATTTCAAAAACAAGAATATCGTTTTTAGCATCTACCAAAACATGACCCCCATTTACTAATTTACCATGAATGAGTTCATCTGCTAAAGGTTTCTTAATTTTTTCATCAATAACTCTATTTAGTGGTCTGGCACCCATTTTTTCGTCAAAACCTAATTTTGAAATTAAGTTACTAGCTCTATCAGTTAAATTAATAATAACGTCTCTTTCTCCTAACTGAGTTTCAAGTTCAATAACGAATTTTTCAACAATTTTTTTAACAGTATCCTTGTTCAAAATATTAAATTGAACAATAGAATCTAATCTATTTCTAAATTCAGGCGAAAATATCTTATTAATAGATTCTAAATCACCATCTTTATTAATACTTTTGTTGAATCCTATCTGAGATTTTTGCAAATCTTCTGCTCCAGCATTCGTTGTCATAATTAAAATTATATTTCTAAAATCAATTTTTTTACCATTTTGATCTGTTAATTTTCCATAATCCATAATTTGTAACAAAACATTATAAACATCTGGATGAGCCTTCTCTATTTCATCAATTAAAAGTACTGCATAAGGATTTTTATCAACTTTTTCAGAAAGTAATCCTCCTTGATCAAAACCAACATATCCTGGTGGGGCACCAATCAATTTAGAAACCGAATGTCTTTCCATATATTCTGACATATCAAAACGAATAAGTTCTATACCGAGAACTTTTGCAAGTTGTTTTGCAAGTTCTGTTTTCCCAACTCCTGTCTGGCCTGAAAACATATAATTTCCAATAGTACGATTGCTATCTCTTAAACCAGATCTTGATAGTTTTATTGAAGATACAAGACTATCAATTGCAAGATCCTGTCCAAAAATAACTCTTTTTAAATTTTTATCTAAATCTTTTAAATACATTCTGTCATTAACAGAAATATTCTTTTCTGGAATTTTTGTAATTTGAGAAACTATTCTTTCAATATCCTCAACGTCTAATATTTTTTTTCTTTGATTTTCAGGCTTTAAAACTTCTGAAGAACCTAATTCATCTATAATATCAATTGATTTATCTGGCAGTTTTTTATTACCTATATATTTACTCGACAAATCTACAGACGCTTTGATTGCAGCATCAGTAAATTTAACATTATGGAATTTTTCATATTTTGATCGAATGCCATACATAATTTTATAAGCTTCATCTATTGTAGGTTCTGGCACATCTATTTTTTGAAATCGTCTTTGCAAAGCCCTGTCTTTTTCAAAAAATAATCTATATTCATTATAGGTTGTTGATCCTATGCATCTTATATTTCCTGCCTGTAAAGCAGGCTTAAGCATATTAGAAGCATCCATTGAACTGCCAGATGTTGATCCTGCTCCTACTAATGTGTGAATCTCATCAATAAATAAAATGTAATTTCTATTTTTTTCTATTTCCTTAATAATTAATTTAAGACGCTCTTCAAAATCTCCTCTGTATCTAGTTCCTGCAATTAATGTCCCCATATCGAGAGAGAAAATTACATGAGATTTTAAAACGTCAGGAACTTCATTATTAAAAATCTTTAAAGCAAGACCTTCGACGATTGCTGTTTTTCCAACGCCAGGATCTCCTACTAATAACGGATTATTTTTAGTTCTCCTGCATAAAATTTGAGCTAAACGGTCCACTTCAACTGTTCTTCCAATTAAACGATCTATTTTATTTTGTTCAGCTTTCTTATTTAAATTAACACAATACGTTTCTAAAGGTGAATTGGTGGCTGCTTTATTATTGTTTTGTGTTGATGTGCTGTCAAAAGATCCACCGTAGGCAAAATTATCAACTTTAGTAATTCCATGAGAGATAAAATTAACTACATCGTAACGTGTAACCTCCTGTTCTTGTAAAAAAAAAGTAGCGTGACTTTCTCTTTCCGCAAATAATGCAACTAATATATTTGCTCCCGTAACTTCATTCTTACCTGAAGATTGAACATGAACAATAGATCTTTGAATAACTCTTTGAAAGCTTGCTGTAGGCTGAGGTTCTAATTTAGTATCTGAAGTAACTATATTTTCTAACTCATTATCAATATAAAATTCTAAATTTTCATTTAACAAATCAACATCTACGTTACATGCTTTCATAACATTACGAGCATCGGTTTCATCTGTTAAAGCAAGTAGCAAGTGTTCTAAAGTTACATACTGATGTTTTTTTTCAGTTGCAAATTTAAAGGCTTGAGAAATTGCCTGCTCTAAAGATTTAGTAAATGTGGCCATTTAATTAGATTTTTTCATAATACATTTTAAAGGATACTGATTTTGTTTTGCAAAATTTATAACCTGCATAACTTTAGTCTCGGCAACTTCATAAGGATAAACTCCACAAACAGCGCTACCCTCATTGTGAATTTTAAGCATAATTTTATTAGCTGTTAGCTTGGTCATATTAAAAAATAATTGTAAAACTTTAACAACAAATTCCATCGTTGTAAAATCATCATTTAAAAGAATAACTTCATAAAAATTAGGTTTTTTAATTTTAACTTGAGTCTTACTTTTTTTTAACTTTATAAGTACTTTAGGCATTTACTGGTCTGCCGATAGAATAATAAGTAATATTGTTTTTATTATTAAAAGACTTGCTATCGTATAAATTTCTTAGATCATATATAGTGATTTTTTTATTATTGTTCTTAATTTTAGAAAAATTTAAATTTTTAAATTCATCCCACTCTGTATGAATTATAATCAAGTCTGCATTTTTGGTTGCAGAATATAAATCATCAAAATAATTCACATTTTTTTGTTTATCCAAAATTTCTTTACTTCCTGATGGCTCGTAATAGTTAATCTTCGCTCCTTTTTTAATAAATTTAGATATTAAATTTATTGCTGAAGAATCTCTTAAGTCATCAGTATTTGCTTTAAATGTTACTCCTAAAAAGCAAATAGTTTTATTTTTAATTTTGTTATGTAAGATTCTGTAAATATTGTTTTCGATATCTTTTTTTCTTTTTTCATTAAAATTAATAACTGCATTAACAATAGAAAGAGGTGAATTGTGATGCTTGCCAACCTTTGCTAAAGCCTTGGTGTCTTTTGGAAAACAAGATCCGCCATATGCGGGTCCTGCTCTTAAAAATCTCGAGCCTATTCTTTTATCAAGCCCAATACCAAGGGCTACATCATCAACATTGACATGAACTTTTTCACATAAATTTGCAATTTCATTTATAAAACTAATTTTAGTAGCTAAAAAAGCATTAGATGCGTATTTTATAAGTTCTGCGGCTCTTCTTGAAGAAGAAACAAAGGCTGCTCCTTTGTTAACTATAGGACGATATAACTCATTAAATATTTTTATTACTTTTTTATCGTTGGCACCAATAACTACACGATCAGGATACTTAAAGTCCTTTATAGCCTCTCCTTCCCTTAGAAACTCAGGATTAGATACAATTGTAAATAATCCCTTTTTTTTATTTTTATTTAAAATTTTTTCAATTTTATCTCCAGTTCCAATGGGTACTGTAGATTTTGTAACAATAATTTTATGAGTTTTAATTTTTTTTGAAATTAATTGAGCAACTGAGAATACTTGGCTAAGATCTGCCGAAACACCATCCTTTGCAGTTGGTGTACCTACAGCTATAAAAACAATATCTGATTTATTAATAGAGCCGATTAAATCATCAGAAAAACTAAGTCTACCTGCGTCTAAATTTTTTCTAACTAATTCAGATAAGCCAGGTTCAAATATTGGAATATCACCATTTACAAGCCTGCTTAATTTTTCTCTATCTTTGTCAATGCAGATAACATTATTACCAAGATCAGAAAAGCAGACGCCTGATACCAAACCAACATAACCTGTTCCGATAAAACAAATTTTCATATTAGAATTTCTTTAGTGAATTATTATACCCATTAACAGTTCCACAGTCTAAATAAGTTCCGGAAAAAATATGTCCAACAAATTTATTATCATTATAAATTAAATGTTTAATTGCATCTGTAATCTGGACTTCACCAGAAGATCCTTTTTTAGTTATTTTTAATGATGAAAATATTTTAGTTGATAAAATATATCTTCCTATAATTGCATAGTTTGATGGCGAATTTTTTAAATTAGGTTTTTCAACTACATCACTAATAAATAAATTATTATTAATTTTTTTTGAATATTTTATAATTCCATACCTTGATACATCAGAGCTTTTTACCTTTTTAGAAGCTATAACTGAAGAATGATATTTGTTATGAATATTAATCATTTTTTTAGAACAGTTTTCTTTAACAATTATATCGTCTGGTAAAACCAAAAGAAAAAATTTATCTTTAATTGCTGATTTTGCTACTAATACTGCGTCTCCAAGACCTTTTGGAGAATTTTGATAAACAAATTTAATTTTATTTCTGTAACGATCTAAAATTCTAAGTTTCTGGATTGATTTATTATCATTCTTTTTTTTTAAATATTTTAATAAATAAGGATCTGGATAAAGATAATCCTTAATTATCTTTTTTCTTTTCGAAGTAACTAGAATGATTTTTTTAATACCCGCTTCCAAACATTCGTCCAAAACATGTTCCAAAATAGTTTTGTTTCCTAGAGGCAATAGTTCTTTTGGAAGTATTTTGCTGAATGGTAGAAGTCTTGTGCCTAAACCAGCTAATGGTATTATCGCTTCTTTTATCATTAAATATTATAGTTAATTTCTTAAATGAAAATAATTAAAACAGCAAATAAAATAACTGCCGAGTTGCTAAATAAAAAAAAAATTGGCTTTATCCCGACTATGGGATGCTTACATGATGGACATGTCTCGTTAATCAGAAAATCTAAAAAGAAAAAATTATTAACGATAGTAAGTATATTTGTGAATCCACTCCAATTTAATAATAAAAAAGATTTTAAAAAATATCCTAAAACTATTTTTAAAGACTTGAATATTTGTAAAAAAAATAAAGTTGACTACGTTTATCTACCGCAAAAAAAAGACATTTATCCTGAAAAAAAAATCATTATAAAAAATAAGATACATTATTTTAAAAATTATATGGAAGGTAAATTTAGACCAGGACATTTTGAAGGAGTTATAGAGGTAGTCAAAAGATTGTTAAGTCATATAAAAACTACTTATCTTTTTCTCGGAAAAAAAGATTACCAGCAATTAATTATTATTAAAAAATATTTAGAGAAAATTAATTCCAAAATAAAAGTTGTGCCTTGCGATACTATTAGAGCTAGAAATGGTATTGCTTTATCTTCTAGAAATAAACTTTTAAATGAAAGATCATTAATAATCGCTGGAAAAATAATAAGTTTTTTAAAAAGGAATAAAAATCAAATTATTAAATCTAAAAAAAACATATTCTTTTTAAAAAAAATAAAAGAATTTGGTGCTGATAAAGTAGATTATTTATCTGCTTTTAATTTAAAAAAATTAAAAAAAACTAATAAACCTTCAATAAATACAAGAGTATTTCTTGCTTACTATTTAAATGGTGTAAGATTGATAGATAACTTTTAATGGAAATTAAAATATCACACAAACCTGTTCCTTATAAAGAAGCGATGAAATTTTTAGAGGAAAAGGTAGAAAAAGTTCATGCCAATATAGAGGATGAGATTATTTGGATATTAGAACACGATTCAGTTTATACAAAAGGTATAAGCGCATCTGATGACGATTTATTGATACCTAACTTATTTCCTGTAGTTGAAACAAATCGTGGCGGAAAATTCACCTATCATGGTCCTGGACAAAAAATTGTTTATTTTGTCATTAATCTTAATAAGCGTGAAAAAGAAATTAAAAAATTTGTTCGTAATGTTGAAAAATGGATTATTGCCATTCTTAAAGATTTTAATATTTCGTCATTTGCAGATCCTAAAAATATAGGGATCTGGATAAAAAAAAATAATGAAGAAAACAAAATTGCAGCAATTGGAATCAAGGTTAAGAAATGGATTGCTTATCACGGCTTCTCTTTAAATATTAATGTCAAAAAATCTGACTATCGAGGAATAGTTCCCTGTGGAATATCGAGTAAAGGAATTATTAATATTTCTGATTTATGTAAAATTCCAAATGATGAAAAGATTAATAACTCAATAAAAGAAAATTTTTATAAATTATTTAATTCGTAAGTTAATTCTTGTTCCTTACAAAAATTCTGAAAATATAAAGATGGTTCGGCATGGTGTATTATTTTTTTACTATTTATTAAAAACTCAACTTTATAAGCATGAAGCATTAAATGAAGATCTTTAGATTTATTTAAGCCTTTATTTGTGTACTTTTTTTCTCCTAAAATAGGATGTTTGATAAAACTTAACTGTCTTCTCAATTGATGTTTTCTTCCTGTCTCAGGATTTAGTAATAATAATGAATAGTCTTTTGTCTCAGAAATAACTTTATAATTGGTAATTGATAAATGTATTTTTTCTTTATTATTTTCAACATAACTAAGTTCATTTTTTAAAGTACCGCTCTTATCTATTAAAACTCCATCAACAACAGCCAAATAATTTTTTTTGATACTTTGATTTTTAAAAGATTCTGAAAAAAATTTTGCACTCTTATGGGTTTTGCTAATAATTAAAATTCCAGTTGTTTCAGCGTCTAATCTATGTACCAAATGAGGCGTTGGATATTCGGTCTCTGAATGATTTTTTAATATATCAAAAATATTTTTTCCTGTTTTCGTCCCTGATTGCACGGCTAAATTATAAGGTTTGTTCAGGACAAAATAGTGCTCATTTTCAAATAAAATATTATTCTTGATTAAATCATAATCTTTTTTTGAAGGCAGATATGAGAATTTCTTTTTAATTATTTTGTCGTCATTATCAATGTCAGCATAAATCTTAATTTCGTCATTTAACTGGATTTTATAAGAACTCTTAACCTTTTTTCCGTTAACAAGGATCTTCCCCTTTCTTAAAGTTCTTTCAATAAGTGACTGAGGTAATGGTTTTACTTTCTTTTTAAACCACTTATCTAGACGGATATTTTCAAAATCTTCTTCAATTTTAAAAACATGTTTAGGTTCCATTATGAAATAATGTGAATAAACTTATCTCCTAAATAAAACATCAGTAATCCACAAAAAACTGAAATAAAAATATATATAAAAGCTAATAAATAATTTGAACTATTAATAAGATTAAAAAAATCTTGAGAGAAGGAAGAAAATGTTGTGAACCCACCTAAAAAGCCAATAGTGATATAATTTTTAAAATTATCATCGATAGTTAAAAATTTTGTATCAAGTATACCAGAAACTAAACCAATTAAAAAACAGCCTAATAAATTGACTGTAAGAGTCCCAACTGGAAAAATAGTTTGAAATATTTTTGGAGTAATTTGTATAACTGAAAATCTTGCTAATGTTCCAAAAGCTCCAAATAATGCAATTAATAAGTAAGACTTCATTAATTGTTTACTTGCTTAACTGCTGAGCTTCTTCCTTTGGCTGCTCAGGTTTTTTTTGAACTGGACCTGAATCTTGTCCTTTTGCATTAAAATCTTTATCTACTAATTCAATGTATGCCATTGTTGAGTTGTCACCAAAACGGTTTCTTGTTCTAATAATTCTAGAATAGCCTCCTTTTCTATTTTCATATCTCTTAGACAAAACTGTAATTAACTTTTCTGCCGAATCTTCATCTTGTAATTTTGATATTAAAGATCTTCTGGCTGATAAATCTTTCTTTTTTCCGATAGTAATAACTTTATCAATTAATGGCTTTAATTCTTTTGCTTTAGGTAAAGTCGTTTTAATTTGCTCGTGCTTAATTAAAGAATTAAGCATATTTTTAAACAAAGCCTTACGGTGCTCTGAAGTTCTGTTTAATTTTCTATGAGCAATTTTGTGTCTCATTATTATTAATAGTTATCTTCTAATTTTTTTGAAAGTTCAGCAATATTTTCTGGTGGCCAATTTGGAACTTCCATTCCTAGATATAATGACATTGTTGTAAGAACTTCTTTAATTTCATTTAATGATTTTCTTCCAAAATTAGGAGTTCTTAGCATTTCGCTTTCACTCTTTTGAACTAAATCTCCAATATAAATAATATTGTCATTTTTCAGACAATTCATTGATCTAACGGAAAGCTCTAATTCATCAACTCTTCTAAGTAAGTTTCTATTAAACTCTGGTTCAGAAGGTTTTTTCTCCTGAATTGTTGCAACCGGTTCATCGAAGTTTACAAACATTGCCAATTGATCTTGTAAAATTCTAGCTGCGAAGGCAACAGAATCTTCTGCGGTTACAGATCCATTTGTTTCAACTTCCATAGTTAATTTATCATAATCTAACGTTAGTCCTTCTCTTGCATTAGAGACGTTATAAGAAACTCTCTTAACTGGGCTAAAAACCGCATCAATTGCTATTAATCCTAATGGAGAATTGCTAGCTTTATTTCTATCTGCAGGGACATAACCTTTTCCAGTATTTACTGTTAATTCCATGTGAAATTTAGTTTTTTCATCTAAGTTACAAATAACTAAGTCAGGATTTAATATTTCAATGTCTGAATTTGGAGTGATCATTTTTGCTTTAATCTCACCAGGTCCTTTTGCATCTAAAATTAATTTTTTTGGTCCAGAAGTCTTTAAATTTAAAGCTAAAGCTTTAACGTTAAGAACGATATCGGTAACATCTTCTCTTACACCGTCGATTGATGAGAACTCATGTAACACTCCATCAATTTGGATAGCTGTTACAGCTGTGCCTTGAACTGAAGACAACAAAACTCTTCTTAATGCATTACCTAAAGTTAAGGCGTAACCTTTTTCCAAAGGTTCAGCAATAATTTTGGCATGTTTTTTATCATCACTTTGAGTGATGTTTAATTTTGATGGTTTTATAAGTTCTTTCCAATTTTTGTCTATCAAGTTACTTCTCCTATTTAGTTATTATTAAACGCGTCTTTTCTTTGGAGGCCTGCAACCATTATGTGGCATCGGACTCATATCTTTAATAGAGGTAATTTTAAAACCTCTAGCCTGTAATGCTCTAAGAGCAGTTTCTCGACCTGAACCAGGTCCTTTAACCTCTACTGTAATATTTTTTAATCCATGCTCTAAAGCTTTGCCGGCTGCATCATCAGCTGCAACTTGAGCTGCATATGGAGTTGATTTCCTTGATCCTTTAAATCCTTTTGATCCTGCAGATGACCATGAAATTACATTTCCTTGCTTATCTGTTATCGTAACGATTGTATTATTAAAAGTTGCATTTACATAAACATTTCCGTTTATGACGTTTTTCTTTTCTTTTTTCTTAACTTTTAATTTTTTTTTAATGCCGCCAGCTTCTTGCTTAGCATCTTTTGCTGGTGCTGCAGCACCATCTGCTTTTGTTTTTTTATCTTTAATATTTTTATCTTCAGCCATTGAATTATTTCATACTAGTTAATTTTTTTCCTGCAATTGCAATAGCCTTACCTTTTCTTGTTCTTGCATTGGAATGTGTTCGCTGTCCTCTAACCGGAAGTCTTTTTCTATGTCTTGAGCCTCTGTAAGTTCCTAAATCTTTTAATCTTTTAATATCTAAAGATACGTTTCTTCTAAGATCTCCTTCAACTGAATATTTACTATCAATAAATTCTCTAATCTTTAAAACTTCATCATCTGTAAGAGCGTTTGTTCTTTTATTTTTGTCAATTTTTAATTCATTACAAATATCATTAGCTGTTTTATCACCAATGCCATGAATGTAAGTAAGAGCTGATTTAACAACTTTGTTTTGAGGAATATTTACTCCAGCTATACGAGCCATAAATTAAAAATCTATTTTTTGAAAAAATGCGATTATATGAATCAAGCTATCAAAGTCAACTGCGTACGGCACGGATTATTGTAAATAATTGATCACTTATTGCATTAATTTCCTGCATTCCGTCTATATTTTTCATTATTCCTTTTTTTAAGTAATAATCTAAGACTGGAAAAGTTTTTTCATCATAAGTTTTTAATCTTTTTACAATTGTCTCTTCATTATCATCCGATCTAGTAATAAGTTTTCTTTGCCCGCAATCTTTTAAGTCGCAAGTTTTTGGTGGATCGAAAAAAGTATTAAATGTTTTGTTACATACTGAACATGTGACTCTACCAGTAATCCTTTTTACTAAAATTTGATTATCAACTTTTAAATTAAGAGCCAGACTCATTTGTTGATTATATTTTTTTAACAAATTATCCAAACTTTTTGCTTGCTCAAGATTTCTTGGAAAGCCATCAAAAATAATTCGATTTTTATATTCTGGATTAGAAATTTTATTTTCAATTAAATTATTAATAATTTCATCAGAAACTAAACCTCCTGATTTCATAATTTCTTCAATCTTATTTCCAAATTCAGTTTTTTTACTTACTTCATCTCTAAGCAAGTCACCTGTTGACAGTTGAAATAAATTAAATTCTTTAACTAGTTTTGCTGATTGAGTACCTTTTCCAGCGCCTGGAGGGCCAAAAATTACAAGATTCATTAACGATTAAACTTTGTTTTTTTAATAAGACTTTCGTATTGCTGACTCATTAATCTAGTTTGTACTTGCGCAACTGTATCCATTGCAACTACTGAAACAATAAGAAGTGAAGTGCCTCCTAAATAAAATGGTATTGGATAATTCGCGATAATAAATTCTGGTAACAAACAAATTACTACTAAATATAAAGATCCAATTACTGTTAATTTTAAAAGTAATTGATCTATAAATTGCTCAGTTTGTTCTCCGGGTCTTATTCCAGGAACAAATCCACCATACTTTCTTAAATTTTCTGCTGTTTCTTTAGGGTTAAAAATTATTGAAGTGTAAAAAAATGAGAAAAAGATTATCCCTGCAGCATAAATAATCATATACAAAGGTTTCCCTTGACCAAGCATAGAGGTAATTCCAACAACAATTTCATTTGAAGAAGATGTAAAGTTAGAAATAGTAATCGGCAAAATTAAAAGTGCTGATGCAAAAATTGCTGGAATAACTCCTGCTGTATTAACTTTTAATGGAAGATGAGAGGCGTCTCCTCCATATAATTTATTCCCTACTTGTCTTTTAGGATAATGAATTAAAATTTTTCTTTGAGCACGTTCTACAAAAACAATAAAATAAATAGCAGCAATAAGAATAGTTATAATAAGTATTATTGCTCCAGCAGAAATAGCACCTGTTCTTCCTAACTCAAAAGTAGAAGCTAATGCTCCTGGAATTTCAGCAACAATTCCTGCAAAGATAATTAATGAAATACCATTGCCAATACCTCTTGCGGTAATTTGTTCTCCAAGCCACATTAAAAGCATTGTTCCTGTTAACAACGTTATTGTAGTGACTAATCTAAAATAAAATCCTGCTTCTAAAACAATTCCTTGTGAATTTTCTAAACTAACAGCTACCCCGTATCCTTGAACCAATGCCAAAAGAACTGTTCCATATCTAGTGTATTGAGTAATTTTTCTTCTACCAATTTCTCCTGAGTTTTTTAAATTTTTAAAATAATCCGTAACTCCAGTTAATAATTGAATAATAATAGATGAAGAAATGTAAGGCATAATTCCTAATGCAAGAATAGCCATTCTCGATACGGCTCCTCCTGCAAAAAGATTAAACATTCCTAGTAATGATCTTTGATTGTTGGATATCAATCCTTTTAATGCCTGTGCGTCGATTCCTGGCAAAGGAACGTATGTACAAAATCTATAAACAATTAAAATAAATAAAGTATAAAAAATTCTTCTTTTAAGATCGTCTAAAGATGAATTTGACTTTAATGAGTCAACTGACGCAAAAGAACTAGACATAAAAACTATTTAGCCTCTGCCTGTTTCAATAAATTAACGCTACCGCCTGCTTTTTCAATTTTAGTTTTAGCAGATGCGCTGATTTGATGTGCCTCTATTTGTATTTTTGATTTAATTTCACCGTTACCTAAAATTTTTAATTTCTTAAAATTATTCTTAATATTTTTAACTTTTCTAAGACTGTCTAATGTAACTTTAGAAGTTATATCTAATTTCTTCTTCTCTATTAAATGCTGAATGTCATTTAAGTTAATAATCATTTGATCATAAGAATGTTTCTTTATAATCGCATTAAAACCTCTTTTGGGAAGTCTTCTATAAAGAGGCATTTGACCTCCTTCAAAACTTTTAATAGATACACCAGATCTTGCTTTCTGACCTTTAACACCACGCCCAGCAGTCTTTCCTTTTCCAGAACCTATTCCTCTACCGTATCTTTTTCCTTTTTTATAAAGAGAAATATTTAATGTATTTAATTTCATAATTTTATCTTCTCGCTACAACTTCACTAATTTTTTTACCACGAAGTATAGAAATGTCTTTAGGAGATCTTTGTTTTGTCAAAGCCAACATACATGCTCTAACAACGTTGTATGGATTTGATGAGCCAATTGATTTGGCAACAACATCTTGCATGCCTAACATTTCGCATATTGCTCGGATAGCTCCGCCAGCAATAATTCCTGTTCCAGCCGGGGCACTTCTAAGAAGAACTTTTCCAGCTCCACTTTTGCCATAAGTGTCGTGATGTATTGTTCTTCCTTCTCTTAATGGAATTTTAACTAATGAACTTTTTGCTTCTTCTGATGCTTTTTTAATTGCATCTGGAACTTGTTTTGCTTTACCATGTCCATAACCTACTAAGCCCTTTTGATTACCGACAACAACCAGTGCTGCAAATCCAAATCTTCTTCCACCTTTTACTACTTTAGTAATTCGGTTTATAGCAACTAATTTTTCTTTAAGTTCTGATTGAGTGTTCATAAATTAAAATTTTAATCCTTCTTTTCTAGCAGAGTCTGCTACTGCTTTAATACGACCATGGTACTTATATCTACCTCTGTCAAAATAAACCTCTTTAATTCCTTTTTCCAAAGCTCTTTTTGCTACTAATTTCCCAACTTCTACTGATAATTCCATTTTTTTCTTCTTATCCATGGCTTTTTCGACTGAAGATGCTGAAACTAGAGTTTGATTTTTAGCATCATCAATAACTTGAGCGTAAATATTTTTTAAAGATCTAAAAACAGTAAGACGCAATCCTGTAGGATTGTACTTTTTCATTTTTCCTCTAATTCTACTCTGTCTTTTAATATCACTAGCCATAATTATTTCTTTTTACCTTCTTTTCTTAAAACAAATTGATCAGAAGAAGTTATTCCTTTTCCTTTGTAAGGTTCAACTGGTTTTAAAAATTTAATATCAGCGCATACTTTTCCTACTAATTCTTTGTCAATTCCTTTAACTTTTATTGCTGTTTGTTTGTCTATCACAACTTCAATGCCTTCTGGAATATCGTAATGAACGTCATGGCTAAATCCTAATTGAAAAATAATTTTTTTACCTTGCAGAGCAGCTCTAAAACCAACCCCTGTAAGTTTTAAATCTTTTTCAAAACCTTTTGATACTCCAATAATACTGTTATTAATTAAACTTCTATGCAATCCCCAAGTAAGTTTGTTTGCATTTTTTTTATCAACGGGCTCAAGAGAAACTTTATTGTCTGCAACTATTACTTTTAAAATACCCTGATCTACAACTAACTCTTTTTTACTTTTTGCACCCTGAATAATAACTTTATTATTCTCTACTTTAACAGTAACTCCAGATGGTAATGTAATAGGTGTTTTTCCAATTTTTGACATATATTATTAAGAAACCTTACAAAGGACCTCTCCACCTAGTTTTTTTTCTCTAGCCTCGTTATCAGAAAAAATTCCTTTTGAAGTTGAAATAATAGATATTCCTAATCCATTTTGGATTTTTTTAATACTATCTGATCTAGAGTAAATTCTTCTTCCTGGTCTTGAAACTCTTTCAATCTCTTTGATAACTGGATCGCCGTACATATATTTTAAATTAATCTCTATTGTTTCAAAACTTTTGTCTTTTAAGACAGTATATTCATGGATAAAACCTTCTTTTTGAAGAACATCTAGAACAGCTTTTCTTAATTTAGAACCAGGAACTGAAACTTTTTTTAAACCACGCATTTGTCCGTTTCTTATTCTTGTAATCATATCGCCTATTGGATCTGTAATTTTCATATTTCCTCCTTACCAGCTAGCTTTCGTCATGCCTGGAATCTTCCCGCTAGAAGCAAATTTTCTAAGTGCAATTCTCGACATTCTTAATTTTCTATAATAACCACGTGATCTTCCAGTTATTTCACATCTATTTTTAACTCTGTTTTTCGCTGAATTTCTTGGAACTTTTGAAAGCTTTAAACTAGCTAAAAATCTCTCATTCAAAGATAAAGTTTTGTTCATAATAATTTTTTTAAGCTTAGATCTTTTGTTTTCAAATCTCTTAGCCATTTTTACTCGTTTTAAATTACGCTCGATAGAACTTCTTTTTGCCATTTAATTTAACTCCTTATTTTTTTCTTTATCTTTGCCTTTTTCGTTATCTTCATCTTTTTTAACTTTTTTCTTATCCGCTGAAAATATTCCAACTTTAGCAAATGGAAAATTAAAACTATCAAGTAACATTCTAGCTTGCTCTTTAGTTTTTGCAGTTGTCACAACAGTAATATCTAGGCCTCTAATTTTATCTACCTTATCAAAGTTAACTTCTGGAAATATAATATGCTCTTTTACTCCAAAGCTATAATTTGCTTCGCTATCAAAACTATTAGGATTTAAACCTCTAAAGTCTTTAATTCTTGGCAATGCAATGTTTACTAAACGATCTAAAAAGAAATACATTTGATCTTTTCTTAAAGTAACTTTTAAACCTAAAGGAATTCCAACTCTTGTTTTAAAATTAGAAATTGATTTTCTAGATTTTGTAACTTGAGCTTTTTGACCTGCAATAGCAGAAAGGTCATCTTCAGCGCTTTTTAAAATTTTGTTATCAGTTCCATCTAATCCAAGACCCATATTTAAAACAATTTTAACTAATTTAGGAGCTTGCATTTTATTACTAAAAGACAAATTCTTACATAAAGTAGGAACTATTTCTTTTATGTACTTCTCTTTTAATCTAGGCACTAATTTCATTTTTTACTCTTTGTTTTCGGTTTTTCTTCTTTTACAGTCTTTTTTGCTACTTCCTTTTTTTCTACTTTTTTCTCAACTTTTGCGTCAGATAATTTAACAACGTTTGATATGTCAATTGGTCTTTCAATAGTAATAATTCCGCCTTTTTTTTCTCTTGTTGGTTTTTGATGTTTTTTCTTTTCATTAATACCTTTAACTAAAACTTTTCTAACGTCAGGGAATACTTTAATTACATTTCCTGTTTTTCCTTTATCGTCTCCTGTAATAACTTTAACGTTATCTCCTTTTTTAATTTTTAATTTAATCATAGTACCTCCGGTGCTAAAGAAATTATTTTCATAAAGTTTTTATTTCTTAATTCTCTTGTTACTGGTCCAAAAATCCTTGTTCCAATAGGCTCCCCATTTGGCTGCACTAAAACTGCAGCATTGGCATCAAATTTTATAGAAGTGCCATCTAATCTTTTAATTTCTTTTCTTGTTCTAACGATTACAGCCTTATGAACATCTCCTTTTTTTACTTTTCCTTTTGGAATAGCGTCTTTAATTGAAACAACAATAATATCACCTATTGTCGCGTATCTTCTTTTAGATCCACCTAACACTTTAATACACTCTACTTTTCGAGCTCCCGTATTATCAGCAACAAATAATTCTGTTTGCACTTGAATCATTTATTTATCACCTCCAACAACTGTCCAGCGTTTAAGCTTAGAAATTGGTTTGCTTTCTACAATAGAAACCATATCTCCAACTTTTGATTTATTTTTTTCATCGTGCGCATGATATTTTTTATAAGTTGTCATTACTTTTTTATATCTTGGATGAACAAATCTTCTGCTAACCTCAACAACAATTGTTTTGTTGCTTTTATCACTAACTACTTTTCCTTTTAAAATTCTCTTAACCATTATTTAGCTCTGTTTAAATTAATAAAAGTTTTAACTGTAGCAATAGAGCGTCTATTAGTTTTAATAGAAGCTGTATTTGTTACTTGTCCATTTTTTTTCTTAAAACGAATATTAAATTGCTCTTTTTTCAATTTTTCTAATTCAGAAAACAATTGATCCTGCGTTAGTTTTTTTATTTCTTTAGTTTTCATTATTGTGTTCCTAATCTTTTAACCATTTTGGTCTTGATAGATAATTTTGCCTGAGCTCTTTCAAAAGCCTCTTTTGCTACTATCTCGTCAACACCATCGATTTCAAAAATAATTCTACCTGGTTTAACTCTAAATACGTAATACTCTAGTCCACCCTTACCTTTACCCATCCTAACTTCTATTGGTTTTTTTGTTACTGGAATATTTGGGAAAATTCTAAGCCAAACTCTGCCCGCTCTTTTCATGTGTCTAGTTAAAGCAACTCTTGCAGCTTCAATTTCCTTTGAAGTTACTCTATTAGGTTCAGTTGCTTTTAATCCAAATGATCCAAAGTTCAACTCGGCTCCACGTGTAGCAACACCATGAATTTTTCCCTTAAAAGCTTTTCTATATTTTGTTCTAGCTGGCTGTAACATTTTCTTTCTCGTTTATATTTTTAGTTTCAGCATCATCAATTTTTTTCTTATCTTTTTCAAACACGATGCCTTTATAAATCCAAACTTTTACACCAATAATTCCATAAGTAGTTTCTGCTTCTGCTTCTCCATAATCAACGTCAGCTCTTAATGTATGAAGCGGAATACTACCTTCTCTTAACCATTCTGTTCTTGCAATCTCTGTTCCAGCTAATCTTCCAGCAACGGTAATTTTAATTCCTTTAGCGCCTAATCTAAGAGTTGATTGCATCGCTCTTTTCATTGCTTTTCTATATGCAATTCGTTTTTCAAGTTGCTGAGCTACGTTTTCTGCAACTAAATAAGCATCTAACTCTGGTTTTCTGATTTCTTTTATATTTACTGAAACTTCTGAACTTGAAATTTTATTAAGATTGCTTTTAATTTTATCTATATCAGAACCTTTTTTTCCAATTACAAAACCAGGTCTTGATGTAAATATTGTTACGATACATTTTTTTGTTGGTCTTTCGATAAAGATTTTTGAAATTCCAGAATTTTTAAGATTTTTGTGAATATATTCTCTAATTTTAAAGTCTTCGATTAAATATTGGCCATATTCTTTCTTCTTAGCAAACCACATTGAATCCCAGTTTTTATTAATGCTTAATCTAAAGCTAATTGGATTTACTTTCTGTCCCATTATTTAGTGGCCTCCACCGGAGCTTTTTTGTTTTCTGAAACAATGATTGTTAAATTAGAAAAATGTTTTTTAATTCCTGCAGATCTACCTCTTGCTCTAGGCATAAAACGTTTTAGTGTAATTCCTTTTCCAACGTAAGCCTCTTTAACAATCAAATTATCTATGTCTAATTGATTATTATTCTCAGCATTAGCTATTGCTGATTTTAAAGTTTTTTTAATCTCGCTAGCTACTCTTTTGTCTGTAAATTCCAAATCTCTCATAGCTACATTAGCATTCTTTCCTCTAATGCTTTTTAATATATTATTAATTTTACGCGGACTTGATCTTAAGTTCCTGTAAATTGCCTTAACTTGATTTAAATCTTTATTTTTTGTCATCTTTTTTTTCAGTAGCCGGAGCAGCTTTTTTGTCAGCTGGTGTATGTCCGAAGAATTGTCTTGTTGCGGAAAATTCTCCTAATTTATGTCCAATCATTTCGTCTGTAATAGTCACTGGGAAGAATTTTTTTCCATTATGCACTTCAAAGGTCATTCCAATAAATTCTGGAATAATTGTAGATTTTCTTGACCAAGTTTTGATTGGTTTTTTAATATTTTGGTCTTTATGCTTTTGCACTTTTTTCATTAAACTTAATTCAACAAAAGGACCTTTCCATACTGATCTACTCATAATTAATTAATACCTCTCTTCTTCTTTCTTGAGATAATATACTTATCGGTATTTTTATTTTTTCTAGTTTTCTTTCCCTTAGTCTTGATGCCCCAAGGAGTAACAGGATGTCTTCCTCCGTTAGTTCTTCCTCCGTGTGGGTGGTCGACTGGGTTCATTGCTATACCTCTTGTTTGTGGTCTAACTCCTAACCATCTGCTTCTTCCAGCTTTACCAATTTTGATATTTTTTTGATCAGGATTTGATACAGCGCCAATCGTTGCTTTACATAGACTTTGTACTCTTCTTACTTCGCCTGAGGCTAATTTTAATGTTGTATAATCTTGATCATGACTCATAATTTGTACAGAAGTACCAGCTGATCTTGCTAATACCGCCCCATTACCTGGTCTCATTTCAACATTATGAACAACAGTTGCAGGAGGGATGTCTATTAAAGGCATACAATTACCAATTTCTATGTCTTTTTTTCTTCCTGAGTGGATTTTAGTCCCAACTTTAATGTCTTGCGGAGCAATTAAATAGCTTTGAGTTTTGTCTTCATATTCAACAAGCATAATATTAGCTGTTCTATAAGGATCGTACTCAAAACGAATTACTGTAGCAGGCATATCAAACTTGTTTCTTTTAAAATCTACAAATCTATATTTTTTTTTATGTCCAGCTGAACGATGTCTTGATGTAATTCTTCCTAAATTATTTCTTCCATATGAGCCATTAATTCCTGAAGTCAAAGATTTAACAGGCTTACCTTTCCAAAGACCTGTTCTATCAAGGATAATTGTTCCTCGAGTAGATTTTGTATAAGGTTTATATGTTTTTAAAGTCATTTTTATATTCCAGTTGTAATATCAATTGATTGTCCTTTTTTTAAAGTAACAATAGCCTTTTTGTAGCCTGACGTTCTGGCAACTCTTCCTCTAACCATTTTAAATCTTGGGTGTAGATTAATAGTATTAACTTTAACAACATTTACTTTAAAAAGTTTCTCAATACTTTTTTTAATATTTGCTTTTGTTGCAAATGGCGCAACTTTAAATACTACTTTATTTAGAGAGCTAAGATTTGTAGATTTTTCAGTCACTACAGGCTCAAGGATAATGTCGTATGAGAAATTGTCAGCTCTTTTTTTCATTTTAATAATCTTTCCTGAAGTTTTTTAATTGAAGAGTGCGTGAACAAAACATTATGATATTTTAGAATGTCATAAACATTAGTTCCAATCTCCGGAATATTTTTAATATTTTTAATATTTTTTACATTATTTAATAAAACTTCATTTTCATTATCATAAATTAACAATGCGCTCTTTGAATTAATTTTTGATAAAAATTTACTGAAATCTTTAGTCTTGAAATTTTTAAAATCTTTATCTGATAAAACATTAATTTTGTTGTCTAAAACTTTGCTAGATAAAGCGTGTTTTAATCCTAGTTTTCTAACTTTTTTATTTAATCTTTTCACTCTATGTTTTCCTTTTGCCTTTGGTCCATGCGCAATACCACCGCCAACAAATATTGGAGCTGTAATGTTACCATGTCTCGCTCCTCCAGATCCTTTTTGTGGTCCAATCTTTTTTCTAGATCCAGCGACTTCTCCTCTGGTTTTTGTATAACCAGTTTTTTTTGAGTGACGACTTATTTGCCAATCCACAACCATTTTTATAATGTCTTTTCTAGGTTTTAATGAAAACACATTGTCAGAAACTTCAATGTTTCCAACGTCTTTTCCATCAATTCCTAATTCTTTTATTTTCATATAATTACTTCTTCTCCGCTGCAGGCGCTGCTGCTGCTGGTTTTGCATCTTTTTTATTAGTTTCTGCGCTTTTTTCTTTTTTATTCGATTTTTCTTTTAATCCTTCGGCAAGATCATCTTTGAAAGCCTGAATAGTGTCTTTCATAGTTCTCTTGTTTCTTTCTTTAACGGCTTTATTAATCTCAACAACAGCATTCTTAGCCCCTGGAACTGAACCTTTAACAAATAATAAATTATTCTCTAAATCTGTTTCGATAATTTCTAATCTTTCAACTGTTCTAAATTTATCTCCCATATGACCAGCCATTTTTTTTCCTTTAAAAACTCTACCTGGGTCTTGTCTTTGACCTGTAGAACCATGAGATCTGTGAGAAACTGAAACCCCGTGTGTTGCTCTTAATCCTGCAAAATTATGTCTTTTCATAACTCCGGCAAAACCTCTTCCAATTGTTTTTGATCTTATGTCTACAAAATTAATATCTTTAAAAATATTCAAATCTACATCTGAGCCTAATTTAAGATCGCTATCTGTATCCACTCTAAATTCTTTTAAAATTTTTTTAGGTTCTAAAGATTTTTTTGCAAAAACACCTTTCATTTGCTTCGTTACTTTTGAATTTTTAATATGACCAAATCCAACTAATACGGCACTATAACCACGTTTTTCCTTAGTGATAACATCAACAACTTTGCCTGGCTCAACATGAAGAACTGTTACAGGAACGGATTGACCATTCTCGTAAAACCTTCTTGTCATACCAATTTTTTTACCTATTAAACCTAAAGTCATAATTTAAATTTTAATTTCCACATCCACGCCTGAAGCTAAATCTAATTTCATTAATGCCTCAACTGTTTGGGGTGTTGGGTCAAGAATGTCTATCATTCGTTTATGTGTTCTTGTTTCAAATTGTTCTCTGCTTTTTTTGTCAATGTGAGGAGATCTTAATACTGTAAAAATTTCTTTACGTGTAGGAAGTGGTATTGGTCCTCTAACCTGAGCCCCAGTTCTTTTTGCTGTATTTACAATCTCAATAGTAGATTGATCTAAAACTTTATGATCATAAGCTCTCAATTTAATTCTAATATTCTGTTTATCCATAATTTAAGCCATCTTCTTTGTAACTTCGTCCTGAACATTTTGAGGAACGCGATCATAATGATCAAACTGCATCGTATATTGTGCTCTACCTTGAGACATTGATCTTAAAGTGTTTACATAACCAAACATATTAGCAAGTGGAACCATTGCATTAATAACAGCGGCATTACCTCGTTTATCAGTTGATCCAACTTGACCTCTTCTGCTATTTAAATCACCAATAACATCGCCCATATAGTCTTCTGGTGTCACTACTTCAACTTTCATAATTGGTTCTAAAAGTTTTGGATGTGATTGAAGACATAATTCTCTAAAACAATATCTTGCTGCCAATTCAAACGCTAAAGGGCTGGAATCTACTTCGTGATGTAATCCGTCTAAGATTTGAACTTTATAATCTAATAATGGAAAGCCTGCTAATACTCCAGAGTCTGCAACACTTAAAATTCCTTTTTCTACTCCAGGGATAAATTCTCTTGGGATTGATCCTCCTTTAATTAAATTCTCAACAATTCTACCTTCTCCTTGAGAAAGAGGCTCAACAGCTAATTTAACTTTAGCAAACTGCCCAGCTCCACCGCTTTGTTTTTTGTGTGTATATTCAAGTTTGCCAGCTGAGGTGATAGTTTCTCTATAAGCAACTTGAGGGGCCCCGATGTTAGCTTCAACTTTAAATTCTCTTTTCATTCTATCTACAATAATTTCAAGATGTAACTCACCCATTCCTTTAATAATTGTTTGTCCAGATTCATTGTCTGAGGAAACTCTAAATGAAGGATCTTCTTTTGCTAAACGATTAAGGGCTTCTCCCATTTTTTCTTGGTCATTTTTTGTTTTAGGTTCAACTGCAATTTCAATAACTGGTTCAGGAAAATCCATAGACTCTAATACGATTGGATTATTTTTGTCGCAAAGAGTATGTCCTGTAATTGTATTTTTAAGACCTGCTAAAGCAACGATATCTCCTGCGCTTGCACTTTTAATGTCTTCTCTATTATTCGCATGCATCAATAACATACGACCAATTCTTTCTTCTTTTCCAGTTGTTGCGTTAAGGACACCTGTGCCTGTAGACAATGTTCCTGAATAAATTCTAATAAATGTTAATGATCCAACAAATGGATCGTTTGCTATTTTAAATGCTAAAGCAGAAAATGGTTCTTCATCATTACATTTTCTAATTAGCTCTTCTTCTGTATCTGGCTTAGTTCCTTTAACTTGACCAACGTCTTTAGGGCTTGGTAAAAAATCAACTACTGCGTCCAAAATTAATTGAACTCCTTTATTTTTAAAAGCAGCACCACAAATTATTGGAACGAAAGCGAAAGAAATTGTTCCTTTTCTAATACAAGCTTTTAATTCTGCTTCTGATGGATCTTTACCGTTAAGATAATTTTCCATTACTTTTTCATCTTGCTCAACAGCAAGTTCTACTAATTCTTTTCTGTATTTAATTGCTTGCTCTTTAAGGTCAGCTGGAATTTCAACATAATCAAATTTTGCACCTAAACTCTCATCTTGCCAAACAACACCTTTCATCGTCACAAGATCAACAACGCCTTTGAATGTGCTTTCAATGCCGATTGGAAGTTGAAGTACCATAGGAATTGCTCCTAAACGCTCTTTAATCATGTCAACGCACATGAAAAAATTAGCTCCAGTTCTATCTAATTTATTAACAAAACAAATTCTTGGGACTTTATATTTATCCGCTTGTCTCCATACTGTTTCAGATTGTGGTTCAACGCCTGCAACTCCGTCAAAACAAGCAACAGCTCCGTCTAAAACTTTTAATGATCTTTCAACTTCAATAGTAAAATCAACGTGTCCTGGCGTATCGATAATATTAATTCTATGACCTTTCCAAAAACAAGTTGTTGCTGCAGATGTAATTGTGATTCCTCTTTCTTGTTCTTGCTCCATCCAGTCCATAGTTGCAGCGCCATCATGCACTTCACCAATTTTATGGGCTTTGCCTGTGTAATATAAAATTCTTTCTGTAGTAGTAGTTTTGCCAGCATCAATATGGGCAGCGATACCTATGTTTCTGTATTTATCTATTGGATATTTTTCGCTCATAAATTTACCATCTAAAATGCGCAAAAGCTTTGTTTGCTTCTGCCATTTTGTGAGTATCTTCTCTTTTTTTAATTGCCGAACCTTTGTTAGATGCTGCGTCTAATAATTCTTTAAGTAATTTTTCCTGCATACTTTTATCTGTTCTTTTTCTTGAAGCATCTATTAACCAACGAATTGCTAAAGCCTGAGCTCTGTCAGCTCTTACATCTACTGGTACTTGATATGTTGCCCCTCCAACTCTTCTTGATTTAACTTCTAAATTTGGTTTTACGTTTTTAAGAGCATCATTAAAAACTTTAATTGGATCGTCATTCGTTTTAGCCTTAATTAATTCAAGGGTTTTGTATAAAATTTTTTCAGCAACTGTTTTTTTTCCTTGGTACATTAAAGAATTCATAAATTTAGTAACAACTTTAGATTTGTAAACTGGATCTGGACTTACATCTCTCTTTGTTTGTTTTCTTCTTCGTGACATAATTATTTAGGTCTCTTTGCTCCGTATTTAGATCTTTGTTGTTTCATTTTTGTAACGCCCTGAGTATCAAGAACTCCTCTAATAGTATGATAACGAACTCCCGGTAAATCTTTTACCCTTCCACCTCTAATCATAACTACTGAGTGTTCTTGTAAATTATGTCCTTCACCTGGAATATAGCTAGTAACTTCAAAACCATTTGACAAACGAACTCTGGCAACCTTACGTAATGCTGAGTTTGGTTTTTTTGGAGTTGTTGTATAAACCCTAGTGCACACTCCTCTTTTTTGAGGTGATGCTTCTAGTGCAGGAACTTTGTTCCTTACTTTTGGTTTAACTCTTCCTCGTTTTACGAGTTGATTAATCGTTGGCATAAATTTCTAAAAAATTTTAATAATTTAAGGATAGAAAATAAGGTCGAAACCTAAAATCTGGTAGGAGTTTAAGTGCTCGAGAGCCTTACTTACTACCTTAAAAAAGTGTGGGCATAATACTTAAATTACGCGAAAGGTCAAATTGTAGTTGTATAAAAAACTACTTAATTAATATTGAAAAACTTAGCTTATTGTTACTTAGTAACCTCTAATTGCTCAGGGGCTTTTGCTTTGCTGTTTTGAAGCTCCATGTCTCTTTCACGAGCGATTTTAGAGTATTTAAATGTGCTATCTCCTGTTCCCGCTGGGATTAATCTTCCAACGATAACATTCTCTTTCAAACCATGAAGGACATCAACTTTGCCTTTGATTGCTGCCTCAGTAAGAACTCTTGTTGTTTCTTGGAATGAAGCTGCAGAAATAAATGATTTAGTCTGTAATGAAGCTTTTGTAATACCTAGTAATACTGGATCAACTTTTGCAGGAGCTTTACCTTCTGAGACTAATTTTTTATTTAATTCATCCAGATCGATTTTATCTACCAATTCTCCTACTAAGAATGGAGTGTCACCAGAAGCTTTGATTTCAACTTTTCTTAGCATTTGTCTAACAATAACTTCTATATGTTTATCGTTAATAATAACGCCCTGTAATCTATAAACTTCTTGAACTTCATCAATAAAATAATTTGCAAGAGCTTCTACTCCTAAAATTCTTAAAATATCATGGGGAGCTGGACTACCGTCTAATAAATATTCGCCTTTTTTAATTTCTTCACCTGGATTGAAGTTAACTTGTTTTCCTTTTGGAATTAAATAAGAAGATTCAATTCCTGCTTTTGATTTAATTGTAATTTTAAGTTTTCCTCTAACTTCTTTTCCAAATTCAATTTTACCATCATTCTCAGCAATGATTGCTCCTTCTTTAGGTTTTCTTGCTTCAAATAATTCAGCAACTCTTGGTAATCCTCCGGTAATATCTTTTGTTTTAGAAGTTGCTTTAGGTAATCTAGCTAATACGTCTCCTGCATTAACTTTATCTCCATCTTCAACTGACAAAATTGTTTCTGGAACTAAATAATATCTTGCTTCATTGTCATCTGCTTTTTTAACAACTTTTCCTTTGCTGTCTCTTAATGTAATTCTTGGTTTAAGATCAAGATTCTTAGATTGTCCTCTCCAATCCAAAACAACTTTAGAAGAAATTCCTGTAGCTTCGTCTGTAGCATCTGTAATTGACGCTCCATCAATTAAATCTACAAAGTTAACAATACCATCTGTTTCTGAGATAACTGGCAGAGTGTACGGATCCCACTCGCAAATTTTTTGGCCTTTTTTAACTGGCTGATCTGGTTTTGCAAAAAGTTTTGATCCATATGGAATTTTGTACATTGCAACGTTTGTGCCATTTTTTTCAATAATAATTTCAGTATTTCTTCCCATTACTATTAATTCCTTTTTAGAATCCTCAATTAAGTTTTGATTAGAAACTTTTAATATTCCTTCTGAAGGAGCTGTTATCGATGACTCTTGTTTAATTTGAGCTGTACCTCCAACGTGGAATGTTCTCATTGTAAGCTGAGTTCCTGGCTCTCCAATTGATTGAGCCGCGATCATTCCAACACATTCACCAATAGATACTAATCTTCCTCTTGCTAAATCTCTTCCATAACAAGTTGAACAAATTCCATCTTTTGCTTCACAAGTAATTGGTGAATAAACATCGATAGATTTAACGCCAGCGGCATCCATTAATTCACATTGTTTTTCTTCAATTAACTGTTTAGCTTTAACGATAACATCTCCTGTATTTGGAGCTTTAATATCTTTGGCGGCAATTCTTCCTAAAGATCTTTCTGTTAAAGATACAATAATGTTACCACCCTCTATAATCTCACTAATATTAATATGTTTTTTAGTTCCACAGAATTTAAGTCTTACAATAACGTCCTGGGAAACGTCGCATAATCTTCTTGTTAAATATCCAGAGTTTGCAGTTTTTAAAGCTGTATCAGCAAGTCCTTTTCGTGCTCCGTGAGTAGATGTAAAGTATTCTAGAACTGTCAAACCTTCTTTGAAGTTTGAAATAATTGGAGTTTCAATAATTTCTCCTGATGGTTTTGCCATTAAACCTCTCATTCCAGCTAACTGCTTCATCTGAGCCGCCGAACCTCTCGCACCAGAATCTGCCATCATAAATATAGAGTTAGTTGTTATTGAACCATCTTCTTTATTAATCTTAGAAGCAGAGATATTTTTCATCATCTCGCTTGCAATTTTGTCTGTACATTTAGACCACTGATCTACAACTTTGTTATATTTTTCACCTTTAGTAATTAAACCTTCAGAATATTGAGTTTCATATTCCTCAACCATTTTTTTTGCTTCATTTATAATTTTCTCTTTTGATTCAGGGATAACTAAATCATCTTTTCCAAAAGATATTCCTGCTTTAAATGCATTAAGGAAGCCAATAGTCATTAATCTATCGCAAAAAATTACTGTTTCTTTCTGACCGCAGTATCTAAAAATAATATCAATAAGTTCAGAAATTTGCTTTTTAGTTAATAATTTATTTACTAAATCAAATGAAATTTTGTGATGCTTTGGAAGAACATCTGCTAATAAAAATCTACCAACGCTACTTTGGTATGTTTTAAAAACTGGCTTGCCTTTTTCATCAACTGTTTCAAATCGTGAAACAACTTTAGAATGAACATTTATTGATTTGTTTTCCAATCCTTGGGCAATTTCATCTAAGTTTAGAAAATAACCAACTGGCTTAGTATCTTGATCTCCAAAAAACTGGGACATGTAATAAATTCCTAAAACCATGTCTTGAGATGGAACGATAATAGGTTTTCCGTTTGATGGACTTAAAATATTATTAGTCGACATCATTAGTACTCTTGCCTCTAATTGCGCCTCTATACTTAACGGAACGTGAACAGCCATTTGGTCACCATCAAAGTCAGCATTAAAAGCAGCTGTAACTAAAGGATGTAGTTGAATTGCTTTGCCTTCAATTAACAACGGTTCAAAAGCTTGAATACCTAATCTATGAAGTGTTGGGGCTCTGTTCAAAAGAATTGGATGTTCTCTAACAACTTCTTCTAAAATATCCCAAACTTCTGATTTTTCTTTTTCTACAATTTTTTTTGCCTGCTTAATTGTTGTAGCAAGACCAAGTTTATCTAATTTTGCGTAAATAAACGGCTTAAATAATTCTAGTGCCATTTTTTTGGGAAGACCACACTGATGAAGTTTTAATTCTGGTCCTACAACAATTACAGATCTTCCTGAATAATCTACTCGTTTTCCTAATAAGTTTTGTCTGAAACGTCCTTGCTTACCTTTAAGCATGTCAGCTAAAGATTTAAGAGGTCTCTTACCAGTTCCTGTTATAACTCTTCCTCTTCTTCCGTTATCAAATAAAGCGTCCACTGCTTCTTGCAGCATACGTTTTTCATTTCTAACAATAATATCAGGAGCTCTTAATTCCATTAATCTCTTTAATCGATTATTTCTATTAATCACTCTTCGATATAAATCGTTAAGATCAGATGTTGCAAATCTTCCACCATCAAGTGGAACCAAAGGTCTAAGCTCTGGTGGAATAACTGGTATAACAGTTAAGATCATCCACTCTGGTTTATTTCCAGAGTTAATAAAATTCTCAACTAATTTTAATCTTTTAATAGTTCTTTCTTCAGCAACTTTGGAAGTTGTTGTTTTTAATATTTCTCTTAATCTTTCTCTTTCGGCTGGCAAATCAATTGCTGCTAATACTTCTCTAATAGCTTCAGCACCAATACCTGCTGAGAACTGATCTTCTCCGTATTTTTCTTGAGCTTTTAATAATTCTTCTTCTGTAATTAATTGATTTTTTTTAAATTCTGTAAGTCCTGGTTCAATAACAATAAAATTTTCAAAATATAAAACTTTTTCAAGATCTTTAAGTTTCATATCCATTGCTAGAGCTATTCTGCTTGGTAATGATTTTAAAAACCAAATATGAGAAACTGGCGTTGATAGCTCAACATGACCCATTCGTTCACGTCTTACATTAGCTTTTGTAACTTCAACTCCACACTTTTCGCAAATAATTCCTCTAAATTTCATACGCTTGTACTTACCGCACAAACATTCGTAATCTTTTACTGGTCCAAATATTCTTGAACAAAATAATCCATCTTTTTCAGGTTTAAATGTTCTGTAATTTATAGTTTCTGGTTTTTTAATTTCTCCAAATGACCAAGATTTAATCTTTTCAGGACTGGCCAAAGAAATTTTAATATTATTAAAGTTTTCTTTATTAATATTTTTTTTAAATAAATTTGTTAATTCTTTGCTCATAATTTAATTTGTTAATTCAATATTCAAACCTAAAGATCTGATCTCTTTAATTAAAACGTTAAATGACTCAGGAACTCCTGACTCAAAATCATCGTCACCTTTAACAATAGTTTCATAAACCTTTGTTCTTCCGGCTACGTCATCAGATTTAATTGTTAAAATTTCTTGCAATGTATAAGCAGCTCCATAAGCTTCTAACGCCCAAACTTCCATTTCTCCAAATCTTTGGCCACCAAATTGAGCTTTTCCTCCCAAAGGTTGTTGTGTAACTAAGCTGTAAGGACCAGTAGAACGAGCATGGATTTTATCATCAACCATGTGAGCTAATTTCAACATATAAATAATTCCAACTGTAACTTGACGATCAATTTTTTCACCAGTTCTGCCATCATATAAATCAGTCTGACCAGATTCTGGTAAACCGCAAAATTTTAACATATCAGTGACATCATTTACGCTTGCTCCATCAAAAACTGGTGTGGCTATAGGAACACCGCTTGATAAATTGTAACTTAATTCACCAAGTTCTGAATCGGATAAATTTTTAATTTCATCACCTATTTCTCCTTTGTAAATTTTTCCTAAGTAGCTTTTTAATTCTTCTTTTTTAGAGGAGTTTTTTTGAACATCTTCAATTAATTTTTTAATTTTTTCACCCATTTCAGAACATGCCCATCCTAAATGTGTCTCTAAAATTTGACCCACATTCATACGGCTTGGCACGCCTAATGGATTTAAAACAATATCAACTGGTCTTCCGTCTTTCATATAAGGCATATCTTCTGCTGGCACAATTCGACTAATAACTCCTTTGTTACCATGTCTTCCTGCCATTTTATCTCCAGCTTGAAGTTTTCTCTTCATAGCAACAAAGACTTTTACCATTTTCATAACGCCTGGTAATAAATCGTCACCTTTTTGAATTTTGTCTACTTGGTCTTCAAATCTAGTTTGAATATCTTTTTTAGCTTTAACAAATTGTTCTTTTAAAATTGCTAAATTAGATTGAACTTTTTTATCTTCTATAACTAACTTGAATAACTCATTTGCTGTTAATTCAGATAAATTGTCCTCTGATAAAACTGTTCCTTTTTTTAAAGATTTAAAATCTTCTTCAACCTTAGCAGAAACTAGTGTGCCTTTAACTCTCGCTTTAATGTTGGATTCTAATATTTCCTCTTCAGCATTTTTATCGTTTTGAACTGACTCAATTTCAGCTCTTTCAATAGAAATTGCTCTTTCATCTTTTTCAATTCCATGTCTGTTAAATACTCTTACTTCAACTACAACCCCATTTGTTCCTGAAGGCATTTTTAAAGATGAATCTCTTACATCAATTGCTTTTTCACCGAAAATTGCCCTTAACAATTTTTCTTCAGCATTTACTGGTGAATCTCCTTTTGGAGTAACTTTTCCAACTAATATATCTCCAGGTTTAACTTCTGCTCCAACATAAACAACACCGGATTCATCTAAATTAATTAAATTTTCTTCTGCAGTGCTTGGAATGTCTCTAGTAATTTCTTCAGGACCAAGTTTTGTATCTCTTGCCATAATGCTATATTCTTCAATGTGAATTGAAGTAAAAACATCATCTGTCACACATCTTTCAGAAATTAATATCGAATCCTCAAAATTGTAACCACGCCATGGCATGAATGCCACCATTACGTTTTTACCTAAAGCTAATTCACCAAATTGAGTTGAAGGACCATCTGCAATGACATCTCCTTTTCTAATTTTATCACCTACTTTAACTAATGGTCGTTGATTAATACATGTGTTCTGATTAGATCTTTGAAATTTACTTAAGTTGTAAATATCAACGCCAGATTTTGTAAGATCTTTTTCGCTAGTTACTCTGACAACAATTCTTTTTCCATCAATTTTATCTACGACACCATCTCTTTTTGCAACTAAAGTAGCTCCAGAATCTACAGCAACATCTTTTTCTATTCCCGTTCCAACTAATGGAGATTCATTTTTAATCAAAGGAACTGCTTGTCTCATCATGTTAGATCCCATCAACGCTCTGTTGGCATCGTCATTTTCTAAAAAAGGAATTAAGGCTGCAGCAACAGACACAACTTGTTTTGGTGAAACGTCCATAAAGTCAACGTTTTCAGGTTTCGCTAATTCAAATCCTAATGATTTTCTGCAAGAAACTAAATCATCGACAAAAGTATTTTCTTTGCTTAATGGAGAGTTTGCTTGGGCAATTGTATATTTGCCTTCCTCCATAGCAGATAAATAATGAATCTCTTTTGTAACTTTACCATTAACCACTTTTCTATATGGACTTTCAATGAAGCCATATTTATTAATTCTTGAATAAGTCGCTAAACTATTAATTAATCCAATATTTGGTCCTTCCGGTGTTTCGATAGGACATATTCTTCCATAATGAGTTGGGTGAACATCTCGAACTTCAAATCCTGCTCTCTCTCTATTTAATCCACCAGGTCCAAGGGCTGACACTCTTCTTTTATGAGTAATTTCAGCAAGTGGGTTTGTTTGGTCCATGAATTGAGACAATGGAGAAGTTCCAAAAAATTCTTTAAGACAGGCAGCAATTGGTTTTGCGTTAATTAAATCTTGAGGCATTACTGAATCAATTTCAACAGAAGCCATTTTTTCTTTAATAGCTCTTTCCATTCTTATTAATCCAATTCTAAATTGATTTTCTACAAGTTCCCCAACCGATCTAAGTCTTCGATTTCCAAGATGGTCAATGTCATCTACTTCGCCTTTTCCATCTTTTAGGTCCAGCATATGCTTAACGATAGTAACGATGTCTTCTTTTCTAAGAACAGTTAATTTGGGATCGCAATCAAGGTCCATTCTCGCATTCATTTTTACTCGACCTGTTTCTGAAAGATCATATCTTGTGTGATTAAAGAATAGGTTACCAAATAAATTTTTAGCTGTTTCTATTGTTGGTGGCTCTCCTGGTCTTAAAACACGATAAATATCCATGCTAGCTTCATCTTGATTAAGATTTTTATCAATAGTTAAAGTATTTCTTAAAAATGGCCCTCTATTTACGCCATCAATATCGAGTAGATAAATTGTTTTTGTCTTAAGATCTGTAAGTTTAGTAATTAAATCATTAGAAATTTCATCTCCAGATTCAGCAATTACTTCGCCAGTTTTTTCATTAATAATATCGTTAGCTAAATACTTTCCAAATAAATCAGGGGTCTTAACTAGGTAGCTATTAAGTCCTTCTTTCTTTAATTTTAATGCCATTGGATACAAAATTTTTGTATCTTTTTTGATAATAACTTTTTTAGTTTCAGCGTTAATTAAATCATTTTTTAACTTATAATTTCTAAAATTCTCTGGAGTAAATTTTGTTTTCCACTCATCTTCTGAGGTTAGATCGTATCTAATATTTTCATAAAAAAGACTTAAAATATCGTCTCTGTTATAACCGAGAGCCATTAATAATGTCGTTACTGGCAACTTTCTTTTTCTATCAATTCTAAAATTTAAAATATCTTTTGTGTCATATTCAAAATCTAACCAAGATCCTCTGTAAGGAATAACCCTGCAGCTAAATAATAATTTTCCACTTGCATGAGTCTTTCCTTTATCATGATCGAAGAAAACTCCTGGACTTCTGTGCATCTGGTTTACGCAAACTCTTTCAATTCCATTTACAACAAATGTTCCTCTTGGCGTCATAAGAGGAATATCACTCATATAAACTTCTTGTTCTTTAGCAGACAAAACTTGTTTTGTTTGTTTTTCTTCATTGATGTCATAGGCAACTAATCTAAGTGTTGCTTTTAATGCTGCTGAATATGTAAGTCCTCTTTGATTGCATTCTTGAACTGTATATTTAGGTTTTTCAAATCGGTATGAAATATATTCTATAGTTGCGAGTCCTGAAAATTCTTCTATTGGAAAAATATCTTTAAATACTTTTGTAATTCCAGAATCAATCTTATGCTCTGTATTTGCTTCTAAAAAATTTTTATAAGAGTTAACTTGGACTTCTATTAAATCGGGAATATTAAGTATATTTTCTAATTTACCAAAACTTTTTCTAACTTTTTTCTTATCTGTAAAAGATAACAACATAGTTTATTAACCGAATATTTTATTATCCGGCTCTAAAAAAAATTTAAATTTACTTAAGTTCTACTTTTGCGCCAACTGCTTCAAGTTTCTTTTTAACATCGTCAGCATCTTTTTTGCTAACGCCAGCTTTAAGTTGTTTTGGTGCACCTTCAACTAAATCTTTAGCTTCTTTTAAACCTAAACCAGTGAACGCTCTTACTTCTTTAATTACTCCAATCTTGTTGTCACCTGATGAAACAAGATTAACTATGAAATCATTTTTTTCTTCAGCTGCTGCTCCGCCTGCTGCCGCTGCTGGAGCTGCTGCTGCTACTGGCGCTGCTGCTGATACACCCCATTTTTCTTCTAAAGTTTTTGAAAGTTCTGCTGCTTCAACAACAGTTAGTTTTGATAATTCTTCTACAATTTTATTTAAGTCTGGCATTTTGAATATCCTAGTGGGTTTAATTTTTTAAATTTTTAGCGTGCATCAAATTAACTATTTTTGCGCTTGGTGCAAGCAAAATACTAACAATTTTTTGAGCTGGGGCAGCTAAAATACCTACAATTTTAGCTCTTGCTTCATTTAACGTAGGTAAAGTTGCTATATGAGCAACATCTGATGGCTCTAAAAGCTTCTCATCCATTAGACCGCCAAGAATTTTTAACTTTTCATTCCCTTTAGAAAAAGTAACCAAAGTCTTCGCAAGAGTAATAGGATCTTTTGAACACGCGATAGCTGTTGGTCCTTTAAAAAATTTTTCTAACTTTTCAGCTTTAGATCCTTTAAGTGCAATTTTAGTAATTCTATTTTTTGTGATTTTTAAAAAAGCTCCGCTTTCTCTCATTTTAGCACGAAGACTTTCTAAATCTTTAACAGTAATACCTTCGTAATGATAAACTAAAATACCTTCATTAGCTGCAATGACAGATTTTAAATCATTCACGTATGTATTTTTTTGTTCTCTATTCATTATATGCTCGATAATTGAAGTTTAATTGAAGGGCCCATAGTTGTAGATAAATAAATTGAATTTATAAAATTCCCTTTAATGCCAGCTGGCTTTTCTTTTGAAACAACTTCATAAACACTTTTAAAATTTTCAGATAATTCTTTGTCGGAAAATTTGACTTTGCCGATTGACAAACCTAAATTTCCGTCTTTATCACATTTAATTTCAATTCTGCCTTTCTTAATTGCCTCTACAGTAGACTTTATATCTTTTGCAACAGTTCCCAATTTTGGATTAGGCATTAATCCTTTTGGCCCAAGAACTTTTCCTAACTTTCCAACTTTTGCCATCATGTCAGGTGTTGAAATTAATACATCGAAATTTACTTTTCCCGAATTGATCTCGTTAATCAAATCTTCTGATCCAGTTATTTCAGCTCCTGAAGATTTAGCTTCGCTCAGTTTGTCGTTACCACAAATAACTGCAACTTTAACTTTTCTACCGTTACCATTTGGTAAATCTACTACTGTTCTTAAATTTTGATCTGTTTTAGCTTTGTCAATATTTAAAAAGAAAATAGCCTCCATTGATTCTGGAAACTTTGTATTGGATTTTGTTTTTAATAATTTGATAGCTTCAGGTAACGCTAGTTCTTTTGTCTTATCGTGTCCCTTTATTAAAGCTGTGTATCTTTTTGAATGTTTTTTCGACATTAATCTTTTACCTCAACTCCCATTGATCTTGCTGAACCAGCTATAATTTTAATCGCTTGTTCAATATCAAAAGCATTTAAATCTTTCATTTTAATTTCTGCAATTTTTTTAAGCTGAGCTTTAGTAATAGATCCAGCAACAACTCTTCCTGGTTCTTTGGAGCCACTCTTAAGTTTAATAGCTTCTTTGATTAAAAAAGATGCAGGTGGAGTTTTAATTATAAAATCAAATTTTTTATCTTTATAAATAGTAATAACAACTGGAACTGGTTGTCCCATTAACGATTTAGTTTTGTCATTAAATGATTTGCAAAATTCCATTATATTAACACCTCTTTGTCCAAGAGCAGGTCCAACAGGAGGGGCCGGGTTGGCTTGACCACCTTTAATTTGTAATTTTAAAATTCCAGAAATTTCTTTAGCCATACTTAAATCTTTTCTACCTGTCCGTATTCTAACTCTACAGGTGTGGGCCTACCAAATATCGAAACAGAAACCTTTAGTCTAGACTTTTCTTCATCAACGCCCTCTACTAAACCACTAAATGAAGCAAAAGGTCCGTCACATACTCTTACTTGCTCTCCTATATCAAAGCTTATGCTAGTTGAAGGTTTAAGAGCCCCGTCTTCAATTTTTCCCATAATCTTTGTAACTTCTGCTTCTGAAATTGGAGTGGGTTTACCTGGGACACCTAAAAATCCTGTAATTCTTTTTATAGATTTAATTAAATGATAGACTTGATCATTCATATCAAGCTTAGCTAAAAAATAGCCTGGAAAGTATTTTTTCTCAGAAGTTGTTCTTTTACCCTTTTTTACTTCAGTTACTTCATGCGTTGGAACTAATGTCTCTTCGAAGTGATGCGCTAAACCTTCTTTTTCAAGTTTCTCAGGAATAAGACTGGCTACTTTCTTTTCTGCTCCTGAATGAGCCTGAATTATATACCATTTCATCATAAGTTAAATTCCCAGTAAATAATTTAAACCTAGTTTAAAAATTTGGTCTAATAACAAAAAAAATAAAGCCGCTATTACAGACATAACAAAAACTGTAAATGCCCCAATAGTAGTTTCTTTTCTTGTTGGCCAAGATATTTTTAAAGCCTCCTGCTTAACAGATCTTAAAAATTGAATAGGGTTAAACATATTTAATAATCTGTGGCAGGAGTGGAGGGACTTGAACCCGCAACCTCCGGTTTTGGAGACCGGCGCTCTACCAATTGAGCTACACTCCTAAGATTTATTCTATAATCTTAGTAACTACTCCAGCTCCTACGGTTCTGCCTCCTTCTCTAATCGCAAATTTCAAATTATTATCCATCGCAATTGGAGTGATTAGGGTAACAGTCATTTTAGCATCGTCACCAGGCATAATCATCTCAACACCAGCTGGTAACAAAACTTCTCCTGTAACGTCTGTAGTTCTAAAGTAGAACTGAGGACGATATTTAGTAAAGAATGGAGTATGTCTTCCACCCTCTTCTTTTTTCAGAATGTAAGCTTGAGCTTCAAATTTAGTATGCGGCTTAATTGATCCTGGTTTAGCCAAAACTTGTCCTCTTTCCACTTGATCACGTTCAATACCTCTTAAAAGAATACCAACGTTATCTCCGGCTTCACCTGAGTCTAAAAGTTTTCTAAACATTTCAACACCTGTACAAACAGATTTTTGAGTAGCTTTAATTCCGATGATTTCCATTTCTTCACCAGTCTTAATTACACCTGCTTCAATTCTACCAGTAACAACTGTTCCTCGGCCAGAAATTGAAAATACGTCTTCAATCGGCATTAAGAACGGTTTATCTTTTGGTCTGTTTGGTTGTGGAATAAATGAATCAACGGCATCCATTAATGCAAGAATTGGTTTTTCTCCAAGTTCAGCATCACCTTCAATTGCTTTTAATGCTGATCCTTTAATAATTGGAGTTTTGTCTCCAGGGTATCCATAAGAAGTTAGAAGTTCTCTAATTTCCATTTCAACAAGATCTAAAAGTTCTTTGTCATTAACTGTGTCTACTTTATTTAAAAAAACAACTAGAGCCGGAACTCCAACTTGTCTTGCTAAAAGAATGTGTTCTCTAGTTTGTGGCATTGGGCCATCAGCTGCATTCACAACTAAAATAGCTCCGTCCATTTGTGCGGCACCAGTGATCATGTTTTTCACATAGTCAGCGTGTCCTGGACAATCAACGTGTGCATAGTGACGTTTTGCTGTTTCGTATTCAACGTGAGCTGTAGAAATAGTAATACCTCTTGCTTTTTCTTCAGGTGTTTTGTCAATCTGATCGTAAGCAACAAATTTTGCTCCTCCAGTTTTTGCAAGAACTTTTGTGATCGCGGCTGTTAAAGTTGTTTTACCATGATCGACGTGACCAATAGTACCAATGTTACAATGTGGTTTCGTTCTTTGAAATTTTTCCTTAGACATTTACTTTTTCTAC
>Ga0209500_10000277_pt1 | contig 46107 bp, 41 predicted proteins | sample S_140212_EF_Meta_FD_187323 | JGI IMG/M metagenome (GOLD analysis project Ga0209500, IMG submission 187323) | Freshwater microbial communities from Lake Simoncouche, Canada to study carbon cycling - S_140212_EF_MetaG (SPAdes) (version 2) | ecosystem: Environmental > Aquatic > Freshwater > Lake ... | reverse complement strand
CGCCTTGGCCTCGGCGAAGGCCTCGGCACACCACGGCCACCAATGCACGGGGTTCGCCTCGTGTTGGCGGAGGTAGAGCGAGCTTTCGTGGGCCAGGCGGTTCGACACGACACGAAGGTTGGCATCCTTCGGCAGGGTGCAACAAAGACCGTTTCCGAGCCGTTCGACTTGCAGGGGAGGGGGTGAAGGGCAAAGGTCTCCCGGTGCCTTCCGTTCACCCCAGCCGCGTCATCGATTGTCCCTTCGGACGGTCCGCGGCCAAGCCTGCCTAACCATGTCGACGATCCGCATCCTTGAGCCCACGGTGGCCAACCAAATCGCCGCCGGCGAAGTGGTGGAGCGCCCTGCGGCCGTCATCAAGGAGCTCTTGGAGAACTCCCTCGACGCGGGTGCGCGCCGCGTGACGGTCGACTTCTCCCGTGGCGGTAAGGCCCAGATGATTGTCGAGGACGACGGTAAGGGCATGTCGGGTGACGAAGCCCTGCTGAGCCTCGAACGCCATGCGACCAGCAAGATTCAGGTGGCGTCCGACCTCGACCGGATCTCGACCTTCGGTTTCCGCGGCGAAGCGCTCCCTTCCATTGCCAGCGTGGCCCGCTTCACGATGCAAACGCGGCCCGCCTCCGCACCCTCAGGCACCGAGCTCTCAATCAACGGCGGTAAGCTCATCCATCGCCGCGACCACGGCATGGCGTCGGGTACGCGCATCGAAGTTTCAAATCTCTTTCATCCAGTTCCGGCTCGCCTGAAGTTCCTAAAGTCCGACGAGACCGAGGCCGCCCACATCGTCCGTCTGGTCCGCCTTTATGCCATCGCCCATCCCGAAGTAGGCTTCCTCCTCCGTGAAGACGGTCGCGAGATCTTCCGTTCGCCGGGCAACGCACCCTTACTGGAACGAGTCCGCGAGATCTGGGGCCGTCAGGTGGCCGAAGAAGTCACGATCATGCCGGCTTTCGAGCGTCCGGGTATGCGTCTCAGCGGCCTGCTCGGCAAGCCGGGGGTCAGCCGCGGAACCCGCCAAGACCTCGTGACGGTGGTCAACGGCCGCCCAGTGGATAGCCGCACGATGGCCTTCGCGCTGACCGAAAGCTATCACACCCTGATCCCCAAGGGCCGTTACCCGCTCGCCTTCGTCTTTCTCGAGATGGATCCAGCTTGGGTCGACGTAAACGTCCATCCTGCCAAGCGCGAGGTGCGTTTCCGTGACGAAGCCAAGGTCCGCAACTTCCTGATTGAATCCGTCCTCGCGGTACTACGCGCTCGTGCCGACGACGGTCTGCCAACTTCGACGATTCCTTCGCTTCCGCCGGCGACACCGTTGGCAGCGTCAGCTGCGCCGACGATGAGCTCGCCGGTCGCACCCAGCGGAACATCGTCGGCGAACGTGCCGCCTTCCGCCGTTCCGGTTCAGCCGACCCATGCGCCGGCGGTCCGCCTCGGCTGGCGTCTGCTTTCGCGTCTTCGCGAAGAGCGGGCCGTCTTCGAGACGCCCACCGGCCTAGCCATTCTCGATATCGGCGCGGCGCACCAGCGCGTGCTCTACGAATCCATCCTGGCGCAGTTCACCGCGCAGAACCCGGTCAGCCAGCCGATGCTCGTACCACTGAGCATTGAGCTCGATCCGCTCCCCGCCGCGGTTCTGAAAGAGCGTCTGCCATTGCTTGCTTCCGCCGGTTTTGATTTCGAGGAATACGGTCGTAACTTCTGGCGGATCCAGGCTTTGCCCGCTTGGCTTGAGCCTGAGGCAGCTTTGGCCTTCGTGCGCGACCTCTTGGCCGAGATGGGTCGACGTGAAGGTGATTTCGGACGCCCTTCGCTGGCTTACGACGCCCTCGCTAAAATCGCAGTCATCAAGGCTCGTCGTAAAGGCGACAGTCTATCGGACGGTGAACTCATGGAGTTGGTGCAGGCCTTGTTCCGCACCGTCCAGCCTAGCACCTGCCCGCGTGGCCGCCGGACGTACGTCGAGTGGACGGATGCCGACCTAACCCGCCGGTTCGGCTGATCAGCGGCGGCCCTTGTGGCGCTTCGGCGAAGCCGGCTTCCCGGTACGCAGGGATTCGATCTGGTCACGCAGGTTCGCCGCGCGTTCGAACTGCAGTTCGTCCGCCGCCGCGAGCATCTCGGTTTCCATGTCGGCCAGGACGCGCGCGATGTCGCGGTCGTCGGTGCCTTCGGCCACCGCGAGGGCTTCGTCAGCTTCGAGGTCCACGAGGCTTTCCTCAATCTTGCGGCTCGTGCTCTTCGGCGTGATGCCGTACTTCGTGTTATGGGCCTCCTGGCGCTTGCGGCGGTCGCCGCAGATCGTGAGGGCACGCGTGAGGGATTTCGTCATCACGTCGGCATAGAGCAGCACCTTACCCTCCACGTGACGGGCCGCGCGACCGGAGGTCTGGATGAGGCTGGTCTCGCTGCGCAGGAAGCCTTCCTTGTCCGCGTCGAGGATGCCCACGAGCGCTACTTCCGGCAGGTCGAGGCCTTCGCGGAGGAGATTAACGCCCACGAGGACGTCGAATGAGCCGGCGCGCAGGCGGCGGAGGATTTCGACGCGCTCGATCGCATCGATGTCTGAGTGCAGGTATTCGACCTTCAGGCCGCTGTCCCGCATGAAGTTGGCGAGGTCCTCGGACATCCTTTTTGTGAGGGTCGTCACGAGTGTGCGGAAACCGCGGGCGGCGACAGCCTTGGCCTCGCCGATGATGTCCTCGACCTGGCCGGCGATGGGGCGGACTTCCATCACCGGATCAAGTAGGCCTGTTGGGCGGATCACTTGTTCGGCGATGACGGAAGAGACTTTATATTCGTGCGGCGCGGGCGTGGCCGAAACGTAGACCGCTTGGTCGACGATTACGTCGAACTCCTCGGGGCGTAGCGGACGGTTCTCGAGGGCGGAGGGCAGGCGGAAGCCGAACTCGACGAGACGTTCCTTGCGGGCGCGGTCGCCGTGGTACATGCCGCCGATCTGCGAGACCGAGACGTGGCTCTCGTCGATGAACACCAATTTATCCTTCGGGAAGAAGTCCAAGAGGCAGTGTGGGCGTTCGCCGGGGCGGCGGCCGGACATGTGCATCGAGTAGTTCTCGATGCCGGGGCAGAAGCCTGTCTCGCGGAGCATCTCGAGGTCATGTTCGACGCGCATGCGGATACGCTGAGCCTCCACGAGCCGGTTCGTCTTCTCGAAATGGTCGACGCGTTCCTCGAGCTCAGCCCGGATGGCCGCGGCGGCGGCCTTCACGCGACCCGGGGCCATCACGTATTGGTTGGCCGGATAAAGATCGAACTTCTGGAGCTGCTTGCCGGGCTTCACGCTGACCGGGTCGAGCTCGCGGATGGCCTCGAGTGTATCGCCCCAGAATTCGAGGCGGACGGCGGACTCCATGTAGGCCGGCCAGACGTCGATCGTCTCGCCGCGCGCACGGAAATTACAGCGCTCCAGGATGGCATCGTTGCGGACGTATTGGTTTGCGACGAGTTTCGCGAGGAGTTCGTCCCGCCGCATCGTCATGCCTGTCTTGAGGGCGATCATCGCGGCCAGGAAGTCTTCGGGCGAGCCGAGGCCGTAGATGCAGGAGACCGAGGCGATCACCACCACGTCGCGTCGGGAGAGCAGGGCACTGCTCGCACTGATGCGCAGGCGTTCGATGTCCTCATTGATGGCCGAGTCCTTCTCGATGAAGGTATCCGTCGACGGCACGTATGCCTCCGGCTGGTAGTAGTCGTAGTAGCTGACGAAGTATTCGACCGCATTCTCAGGGAAGAAGTTCTTGAACTCCGAGTAGAGCTGGGCGGCCAGCGTCTTGTTATGCGAGATGATCAACGCTGGGCGCTGCTGCTGGGCAATCAGGTTCGCCATCGTGAACGTCTTGCCTGATCCCGTCACCCCGAGGAGCGTCTGCCGGCCGTTACCTGCGCGCAGGGAGGCGTCGAGCGCGGCGATTGCGGTCGGCTGGTCGCCCATCGGGCGGTAGTCGGATTTGAGACGGAATTCCATCTCAGCCTAGGCGGCCGCGGGCGAGCCACTGCGGGTCGACCTCGGAGAGGTCCTTCACGATGCGGTGTGCCCCGACGGGAGCCAGCTGTTCGCGGGTGTTGGTGGTCGCGAGGGCGATGGTGATGAAGCCGCCAGAGAGGCCAGCCTGCAGGCCCGAGAAGGAATCCTCGAAGACGAAGGACGTCGCCGGGTCGCCACCGCCGAGGGCGCAGGCCTTCAGGAAGACTTCGGGGTCAGGCTTACCCTTCGTGACGTCCTCGCTGGCGACCGCGCCGGCGAAGAAGTGGCCGATGCCGAAGAGCTCGAACGACAACGCGAGGTTCTCCTTGTGTGTCGAGGTGCCGATGACGCAAGGGATGCTGAGTTCGTTGAGCGCACCGCAGAGTTCCCGGACGCCGGGGAGCAGGTGGACGTGGCCAGTACGGGCGATGTCGCGGTAGAGTGCTTCCTTGCGATCGGAAAGGCGCTTCACCTCGGCGGGGTCGCGCGCCCAGTTGAGGATTTCAGGGATGATCAGCTCATTGCGTTTGCCGAAGCCGCGCTTGAAATGGTCGCTCGGCAAGGGGAGGCTCTCTTCCTTGGCCAAGGCTTCCCAAGAGCGTTCATGGGCGACGGAGGAGTCGATGACGACTCCGTCCCAATCAAAGACGGCGACGGTGCGGGGCATAGCTCAGTGCTTATCCCAGTCCAGCGTAACCTTCACGGGGCGATGGTCCCACACGTTGAGTGGTTCGAAAATCTGACCCGGCGCGAGGATGCCGTTCGGGTCGAGCGCCTTCTTCACGGCGAGCATTGCGCCGATTTCAGCGGGCGTGTGCTGCAAGCGGAGGAATGGTGATTTCGCGATGCCGATGCCGTGCTCACCTGTGATGGCTCCGCCGAGTTCGACGACCTTAGTCATCACTTCGTGGATGGCTTTCTCGGCCTTGCGGCAATGCTCCGGATTATCCCGGTCGTACATGATATGGACGTGGAAGTTTCCGTCCGCCGCGTGGCCGAAGGTCGGCGTGGCGAGGCCCACTCGGTCCCGGAGCTCGCGGGTATAGCGAATGAGTTCTACGTAGGAGCGGAACGGCACGACGATATCCTCGTTGAGCTTCGCATTGCCCAGGGAATACATCGCCTGGGAGCAGGTGCGGCGGATGTCCCAGAGCGCTTCGGCCTCCGCTTCGACGTCGGTCTCGCGGAAGGCGACCGCATGGCGGCCGATCCAGGCGCGGACCTTGACGGCGTCCTCGGCCAGCGCGGCGGGATGGCCGTCAATCTCGACGAGGAGGATGGCGTGGGTGGCATCGACGCCCTTGAGTTCGGCGGTGGTAAAGACCCGGCTGCCACGGCGTTTCTCGGCGGCTTCGACGGTCTGGGTGTCCAGGAATTCGAAGACCGCGGGATTAACGCGTAGCCCCATCAGTTCGGCGGCGGCTTCGAGTGCCCCTTCGTCCGTCTGACAGGCGATGAGGAACGTGCGGCGGGCGGCGGGCTTGTTGACGAGCTTGAGGGTGGCCTTGGTAATCACGCCGAGCGTACCTTCAGAGCCAATCCAAAGATCGCGGATATTGATCCCGCTGACGAACTTGCGGAGCGGGGCGGCCCAGCGGACCTTTTCGCCGGTCGGTAGGAAGCCTTCGAGCGCGTAGACATGGTCTCGGACCACGCCGTATTTCGCGGCGCGGAGGCCGCCGGCGTTCGTCGCGATATTACCGCCGATGCTGCAGTGTTTGAGTGAGGACGGGTCGGGTGGGAAGAAGAGGCCGTGCGGTGCCGCCAGCTCATTGATGCGCGCAGTGATCGCTCCCGGTTGGACCGTGGCCATCGCGGAGATGGGATCGATCTCGATCTTGTCCCAGTGGTCGAGGTGGATGACCCAACCGCCATGAATCGGCGAGCTCGCTCCGGTATTGCCGGTGCCGCGGCCGCGGACCGTGACCGGCACGCGGTGCTCGTTGGCCAGTTTCAGTACGACGCCGATATCGTCCTCGACGCCAGGGCGGATGACCGCCTCGGGCATAAAGGAGAGCCGCATGTTGTCGAAGGACGCGGCAAAGCAGGTCGCTTCGTCGGTCAGGACTTTCTGCGGGCCAAGCCTGGCCAGGAGGGCCTGGGTGGCGGCGGGATGCGTCTTCGCGAGGGAGCTCACCCCTTCCATCAAGCAGGCTTAGCCCAGTTCGGCAAGCCACGCCGTCGCCTCGGCGTCGGAAGGCATGCGCCAATCGCCACGGGGGGACAGGGCCAGCGAGCCGACCTTGGGGCCGTCCGGCATGACCGAACGCTTGAACTGCTGGCTGAAGAAGCGGTTTAAGAACGAGCGGAGCCAGTGGCGGATCTCCGTGTGGTCATATTTCCCGGCGAAGGCATGTTCAGCGATCCAGAGGACCTTCGAGGGGCGGAAGCCATTCCGAATGACGTGATAAAGGAAGAAGTCGTGGAGTTCGTAGGGGCCGACCAGCATCTCCGTCTGCTGGGCAATCTCACCGTCGTCTCCGGGTGGCAGCAGCTCGGGGCTGACCGGGGTTGCCACGATATCCTCGAGGATGGTGCGTTCGGCGCCGACGTGGCGGGCGTGGGCGGCCCAGCCGACGAGGTGTTTAACCAAGGTCTTCGGTACGCCGATGTTCACGTGGTACATCGACATATGGTCGGCGTTGAACGTGCACCAGCCGAGTGCGGCTTCGGAAAGGTCGCCGGTGCCGACGACGAAGCCGTGGCTCTGATTAGCCACGTCCATCAGAATCTGCGTGCGTTCGCGGGCCTGGGCGTTCTCGAAGGTGACATCGTGCTTGCCGGCCGGATGCTGGATGTCGCGGAGGTGCTGCTCGACGGCCTCGTTAATCGGGATTTCGCGGGCGGTGATACCAAGCGACTCCATCAGGCGCATCGCGTTGACGCGTGTGCGGGCCGAGGTGCCCGGACCAGGCATCGTGAGGCCGATGATGCCTTTGCGGTCGAGGCCAAGGCGATTGAATGCCTCGAGGGTGACGAGGAGCGCGAGGGTGGAGTCGAGACCGCCAGAGACGCCGATGACGACGTGCTTAAGGCCCGTGTGACGGATCCGGCGAGCGAGGCCCGTCGACTGAATCGCAAAGATTTCCTGACAGTTCTCGTCGCGGCGGTGCGGGTCGGACGGCACGAATGGATGCTGGCTGAAGCGGCGGCGCAGCTTGGGCGTCTGGCCGGTCGGTACGCCGAGGGTGAAGCCGATCACTCGCGGGCGGACGGTCACCGGGGCTCCAAAGAAGGTACTGTTACGTCGGCGTTCGGCCGCGAGGCGGTCGAGGTCAATCTGTGAGACGATTAGAGCGAGGTCGAAGCGGAAGCGTTCGGATTCGCCGAGCACGACGCCGTTCTCGGCGATGAGTCCGTGGCCGCTGTAGACGATGTCCGTGCTCGATTCGCCAGCGCCAGCGGCGGCGTAGACGTAGGCGGCGAGGCAGCGGGCGGACTGGGATTTCACCAGGTCGCGGCGGTAGGCGGCCTTCGTGAGGAGCTCGTCGCTGGCGGAAAGGTTGCAGAGCAGGGTGGCGCCGGCGAGAGCCTGGGCTCCGCTCGGGGGTTCGACGGCCCAGAGGTCTTCGCAGATCTCGATACCGAGCATGCAATCAGGCATGTCGGTCGCCTGGAAGAGGAGGTCGGTGCCGAAAGGGACCTTCTGGCCGAACAGTTCTACCTCGGCGACCGGGGCGACCCGGGCGGAGGCGAACCAGCGCTGCTCGTAGAACTCGCCGGTGTTCGGGAGGTGGGTCTTCGGGACGACCCCGAGAATCTTGCCGCGGGAGACGGCAACGGCTACGTTGAAGAGGCGTCCATTGACCTCCAGAGGGGTTCCGACGAGAGCGGTGAGGCCAAGCTTGGCCGTGGCCTCGCAGACCTGCCCCAGGGCCTTTACGGCACCGTTCAGGAGGGTTCGTTGGCCGAAGAGGTCTCCACAACTATAGCCGGTCAGACAGAGTTCTGGGAGGACGACGATTTCCACCCCCTCTTGGGCGGCTTTTTCCAGAGCCTGGATAATCAGGGTGGCGTTGGCCGCAGGGTCCCCCAGGCGGAGGGCCGGCGAAGCGGCCGCCACGGTCACAAAACCGTTCTGGTGGATGCGGTTGGACATCAAAGGACTGTTGACGGTCATGTTCACCGTTGACCGATGGGGAGGCAACCCGAAAGGTCTGCCCACCCCTGTTAAAGGGGGCTATATGTCTGCTCAGCCGCTCAAAGAAGTCCGTATCTTTTCGCCTGCCACCGTGGCCAACGTGGCCTGCGGTTTCGACGTGCTTGGCTTCTGCATCGATGCCCCGGGCGACGAGATCGTGGCCCGCTTTTCTTCTACCCCTGGCCTGCGCATCACCAAGATCACCGGTGACGACGGCCGACTCCCCCTCGACTCGAAGAAGAACACCGCCGGCGTCTCCGCCCACGCGCTCCTCCGTCACCTCGGCAAGAGCGACCTTGGTATCGAGATGGAGATCCACAAGAAGATGCCCTTCGGTAGCGGCCTCGGCTCCAGCGCTGCTAGCGCGGTCGGCGGCGCCTTCGTCGTCAATCGTCTCCTGGGCGACCCGCTGACGCGTCAGCAGCTCCTTCCTTTTGTGGTCGCTGGCGAAGCCGCGGCCGATGGCGCTTGGCACGCTGACAACGTCGGACCGTGTCTCCTCGGCGGTATTACCCTCATCCGTTCTAACGCCGAGCTCGACGTCATGGACGTACCGATCCCCGAGCGTCTCTGGGCCGCGGTCGTGCATCCCGATATCGTCGTGCTGACCAAGGTCGCCCGCGAGATCATGCCGCGCCAGATCCAACTGGAGACCTCCACGCAGCAGAGCGGGAACCTCGGCGGCCTCCTTTGCGGTTTCTTCAAGAGCGACTACGCCCTCATTGGCCGTTCGCTCCACGACCTCATCGCCGAGCCACACCGCCACCGCCTGATCCCCGAATTTTATCGGGCCAAGGCTGCCGCCATGGCTGCCGGTGCGTTGGGCTTCTCCATCTCGGGTGCTGGGCCCAGCGTGTTCGCGCTCTGTGACGGCGAAGATACCGCCCGCAAGGTCGCCGCCGCGGTCGCCGAGGTGTTCTCGTCGGTGCCGATCAAGGCCACGCCTTACGTCTCGCGCATCAATCCCAAGGGTGTCCATGTCCTCTCCGAGTCCTAAGTTGGAATTCGTCTCCACCGCCGACGCTTCCTGTCGCGGTTCCCTGCGAGACGTGCTGCTTTCGGCCATGCCCGCCAAGGGCGGCCTCTGGGTGCCGACGCATATCCCTCAAATCGCGCCCGATTTCGTGGAGCGTTATCGCGACGCCTCCTACGCCGACCTCGCTGAGGCCGTCGTGGCCCCTTATTTCGCCGAGGTGCTGGGCCCCGCCGTCCTCCGCCAGCTATGCCAGGAAGCTTTCAATTTCCCGGTGCCGCTCATCCGCCCTGATCAGTTCAAGGGCACGCCGGCCGAACGCATCGCCGTCCTTGAACTTTTCCATGGACCGTCCGCTGCCTTCAAGGATTTCGCCGTGCGCACGCTCGTGCGCGTCACTGCGCGCGTCCTCGGCGACGATTTCCCGCAGATGACCGTTCTCGCCGCCACCTCTGGTGACACGGGTGCCGCGGTCGCTGAAGCCTGCTCCGGCGTCCCCGGCGTCCGCGCGGTGGTGCTCTATCCCCGTATCGGCGTCAGTGGTGTCCAGGAATCACAGATTGCCCGCGCCCGACCCGGCGTGGTCGCGTTGTCTGTCGACGGCACCTTTGACGATTGCCAGGCGATGGTGAAGCGCGCCCTCGCCGATGAGTCCTTGCGCCGTCGCCGTCCGCTGCTCACCGCGAATTCCATCAACCCCGTCCGCCTCATCGCCCAGGTCCCGTTCGCCTTCCATGCGAAGCGCCTGTTGGCGTCTGGTAGTCGCATGGGCGTCGTGGTGCCTTCGGGCAACCTTGGCAATGTCGGCGCTGTCCAGTTGGCCCGCCGGATGGGTCTGGATGTCGCCGCACTTGTCGCCGCGACTAACACGAATTCTCCGCTCCCTGACTTGTTCGCCACGGGCGAATACCGTCCCCGTCGCGCGACGCCGACGGCCTCCAACGCCATGGACATCGGTGATCCCAATAATCTTAGTCGGCTGCTCGCTTGGCGTGAGGGCGGTCCGTCCGTCAGCGCAGTTACTGTCGACGATAAGGCCACACTCGACGCCATGCGTCGCGTCCGCGATGCCAGCGGTTACATCCTTTGTCCGCATACCGCGGTCGGATGGAAGGCCGCCGAAGATCTCTTGGCCCGCGATGGGGCGAAGCTCGACGACGTCGTTGTCTTTGGTACCGCCCATCCAGCTAAATTCCCGGACGTACTTCTGGAAGCCTTCGGCGACGCCAACGCTTCCCGTTTCCCTGGAGAGTTGCCGGCACCGGCGCCGATCAAGATTGGCAACGACTTCGAGGCCGTCCGCAAGGTCCTCGAATCCGAAGCTGGTTTCGGCCGCTAAGGTTTACTTAGAGGAGCTGTCCACGGCAGGCTTCGTCGCAGCCTTCTTGGCCGGGGCGGCTTTCTCGGCGGGCGCCTGTTCGATCACGATGATGCAGCCGGAGAGGGCGAGGCAGGCTAGGGCGAGCGTGGCGACGAGGAAGGTCTTCATGAAGCGGACGATGGGTGGCCGGCGAGGGTTGGCAAATCCGCAAAACAAAAAGGCCGCCCGGAGGCGGCCTTTGGTAGGCTGTTAGCCGGCTTACTCCGTGTCTGACACCGCGAACGTCACGTTCGAGATGTTCGCCTTGGCGAGGCAGTCGAGGACGTTGATAACGCGCTCGTAGCGGGCGTTTTCTTCGGCCTGCACTGTGATAAGAAGCTTGGTCTTGGACTGTTGGGCGGCCTGTCCCATCTGCTTCATCTGGTTATAGAGGTTTTCGAGGAGCTTATCACCGGGAGCGCCGACAGAGTCTTCGTTGAGGGTGACTTCGCCGGCTTCATTGATGCCAATCGTGACTTCATCGGGCAGCTCGGTTTCCTTGGCTGTCTCGGCGTTGCCTGGCAGGGTGGTTTTAAGCTCATGTTCGACCTTCACGGCGCCAGCCATGACCATGAAGAAGAGCATAATCACGAAGACCACGTCGATCATCGGGGCAATCTGGAAGCCAGGATTGGCTTCGGGTTGTTCTTGGACTTGCTTCATGGCTTATTCCTCGTGGTTCAGGCCGGAGAAGGCGATGTTGTCGATGCCGGCTTCGGCACCCCATTCGAGGGCTTTGGAGATATACTTCGCGTGACACTCCTTATCGGCGCGGATTAGCAGGCGGTACTTTTCGTTGGTACCCTTACGATCGGCCAGTTCCTTTGCGATTCCTTCCTTGTCGTTCGCATCGAGTTCGCGGTCGTCTAGCTTGTACTTCGCCTGACCGGTGGTCTTGTCCCAAGAGATATTGATGAGGCCGGCCGCGGCCTTGTCGTCACGCTTCACGCCGTTGGCGGCGACGGGCAGCGAGATGTTCTTGTCGACCTTCAGCACCTGCGACGAGGTGATGGACATGAAGAAGATGAGCAGCACCAGGAGCACGTCGATCATCGGCGCGACCTGGAACTCCGGTTCCCCTTCTCCGCCTCCTCCTCCGCCTGCCATGGCTGTGTTGTTGGGTTAGGGGTGGAAAGGAATCAGTTGGACGACGTAGAGTCGTTCCAGACCGGCTTGCCGGCGTAGATTTCCTCGTCGCCGACCTTGCGGCCCGCGACTTCATCATACGGGAAGGCACGGAAGAGGCTGGTTGCGATCTCGGTGATGTCGTGGATGCCCTTGTTGATGCGATTGGCCAGCAGGTAGTAGGACATGAACGCCGGGATAGCGATGAAGAGGCCTGAGGCGGTAGCCACGAGCACTTCGCCGATCGCTTCAGCGAGCTTGGAAGGGTCGCCCACGCCAGAGGAGCCGAGCTTTTCGAACGCCTTCATCATACCCGTTACGGTGCCGGTAAGGCCGATCATCGGCGTGCAGACGCCGATCACGGAGAGGTAGGAAGAGCGACCCTTGAGCTCAGCCTGGATGCGGCTGATTTCGGAGAGGATGGCTTCTTCGGTCATCGTCTTGCCGTCCGTCGTGAAGGCTACGCCCGCGCGGACGACGTCGGCGACGGGGGATCCGGCGGTCTTGGCGAACGTATAGGCTCCTTGGTAGTCGCCCTTCTTGAACAGCTCGCGGAGCTGGTTCACGTGTTCTGTGGGGTACAGTTTGCCGGCGCTGGTGCGAATGAAGCCGTCGACGATGAACCAAATCATGGCGACCGAGCAAAGGGTGATCGGGTACATGACCCAGCCACCTTCGTGGAAGAGGTCCATGAGGGTCTTCTCATGCTTGACGCCGGCTTCCTGGGCCGAAGCGGCGATGGTCATCAGGCCGAGAAAAGCGGCGCTGAGGGTGGCGGAACGGAGGTTCATCTTCATGATGATAGGGTGTAGGTTTGTTTTAGGTTAGGATTTGGAAAGGGGCAAGGACTCACTTGTTCGCTTCGACGGCCTCCTCGGCGGCGAGCTTAGGCTTGGCGATAATAACGCCTTCGGGGAGGGGGCCGCCGGCGGCGATCATCTTCTGGTCAGCCTCGGCCTTGGCGCGCTCCTCCTTGGGGAGCATGCGCTTGGCTTCTTCCGCCTCCCGGGAGACGGGGAATGAGACGATGACGTCGTAGAGGTAGCGGTTCGAGATGGCCTCAAGCTTCTGTTCGCGGAGGGCAGGGCTATCCATGCTGCGGAAGCAGCGGGCTGCGCCGAGCAGGGCCTTCGGGATGAACTCGGTCTCGGAGCCGAAGAACACCGGTACCCGGAGGAATGTGGTCATTGCCGCTTCATATTTCTTCGTGGCGAAGAGCGAGTTGGCTTTAACGATATGAAGGCGGGCCTGAAGTTCGTTGCTGTCGACCTTGGTGAGGAGTTCGGTCGACTCGGCCACGACGGCGTCATGATCGCCTTTGCGGGCGCGCTGCATCAGGCGGGCGAGCTGAATCTGGGTGGCGACTTCTGGGAGCTTGGCGGCCTCTTCTTTCTCTAGGGCGTCGAGGAAGGTGGCCGTCGCAGCGTCATTTGCGAGTCGGTCGAGGGCATCGAGCTTCACAATGGACGCCTTGACCCACCAGGAACCCGGCACGTTCTTAATCGGCTCGAAGAATTTCAACACCGCTTCGACGTTATCGAGGGCCTTGGCGGGCTCGCCACGGTTGACGTTGGCCTGAGCTTCCTTGAGGCGGGAGGGCGTCGGCCAGAGGACCTCGGTGACTTCGGAGAGCTTGCGGGTCAGGGTGACTTCGATCCCACCTTGGCTACTTGTGCGGTCGATGGTGCCTTTGACCACGTTGATTGTTCCCTTCTTCGGATCGATGACGGGCTTCGGCGGGATGGAACTATCCATCTTGAACGGGTCATTGATTTCCCAGCGTTCGCCCTTGAAGACGAAGGTCTGGGCCGGTGCGTTGGCGGCCGCGAACAAGGCGAGGGCAGGCAGAAAGAGGGAGAGGCGCATGTTAATTAGAGTCCGAGGATGAAGGCTTTGGCTTCCGTTGCTTCGCGGGTGTCCTTGATGCGGTCCTTCTCGAGCATTTCCTTGAGGAGCACCTTGGCGGCATCCTTCTGGTTAAGCTTCGTGGCAAACAGCTTGGCGGAAGCAAAATAGGACTTGGCGGCCCAGACTTCATATTTCTTCCAGGTCATGTAGCAGCGGCGGTAGTAGGCGATGGCTTCGTTGTAGCCTTTCTCATCGGTCGCCTGGCGTTCGGCCATGAGGCCAAGCCAGTAGAGTGACGCAGCGGTTTTTTCGCCGCGCCATTCCTTGGTCTTGGCGATCTCTTCGAATTCCTTCTTGGCCTCAGCGTACTTCGAAAGTTCTGCGAGACTGCGGGCGCGGGTGAAGCGCAGGTCGAGCTCCTTCGACATCAGAATATTGTTGTCGATGGCTTCGTTGCAGAAGGACAGGGCTTCCTTGTACTTCTGCTGAGAGAAGTTGATCTGCGCCATGCCGGAGAAGCCGTAGTCGGCGTACTCGGATGAGCGGGAGTGCTCGAGGATGTATCCGAAGTAATCGGCCGCCTTCTGGTACTCGCCCTTCGCAAGTAGGCTGTCGCCAACCATCGCGAGGATCGTCGGGTTGAGTTCCTCGGCTTTGAAGCTGGCGGCGATTTTGGCGTAGTTGGCGGCGGTCTTTTCTGGTTCGCGGGTGAAGACGGCCAGCTGGCCGAGCGCAAAGAACCCACGAGCCTGCGCCACTAGGGAGGCGCGGTTTTCCTCGAGGCGGAGGAGTTTGGTGAGTTCTTTCTCGGCCTCGACGCTGGTGTAGGCGCCCGGTTCGGGCTTTGCGCCGGGCTTAACGCGCTTGATTTTTCGGGCGAGCTTCTCGGCGAGGAAGACAATGAGTTTCTCGGTACCTTCCTGGGTGCGGTCGTTGATCGATTCGGAGACGGCGTCCGAAAGGATTTTGAGGGCGCGCTTCTTCTGGTCGGAGATTGAAACCTGCCGCTTGGCTTCGACTTTGCCGAGTTCCCCTTCGAGGTCAGCAGAGAGCTTTTTGACGGCAGCCTTGGCGGCGTCGACTTCCTCCTTCGTGACTTTGTCGCGGCGTTCGAGGTCATCGACCTTCTTGCGGGCGGCGGCGAGCTGGGTGCTGAAATTCTTGCGGACCTTCTCGGACTCGGCGGCGAACTCAGGCATATCGCCCATGCGTTCGGTGGAGCGAATGACCTCGTAGAGGTAGGTCATCGCCTTCGGGTCATTATGGTTCCAGTCGAAGATTTCTTTGAAGAGGTCGCGCATGCGCTTGTGCTCGCCGCGTCCTGGGAGGAGCTTGCGGAGCTCGCCGAGGGCGAATTCCAAGGCCTGCGGGTTGGTGCGAGCGCTCTTGGCTGCGGCCTCGTAAGCATCGATGGCCTTGCTCGTCACGGCTTCCTTTTCTTTCTCTAATTTTGTCCGGATCTCGATGAATTTGCCCTTCTCTGGGGTCTTGGCATTGATACGGACATCAAGGTCGGCGGCCTTGACGCGCTTATCGATTTCGTCGGCAAGGCGTGTGTTGGCGTCGGCGATTAAGGTGTAGACCTCGGGGGTCTGGGCGATGACTTCGTCGCTGCGGTCTTTCGAGAAGTCCTTGAGCCAGTCTTCACAGAGCTTGATGGTTCCCGGGACGTCCGGCGGGCTGATGCCGAACCTCACGATGGCTTGGCGGTAGCGGACGTCGGGGATGAATTGTCCCTTCGGATACTCCTGCTCGTACTTGTCGAAGCTGACCTTGGTCTCCTTGTACTTGCCTTGGAAGAACGAGCAGAGCGCGTTCATGTAAAGCACCTGCTGGCGGACGGGAGAAGTCGGGTATTTCTTGAGGAATTCGTCGAAAGCCTTCTGGGCCGGGGCCCAGTCGACCTGCGAGAAGAGACAGGCCGCGATGCGGAAGTCGATTTCCTCGGCAACTTCCGGAGTGAGGTTCTTCACGTTGGCCTGGACCCACTTGTAATGGGTAATGGCCTCGGGGAATTCTTCGCGTTCCTGCGAGATGTCGCCGAGAATCAGGGCGATGGCTGAGACTTGGTCATCCTTAGGGAATTTCTGGATGAACTCCTTACACTTCGCTTGAGCTTCGTTGTTACGGCCGATGCGACGCAGGGCGACGATGTGGTAGTAGTAGGCGCCCGAGATGCGGCTGAAGTTGGGGCTGTTCTCGAAGATATCGAGAAAGGCGACGTGGGCTTCCCACGGGCGCTTCAGTTCGAGTAAGCAGAGTCCGATGCGGTAGGAGATGAAGGCGTCGTAGTCCTTGTTCGCGTTGAACTCCTCCTGGATCTTCTTAAATTGGGTCGCCTCCTGCTTGACCTTCTCGATGTTAGCGGCCTGTTCGGGATTCGGCTTGGGGAAGTTCTTAGTCAGCGTTTCCGCTTCGGTCTGCTTGCTTTCGATTGCTCGACCGAAGGAGCTGGTGAGGCTGGCGCGGCGCAGCGTACCTTGGTAGTTCGTCAACGCCTGACGGTAGAAGTCGCTACGGAAGGTCTCGTCGGCGGCCGATTCGGCGGCGGCGAAGCGGGCGTCCCCGATTTCGAGGCGCTGGAAATTGGAGCGGACGACTTCGACGGGAGACCCGTTGCTCTTGGCGTCGATTTCGTTCTTCAGCTGGCTCGCTTCCTTCGTGAGGCCGAGCTTGGTGTACATCTCGACGAGCTTATAGGCGGCTTCGCGGCGTTCCGGGGTGCTGATGCCGTCTCCAGTGGCCTGCTTAAGTAGTCCGATGGCCTGGGAGTAGGCGGCCTTCTTGACTTCTTCCGAAGCGCTCTTGGCCCGGTCGACGATGATCTGAGCGGAAAGGGTGAAGGCGTTCACGCGCTCTTCAGGGCGGGCGAGCGTATTGGTGCGGATTTTTTCGAGACGGGTTAGGGCCAAGTCCCACTTGCCTTGCTTCGAGAAAGCCTCGATCAGCAGGAGTTCGGCGGTGCCGCGGCGGTTATCGTTATCGAAGAAGTCCTCGGTGCCCTTTGGGAATTTGTCCAGGAAGGCAGTCAGTTCGGTTTCAGCGCGCGGCCAGTCCTTGATGAAGAACTGGCAAATCGCCTTGCGGAAGGAGACGACGGCCTTGAGTTTCGTCTCCACATCGACGGCTTTGGTCTCCAGTTCCTCAAAGAGGACCAGGGCCTCCTTATATTTCTTTTCCTCGAGGGTCTTCTCAGCTGATTTGAAGAGAATGGAGAGCGGGTCCTCCTGCTTCTCGGCGGCGGCCGCAGGCTTCTTGGTCTGGGCGTGCAGGAAGCCAGTGATCGGCGTCACGGCGAGGAGAACGGCGAGCAGTGCGGCCTTCGCCAGTTTGTAGGTGCGGGACTCTTGGATAAGCATCGGGTGAGGGGAGCGCTGGGCTCCGCATCGGGGGTGTGCAGAATTTGCCCAGATGCCCCAACGTTGCCAAGCAATAAGCCCATTTTAGCCCTCCGAATTCAGTGACAATCGACCCCAGGGCCGCCCCCTGTGAATAACTCAGACGCCGGGCTTTAAGCCGCTCGCCAGAATTGTCTCAAAGCCAGGCTCCTTGACCTCCTTGGCGACCACGCGGACCTCGGATTGGCTGAACCCAGCTTCCTCGATCCAGTCATGCAGCTCGTTTTCTTTGAATCCAAGCCAGCGGTCGGCGTACAGCTCGCGCGCCTTCTCAAAGCGGTGGGCGCGAAGGTCAAGTATCAGCAGGCGGCCCCCCGGTTTCAGGATGCGGAAGGCTTCCGCTAGGGCTTGGCGGGGGTTTTCCGCATGGTGCAGGGCCTGACTGAGGAGGGCCAGGTCGATACTGCGGTCAGCCAAGGGCACCTTCTCGATATTGCCTAGGACGTAGGTCAGGTTTCGCAGGTGCTCTTTCTTGGCCAGGGCACGTCCGACTTGAACCATGCGAGGGGAATTATCCACGCAGTGGACGCTTTCAGCCTGCCGGGCCAGTAGCCGTGAAAGCGTGCCGTCTCCTGCGCCTAGGTCAGCGATGCGCACCCGTGGGGTGAGGAGGAAGAGCATCTGGCCGATCGCTTCCCAAGAGCGTCCCGGACAGTAATTCCTTCCCAGCCGGTCGGCGACGAGGTTGAAGTGTTGCTCGGCCTTCTGTCGGCGTTTTTCGACGATGCGCTGGAGGGCGCGTTGGTCGGCGGCGGCTTTCGGTTCGCGGGCGCTGGCCGCCAGGGCGGCTTCGATGACGCCGGCGACGACGACGGGTAGGTCACGCGCCAGGGCGTAGAAGGACTTCTTCCCGTCGCGACGATCGTTGACCAGCTTGGCTTTGCGCAGGAGCGCAAGGTGCGTTGAGATACGCGACTGGGGTAGTCCGAGGATCTCCTGCAGTTCGCCGACCGCCAGTTCGCCTCGCTGCAACAACTGGAGCATGCGGGCCCGGGTGGGGTCGGCAAGGAGGCGCAGGGTTTCCCAAGGGTCGGACATGCGAGCAGATTGGGGTGCCCTGGGGTCCATGTCAAAAGAGGAAGCCCCGTCTCCGGGGCTTCTTCGCAGGCCTGCTGGCAGGACTCTTAGCGCTTATCCACCCAGCGGGTGATGCGGACTACAGTCCAAGACTCGGCCTTGCCGTTGATGTTCGTCGTGAAGGTCTCACCCGTCTTGTGATTGAGGAACTGCTTGGCCAGCGGGGAGATGTACGAGAGGATGTTCTTCTCCGGTTCGCCGTCCCAGGCGCCGAGCAGGTCGTAGGCGAACTCCGTCTGGTCGGAGCCTCGGCGGAGGACCACGCTGGAGCCGACGCTGATGGTGTCCGTGTTGGCTTCCTTGAAGTCGGTGACCTTGGCCTTCTTCAGCAGCGCGTCGAGCTCGGCGCGACGGGCGGCGAGGGTATCATGGTCCTGACGGGCCATCTTGTATTCGGAATTTTCCTTCAAGTCGCCGTGCTCCTTGGCGATCTGGATGGCTTCCTTGACCGCGGGGAGGCGCACCTTGACGATGTCCTCGAGCTCGCGCTCCTTTTCTTCTTTCGAGTGCTTGGAGACAAGGAGTTCCTTTTCCTCGGCTTCGGAGCCGGAATGCTTGGACTTGGCGAGGCGCTGGACGTGCGGCTCGATCTTGGCGAGGCGCGAGAGCAAAGCCTTCTTGGTCATCTCGTCGAAGCCCTGGCTGCTCATCATCGTCCGGGTGAGATCGAAGATGGTCTCGCTGTCGGCTTTCTTGCCGGCGGCGGGGGCCAAGATGCTAGCGATCAGTTCCTTGTCCTTGATCAGTTCGTTGGCCAGCGGGATGCGGGCCGTGGAATTGGATTCCAGCGACTCGGTGTCGATGGACGAGAGGATGGCGCCAAGCAGCGAAGGGTTGATCAGCTGGGAGACGATGTCGGCGTACTTCTTGGAGTCGCGGTTCTTGATGATCCAGATGATGACCGGGGCGCGGAGTTCGCGGGTCTCGAGCCACTGAGCGAAGCGGCTGGCGACAGCGGCGGCCAGTTCCTGGTCGCACAAGTAAGCAATGGATTCGGAGACGAGCTTGGCGGAGCCGCTCTTGGTGCCGCCGATATCGCGGTTGCGGAGCAGGTCGAACGCGCGTTCGGCCCAGTTGTCGCCGTGGTGGGCGCGCACGAGGTCGAGCAGGCTGCGAATCTTCTCGGTGGTGTGAGGGATGTTCAGCGCAACGAAGGCGAGATCGCTTTCGGTGCAGAGGGCGATGATTTCGGAGGCGGTGGGGCTAGCGGTCTCGACGTTTTCGACGGCGGAGCGGAAGAACTTATCGCGGTTCCAAATACCGCCGAGGATGGCCGGAAGATTGTCGCGCTTGCGGGCGGTCTCGAGCTTCTTGATTTCCTTGGCTAGGTCGGCGGAGACCTTCTCGAGGTTGGCGGCGGTGGCGGCGGAACGCGTCTCGGCGGCGGTGGCGTCGGCGAGTTCTTCAAGCAGGATGAGCTTACGTTCGAAGTTCGGGGCGCTTTCGTACTGGGCGAAAAGGTCTTCACCAAGGTCCTTGGGGGCCTCGAGGAGGGCGTACAGGCCGCCCTTACGCTCAGGGACGAGGATGGCGCGGTCCTTGCGGAGGGCGGCACGGGCCTTGGTCCACCAAGACTTGAAAGACGTGGCGCGGTCCTTGCCGGCAGGCAGGGAGGCGAAATAGATGCGGTCGAGGTTAGCTTCGAGGGCGTAGGAGGTGCACTCGCCGGTCGGGTATTCCGCGAGGAGGGCCTTCACGACGCCTGCGGGATCGTTGGCAACCAGGTTGGCAATCTCAGCCTTGGTGGAGTCGGCGTAAGCCTTGGCTACCACGCCGTTAGGGTTGATGACCTCGATTTTACCGAGGAAGAAAGCCGCATCCATGGTATGGGCTTTCTTGTTCTGTTCCGGGAAGTCGACGGTCAGGCGCTTGGTGGCCTCGTCATAGGTTCGGATGACGCCGATACCCCAAGCTTGGTGAAGGCAGAAGGCCGGCTGACCCGTGGCTACCAAGTCGATGGCGGCCTGCAGGGAGTTGATTTTACCACCTTGTGGGTTGTGGGCCTTGTTGCTCATTGCAAAAATGGGTTTTGGGGATAACAATTCTCACTTGCAAGCAGGAAGGCGGGGGGCTTCGGGGTCTATGCCCCGACAGCTCTCCCGACCTGCGTCACCTATGGCCTTTAAGCCCGAAAAACCCTCAATCCACGGCGAAACCCCCGAGACTCTCGGAGAGCGGCTGGTTGCGGATGGCCACCCTCGCTACCGGGCGGGTCAGATTTTCGAATGGCTCTATCCTCGCCGGGCGGAAACCCCGGAGGCGATGACCAACCTTCCGGCCAACCTGCGGGCCTGGTTGGCGGCTAATTACGATTCCGAGGCGACCAGCCTGGTCCAGCGCAAGGCCTCTTCCGACGTCACCCAGAAGATCCTCCAGCGCCTCCGTGACGGCTCCCTGATCGAGACCGTCATCATCCGGGCCCCAATGGAGGGGGTCGGCCAGGAGAAGTCACGTCGGACCATCTGCATCTCGACCCAGGTGGGGTGCGCCTATGGGTGCAAGTTCTGCGCCTCCGGCCTCGACGGATGGAAGCGCGACCTCTCGGTCGGCGAAATCGTCTCTCAGCTCGTCCAAGTTTGTCGCATCGAGGACAAGGCCGACCCGGCCCGCGCCGCCGAAGGGCTGGCGTCCTTCGATAACATCGTGGTCATGGGCATGGGCGAACCGCTGGCCAATTACGAGAATCTGATGTCCGCCCTGCGCATCGTCAACGCACCCTGGGGCTTCGGTTTCGGCGCTCGTCGCGTGACGATCTCCACTTCGGGCGTCGTGCCTAAGATTCTCAAGCTCGCCGAGGAGCCGCTGGGCTTCCGTCTCGCCATCAGTCTGCACGGCGCGACCAACGAGGTCCGCAACCAGATCATGCCGGTGAACAAGAAATTCCCGTTGGAGGAACTCATCCCTGCGGCGAAGGCTTTCGCCCGTAAGCACGGCCGCATGCTGACTTTGGAGTTCATCCTCATCGAGGATATCAACGACTCGCTCGACCAGGCCAAGAGGCTCGCGGTGATCGCCCGCGAGCTGCACGCTCACGTCAATCTCATCCCCTATAACAAGGTCGAAGGCCTACCCTGGGTGCGGCCTTCGCTGACGCGTCAGGATCGTTTCGTGAAGGAACTCCGCGGACTCGGCGTGACCGCGACGCTGCGGCGCGAGAAGGGTCACGATATCGATGCCGCCTGCGGGCAATTACGACTGCAGACCGAGAAGGCCGAGGCCGGCGGGGTTTCGCCTCCGCCCGCGGCCGCTTAGGCCGTCAGCGCGGCCGCGAAGGCTTTACGGTCTGGCGCCTTGAAGAAGGCTGTGCCCGCGACGAACGTATCCGCGCCCGCCTCGCGGCAGCGCAGACCGGTCTCGACGTTGATGCCGCCGTCGACCTCGAGGCGGAACTTCGCACCGCGCTTCGCGCGTTCGGCGGCGATGAAACGGATGCTCTCGAGGACGGAAGGGATGAACGACTGCCCACCGAAGCCGGGAAATACCGTCATGCAGAGTACGAGATCAACGTCGTCAAGGAAGGGTAACACGCGGCGCGGGTCAGCGTCTGGATTCATCGCGATACCCGCGGAAAGTCCGGCGGCCTTGATCATAGCGATGGTCTTGGCGACATCGTGGTCGGCCTCGACGTGTACGGTGATTCGTTCGGCGCCTGCTTTGACGAAGGCCGCGACGAAGCGGTCCGGGTGGCTGAGCATCAGGTGCACGTCAAAATGCAGCTTGGTCAGCGGACGTAGGTCCGCGACGACCTGCGGGCCGAAGCTAATGTTGGGCACGAAATGCCCGTCCATGATGTCGACATGCAGCCAGGTCAGGCCAGCTGCTTCCACCGCGCGGACGCCCTGGGCAAACGCGCCGTGGTCAGCAGCGAGCAGGGAAGGGGCGACGACAGCGGCGTTCATGCTTACCAGGCGGTGGTGGCCGCTTCGCGGATCTGGGCGGCGATGTCGCCGAACAAAGGCGCGCCCAGGCTGAGCTCCTCTGCTGCGGGATCGCCGGAGACCTGCAGGGTGGCGGTCGACTTGAAGACGCGGTCCTTAAAGAGGTTACGCTTGCCGCCATTTACCGTTAGGGTGCAACGCACCTCGAAGGTCACGCGATAGCTCGAAAAGGCATAGGCATCGCCGGTCTTAGTGGTGAAGCCGTCGCGCTGGTAGCGGGTAACTTCGGCTTCGAGTAGCGCGTCGCCGGGGCCGATCTTGATGCGGGGATCCGCGGCCAAGGCTTCGACAATCTTTCCGTGGAGTACGGCGTGGGTACCGGTCCGCGAGGTGGAGTTACGAATCGGAGCGACCTCGATATGATGGAAGGCGGCCTTCGGTCCACCGAGGTGATAAGCGGCGCAGCCGCTTAGCAGGGCGACGGAGAGGACGAGCAGTCGCTTCATCGGCGTTCGGTGTCGGTCGCGGACTTCGGGGCTTCCTTCTTGAAGCCGAGTGCGTCGAGGTCTTCGCCAACAACCTGCGGCTTGGTCTCGCCGATGGTCCGCGGGCGGGGGAAGGTCCCGAGTAGGCGGTCCGCGATAGTCTTAGGCGGATTAGGGTCTTTCAGGATGCGGGCGAGGAGTGCTTCTGCTTCCTTGGCGGCCGCGGATTCGGGGGCGATATTACGGCAGGCGTTAGCCATCAGTTTGGCGCCTTCCGGGTTATTGCGGTCGAAGAAGTAGAACTTGGCGAGGCCCAGGCGGGCGCGGGCGGCGCGGTCGCGGAGGACAGCGATCTGTTCAACGGCCTGCTTCGCGCGCGGGTCATTGGGGAACTGGTCGGCCAGCGTGCGCCAATGGTCGGCGGCTTCGATCGTCGAGGCCTGGTCCCAGGCTGGTCCCAGTGACTCCTTGGCGCGGAGGGTGGCGAGCATCTCGAGGGCTTCCGGCGCGAATTTGGAGGTCGGGTAGTCGCTGACGAGACGTTCTAGCGCTTCACTGGTCTTCTCGGTTAGTCCGCGCTCTTTGCCCAGACGAGCGGTTCGGATCAGGCATTCGTCGGCGAGGGGGCCGTTCGGAGCGAGGCGTACTGCCTTCTGCCACAGCGCGACGGCGCCTTCCGGGTCGCGGAACCAAGGGAACCAGCCGCCGAGCCGCCGGCGCTCGCCAGCGGCGAGGCGGTTGGCGATTTCGAACTGCAGTTGCACGGCGCCGGCGAAACCAGCGAAGCTCGAATGGCGGGCGTAGAGTTCGTCGACGAGTTCGGTGGCCTTCTCGAATTCATGGCGCTCGGCGTGGAGCTGAGCTCGTTCAAGGATAGAGACGGCTTCGGCTTCGGTGCCGGCGTTGGCTTCGCCGATGGTAGCCCACTCGCTAAGGGCGGAGCCGATGTTGCCATTGGCCGCTTCCTGCGAGGCGTGATTCATCGCGAGCAGCACGACGGGGAGGCGCTCGGGTGGGGTGACGTCATGGGCGGTGCCCGCCTTTACGCGCCAGGAGCCTTCGAAACGAAGGTATTCGGCACGGGCGAGAGGGCCGAGCAGGAGCGCTGCGGCGAGAAGGGATTTAGCGAGTAGGTTCATGCCAGCGGAGAAGGGTTGCGCCCCAAGTAAGGCCGGCGCCGAAGGCGACGATCAGGACGAGGTCACCGTGCTTGATCTTGCCGTCTTTCCAGGCTTCTTCAAGTGCGAGAGGGATGGAGGCTGCGGAGGTGTTACCGTAGCGATCCAGGTTCGAAGGGAAGCGGTCCATGCCAACGTTCAGCTGGCTGGCCACGGCTTCAAGGATGCGGCTATTGGCTTGGTGGGGGATGAACCACGCGACCTGTTCCGACTTCACGTCGCACTTAGCGAGTACCCGTTCGCAGGATTCGGCCATGACGCGGACTGCGTGGCGGAAGACTTCCTTGCCGTTCATCCGCAGGAAGTGTTTGCCGTCGCGGAGCGAGTCGGCGGTCGCGGGGGCGGCGGAGCCGCCGCCGGCGCAATGGAGGAGCTCGGCGTTATTACCGTCGGCCCCGAGAATATTGCCCAGTAGGCCGACGCCTTTTTCGGTGGTGGTTTCGAGTAAGGCGGCACCGGCACCGTCACCGAAGAGGACGCAGGTCGTGCGATCTGACCAATCCACCACGCTGGAGAGTTTTTCGGAGCCGACGACGAGGGCGCGGCGGTAGGAACCGGAGCGCATCATGTCCTTGGCGACCTGCAGGGCGTAGACGAATCCTGAGCAGGCTGCGGAGACGTCGAAGCAAGGGATGTCACGGCGTAGGCCGAGCTCGGCCTGAAGGAGGCAAGCGGTGGAAGGGAAAGGGACGTCCGGCGTCATCGTCGCGACAATCAGCAGGTCGACGTCCGACGGAGTGAGGCCGGAGCGCTCTAGCGCTTGGGCAGCCGCCTTAGCACCCATGTCCGAGGGGTTCTCGCCTGGTCCGGCGATACGCCGTTCTGCGATGCCCGAGCGGGTCTTGATCCACTCGTCGGAGGTATCCACCATCTTGGACAGTTCGGCATTGGTGAGCTTGCGTTCCGGGGTGTGGACCCCGATGGCCCGAATGAAGACTGATAGCTCAGCGCTGCTCATCGATGCGTGAGAAAAGACCCCTTGGGCGGGGAAGGGAACACTAAAACCTCAAGCTTCCTCCGGGGTGGAGGAAATCACGGTATTAGCCTCGGCCAACGAGGTGAGCATGCGCTGCCCGGCGCCGTGTCCAAGGGCTTCTAGTCCCAGTCGGATGGCGCTGGCGATACCTTGGCGATTGCTCGAGCCGTGGGCCTTCATGACGAGCCCGGTGAGTCCAAGGAGCGGGGCTCCGCCGTAACGTTCTGGCTTCAGCTTTCCTTTGAGGTCGCGCAGCAGCGGAAACATCGCGATGCCGCCAGCCAGATAGACCGGATTGCTCTTCACTTTACTGCCGACCATGTCGCGGACCATGTAGACCAAGCCTTCAAGGGTCTTGAGAATCACGTTGCCGGTGAAGCCGTCCGTTACAACGACGTCACAAGCGTCGCCGAAGACGTCGAAGCCTTCGACGGGGCCAACATAATTAATACGGTCACCCAACGCCTTCAGGAGGCTATGGGTACGGTTGATGCGCGGGCCGCCTTTGCCTTCTTCGGTGCCGACGGAGAGGAGCCCCACGCGCGGGCTCGCGATGCCGAGGGCGCTTTGGGCATAGATGGATCCAAGGACGGCGTTGTGCACCATCTGGGCGGGCGTGGCCTCTGGGTTGGCACCGACGTCGAGCATGACAAAGTGGCCTTCACGGCGAGGCATGATGGCCGCGAGGGCGGGGCGCTCGGCGCCTTCCATGGGCCTCACCTTGATGGTGCCGGCAGCCACCAGGGCCTTGGTGTTGCCAGTCGAGACGACAACGTCGACTTCCCCGGCTTTCAGCATCTCGAGTGCGATTACCATCGAGGAGTCGCGCTTGGATTTCAGGACGGCCATCGGGGCATCATCCGGCGACACGATGCTGGCGGCGTTGCGGAAGCTGACGCGTTCGTTCTTCAGGGCGCGATGCTCTCTAGCGAGCATGCGGAGATTGTCTTCATGGCCAACGAGCACGAGCTGATCGTCCGGCCCGATGTAGTCTTCCTTGAAGGCGAGAGCAGCAGCGGCGACGGCTTCCGAAGGGCCCATGTCGCCACCCATGCAATCGAGGGCGATACGGTGGCCTTTCTTCGGAGTGGCTTCGCTCATGAGGTCGGGCTGAGCCCGGGGTGGAGCTTAGGCTCCGGTGTCCAACACCTGACGACCGCGGTACTTGCCCGTGGTGGGGTCGACGCGGTGGGAACGGCGAAGAGCGCCTGATTCGGCGTCTTTGACGAGTTTCAGGGCGCGGAACTGGTTGGCGCCACGACGGAGTCGGCTGCGGCGTTTGGACTGTTTACGTTTCGGATTGGCCATGGTTCTACGCTTGGATGAGGGTCGGTTCTACCCCTCCAGCCCCCTCGGTCAAGCCCCCTTTCCATTCCCTTGCGAATGTTGGCGGGTTTGTTTGTCTGGCCCGATGCCCGGCCATCCCGCCCTTTTCCTCGATCGCGACGGAAATCTGATCCGCGACCATCACCATACCTGCCGGGAGGACCAGATTGAGCTGATTCCTGGGGTCAAGCCCGCCTTGGAGGCCTGCTTGCGGGACGGCTATCGGCTGTTCGTGCTGACGAACCAGAGCGGCATCAATCGCGGAATCTTCACCTGGGCTCAGTACGAAGCCTGTAACCGAAGGATGCTCGAACTGCTGGCGTTGCCGGCACCAGGCATCTTGGAAATTAAGGCGGCTCCAGAACGGCCAGATGAGCCGTCGTTGTATCGCAAGCCGAGTCCCCGCTTCATTCTAGAGAAAATCGCCGAGCATGACCTCGATCCGACCCGCTGCTGGATGACGGGCGATCGTGTCACGGATTGGGAGGCGGGGCTCAATGCGGGCATCCGCTCCTGCGCGATGCGTAGCGGTGCGGCGAAGCCGGAGGAGCTTTTGGAGGCCGCCAATAGGGGGTTCGCGGTGCACGATGATTTCCCTGCTTTCGTCCGCGCCGAACTGAAGCTGGCTTTTTAGAACAACAAAAAGGACGAACCATGTGGTTCGTCCTTTGATCGTCTGGAGCGAGGAGATTAGGCCTTAGGCTTTTCTTTTTCGCAGGGGCACTTGCCGTCCTTCTTCTCTTCGTCGCCAGCGACGATGGCCTTAGGCTTTTCCTTCTCGCAGGGGCACTTGCCGTCCTTCTTCTCTTCATCGCCAGCGACGATGGCCTTAGGCTTTTCCTTTTCGCAAGGGCAGTTGGGGCACTTGCCGTCACCCTTCTTCTCTTCGGCGCTGACGAAAGCGGCGGAGAGGGCGAGGATGCCGACGGTGAGAGTGAGGAGCTTGAGGAACTTGGAGTTCATGGTAGGACTTAAATGGTCGCCGATATCTGGGCCAAGTCAACCGGTCGAAGGCCATTTCGGGGAGTGAGTTACCCTACTACTCTAGCTCGATCCGTATATGAGTAAGGTCGCCCTTTATTTTTGTTAAACCACTGCCAGGCAACCAGTTACTGCCGCTATTTGCCTGATAGATACGCTTATTTTTTACGCAAACCAGGTCCCTGACTCCCGGAAGCCGTCCCATTTCGGCGGCTTTCTCTTGGCCTGGCGTGACTGCGCCATCCGTCCGGGAGTCTTGAATCCAGAGCACGGCATCGGGCTTTGCGGTGGCGATGATTTCCCAATCGAACTTGATCCACGAGCCTCGTGTCAGCGCGGATTTCAATCCTGCGGCCGCCAAGGGGTCGGCAAGATAGCTGTCCGGCCCGGCCATGACGCCATCCCAGATGATGATAATGGTGCGGAGTGTTTTGGCCGGACGCATCGACAGTTCGTCGGCCAGTCGCTTTGCTTGGTCGATACGGCCGGTGGCAGCCCCGAGAAGAAGGATGTCTTTGCCGACGGCGGTGCCGGATTCCGGATTCAGCACGAGGGTGCGGAGTCCAGCCTTCGCGCACTTCTCCGCCCAGAGCGGATTGGCCATCCGAGGGATGATCACCAGATCGGGCTTGGTTTGGAGCAGCCGTTCGAGGTCAGGCAGGAAGATGTCGGCGCCGCGTGCGGCGGGGTGATCCTTCGGGAGCGGACACCAGCGCGTGGCCATGACGATCTCCTCGGCGCAACCGAGATCAAGCAAGGTCTGGGTCGCACCCGGACTGTAACTGGCTATCCGATGCCCGCCGGCATTCAGCATCAGGCAGGTCGCGAGCCAGAGGAACAGCGCGCGCATCAGGCTGAAAGCAGGTGCGCGAGCCGCATCGCCGCATCAAAGCTGCCGCGGTCCGCTTTGCCTTGGCCGGCGATCTCATAGGCCGTGCCATGGTCCGGGCTCGTGCGTACGTGCTTGAGTCCGAGGCTCAGGTTGGCCGAGGTCGAGAAGTCGACCGTCTTCAGTGGCGCGAGGCCTTGGTCGTGATAGATTGCGGCGACGGCGTCGAACTCACCCTGCAGATGGCGATGAAAGACGGTATCACCTGGCAGCGGACCGCTGACGTCATGGCCTTCGGCGCGCAGGGCTTCGACGGCGGGCCTGATGACCGCATCATCTTCTTTACCTAGCAAGCCGGCTTCGCCGGCATGTGGGTTAAGTCCGCACACGGCGATGCGTGGCCGACGGTCGCCGAGCTTCGTGCGCAGTGAGATGAGAGCGAGGACGGTGCGACGAATATCCGCTGCGCCGATAGCGCGGGGCACTTCGGCGAGAGGGATGTGCCAAGAGACGAGTCCGACGGTCATCTTGCCGCCGGCGAAGGCCATCACGGGCTCGCCGCTCCAACGTGAGGCAAAGAATTCCGTCTGACCTGGGAAGACGTAGCCGACGCTGGCGAGGCCTTTCTTGTTCACCGGCCCGGTTACGACGGCAGAGAAACGCCCGCCAGTAGTGCCTCGCGCGGCTATCTCCATTGCTTCAATCGCGATTAGCTGGCCGGCTTCATCGGGCTTGCCCGGATGAGTGACGAAATCCTTCGGCCCGACGGCGATACCTTGGCCGAGCTTCTCAATCCAATCAGCCGGGCCGATGGGTACGACCGAGGCGAATTGCGTCGGATGGTCCTTTAGCCAGCTGGCAAGGAGTTCGGGGCCGACGCCGGCCGGATCCCCGCAGGTGACGGCGATGGGCAGGCGGCTCATTCGGGAGAGACGAAGCGGCCGCGTTTGCCGCCGAGGAAGAAGCCGAGGAAGTCGCGTGCCTCTACGGTCTGATAGTCACCGTCATCGAGGGCCTTCTGGGCCAGCGTCGCGCAGGCGCCCTGCGCCGCGTAGACCGCGTGGTAGGCGCGCTTGATCTCGGCGACGGCGGGCGCCGGTACGGCACGGCGCCGGAGGCCGATCAGGTTTAGGCCAGCGATTAGGTTGCGTCCGTGGGCCAGTGCATTCGGGGGAACATCCTCGGTAATGACGGCGTTGCCGGAGACGAGGGCGCCGCCGCCGATCCGGCAGAATTGGTGCACGGCTACTCCGCCGCTGACGAAGGCCTTATCGCCGACATGGACGTGTCCTCCGAGCATGCAGCCATTGGCGAGGATGACGTTCGCTCCGACTACGCAGTCATGGGCGACGTGGCTTCCCGCCATCAGGAGACACTCGGCGCCGATGAGGGTATTTTCTCCGGCTTTGGTCGCTCGATGAATCGTCACATGCTCGCGGATGACCGTTCGGTCTCCGATGAGCGTGCCGGAAGCAGTGTTCACGTCGAAGGAAAGGTCCTGCGGATTGCCTCCGACAACTGCGAAGTGGTCGACTTGGACACCAACTCCGAGTTGGGCGCGGGCCTTGATGATGGCATGGGCCGCGACCCGGCAGCCTGGCCCGAGCATCGCGCCGGCTTCGATGATCGCGAAAGGTCCTACCTCGACGTCGGGGGCGAGTCGGGCGGAAGGATGGACTTGGGCGGAAGGATGAATCACTTCGGAGAGTTGGCGCCGCCGAACAGCTCGAGCTGAGCGGCTTTCACCATATCGTAGACGCGGAGCAGGCGGAGCAACTGCAACGTGTCGGATTTCGCGTAGCTCTGGTTCGATTCGACCGCTTGGACGAGGTTCTCGAGAATTGTCCGGAAGGTGAGCACATGGTCGACCCCGCTTTCGCGCAGTAAAGTGATGCTTTCGGAGCGCTGTGGTTCGGTTGTCGGGATGCCCGGCAGCACGAGGATCTTCGCAAGAGTTTGCCCCTCTAATGGCTGAAGTTCGGCGAAGGCCTCCTTGGCGGCTTCGACGGCTTCTTTGCGGACGAACTCAAGTAGGTCGCCTTTCTTGATCATCGTCGGCGTGATGGCCTTGGTCGTGTGCCAGGCTTTCACCGCGACGACGGCGGTGGTCAGTCCTGGGAGGTCTGAACTGAAGAGTTGGAATGGGGTCTCGCCGCCGCGGCGCGGCGATGGATTAATGACCAGCAGGTCGCCTTCTTCGTCGGCGCGTTTCCTGCGGGATTGGACGGCGTACTTGCGCGACTGGCGCACGAAGAAACCGTTCATCTCGAAATACTCGCGGACCAGACTGTCGTCGAAACCCGCCATAGGCCGCTAGGATGCGGGCGAGTGGGCGGTTTGGTCAACCCGCGATAAAAGGCCTCAGAGGACGAAGCCGGCCGGTGCAATCGCCACGGTGAACTCGCCCTTGAGTGAGCCAGCCTTCAATGCTGGGACCAGTTCGGCCAAGGGCGCCGTGCGAATCGTCTCGTGCAGCTTGGTGAGCTCGCGACCGACGCAGACGACTCTTTCGGGGCCGAGGATCTCGAGCATCTCGTCCAAAAAATCGCTGATGCGGTGGCAGGACTCGTGCAAGACGAGGGTTTCATCGGCCTCTTTGAGGCCTTCCAGGAAACGGCGCCGAGCGGCTGATTTCGGGGGAAGGAAACCCACGAAGCGGAAGGCATTAGTCGGGAGCCCGGAGGCGGAAAGCAGGGCGACGATCGCGCAGGGGCCCGGCAAGGGCGTGACCGTGAGTCCGCGTCGGCGGCATTCGCGCGTGACGCGGAAGCCTGGATCGCTGATGCCAGGGGTGCCGGCGTCGGTAATCAGGGCGATCTTGGCTCCGCCGGCCACTTTGTCGGCGATGAGTACGGCGGCGTCCTTCTCGTTGTGCTCGTGGTAGGCGAGCATCGGCTTGGAGATCGCGAGGTGGCGGAGTAGGCCGCCGGTGACGCGCGTGTCTTCGCAGGCGACCAGATCACACTCCGCGATAGCTTCGCGGGCGCGAGCTGTGATGTCGCCGAGGTTACCCAGCGGGGTGGCCACGACCCAGAGCCTTCCGGCCAGTCCTTGCGGACGGCCAGAGGCACCTGCGTCAGGGGCCGACATCAGCGGCGGTAGCCGGAACCCGGCGTCGAGACGCCCGGGAGTCCGCCCTGCCAGCCAGCGGGCTGGGACTGGGGCAACATGGAGTCAGCCGGCTTTTCCACGGTCTCGCAGCCAGCCAGGCCGAAGAGGCAGGCGAGCAGCGCGAGGGCGAAGAGCGAACGGCGGGACATCAGTTGATAGCGAGCTTGGTGGACGGCGAGAGAGACACCGCGCCTGCCTTGGAGATGGCGGCGAGATCCAGTTCCTTGTCAGGCTGAATCAAACCGTAGGAAAGGGCACCCTTCACAGAAGAAATCTGGACCTTGCCGACCTTCTTGCCGGCGATTTTCACGTCGAAGATGGCCTTTTCCTTGATGCCATTGGCTTCGCCTACGGAGAAGGCGACGATGCCAGATTTCGCATCGAGAGCGACGATGTTGGTGAGGATGGTGTCCGTGGCGGCTTCGACGGCGGCAGCGACATTGGCGGCGGGAGCATCGCCAGGCTTGGCGGCTTCACCGAGGGGGTCGCGAGGGAAGCCAAACGGGGCGGGATTATTATCCATGGCCAGTGAGACTTTGCCGAAAAGAGCCGCATACTTGGCGCGGATCAACTCGGACTTTTCTTCGGCTTTGGTGGCCTTGGTTTCGCTTTCGGCGACCTGTTCCTTGGTGAACATGGCGGCGACCTTTTCGGTGGCCTTGACGAGTTCTTCCTTGGCGGTGGCGAGTTCGGCGACGGCGCCGTCCTTCTTGCTGTTGGCGTCGGTCAGTTGGGCAGCGAGTTCGTCGCGCTTGCGGGTCAGTTCGGCACGTTCGCCTTCGAGCGTGGTGTTCGAGGCAGTGAGGCCATCGATCTTCATCTTCTTGTCGGCGACATCGGCTTGAAGGTCCTTCTTGGAGGCTTCGAGTTCGAGGACGGACTTGCGCTTGGCGTCGAGGAGGGCGGTCACCTTCGCCGGGAGCTCCTTCATCCGCAGGTCATACTCTTTCGTGGCGTTGATTTCCTTGTCGATCACGGCGAAGTTAGTCGCGGTGACGGCGGCCTCCATTTTTCCTTTCAGCAGGATAGCAAATACCACCGCAGCGATAGCGACGGCGATGGTCAGGATGCGAAGGAAGGCGTTAAGCTTCTTGTTCATGGGGTAGGGGAAGTGGGGTTAGGAATGGCTGAAAAGGGTCTTGCCGGGGTCAGGGGACTCCTGACGCGAAATCGTGCCGGGGTTGGACGAAACGTGCAGGAGTACTTTAAACACCAATTCCTCCTTCCCCTCAAGTGCAATTTCCTCGCAAACCTGCGAGACGGAGAGCCATTTGCCCTTGGACTTTGCCAGGACGCCGATGGCGTCCGAACGTACCTTGAGTGTCTCTGAGGCGGCCTTCTTGCCGGCCTCGACGCCAGGTTGGTGGTAGGCGTTGATGCCGAGGAGGTTGGCGTACAGGCCGACCGCCCGTTCGAAAAGTGCGATCAGCATGCCCACCGAACGGGCATCCACCTGGTTGATGGTAATTGTGATATTAGCGCGGCCGCTTCCGGACAAAGCTTCGCGGGTGCCTAAGAGGAAGGCCTGCAAGTAGTCACCTGAGGTCACCCCAGGCTCCACTTCGAGGGAGCTACCTTCGCGATCCTTGAGAACCTCGATGAAGACGGCGAAAAAGTTATTCACACCATCGCGGAGCTGCTGCACATAGGCGTGCTGGTCGGTCGAGCCTTTGTTGCCATAGACGGTCAGTCCCTGAAGGACTTTGCGACCTTGGAGGTCGAGTTCCTTGCCGAGCGACTCCATCACGAGCTGCTGGAGGTAGCGAGAAAAGAGCAGGAGACGATCCTTGTAGGGAAGTACGACCATCGCCTTGCTGCCACGGCCTTCGGTGAGGTGATGCCAGGCCAGCGCGAGCGCCGCGGCAGGATTCTTCGCAGCGTCGGGCACTCTGGTCAGCGCATCCATCGCCCGTGCCCCTTCGAGGAGTCCGCGGATATCGATGCCTTGGAGCGCGGCCGGCAGAAGGCCGACAGGCCCGATCTCGCTGGTGCGGCCACCGACCCAATCCCACATCGGGAAACGGGCGAGCCACTTCTCCGTGACGGCGACCTTGTCGAGTTGACTGCCTTCGCCGGTGACGGCGACGGCGTGGGCGGCGAAGGCAAGTCCAGCCTGCTTCCAGCGGAGGGCGGCTTCGAGCTGGCCGTTGCGTGGTTCCGGCGTGCTGCCGGATTTCGAGGTCACGATCGCGAGCGTCGTACCGAGGCGTGGGCCAAGCGTGTCAAACACACGGTCGATGCCGTCCGGGTCAGTGTTGTCGATGAAATGGACGCGAAGCTTGTCCGCTTTGCCACCGAGCGCGTCGGCGACGAACTGCGGACCGAGGGCCGAGCCGCCGATGCCGATGCAAAGGAGGTCGGTGAACTTGCCGGCGGAGCCTTTAATCTGACCTGCGTGGATTTGCGCTGCGAAGCCGGCGATGGCATCGATAGCTGCTTTCACTTCCGCCCCGATCTTTGCGTCGGGTGCGAGCTCGGGTGCGCGGAGCCAGTAGTGCCCGACCATGCGCTTCTCGTCGGGATTGGCGACGGCACCTTTTTCTAGCGCGGCCATGTCGGCGAAGGCCTGGGCGAGGGCAGGCGCTATTTTCTCAGCGAAGCCCGCGGGGGCGGGCGCGCGACTGAAGTCGAGCGCGATGCCGAGTTCGGGGAAATTCTGGAGCTGTTTCCGGAAGAGGTCGAAGGAGTTGGCCACGGTAGGTCAGTTTTCCCCGCCGCGGACCTCCTTGGCAACAAAAAGGGCGGTCCGCCGCGGCGTCCGCCCTTCCATTTCTACTCAGGAAAGGCCTCAGTCGCCGTCGGTGATGGCGCCTTCGGAAGCCGAGGACACGAGCTTGGCGTATTTGGCCAGGGTGCCGCGCTTCTCCTTGCAGGGAGAAGCCTTCCAAGACTTGAGGCGGTCCGCGATCTCCGCGGCCGGGACGTCCAGGTTGATCTCGTTCTTCTGCGAATCGATGGTGATGGTGTCGCCGTTCTTCACGACCGCGAGTACGCCGCCGACGGCGGCCTCGGGCGTGATGTGGCCGACCACGAAGCCGTGCGAGCCGCCAGAGAAACGTCCGTCGGTGATGAGGGCGACGGTCTTGCCGAGGCCCTTGCCCATGACGGCGCTGGTGGGTCCGAGCATCTCGCGCATACCGGGGCCGCCCTTGGGGCCTTCGTTGCGGATGACAATCACGTGGCCATCCTTGACCTCGCCGTCGAGGATGCCGCGGAGTGAGGCTTCTTCGGATTCGTAGACGATGGCCTTGCCGGTAAACGCATTACCTTCCTTGCCGGAAATCTTGGCGACGGAGCCTTCGGGGGCGAGGTTGCCACGCAGGATGCGCAGGTGGCTGTCGGCCTTGATCGGATTAGAGAAGGGTCGGACGACGTCTTGGTCGGCGGCGTAGCTGCCGACGTTGGCGAGGTTCTCGGCGACGGTCTTGCCGGTGACGGTCATGCAGTGGCCGTGCAGGAGGCCCTTATCAAGGAGCATCTTGAGCAGCGGCTGGAGGCCGCCGATGCGGACGAAGTGGGCCATGTTGTACTTTCCGCTCGGCTTGAGGTCGGCGAGCACCGGCACGCGTCGGCCGACGCGCTCGAAATCCTCGAGGGTGAGTTTGATGCCCGCCGAATGGGCCATCGCGATGAGGTGGAGTACGGCGTTCGTTGAACCGCCGAGGGCGATGACGACGGTGATGGCGTTTTCGAAGGCGTCCTTGGAAAGGATGTCCGACGGGCGGATGTTCTTCTTGATCAGTTCGAGCACGGCCTTGCCGGCGCGTTCGCAGTCCTCGAGCTTGGCTTTGGAATTCGCGAGCTGTGCGGAGCTATCCGGCAGGCTGAGGCCGAGGGCTTCGATCGCGGAGGCCATGGTGTTGGCGGTGTACATGCCGCCGCACGAGCCTTCGCCCGGGATCGAGCAGACCTCGATCTCCCGGAGTTCGCTTTCGCCGATCTGCTTACCGGCGTGCTTGCCGACGGCTTCGAAGACGGTGACGATGTCGGCCGACTGGCCGCGGTGCAGGCCGGGGACGATGGTGCCGCCGTAAACGAAGACGGAAGGGCGGTTGAGGCGCGCCATGGCGATGGCGCAGCCAGGCATATTTTTGTCGCAGCCGCCGATGGTGACGAGTCCGTCGAAGCCTTCGGCGCCGGTCACGGCTTCGATGGAGTCGGCGATGATCTCACGGGAGACCAGGGAGTAGCGCATGCCAGGGGTGCCCATCGAGATGCCGTCCGAGACGGTGATGGTGCAGAAGATGACCGCCTTACCTCCGGCTGCATCGGCGCCCTTGACCGCTTCGTCCGCCAGGCGGTTGATGTGCATGTTGCAAGGGGTCACCATCGACCAGGTTGAAGCTACGCCCACGACAGGCTTGGCGAAGTCGGCGTCGGTGAAGCCCACGGCCCGGAGCATGGCTCGGCTGGGGGCTCGGTCGGGGCCGTCTACGACGATGGCGGAGTGTTGGCGGCAGTGGTTGGCGTCGGTCATGATGGGTGTGAAAAGTCTGCGGTTGTCAGTCGGTGGGCGCCCCCTAATAAGAGGGCAGGGAGCGGACACTGAACCGCCCCGTCGCTCCCGACAATCCGATTTAAGCCTCCCCGTCCCGTGGAATTCAACCTCAAGAAAATCATTAAGGCCCTCCTGTTCTCGACCTCCGAGGCGGTGTCCATCAAGGACATCCAGAAGGTCGTCCAGCGCTACCATGCCCAGGCAGCCGCCGAGCGCCAACCCGACCTGCTTGAGGCGGCCGGCGAACCCACGCTCGCGCCTGCCACCGCTCCGGTGCAGGAAGTCATTCAGGACATCATCGACCAGGTGCCTACTTTACTCACGGCCACCCAGATCCGCGAAGCGGTGGACGCACTCGAGGCCGAGATGCGCGAAGCCAACGACGCGTGCCGTATCCTGCAAGGACCCGAAGGTTTTCGCCTGGTGATCTCTCCGGCCTACGCCGATTGGGTCCGCCTCCTCCGTGGCGAGCCTCGTCCGCAACGCCTTAGCCCGGCCTCGCTCGAGACACTTTCGATCGTCGCCTACCGCCAACCGGTCACCCGCTCGGAGATGGAAGCTATTCGTGGCGTATCCGTCGACAGCGCCCTGAACCGTTTGCTCGAACTCGAGCTCGTCGCTGTCACCGGCCGTGCCGATCTACCCGGCCGCCCGATCCAGTACGGTACGACTGACAAGTTCCTCGACTTCACCGGCCTGCGTTCGCTTGGTGAATTGCCGGCCTCCGACGTCCTTTCTCCTGCCCAGATCTCCGAATGGATTACCCGTGCGACCACTCCGGTCGAGGTCGGTGATTCCGAAGTCGGGCTGCCGCTGGAAGACCAGTCCTCCGCCGCGATTGCGACGGAGACCCCGCCCGAAGACGAGAAGCCTGCCGAATGAGCCTCGAAGAGCACCGCCGCGAGGTCGATCGTATCGACCGCGAAATCCTCAAGCTGCTCGGCGAGCGCTTGCAGGTGGCCCGTGCCATTGGCGAAGCGAAGCTAAAGTCCGGCGCACCGGTCTACGCACCTCAGCGCGAAGAGCAGCTCCTGCGTTCCATCACCGAAGCCGCCCCGGCGATCCCGGCTTCCGGCCTTCGTGCGGTCTATCGCGAGATCATCTCCCTTTCCATCGGCGCTCAGATGGCCAACCCCGTTGCCTATCTCGGACCGGAAGGCTCCTTCACTCAGCAGGCTCAGATTCGCGCTTTCGGGACCAGCGTGCCGTCGCTCCCGCTCCGCGCCATCGGCGACATCTTCGCCGCGGTTGAATCCGGCGAAGCGTCCTATGGCGTCGTGCCGGTCGAAAACTCCACCGAAGGCGTGGTCAGCCACTCGCTCGATCTGCTCGCCGAATCCGAACTCAAGGTCGTGGCCCAGGTCACGCTCTCCGTCGAGCAGTGCCTTGTCGGCCAAGGTCCGCTCGATCAGGTGAAGAAGGTCCTCTCGAAGGACATTGCCCTCGCACAGTGCCGCGGCTGGCTTTCCCGCCACGTCCCCGGCGCCGCGCTCGTCGAGACGGATAGCACCGCCGCCGCCGTCGAAATCGTTTCCCGCGATCCACAAGGACAGGCTGCCGTCGCTTCTGCCACGGCCGCCGAATCGCGCGGCGTGCCCATCCTCGCCCGCGGCATCCAAGATCGCCGCGACAACGCCACGCGCTTCTTCGTCATCGCCAAGGCCGCCAATACCGTCGGCGCAAAGGACGAGGTCACCAGCGTGGTGCTCACGCTCAAGCATGAGCCGGGCGCCCTCCAGGGCGCGTTGGCCGCTTTCTCCGACCGTGGTATCAACCTGATTCGCATCGAGTCCCGCCCGAGCCACCGTCGCGCCTGGGAGTATCTCTTCTTCATCGATTTCCCGGGACACTGGGACACTGCTGCCGTGCAGGCCGCTGTCACCGAACTCAAGGGTCGCTGCGAAGTAGTGAAGTGGCTGGGCAGCTATCCGCAGTCCGCCGGATGAGTCGTCGCGCCCTTGGTGGCGTGATGCTGGCCGTCCTCGGCCTGGCCTTGCTTTGGTCGGGGTATGCTTGGTGGCGCGCCTGGTCCGCACCGCTCGTGACGGTGGTGATCCGGCCGTCCTTCTCCGTCGAGGGTATCTCTTCTGGAACTCCCGTCCGCGTGCAGGGCGTCACGGTGGGGCAGGTGAGCTCCATCGGTCTAGACGCGGACGCGGAAGGCCAGCTCCGTCCCGTCGTCCGGCTCAGCCTTGATCCCGAGACCTTGGAGGACCGCGGCTTCGCCGACCGTCTCCGCGGCGACCGCCTGAAGGCCGAAGTTGCTAAGGGCCTCCGCGCCCGGCTCGTTTCGGTGAGCCCGGCGTCAGGTATGCTACAGGTCGAACTGATCTGGGATGCCTCCTCGCCGCTCCCCCCGGGAATCTTGGCTGCGGACGAGATTCCTCCGCTCGGTACGCATCTCCAGAGTAAGATTGCCGGCTTCGTCCAGCAGCTCGAAGACCTTGCCGAAAAAGATTTGGTCGGACTCGCGGCGCAGCTCGAGCGTGACCTGGACGGCTTTCATGATGCGACTGACCCCGCCCGAGCCGCCCGCTTCTCCGCGATGATCGTCCGTCGCACTGGCGCGGTTCTCGAAGCAACGGGCGACGGCAAACTGGATGCGCAGAGCGCCCGCCTGATCGCCGCCTGCACTCGCCTCCGCGAGGCAGTCGACAAGGCCGACCGCCAGTTGGATGACGAGACGTTGGCGCTCCTGCAGGTACGCCTTGCCGACGCTGGTGCGGCGCTAGCCTCCTTTTCCGCCTCGCTTGAAGGCTCGGGAGTCCGGATGAATGCTGTATCTGAGGAATTCGTCGAAGCCTTCCGCGCGGTCTCAGCCGCGGCCAAGGCATGGTCCAAGAAGGCCGCCGGGCTTACCACCGAGCCCCGCCCCCGCTGAGGGAACAGGCTTGCGGCGGGACCCCGTAGCGGGGATAGGTGAGGGACTTTACCAGCCATGGCCGACCCGACCGACAAGATGGAATCCATCATCAACCTGTGCAAGCGCCGCGGGTTCGTCTTCCCTTCTTCCGATATCTACGGCGGCTTCAACGGCTTCTTCGACTACGGCCCCCTCGGCGTCGAGCTGAAGAATAACATCAAGCAGGCTTGGTGGCAGGACTTCGTTCATCGCCGCGACGACATCGTCGGCCTCGACTCCTCGATCATCCACCACCCGACGACTTGGAAGGCCTCGGGACACATCGATAATTTCACCGATCCGCTCGTCGACTGTAAGGAGTCCAAGATGCGCTACCGCGCCGACCAGTTGTTCTTCGCTCCGGTACGCGTTGCCGGCGAGACCATCGGCTACGTGTCCGTCCTCGAGGACGACGGCATGCAGGCCAAGGCCGAGGAGATGGCCAATGACATGAAGCGGAAGCTCGCCAAGCAGGGCGCGCTCGAGCCGATCGTGCTCAAGGATTACACCGAGTCCCTGCCCGAGGAGCATGCGCTCATCCCTTCACCCGCCACAGGCAAGCCGGGTTCGCTCACGCCGCCCCGCTCGTTCAACATGATGTTCCAGACTTACGTCGGAGCCATGCAGGACGCATCGGCTACTGCCTATCTCCGTCCAGAGACCGCGCAGGGTATCTTCATTAATTTCAAGAACGTTGTCGACACGGGCCGCGTGAAGCTGCCCTTCGGCATCGCCCAGATCGGTAAGGCGTTCCGCAATGAGATTAATCCCCGCAACTTCATCTTCCGTTCCCGTGAGTTCGAGCAGATGGAGATCGAGTACTTCATCTCGCCGTCCTCCGATTGGGCCACCGCCCACAAGGATTGGATCGAAGGCTGCCTAGCCTGGTTCGAATCCATCGGCATCCCGCGCGCTAAGCTCTCCCTCTACCCGCACCCGACCGAGAAGCTCGCCCACTATTCGAAGGGCACCACGGACATCATGTTCGAGTTCCCCTTCGGCGTACAGGAGCTCCAAGGTGTCGCCGCTCGCGGCGACTTCGACCTGACCCAGCATAGCAACGTGTCAGGCCAGAAGCTCGATTGGTTCGACGAAGCGGCCAAGGCCCGCTACATCCCGCACGTTATCGAGCCGTCCGTCGGCGTCGACCGCGTGTTCCTCGCGCTCCTGACCACGGCCTACCACGAGGATGAAGTCGAAGGCGAGAAGCGCGTCGTGCTCCGCCTGCCGGCTCGCGTCGCCCCGTTCAAAGCCGCGATCTTCCCGCTGGTGAAGAATAAGCCCGAGCTCGTCGAGCGCGCCGAGGCCCTCTACCGCCGCCTGAAGAAGCGTCACAACGTCTTCTACGACGCCGCCGGCGCCATCGGTCGCCGCTACCGCCGCCAAGACGAAATCGGCACGCCTTTCGGCATCACGATCGACTTCGAGACAATTGAGAAGAATGCCGGTGTCACGGTCCGCGACCGCGATACCCTGGAGCAGGTGCGCATGACCGAAGACGAGGTCGTCCGCTACCTCGACGACAAGGTCAACGGCTGACCTTCGCCGGGACGCCCGCGAGCTCTTCCGCCAGCTTGGCGATGCGTCGCTTCCCGCAGAGGGAGGCGGCGATCGTCAGGTTGCGCAGGCCTTGCGGCAGATGCGCGAGGTATTCCGGACGGCCCTTCTTGTGGCCGAGGAAACCATAGGCGCCGCAGGCCTGCAGGAGGCGCTGCGTGGCGGCGATGTGAAAGAGGTACGAGAACTCGTCGCTGGAACCCTTCCAGTCGGAGACTTCGCGGGCGTGGTCCTCAATCTCGATGCGCCAGAGGTCCATGTCGTTGCGCGTGAGGTACGGGTCGAAGGCCAGCGAAGCGAAATCGTAGAACATACAACCATGACGCAGGCCTTGGAGGTCGATCAGCCAGGCGGAGTCGTCGCGCACCATGATGTTCTGCGACTGGAAGTCGCGATGGATGGTGACGACTGGCTGTCCCATGAGTTCTTTGGCCAGCGAGGCCATCTCGTCTGCAACGGCCCGGTCGGGCTTGCGGCCGCCGAGCGCGTTATCCTGGAAGTACTGCCTTTCCCACTGGTAGAGGTTCGGGCCGAACGCTTCCATGAGCGTGATACCCGATCCAGCGAAGGCGTCGACGCCGAGGCGATGGATGCCGGCGACCTGTTCGAGTGCTGAGGCGACGGGCGCCCACGGGAATTCCTTACCTTGCGCAAGCGACCAGAGGTCGGCGTCACCGAGGTCTTCGAGGACGAGCACTCCGGCAGCTTTATCTTCCGCCAGAACCTGCGGGGCTTGGATGCCAATCTTGTCGCGGAGCACGCCCACGATGTCGCCGTAGAGCTGGTTCTCGGGGCGTGAGTCATCGTATACGCAGAGTACGGCGGACTCGCCCGCGGCGTTACGCATGCGGTGGAACTTGCGCCCAGAGCCGCCTTTGAGGACTTCGCCTCCAGCGGTCAGTTCGTAGCTGTGCGCCTTGGCGGCGTCGGCTGGAGAGATGGCGCCACGCACGGGCTTCTCCTGTTCGGACTTCACGGCCTGGTATTCCTCGATGGTGCCGAGGTCGTGCCAGCTTGCGGAGGCGTCGAGAAAGCCTTGGATGCTGCCGGGTTCCGCTTGGATGCGGCGGAGGAAATGCTCAACGAGCGATTCAATCGTCGTGGGTACGCCTTGGACGAAGGCCTTGGTGGCGATACAGATGCCGGTGTACTGATAGGCTGAGTCAGCCTTGCCGAGGCGGTCGCGCATATCGGTTACGAAGCCTTCGTCGGTGATGCGGACGTTGCGGTTCGGACCTTGTTCACGGACGACGAGCGTGACGGCGCCGCCATTGGCCTGATGGTGTGCGTAGGCCGCGGCGATGTCGCAGCCGGAGAGAATATCGCCGTTCCAGATGACGAGATCGCGATCGTCCTCGCCAAGCAGGCCGGCGATATTCGCGAGGCCGCCGCCGGTCTCGAGGAGGACGGGCTCATGCACGAGCTTGACCTCAGCGTCGCCGAAGCGTCCCGAAGGGAAGGCGAGCGTCCAGGCTTCGGGGCAATGGTGGGTGTTGATGATGAAGCGGCGGGTACCGGCAGCATGGAGCTTCTCCATCGCTTGGATGACCATCGGCCGTCCGCCAATTTGAAGTAGGGGCTTGGGGCAGTTTTCAGTGAGCGGACGCAGGCGCGTGCCGAGGCCGGCTCCGAGGAGGAAGGCGGTACGAGGGAAATCAGGCATGGGAAGAAGGTGTGCAGGCTGGGCAGATGCCGTAGATCTCCATGATGTGGGTCAGTTCGGCATAGCCCTTGGTGCGGGCGGCGGCTTCGAGGCGCGAGGTGTCGCAGCCGGGCAGGCGTTCAATCTGGCCGCAACGGCGGCAGATGACGTGGTGATGGTGATGGCCTGGCGTGACGAGTGCGTAGAGGCTACGGCCACGCTCGAGTGGATGACGCTGGACGATCCCGGCATCGTCCATCGCGCCGAGGCTCCGGTAGACCGTGACAAGGTCCAGCTTATCGTCGCCGGCGGCCTCGTGGATCTGCTCCGCGCTCAGGGGGTGTTTGGCTGCCGCGAGGACCTTGAGCATGACCAAGCGAGGGGAGGTGACCCGCATGGCCTTCTCCTTCATGCGGAGGACGGCCGCTTCAATGCGATCGCCGGAGCCCTCCCCGCAGCATCCTTCCTCATGGCGGTGGCCTTGGGACATGTCCCGTAGGTTTGGGGTCGTTTATGACGAGGCAACAACGAATGGCCACTTGCCTCCCGCCCGGGTCTGGCTTGGCTGGATGAGTCCATGTCCGACCGTCAGGCTAATTCGACCTCCGCTCGCGAGCTCTGCCCGGTCTCGTTCCGGGATTTCGTCTCCTCTGAGCCTTTTAAGCTCGAGCTGGGCGGTGAACTTCCGTCCCTGACGCTGCGCTACGAGACTTACGGCACGTTGCTCCCCGATAAGTCCAACGCCATCTTGGTACCCCACGCCTTGAGTGGAGACCATCACGTCTCTGGACGCTACGCTCCGGATGATGCCAAGCCGGGCTGGTGGGATTGCTTCGTAGGCCCCGGCAAGGCCATCGACACGGATCGTTTCTTCGTCATCGGCATCAATTGCATTGGCGGTTGTCGCGGTTCGACCGGCCCGTCTTCGGACGATCCGCGGACGGGCAAGCCCTACGGCGGCTACTTTCCCGAAATCACCCTTGGTGATATCGTCCGCGCACAGCGTCTGGTCATCCGCCATCTGGGCATCCCGAAGCTCCACGCCGTCGTCGGCGGTTCGATGGGCGGCATGCAGGCTCTGATCTGGTGCGCCGATTATCCCGCCGAGGTCGGACGTATCGCCGTGCTCGCCGCCGGCCTCAGTCAGTCGCCCATGGCGATCGCCCTTAACGCGGTCTCCCGCGCTTGCGTCGAACGTGACCCGAATTTCCGTGGCGGTCATTATGCTCCCGGCGAAGGCCCAGACTCGGGTCTAGCCGTCGGCCGCATGCTCGCGCATATCAGCTATCTTTCGTCGGCCTCCTTCGAGCAGAAGTTCGGCCGCGCCAAGGTTCCTGGTGCCGGCGCAGGCGATGCGGTGCACTGGCAGGTTGAGAGCTACCTTGAACACCAAGGGAATTCCTTTGTCCGGAGATTCGACGCCAACAGCTGGCTACGGATCACCCGCGCCGTCGACCGCTTCGACATGACCGCCCGCGCTTCGTCCGGTACGCTCTTCACGCAGGACGGACCCGATGTGCTCGCGATCGGCTTTTCCAGCGACTGGCTCTACCCGACGAGTGAATTACGGATGCTTCTTGCCGCGGCTACTGCGGTCGGGGTTAACGCCGCCTACCACGAGGTTGTGACGGACGCCGGTCACGACGGTTTCCTGCTGCCCGACACCGGGCTGGCGGTCCGTCTGCACGCCTTCCTGGGCTGATCAGAGCAGGGGAGAGAGCACCTTCGAGACTGTTTCGATCATCCGTCCGGTCAGCGTCCGGCTGCGCCGATAGAGATCTTCGGTGAACCGTGTGGACTCTACCTCCCAATCGCCCACCAGCTGCTTCACCTCGGCGATCGCCCCCGGGTCGCGTACGATCGCCCCGATTTCGTAGTTCAGGAACAGGGAGCGCATGTCGAGATTAGCTGAGCCGACCACTAGCTGTTCGTCGTCGACGATGACGAGTTTCGCGTGGAGGACGTCGGGCTTGAAGAATAGGATTTCAGCACCGGCTTCGCGCAACGTGCGCAGGTACCACCGGCGCGCGAGGTCGAGTAAGCGATGATCCGAGCGTCGTGGTACCATGATCTTGACGTGGCGGCCGGCGTGCGCGGCGGTGACCAGGAGAGCGAAAAGGGCGCGGTCGGGTACGAAGTAAGGCGTCACGACAGTGATGGAGCGTTTGCAGTTGGAGAAGAGCTTCACGTAAGCCTCCCACAGTGGATCATCTTCGCAGTCGGGCCCCGAGGAGATGATTTCGACCCGCGCTTGGCCGACCTGCGGGCAACGTTCACGGAGGAGGTTCGCCAGGCTCATCGGGGTCTCGTCGGTCGCTTGGCACCAGTCAGCGATGAAGATACGTTCGATGGCGGCCGCGGTCGGGCCTTCGATTAGGAAGGAGCAATCACGGAAACGCCGGTTAGAGGGCTTGTCCCCCATGTAGCGAAGGCCGAGATTCTGCCCACCGATGATGGCGGTCGCTCCGTCGAAGACGGCGATTTTGCGGTGGTTACGCCAATTGGCTGAGCCCTTACCCTGCATCGGTAGGGCGGGATTGAAGCGGGCGACCTTACCGCCAGCTCGACGCAACGGGCGGCACAGTCGCAGTGGGATGCTGAAACTGCCGATGGCGTCGACGAGCAGCCGGACCTCGATGCCTTCCTTGGCCCGGGCGGTCAGCAGGCTCACGATTTCGCGACCGACATCGTCGTCGCTGAGGATGTAGGTAGAGAGGCTGATGCGCTTTTGGGCGCCTTTAATCTGACGACGAAGTTCCTCCAGCGTATCCCGGCCGTGACGGTCGCCGAGCAGGCGGAAGCGATTACCGCCAAAATCCGGTTCGTCACTCAGGCGCCAGGCGACGCGATTCACTTCCTTTTTTGCCTCGGCCAAGGAGGAGTGTTTACGTCCGCCGAAGAGGAAGAAGAGCAGGGCGGTACCGATCGGGGCTAACCAAGCCAGCGGTCCCCACAATAGCAGGTAAGCGGGGGAGATGCGGGCGCGCATCACGCGAAGCAAGACGTAGATTTGGCAGCCGGTACGGACTGCTAACATTACGTTATCCGGAAGTAGGTCTGCCCATTCCGCCAACAAGATGGCCACGGTGGTCAGCAACGCGAGCGAGGTGCTGCGCGTCAGCCGGCCGTATCCACGGAAGGGAACCATGCTTCCATGTTAGCCGTACCGCCGACTGATGGGCACAAAAAAAGACCCCGGTTGCCCGGGGTCTGTTTGGTTCCTGTGAAGGTCGGCTTAGTTGCCGGCCTTGTCGAGGAGGTCGCCGAGACTGTTGAAGTCTCCGCTGCCCGACGACGAGGAGGACGAACCGCCAGCCGAGGGGGCCGGGGCGCCGCCGGTGGACGGGCCCTTGATGCGGTCGTAGCTGCTGATTTCCGCCTGGAGGCGTTCGGCGTCGTAGTTCGCGGCCTTGATCGAGAGACCGATGCGGCGGTCTTCCTTGTCGATCTTGATGACGCGAGCGGTGACATCCTGGCCGACCTTGACGACGTCCTTGACGTTCTCAACGCGCTGTTCGGCGAGCTGGGAGACGTGCACGAGGCCGTCGATTTCGTCGGACAGTTCGATGAAGGCGCCGAAGTTCGCGATCTTGGAGACCTTGCCAGAGACAAGGTCGCCGATGCGGTACTTGCGGTCGATTTCGCTCCACGGATCGGTCTGGGTCTGCTTAACGCCCAGGGAGATACGCTGCTGGTCGACGTCGACGTCGAGCACGATGGCTTCCACGTCGTCGCCCTTCTTCATAACTTCGGCCGGATTGTTGATGCGGCGGGTCCAGCTCATGTCGGACACGTGCACCATGCCGTCGATACCATCTTCCAGTTCGACGAACGCGCCGTAGTTGGTGAGGTTGCGCACCTTGCCGCGGACGCGAGCGCCCACCGGGTAGTTGTGGCGGACCTTTTCCCACGGATTGGTTTCGAGCTGGCGGATGCCGAGCGAGATCTTCTGTTCTTCCTTGTTGAAGTTGAGGATGACCGCGTCGACTTCCTGGCCGACCTTGAGGATGTCAGACGGCTTCTGGACTCGCTTGGTCCAGGAGAGTTCGGAGACGTGGACGAGGCCTTCGACGCCGCCTTCGATCTCGATGAACGCACCGTAAGCCACGAGGTTGACGACCTTGCCGTGGACCTTCTGGCCGACGGGGTAGCGCTTCTCGATGCCTTCCCAAGGATTGGGCTGGGTCTGCTTGAGGCCCAGGGAGACGCGTTCGCGCTCGCGGTCGACTTCGACGACCATGACGGTGATTTCTTCGCCAACCTTGACGACTTCGCTCGGGTGGCCGATGCGGCCCCAGGACATGTCGGTCACGTGCAGCAGGCCGTCGAGACCGTCGAGGTCCACAAACGCGCCGTAGTCGGTGATGTTCTTGACGATACCACGGCGGACGACGCCGGGCTTGACCTCCTCGAGGAGCTTGCGACGGCTTTCGCCGCGCTGTTCTTCGATGAGTTCGCGACGGGAGACGACGAGGTTCTTCTTCTCCTTGTTGATCTTGATGATCTTGAAGTCGAAGGTCTGGCCCACGAACTGTTCGAGGTTCTTGGGGGGATTGACGTCGATCTGGGAGGAAGGCATGAACGCGTCGACGCCGACGGAGACGATGAGGCCTCCCTTGACGATGGACTTGACGCGGCCCTGGACGATGGAGCCTTCCTGGCAATTGGCTTCGATGCTTTCCCACTTCCGGATCTGGAGGGCGCGATCGTAGGAGACGGTCGGGGTGCCGTCCTTGTTCTCAAGCTTCTCGAGGTAGACCTCGAGCTGCATGCCGACCTGGACTTCGGCCATGTCGGGGAATTCGCCCTGGGGGATGAAACCCTCGGACTT
>Ga0209500_10000275_pt1 | contig 46150 bp, 41 predicted proteins | sample S_140212_EF_Meta_FD_187323 | JGI IMG/M metagenome (GOLD analysis project Ga0209500, IMG submission 187323) | Freshwater microbial communities from Lake Simoncouche, Canada to study carbon cycling - S_140212_EF_MetaG (SPAdes) (version 2) | ecosystem: Environmental > Aquatic > Freshwater > Lake ... | reverse complement strand
CATCAGCCGCACCCAAGGGCGAAGCGAAGTAATTCGCTCAGGCCTGCTTCAGCGAGGCCATGTCGATCACGAAGCGGTAGCGGACGTCCTGCTTGATCATGCGGTCCCAGGCTTCGTTGATCTTCTGGATCGGGATCAACTCGATGTCCGAAACGATGCCGTGCTTAGCGCAGAAATCGAGCATCTCCTGGGTCTCGGCGATGCCGCCGATGCAGGAGCCGCTGAAGTTACGGCGGGGCATGATCACGCTGAAGGCGTGGACCGCGAGCGGCTGCTCGGGCACGCCCACGAGGCAGAGGGTGCCGTCAAGGCGCAGGAGCGAGAGGTAGGCGTTGAGGTCGTGCTGGGCGGAGACGCAGTCTAGGATGAAGTCGAGCGAGGAGGCATGCTTGGCCATCGCGTCGGCATCGGTCGAGACCACGACCTCATGGGCTCCGAGGCGAAGGCCGTCAGCGACCTTGGACGGGGAGGTCGTGAAAAGCACGACGTGGGCACCGAAGGCGCGGGCGAGCTTCACGCCCATGTGGCCGAGGCCACCGAGGCCGACGATGCCGACCTTCTGGCCCGGGCCGACCTTCCAATGGCGGAGTGGGGAATAGGTCGTGATGCCAGCGCAGAGGAGCGGGGCGGTAGCGGCGAGATCCATGCCCTGCGGAACGCGCAGGGTGAAGGACTCGTCGACGACGATACCAGTCGAGTAGCCGCCCAAGGTGTGACCGCCGAGATGCTTGTCGGGGCTGTTGTAGGTGAAGGTCGCGCCGGTGAGGCAGAACTGCTCCAGGCCCTTCTGGCAGCTCGGGCAGGTGCGGCAGGAGTCGACCAGGCAGCCCGTAGCGCCGATGTCGCCGACCTTAAGCTTCGTGACCTTCGATCCCACCGCCGTCACGCGGCCGACGATTTCATGGCCCGGGACGCAGGCGTAGATCGTACCTGGCCATTCGCCGCGGGCCGTATGGACGTCAGAGTGGCAGACGCCGCAGTAGAGGATCTCCATCTGCACGTCGGTCGGGCCCGGTTCGCGGCGCGCGATCTGCAGCGGGGCGAGTTTCGAGGAAGGGGAGGCGGAACCGTAGGCCTGGGCAGTGGTGGTCATGCTGACGCCACCTAAGCCCCTAACTCACCGAGGCGCAAGCCGAGGCGTTGCTTTCAGCCCTCCGAAGGGTCGTAGAGGCCTTGGCGCACGACGTAACGGATGACGCCGGCGACATCGTGGACCCCGAGCTTACGCATCAGGTTGGTACGGTGGTTTTCGACCGTCTTCGCGCTGATATCGAGCTTCACGGCCACTTCCTTGCTGGAGAAACTCTTCGCCAGCAGAATCGCGATTTCCTTTTCGCGTTCCGTGAGCGTCGAGCCCTTGGCGTCGACGTCGCTTTCCGGGGCCGTGAGGGCATCGGCCATGGCCTTCTGGAAGGAGTCGCTGAACCAGGTATCGCCGGCGGCGACGGCGTCGACCGCCTGGCGGAGTTCGGAGAGGCGGGCGCTCTTCGGCACATAGCCGCGGACGCCAACCTTGAGGAGGCCGCGGGCGAGCTGCTTCTCGGACTTAGCGGAGAACACTAGGACCTTCAGGTCGGGTTGGGTTCCGTGGAGCTGGCGGAGGACTTCCAGCCCACTGATACCCGGCAGAAGGATGTCGAGGATCAGGATGTCCGGCTTGAGCTGCTTCGCGAGCGCGAGGCCCTCGTTGCCATCGGCCGTCGAGCCCAGCACGCGATAGGTGCCGCGGGCCTCGAGCATCTCGATGATAAGTTCGCAGATGGCGGTCTGGTCTTCTACTACCACGACCGATTTCGCCTTCCGGGAAGTTGTCTTCATAGGGGGTTGCAACTATGCTGACCTCCTCCCCGCCGCAGGCGAACGCAAAAGGGCGTTCGTTGGTAACAATCTTATTCCGCCGTGGGGTCGACCAGCCCTTGCCGGACCACGAAGCGGACCAAGCCAGCCACGTCCCGCACGCCCAGCTTGCGCATCAGGTTAGCCCGGTGGTTCTCGGCGGTCTTGATACTGATGTTGAGGTGGTGGGCGACTTCCTTGCTGCTGTGGCTTTTGGCGATGAGCACCGCGATTTCGCGTTCCCGGGGGGTCAGCTGATCAATCACGCCTTCGACGAGGTGGGAGGGGGAGGCGAGGGCGAGGCGGACCGTGCGGCTGAAATCTTCGGTGAACCAGGTGTTACCGAGGGCGATGGCATCGAGCGCTTTGCGGAGCTCGGAGAGAGGCCCGTTCTTGTTCACGAAGCCATGGATGCCGGACTGCATGAGGGCGCGGACGATGTGGGGCTCCTGCTTGCCAGAGAAGATCAGCACCTTCATCGCGGGCAGGCTGCCGCCGAGACGGCGAAGGACTTCGATGCCGCCGACGCCAGGCATGATGACGTCGAGCACCAGGATATCGGGCCGGAGCTCCAAGGCGAGTTCCACGGCGCTCAACCCCTCGGACGCCGTGCCAACCGAGACACAACGCGGGTGGGTATGGACCATCTCGGCGACCAGGTCGCACACCGCAGACTGATCCTCAATCACCAGAACGCGCTTCTTGCCTTCGGGCACGGAAGGACTGACGGGCTTCTTCAGGAGTGCCGTTTCCGTCAGGCCGGCGGCTAGACGCGTGACACGGATTTTGCGCAGTGGTGTCTTCATGTAATCTTCTCATGGGATATCTCCGGGTTTGCGCGAATATTATCAATGGAAAGACAGTAGGGCTTATCCCTCATCAATGAATAAGAAAAAAGGATTAGCCTTGTTGGTCACGCTGATGCTGATGGCGACCCTCGTTATGGTGGCTGTCTGTCTGGCGTCTTTAGTGAAATTGGAAGCAAGACAGGCTCAGGTTATCAGCGCTATGCGTGGTCTTAGGTACGCTGCAGAAAATGTGGCATTTATCGGCCTTGCGGAACTCGCTGCCCGGTCTGGTCCGGATATCGCTTACAGTTTCGTGCCGGATGGGTCCGCCCTGGGTATCGTCAATAAGGCCGGACTCCAGGTGATGCGTGGTGACCATGTCGAGGGGTCATTCCTTTGCGATTGGGAGGTGCAGGATCTGTCCTTGGCGTACGATGCGTCCGCCAAGTATTTCGCTGGGCGGCAATCCTCGGCATGGGCCCGTACTTCTGCCGGACGGGCCAAGTTGCCGCATGCCTTACCGGAAAGCGTCAGCGCTGCGCAACGGGTCGCGTTGGAGGTCGCGGGTCGAGAGTTCTTCGTTCCGACGACGGCGGCCGGGACTTCCTGGCAGGTTCGCGGACTCCTGACTGATTCTGTTCGCGGAGGCTGGCGGCGAAACCTTTCTGATGGCGGCACCTTGGGGGCGAGCGTCGGCAACCCCCTCGCCGAAGTGCTGGGAACCCCCGCATTCGGGCAGATTCCTGCCAAAGGATATCCTTTGCGCCGGGTCCACGATGAGGTGCGCTCACTGGACCTCACGCCCGTGTTGACTGATCTTAGATTGAGCCTGGGTTTCTTCAATTCGCGGAACGATGGTCGGCATCGACTTCGGTTCCACGGTTCCGTCGTACTCTGGAATCCGCTGACGGTTCCTCTCCTCGCTGGCTCCCAAGGCAAGATGTTCCTAGTCGAGGTCGTTGGGTCCCCTGAGGTCACCGTGACGAACCTCGATGCCCAGAGCTCCTTCATCGTCGATTTAGATGACTGTCCGCAGGAAGATTTCGGCGTTATCCGGCAAGGTGTCCGTGAGCGCGGGCTATGGTTTTGGTCTGAGGTGGCCGACGCTTCCACTCATGGTATGAATTCGCGCGGGTTGCTTCCGGGAGAGGTGTACGCCTCGGTGAGTCCTTCGCCCGAGGCCCAGCCCCAGGGGCTAGCGCGCATCTTGTCAAAGATTACTTGGAAAATGGATCGGACGAATCACGGCCCAGGTTGGCGGCGACCTGACCCCACGGTTTTCCTGCCGACGGACCGCATCGAAATCGCGGTCCGCTTCCGGGGTAAGGTCGGGCTACGCCTCAGGCCGTATGCGGGTGAGCCGGCACGGGATGATGCGATCGCCGTTTATCCCGCTGCACCGCTCATCGCCGTCGAGGGTATTGTCTTCCCGGATTTCTTGATTCGTACCACAGGCGAGGATTATTCCCGCGAGGACAGTTCCGGTTATGTCATCGAGGAACGCCGGGCATGCCTGCGTATCCGGCTGCGTCCGCGGGAGTCGCAGGAACTTTGGTCTACGGCGTCCCGGATTCATAAGAAGGTCCGCTGGGATCTGGAGAATCCGGCCGATGCATCCGAATGGGCGATTGATCATCCGGTCATTTCGGCCTTGGACGTACTCGATCATGATGCCTCGCCTTTGGCGGGGCCGCTCTGGGATCTAAGCGCCAACCGACATGACGCCGTGCAGGTGGGCACCTTTGCCTCGGTGCGATTGAAAGATGTCCCAGCCTGGCCGCGTATCTCGGTGGGGACATTGCGGCACCTAGAGGCCGGCGGCACCAAAACTTGGCTGGAGTCCATGGACTCATCCTTCTTCGGCGCGGCGCTCGCCGTGAAGGAAACCGGCGTGATTTCGCATAATCCTTTCCTCATTGCGGCCGATCCTTCGGTCTCCGTGGACTCCGCTCAGGCGGCGAGCGGACTTCAGGTGGTCGGGCCGTTTAATGTCAATTCACGCGATCCAGCGGCGTGGGAAGCTTTTCTGCGTGATTCGATGGGAGCGTGGTCTTCCGATGCGGGCGGTCCGTTTGAACCTCCAGCGCTTCGAGGTGCTCTATTCTTCACCAGGCCATCGGGTGCGCCTTTGACGAAGTGGGGCGCTTTGTCCTCGGTCGACCTTTCCGATGGTGGCGCGGAGTTGCTCCCGCCGTCGGCTTTTCTCGGATTGGCCGGGCAGCAATGCGTCCGCAAATTGGAGGAACCCCGGTTGGCCGAACTAGCCCGCCGGATTGTCGAACTCCAGCCGTCCCATGGCTGGCCTTATGCTTCGCTCCAAGCTTTCGGGAGCTCAGGACTTCTGGAGCAGGCTTTGGTTTCGGCTGGAATCAATGCGCCGTTTGCGACGACCTCGCCGGCTTTACCCGTCAATCTGAGTGCTGGAGATCTCCTTGAGGCGTGGGCTCCCGTGCTGACAGTTCGAGGGGATACTTTTAAGGTCATTGGGCAAGCTATGGGTCCAAGCGGACGTTGTACCTGCGAATTAATCGTCCAGCGCGTAGCGGAAGAACATCCTGCATCGCATCTGGGGAGGCGTTACAGGATAATTTCGGTACGGTTTCGTAACTGAGCAGGATGGGGCGCGGACTTGACTGCCGGGGGAAAGGGGTAAGATGAAGGGTATGGAATCCAATCCCTTCATCGTCGCTGACGCCCCGGCCTCTGACCGCGCGGCCTTCTTCCGTCGCACCTACGGCCTCGTGGCCGCTTCGTTCGCCGCCTTCGCTCTCGCCCTTTACGGCTTTTTCGTCTCGGGCGTTGCCGCTTCCTTTATGGATGGTATCCGCGGCGTCGGCTCCTGGGGTATGCTCGGGGTCATGGTCCTCTTCTGGATTGGAACCACCGTCGCCCAGTCGCTGGCGTTCAACCGCGCTTCCCGCCTCACGCAGTATGCCGGCCTCGGCCTCTACGTCCTCCTGCAGGCGCTGATTTTCGTCCCGCTCATCTACTACACCGCCTACGTCACCAAGGGTAACCCAAGCGAGATCCTGATTCCGGCCTGCATGACCACCGGCGCCCTCGTCGTTGCCCTGACGGCTGCGGTGTTCATGACGAACCTCGATTTCTCCTTCCTCAAAGTCGCCATCGTCATCGGTAGCATCTGCGCGCTCGGTATCGTCATCGTCTCGCTCTTCACCGAGACGCCCCTTGGCACCTGGTTCTCCATCGCGATGATCGTCCTGATGGCCACGGTGATTCTCTACCAGACCAACGAGATCAAGAACACCATGGAGACCGACCAGCACGTCGCGGCGGCCTTCGTCCTGTTCTCGTCCTTTGTCACGCTGCTCTTCTACGTTATCCGCCTCTTCGCTGGTCGTCGCGAGTAAGCAGGATTCACGGCAAACTTTAAGGGCTTCCCGGTGTTATATCGGGTAGCCCTTTTTATTTATGAACCGTTTCCTTCTCCTTTGCCTCTCCTTGGTCTGCGCCACCTCGTTGTCCGCCCAGGGTAAGTTCCGCGACCTCTTGTCGGCCAAGGCACCCGAAGGCTTCGTGGAAAGGAGCTGGACGGTCGACGGCGTGAAGCGGACGGCGCTTGTCCGCGTGCCGGTCGGCGCGAGCGGCCAGCTGGCGGTGGTCTTCGGCTGGCATGGCCATGGCGGCCGCTCCACCCATTCCGCCGGCCGATGGGGTTACGCTGAGATCGATACTACCTCGATCCTCGTCTTTCCGCAGGGCCTTCCGACCGTCTCGCCGCTCGTCGATAAGGAGGGCCGCATGCCCGGCTGGCAGACCTCCGTCGACAGCGAGGGTGGCCGTGATATCAAGCTCTTCGACACCATCCTGGCCGACCTCAAGAAGGAGCAGCCGGTCGACGCGCGTCGCGTCTTCTCCATGGGGCATTCCAATGGAGCGGCGTTCAGCTATCTCCTCTGGCAGGCCCGCCCGGAAGTCCTGGCCGCCATCGGGGCCGTCGCGGGCAGTCTACGGGGCGACACCAAAGTCACTTCGCCCCTGCCGGTAATCCACGTCGCCGGAGAGAAAGATCCGCTCGTCAAGTTCGCCTGGCAGCAGGCTACCTTCGCCGCGGTGAAGCGTTTTAATGGATGCACGGAAGAGGGTAAGCTTTGGGCCAAGGAAGGCGTCCTTGAGGCGACGCTCTATACTTCGAGCAAGGGCGCACCGCTGGTGACTGCGATCCATGCGGGCGGGCACGAATATGCCAAGGGTTCCACCGAACTCATCGTCCGGTTCTTCAAGGAGAACCCCAAGCCGGCCAAGTGATCAGTGGGCGGGGTCGTCCGTGAGGATCGCGAGGTCGTCGAGGTAGAATTCGGTCTTCTCGTTGGCGTTACTGATGAAGCCGACCCATTCGAGTGTCTTCATGTCAGGGTGACGGCAAGGCAGACCCATGAACTCCTTGGTTGCTTCGCCTTCGGGCGTCACCTTCAGGTTCCAGCGACCCGTGACGGCCTCACCGATGACGGCGGAGAGGTCGAAGCGAATCCACTTTTGCGTCGGCACGGCGATATCGAGGCCTTTGACGCCGGTGAGCCGCCCGTTCTGGACGTGTAGCACCGGTCCGGTGCGGTAGGGGTTACCCTTCGTGCGCCACTCGTGGATGAAGATCGCCTTCGGTTCGACGTAGAGGGCGAAGCTCACAGACGAGGTGCCGCTTCGATGATGCGGATTGAAGGAGAGCATCGGGTAGTAGGTGGACGGCAGTCCTGGTGCATCCTGAAAGAGCAGGGACTGTTTACCTTCGGCGTGCTTGGCTGGGCTCATGCGCAAGGCGTCGCCGAGGCTCACGCGTGGCTTGCCGGGCGGAGCTTGGTTGATCGTCAGGGCAGGGTGGCCGTGCGGGAAGGGGCGCTGCTGGTCGGTGATGCGTCCTTCGAAACCTTGACGGATATTCAAGGGCGGGGCTTCTGGGCGGGCCGGGCGGGTGAGCTCGGGACCACGTTCGTAGGTCTCAGCGAGCTTGCGCCAAGCGGGATCGTCGCGGAGAACGCCCATCGCGGAGACGTCGATCGACTTGATGCCGAGCGCCAGGGCTGGCGAGCCAGGCTTGAGGCGGAAATCGCGCTGGGCGGGGTCGACGAAGAGGGGGTCGGCGACGAGCGAGCCGATGTCCTGTCCTCGCTTCTGCCAATCGGCCAGTGACAGCTTCTTGTCCGTGAAGGTCACCGGGCGGGCCGAGACATCCCAATAGACGTTATCCTTGTTGAGGAAATTGGCGGTCGTGCCGGTCCAGTTACTGCCGAACAGTTCGCCGCGGTCGAAGACGATGAGGTTCTTCTCGAATGTGAAGGAAAGGTGCTCCTCGGCGCGGCTGCGCTTGACCTGATATTCCTCCGAGAAGGCGAAGACGTTATTCCGAATCACGTTGTCCTTGCCGTAATGCTGATGGAAGCCGCCGTCGGTGGTGTCATAGGTCACATTACCTTCCATCGTGATGCCGGTGCTGCCCTCGTCGGTGTAGAGCCCCCAGCCGCCGTAGGTAAAGCAGGTCACATGGTGGATGAGGTTGTGGCTCACCGAGGTGCCTTCGGAGGGGCCGAGCGTATAAACCCCGCCCATGTCGCTCAGGAGGCCTTTACCGAGATGGTGGAGGTGGTTCCATTCGACTTTATTACGCTTGGCGTTGCTGGGTGCGTAGCCCCAGCGCCAGCCGACGGAAACCGCAGAGTAGTAGAAATCCGAGATTTCATTGTGCGTTACAATATTATCGGAGGAAGAGCCAATCCACACGCCGACCGCGCAAGGGAAGATCAGGCCGCCGTCCCGGATGATATTATTATGCACCCGATTGTGGCTGACGTGATTCTCGGGCTTAGGCTCGTCGTTGAGTGTGCCTACCTTGATGCCGCCGGCACCGAGGTCGGTGATCAGGCATTTCTCGATGGTGACCTCGCGGCAGCCTTGGTGGAGCGAGAAGCCGTAGCTGCCGACGTGGGAAAGCTCGCAGCCGGTGAACGAGACCTGCTGCGCGTGTTCTAAGGTCACCACGCCGTCGACCGTGCGGACCGCGGCTTGGTTAGGCACGGCGGTGGCGAGCGACGGCAGGCCTTTGGCATGGCGGAAGGCGAGCCCCCGGAAGGCGAGGTGTCGGACCTTGTCGCCTGGCTTGCCGGTGAAGGTCAGCAACTTCTCGGTGACGGGGAAGATGCCGCGCGTGCCAGCGATGCTCTCGCCCGGTCGCGGGAGATAGGTCAGTTCGCCGGAGCGACTCAGAAACCATTCACCTGGCTCATCGAGCAACGAAAGTAGGTTCTCGATGACCATGCCGGTATGATGGTCGAAGGCGGTGTTAGCCTTTTGGGCCGGCCCGCGGACCTTGAGGGTGCCGGAAGCGATGTCGGCTGATTCCACGCGGCTGCGCGTGGTGTCCCACTTGTGGAAGAATGTTACCAAGGCTTCCTGGGCCTCGGAAGATTTCACCTCGCTGAACGCCGCCAGTTCTCTCGGGTCGACGCGAATGGTTTGTTCCGTGAAGCCGGGAGTTGGCGTACCACCCGGTATCGGGGTCTCGCTTTCGACGCTGCGCATGAAGCGGCTGCCGAGGTTACTCGTGCGGGCGCGGGTCGCCCGGCGGTCGCCGACCCACAGTTGCTCGAAGCTCTCGGCTCCGGCCGGAATTTGCAAAGTCCAGCGTCCATCCTTGCCTAGCACGAAGGGAGGCAGTTCTTTGCCACCTGAAATCACGACCTTGGCCCCGGGGGCGGCTTCGTAGGAGATTAGCTGGCCGGCATCGCCGGAGTCCTTCTCGTCGAAGGCGACGGCTTCGGTGACGCGATACGTACCCGCCGCGAAGATTACTCGGACGGGTTCGGTGAGCGGGCGCGGGAGTTTGCGGACGGCGAGCCGGGCCCCTTCGAGCGAGGCCAACGGTGCGTCGGCTTTGCCGCTGGCCCGGTCATCACCTTGGGGGGCAACATGGAGCTCCAGGGCTTGCCCTGCTAAAGGCAGGAGGAGCGCGAGTAAGAGCGAACGACAGAAAGTCATGGTTACCCCGACAAGAGCCGCCGGGCTCTGTTCCCTCAAGACTTTCTGGCGACGTAGAAGCGGGTCTCGCCGGCGAACTGCCGGACCAGCGGACCATCGGCTGCGACCTCGGTGCTGAGCGGACACTCCATCACCGTGAAGCCCGTTTCGGACAGCTCGCCGCGAGTTTCGGCTTCGGTGCTGCTGTGCATGAAGACGGGTGACGTATCGCTCTCGTGCCAGCGGTCGCCCGGAATTTCATCGTCCGGCTCTGCTTCCTTCGCCCGGTAGGCGGCGTAGGCTCCTTTCTCACGATCGGCAGCCGTGAAGAGGAGGATGCCGCCGGGTCGGAGCACGCGATGGATTGAGCGTAGTGCCGCCAAGCGGTGAGCGCGGCTGGGCAGACACATCAATCCGTTGAAGGCGTAGATTGCCCCGTCGAAGCAAGCATCGGGGTAGGTGAGGGCGGTGGCGTCCTGAAGCTCAACGATTTTCTCCCAGTCTGCGTCATGGTCGGCCAGTACCGCGCGGGCGAGGCTGACCATGATCGGCGAGAAGTCCGACGCGACGACGTCGGAGTAGCCTGACTGTAACAATCCCAGTGCGACCCGGCCGCCGCCGACGCCGAGCTCGAGGATCCGTTGATCCTTGGCGAAATGGCGTTCCAGCAGGACCTTTTCCGAAGCCCAGATTCCGACCCTCACGGCCGCCCGGGCATAGTGCAAGGCCGTCTCGGTCTCGAGCCAGTGGGCCTGCGGGTCGCGTTCCATGCGTCGAAGCAAGGGAATCTTGCCAGAGAGGCAATCGCAGGAACACTGCGTCGCATGATTCGGCCACTGTTTCTGTCCCTCGCCCTGGCGCTTATCGCCTGCGACAGCCGTCAGCCGTCCGTCGCTCCGACGGCGGAGCAGGGCATCGAGACTCGTTTCCCGATTCGGATGGGTCAAGTGCTCGGCCGCTTGCGCCTCGCTGCGACCGACCTCGAGAAGGCCCGTGGCCTCATGGGTACGGCCAAACTCACCGATGAGGAGGGGATGGCCTTCATGTATGAATCCGAGATGCAGATGCGTTTCTGGATGAAGGATACTCCGTTGGACCTCGATATCGCGTTCATCGCGCGCGACGGTACGGTGCTTGAGGTCAAGAACATGACCGCCGGAGACACCGAGACCACGGTTTCTTCATCGGATCAGGTCCGCTTCGCGATTGAAATGCGCGCCGGGTGGTTCGGGCATTTCGGCGTCAAGCCTGGCGATAAGGTCAACCTCGACGATATGCGGGCAGCCCTGCACGCCCGGGGATTCGACCCCAAGCGGTTCATTCCCTGATTAGAGGGAGCGCCAGAGCAGGAGCAGGCCAGTCGCGATACCGAGGCCGCCGAGGATGAAGGCCAGGGCCAGGCGTTCGGCTGAGGTTGTTCGGAAGATCTTCATGCCTTCGGGGCGAGTCGCGCCGCGGCTTCGCGCAGGAAGGCCGTGAGTCGAAGCAGGAAGAAGGGCGAAGGGGAACCGGCGATTGGTTCCAGTGACTGTTCGGCTGCGGCAATCTCCGCATCGAGCCGACGGAAGCATTCGCGCCAAGTTTCGGTGGAGATGAGCACCCGGGCGTCGCCGCCGGCGCGGAGGGCCGTCAGGAAGCCTTTGCCGGAGCGGCCGCGCTCGAGGAGCATCGGCAGCGTCAGCTTGCCGCTGGCGGCGTCGGTGCCGAGAGTCTTGCCCGCTTTGGTGTCGTCCTGGAGCAAGTCGATCAGGTCGTCGTAGATCTGGTAGGCGATACCGAGGTGGCGGCCGAAGAGGGAGCAGGCGGCGATGTGTTCCGGCGGGCGGCCTGCTAGGAGTGCGCCGACTTGGCAGGCGCCTTCGAAGAGTTCGGCCGTCTTCAGGCGGATGTGGCGGTAATAATCTTCGAGGGAAAGGTCATCATGACCGCGCGAAAACGTCTGGCAGACTTCGCCGGAGCAGACCTCGCGGGAGGCGCGGGCGACGATGCGGCAGAGCTCAGGCGTCGGGTGGTCGGCGGCGAGGACGAGTGCGTGGGCGAAGAGGGCGTCGCCGAAGAGCACGGCCGCGTGGGCGCCGTGGGTGCGATTGGGCGTATCGCTACCGTGGCGGGTGTCGGCGCCATCGAGGACATCGTCGTGCACGAGCGTGGCCAAGTGGACCAGCTCGATGATGCCGGCTCCGCGAACCAAGGCGTCGGGGGGTGTGCCGCCGGCGCCCGACGCGAAAGCGAGCAATGGCCGAAGGCGCTTGCCCGGATGGGCGAGCACGTCGCGGACCATCGGACGGACTTCTGGCTCGAAGGCGAGTTCCTGCGCCGCGAGGAATTTCTCGAGCGCCGCGAAATGGGCTTCAAGGCCGGCGTGCAGCGGGGAGGACACGCCGCAATGTGCGGACGAAAAAGCCCGTGCGCAAGCGCAGGATGCGAGAAGACCCCCTAAGTCTGCTTACGGGACGAACTTCGTCTCGCTGGCGACGCTGACCTTGCCGGTCTTAGCGCAATCGATGCAGTCGATGCGCTTGTCCAGTTGGCCCTTCTGCGGTTCGCGGGTGAAGCCAAGTCCGGCACACTTCTTGCAGGTAGCTTGCTCGTAGGTCATCACGCTATGGTCGGCGCCAGCGTTGACGGCCTCGACGAATTTCAGGAGGGCGGCCGGCGAGTCTTCGAGGGTGGCGCATTCGACGAAGGCTTCCCGGCGTAGCGTCAGACGCTTGCCGGCGAGCGGCGGATAGTTGGCCGTGAAGAGAAGCGAGACCGTGCCGACGTGCATGCCGGTGAGCTTGCCGGTATCGCCGACCTTGGCGGGCTTATCGAGGAGGAGGATCGCCATCGTATCGACGCCGGCGGAGAGGGTCTCGCTGGAGTCGGCGGCGGGCCAGGCGGCCTTCGCGAGGAAGCGGTTATCGCCGAGGTCCTGTAGGAGCGCGTAGTTGACCGCCGTGACGTGACCAGTCGCCTTACTTGAGCCGGCTGGAGAGCTGTCGACGATACGTTGTGCCGTGAAGGCTGTGAAGAGTCGCTGGAGTTCCTTGGTCGTTTCGGTGAAGCCGACCTTATTCAGCTTCGAAAGCTGGAAAGTCCGGGAGAGCTTGGTCGCGGGTGAGGGGGCCTCCCGAAAGGCCGTGATCACTACCGAATTATCGACTTCTTCTTCGACGACTTTCGTGATGCCCTTCGGCGCTCCCGGGGTGGCTTTTACCCCAAATGCGGTCGTCTGGGCCGAGGTCGATAGGGCGGTGGCCAAGAGGACGAGGAGCAGTCTCATGGTCAGTCGAGGGAGGAGAGGTCGCCTTCCGCCGGGGGCGGGGTGGACTTCGGCTTGGCTGGAGCTGGGCTGCTGTCGGAAGGGGTCACGGGCTTACGGGGCTTCGGACGAGAGTCGTCTTGATTAGAGGAGTCATCCTCATCGTCGTCCGGGAGGTCGTCGTCTTCCGGGTTCGGTTTGTCGCCGCGGGCGACGCGCTTTCGTCGGACGATCACGGTACCGACCGCGACGGCGGCGAGGTAGAAGCTGAACAGCACGCTGGTCATCACAATCAGTGAGATCGGTTCAGCAATCGGAGTGATCAGCGCGACCAGTAGCATGATGCCGACCAGCATTCCGCGCCAGGACTTGAGCAGGGTCTTGGGTCGGACGAGTTCGAGCCACATCAGGACGATCAGCGCGAGGGGGAATTGAAAGGTCAGGCCCGTCAGCAGGCACATCATGACCACGAAAGCGTAGTAATCGGACGCCTGCCAAGTCACCTCCATCTTCATGCCTTCCGCGAAGTGCTGCCAGATCTGGATCGACATCGGACTTAGCCAATAGAATGCCAACGCCGCTCCCATGAGAAAGAGGACGAGGGCGGCGCCACAGAAGGGGACGAGTCCGCTCTTTTCGCGATCGGTGAGGGCTGGGCCGACAAAGCGCGCGGTCTCGTAGAGGAAGACAGGGGAGGCGAGGGCCACCCCAACGCCGAAGCCGGCGTACATGAGGACTTTCCATACGCCCATGAAGGTGAACTCCTTGAGTTCCCCCATATTGACCAGACCGTCGCCAGGCTGGCTCAAGGCGAACGCGAGCGGAGAAGTTTCCGGGTGCTTGGCCCATTCCAGTGGCATGTTCAGCAACGCGGGGGTCTCGCGATAGAAGATCAGGGCGGTGACCATGCCGATGGCGAAGACGGTCACGACTCGAATCATCGAGATGCGGAGGTCATCAAGGTGCTCCAAGAACGACATCTCGCTCCTGGATTTATTGCGGCGAATGAGGGTGGAAAGCATGGGGTTAGTCCTTGCGGAGGAGGTCCTTGATGACGTCAAGGCTGAGGCCGGACGAAACGGAGTCTGATTCGGTCAGGAGCTTACGCAACATCTCAGACTTGGACTTTTGCAGTTCCATGACGCGTTCTTCGATGGTGCCGGCAGCGATGAGCTTGATGCTGGTGACCGTCCGGGTCTGGCCGATGCGGTGGGCGCGGTCCGTGGCCTGGGCTTCGGCGGCGGGGTTCCACCAGGGGTCGAAATGGATGACCGTGTCGGCGCCCGTCAGGTTGAGGCCCGTGCCGCCTGCTTTGAGGGACATGAGCATGACCGGGATGGTGGGGGTGGAATTGAAAGTGTCGCACACGCCTTGGCGATCCTTGGTGGAGCCATCGAGGTAGCAGTAAGGGATGTCGCGGTCTTCAAGGGCGGTCTTGAGGAGCTGGAGCGCGGTGACGAACGTCGAGAAGACCAGCATGCGGTGGCCGGCGTCCTTAGACTCTTCGACGAGCTCGAGGAAGGCCTGCAGTTTCGCCGAGTCGGCTTCTTCCATCTTCGGATCGAGGATGCGCGGGTCGGCACAGATCTGACGGAGACGAAGGAGTTGGTTGAAGGCCGCCATCTGGATGCGGGCTTGCGTGGCACCGCCCATTTCCATCTCGAAGATCTCCTTGCGCGTGGACTCGAGGTACTCGTCGTAGATCTTCTTTTGGTTGTCCTCGAAGTCGCAGTAGACGATCTGCTCAATCTTGGCGGGTAGCTCAGGGGCGACGGCGATCTTGGAGCGGCGCAGGATGTAAGGTGCGGCCATCTGCAGGAGACGATCGTCATGCCACTTGCGTTCTTCGGCTTGGATGCGTTCCTCGGGCTTGGGCAGGTAGCCCGGCATCAGGAAGCCGAAGAGCGAGCGCAGGTCTTCGAGCGAGTTCTCCACCGGCGTGCCGGTGAGGATGTAGCGTCCCTTCGCGACGAGCTGCTTGACCGCCTTGGCGGCTTGGGCGCGGGAGTTCTTGATATTCTGGCCTTCGTCGCAAATTGCAGCCCCCCAAGTGATGAGCGAGAACGCGGCGATATCGCGGGAAAGGGTGCCGTACGAGGTGATGACGAGATCGAAGCGCTGCAGGTATTCCTGCGCGGTGAAGCGGTTCTGGCCGTGGTGGGCGAGGACCTTGAGCGAAGGGGTGAAGCGGCGGGCTTCGCGGCGCCAGTTCTCGACGAGCGAGGCCGGGCAAACGACGAGGCAGGGTCCGTCTTCGGGGCGGTGTTGGCGCAGGGCCTCCATGAACGCCAAGGCCTGCACGGTCTTGCCGAGGCCCATTTCGTCGGCGAGGAGGCCGCCAAGCGAATTATTATGGATATGCCAGAGCCAAGCCACGCCGACCTGCTGATAGATACGGAGTATCGTGCGAAGCTCCTCGCGCATGGGCGCGGGCTGCAGCTTCGAAAGGTTGCGGATGGCCGAGGAGCGCTTGCTCCAGGTCTCCGGCGGGGCGAAGGCGGCCTGCAGTTCCTCGGCGATGGCGTCGGCGCTGGCGAGGTCGGCGTACCCGATCTTCAGGTTGAGATCAAGGTCGACGTCGCGCTTGGATTCACCGGTGATGCGGCGCTGGGCATTGCGGATCGACTCCATCAGCTCCGGCGTGATGAGGCGCGGGCCCTGGTCGGTGTAGAAGAACATGCGACCGCTCGAGAGGGCCTCTTGGATGACCTTCGGGGACTTGCCTTCGGGGTCGATACCGATGGCGAAGCGGAAGCCGCCGCTCTCTTCGGACGCGTCGCACTTCGCCTTAGCAAGGTCGACGTTGCGGAGGGAGTGCGAGAGATTATGCGTGAAGAACGCGCCGTTGTCCGTCATCAGCAGCTTGTGATGCCGGGCGAGGAAGTTGAGCACCTGAATCGTGCCGGCGAGGTACCATTCGCGGGTGGTGGTCTCGAGGGTGAAGCCGCTCCGCTGAAGCATGTCGCGGAGTTCGGCGACCGGGCCGGAAGATTGCTGAGGGAGGCGGATGCGCAGCCACTTCATCGAACCGTCGACCCACGGGCGGTCGTCGCGGCCGCGTTCCTGGGAGCGGACTTCCTGCTCTTCGGGGCCGTCGTCGGGGGCTTCGCCGGAGGCGTTGGTCTGCGGCGTCGGGGCGGGTTCGTCGAGGTGTTCGTGGACCTTGTCGAGCTGGTCGCCGTCCCACGCCAGCGCGGTTTCGGGCGCGTTGGCCATGCGGAATATCTTGAGGCCCTTGCCGATGGCGAGCAGTTGGCGAAGATGGCGGCGCGTAAGCGGGAGGATGCCCTGGAGCTTGCCGTGGCAGAGGTTCTCGAGGATCGCCAAGAAGAAGACTGTGTCCGGCTCGATGGTCCAAGCCTTGCTGCGGTCGAGGTTCTCGGGGGCGACCTGGGCGCCGTCGACGCGGAGCTCGAGGCGGCAGATGATCTCGTCGCGCGCGGCGGCGGTGACGATGTTGGGCGGAATGATGAAGCGTACTTCGATGGGCGCGCCGCGTTTTTCCGAGAGAGTGAGGGATTTGAGCCGGGGTCCTGCCGGGGTCGTCTCCGCTTCCTTTGATTTTTCCTTCTTCGTGTCAGCCGTCTTTTCCTTCGTGGTAGTCGCTATCGCCGGTTTACCGGGCGGTGCGGCCGGCTTCGGTGGCGCAATTGTCTCGGGCTTGAGATAACCCTCCTTGGCGGCGAGCACGAGGTAGGCGGCCACGGAGTGCACGCAGACTTTTCTTCGGCCGACGGAAACCTCGCAGCCGCATTCGTTGCGCTGGAAGGTGACCGAACGAAGATTCCAGCGGGCTTCGCGGGATTCCGTGCCGTCGTCGACGAGGGCTTCGGCGACTGGGGGCGTCCAGAGCGCCTTCTTCACTTTGCCCTTGGCCACCAGCTCCTTGGCGAGGAGCACGGTCGCACCGCCAGCTAGATCGATGAGATCGTCTTCGGAGATATTGGGCAACGGTTGACGCGGCGCCATGGTGAGGGTGTGCGGTGGAAAGCGTCGTCCGAAAGGACGCGCCAAAGGAGGAAAAACCTAGTGGGAAGACGGTTCGCCTAGACGGCGACGTCTTGGACCGGGACTCCTGGGTGCATCTCGAAGATGCCTACGGGGGTCGTCGGGCCTGTCATCACGATGGAATAATCATCGCCGATGCCAATGATAATCTGACCTCCCGGCATATTTACCGTCAAATCCGCATCAACCAGGCCCATTTTACGAGCCACGGCGGCCGAAGCCGAAGAGGAGGAGCCGGAGGCCAGTGTGTAGCCGGCGCCACGTTCCCAGATCTCGATCCGCACATTCTTGCGGTCGATGATCTTCATGAACTGGACGTTGGTGCGGTTCGGAAAATTAGGGTGCACCTCGAGGTGTGGGCCGTACGTCTTGGCGAGGTCGGGCGTGAGGTCGTCGACCGGGATTACGCAGTGCGGATTGCCGACGGTGGCGGCCCAGTACTTGAAGGTCTTGCCGAGGACGGTGATGTCTTCGCCGAGGACTTCGCGGTCGGCGCCGACGTGCGGGATGACCGGAGCGCGGAAGGAGACCTTGCCCATCTCGACGCGGATGCGGTTGCCGCCGTCGAAGACTTCGCAGCGGACAACGCCGCCGATGGTATGCAGACGGAACTCTTGGCCTTCCTGAATGCGCTTGGTCTCGAGGAGGTGGCGACAGAAGATGCGGATGCCGTTGCCGGACTTCTCGGCCTCGGAGCCGTCGGGGTTCAGGATGCGGAGGCCGAAGGTGCCGTCCGTACGTTCAATCGGGCCGAAGAGGATGCCGTCCGAGCCTAGGCCGAAATGACGGTGGCAGACCTTGCGGATAGCTTCGGGCGAAAAGAGGATAGGGCAGTCCTTCGGCTCGAGGACGAGGTAGTCGTTGCCGAGTGCATGGTATTTGGCGAAACGCATGTTCACCTTCTGATTGGGCGTTAAGCGCAGGTTTGGCAAGCAAGGGGTGCGCGCGGCCCATCTGCTGGCTTTATTTCCTTCGGTCGCAGGCATAGAACCTGCCCATGCGCCTCCTGCCCCTGGTTGTCTTGTTCTGCGGACTCAACCTCGTCGCGGCTGACAGGCGTCCGCCGAATATCGTCCTGCTCTATTCTGATGATATCGGCTGGGGCGACCTCGGATGCTACGGCGCGAAGGCCATCCCGACCCCGAATCTAGACCGGCTGGCCGCGCAGGGTACGCGTTTCACCTCGGGCTACTGTACGTCCGCCACCTGCACGCCTTCGCGCTATTCGCTCCTGACGGGCGAATATGCATGGCGTCGTCAAGGCACTGGCGTCCTGCCCGGTGACGCTCGTCTTATCATTAAGCCTGGCCGTCCGACGATGGCCGCCAGTCTCGCCAAACTGGGTTACGCGACCGGCGTGGTTGGCAAGTGGCACCTCGGCCTCGGCTCGGGCGACGTGAACTGGAACCAGAAGATTGATCCTTCACCCAATCAGATCGGCTTCACTTACTCCTTCATCATGGCCGCGACCGGCGACCGCGTGCCGACGGTCTTTGTCGAGGATGGCTCCGTCGTCGGGCTCGACCCCAAGGATCCGATCGAGGTCAGCTACAAGCAGGCCTATCCGGGTGATCCTGACCTAACCACTGACGCCGAGCGCGCGAAGTTGAAGATGGATTGGTCGCATGGTCACAACATGGCGCTCGTCAACGGCGTCGGCCGCATCGGCTGGATGAAGGGCGGTAAGTCTGCGCTCTGGAACGACGAGACGATGGGCGATACGTTCGCCGATAAGGCCTGCGGCTTCATTGCGCGCAATAAGGACAAGCCCTTCTTCCTCTATTACGCCTCGCATGAGAACCATGTCCCGCGCGTTCATCATCCGCGTTACGACGGCAAGACGCCGCTCGGGCCGCGCGGTGACGCCGTGGTGGCGTTCGACGACCAGGCTGGCCGTATCCTCGCCGAACTCGATAAACATGGCCTCGCTGAGAACACCCTCGTTATTTATTCTTCCGACAACGGTCCCGTGCTCGACGATGGTTATAAGGATCAGGCCGTAGAACTGAACAAGCAGGCCGGCCATGCCCCTGCCGGACCTTTCCGCGGCGGCAAATACAGCATCCTCGAAGGCGGCACGCGCGTGGGCTTCCTCGCGCGCTGGCCCGGCCATACGCCTGCCGGCAAGGTTTCCGATGCGCTGATGTCGCAGGTCGACCTGCCGGCCGTCTTCACGAAAGTCGCCGGCGGCGACCCCGCCGATTTCCTCAAGCTCGACTCCGTTGACACGTCCGCGGCTCTCACTGGCGGGCAAGGTCGCGAGACGCTTATCTCCAGCACGCAGGGCGCCGTGCTTTCGATTCGCGACGCACGCTGGAAGTTTATCTCCGGTGTCGGCGCTCCCGGTAAGGGCAAGAAGGCCCAAGGTCCACTCGTCGCACTGCTGGGCAGCGAGGCTGAGCAGGCGAATGATCGTCGCGACCAGTCCGGCCCTCGTCTGTTCGACCTGCAGAATGATCCGGGCGAACGCAATAATGTCGCCCCGGAACACCCGGAAATCGTCGCCCGGCTGAAGGGCTTGCTGGAAGCTCAGCGCGCCAAAGGCGTCGCCCAGCCTTTACCGAACTAATCGGTCGATTAATTTCGAGCCATCGCCTTCTCCCGACTTGAAGCGGAGGGGCGAAGGGTGATGCTCGGCGCATGAGTACGACCCCTATCCGAGTCCTTTGCGTCGGCGCCGGCCACATGGGCCGTTCGCATGCCCTCGCTTACCATAAGCTACCTGGTTTCCAGATTGTCGGCCTCGTCACCCGCTCCGCCGATTCGCGTGCCAAGCTTAACGCTGAACTCGGCGGCGGTTACGCAGAGTACGGCGACTTCCATGCCGCGCTCAAGGCCACGAAGCCCGACGCGGTCTCGATCTCTAGTTATCCGGATACGCATGCCGAATACGCCGTCGCCGCGCTTGAAGCCGGTTGCCATGTCTTCGTCGAGAAGCCCTTGGCCGTGACCGTCGCCGAAGCCGAGCAGATCGTCGCCAAGGCCAAGGAAGTGAAGCGTAAGGTTGTCATTGGCTACATCCTTCGTCACCACCCGGCCTGGACCCAGTTCATCAAAACTGTGCAGACGCTCGGTAAGCCGCTCGTCATGCGCATGAACCTTAACCAGCAGAGCTATGGTGACATGTGGAAGACGCATAAGTCGCTCCTGCAGACCTGTAGCCCCGTCGTCGACTGCGGCGTCCATTATGTCGACGTGATGTGCCTCATGACCGGCAGCCGCCCCGTGCGCGTCTCTGGTATCGGCGCCCGCCTCACCGAAGATATGCCCGCGGGCCAAATCAACTACGGCCATCTCCAAGTGACCTTCGCCGATGGCTCCGTCGGTTGGTATGAGGCCGGCTGGGGTCCGATGATGTCCGAAGAAGCCTTTTTTGTGAAGGACGTGATCGGACCGAAGGGCTGCGTCTCCATCGTGGCCGGCAAGGCCTCGCAGGCCGGTAATTCCGCAGACGTCGATTCGCACTCCGCGGCCCAGGCGCTCAAGGTGCATTCGTCGCAACTCGGCGCCGACGGTAAGTTTACCAAGCCCGATGAGATTGTCCCGACCGACGCCGATCCGGGCCATGACGGACTGTGCGAACGCGAGCAGATCTATTTCGAGAAGGCCATCCGCGAAGACCTCGATCTGACCGCGCACATGGCTGACGCCGTCAACTCGATGCGCATCGTCGCCGCGGCGGACCAGTCGTTCCGCGAAGGCCGCACCATCAATCTCTGAGCAGCGATGGCGCACCCGAATCTCGTCTTCATGGGCGTCTGCGGTTGCGGCAAGAGTACCGTCGCGGAGATTTACGCCCAGCGCACCGGGGCCACCTTGCTTGAGGCCGATGTGTTCCATCCGCCCGAGAACATTGCAAAGATGAGCGCGGGCACGCCACTGACCGATGCGGACCGCGCCGGCTGGCTCGCGGCTATGGCCGCCCGTCTCGCCGAGGGGAAGGCCAAGGGGGAGGCGATGGTGGTCACCTGTTCTGCCTTGAAGAAAGACTATCGTGATCGCCTGCGCGAAGGCGATCCCGACCTGTTCTTCGTCTTTTTAGATGGTAGCCAGGAGCTCCTGCAGGCCCGGCTCGACGCACGCAAAGGACACTTCATGCCGCCCGGTCTCCTTGGTAGTCAGCTCGCCACGCTGGAGCGTCCGAACCTCGCGACGGAGAAGTGCCTGCACGTCAGTATCAGCCTTTCGCCTGAGCAGATCTGCGCGACCGTCGGTGTGGCGATGCGTCGCTTCGCCTGAAAAGCAGAAGGCCCGCGCGGTGGCGGGCCTTCGAGTTCCGACGTAAGCGGGAAGCTTACTTCTTCCAGTTGACCTTGGACGGCTCGATGACGCTCGTCTTGTCGAGGGTCGGGAAGCCTTCCGGGATGGGCAGGGTGACCTTGCCGGTCGCGGCCCACTCGGTGGAGCGGGCGAGGATCGTCTGGAAGCCCACGCAATGCAGGGCGTCGAAGTTATTGTCGCCGGTCCACATGTGGCCCATTGAAGTGGTCACGACGCGGCCCTTATTGAAAGGGGCGTACCAGACCATCGGCTCGTGCATGTCGGTGCCACCCGTCTCGGGCTTGGAGTAGGAGCTCGAGAGAACGTGCATATGGTCGGCGCTTCCGCGCATGCGGCCGTAGAGTTCGTCGGTGGCGTGGAGCCATTCGGCCGGGATGCCCTGCATAATCGGGTGGGCAGCGTCGCGAGTCTTGAGGGTGAAGACGTGCTTCGAGCCGTGGCCGGAGCCGAAGCCCTTACCTTGGATCTTCTCGTCGGCGTCGACGAGGGCGACAGCCTGGCCGGTCTTATCGTCAACCGCGATGCGCTTGCCAAAGGTGGCACCGCGCCAGCCGCAGCAGATCATCTCGTTGAAGTTGTCCCAGCCCGTGAAGGCGTTGTTGGCGGCGTGGACGTTAACGAGTCCGCCGCCGTTCATGACGAATTCCGTGAAGGAATCCTTCATCGCGGAGCCCCATTCGGGCCCGTTGTAGTTGTTCACGATGACTTGGTAGTCGGTAAACTTCGGCGACCACTGTTCCCATTCGGCGGCGTGGGCCTGCTTGAAGGCGGCCTCTTCGGCGTTCCATTCCTTGGTCGCGGCGTCGAAGGCTTTCTTCGCGGCCGCGTCGCCGGGCTTGGGCTTGCCTGGCTTGGCCTTGGCGAAGGCGGCGGGAGCGGTCGCGACGGTCACGCTGAAGCGACCGGTGGCCTCAAGGGTGGCCTTGGTGGACTCGGTCGTTCGGATCCAGTCGTGGTTGTTGCGTCCGTCGAGGATGAGGACGCGGATCTTCTCGGCCGCGCCGAGCGGCAGGGCTAGGAGGGCGAGTAGGCAGACGAGCCCGAGCTTGTGCAGGGTTTTCATGGGGAGAGCCTCATTGGAGGCATTTCCTGAGGGTGGGCGAGCGTTTTCAGTTTCGGTCCAGCGAACGATAGTGAATGGCCTCCAATAGGTGGGCGGTGGCAATGCGTTCGGCGCCCGCAAGGTCGGCAATCGTCCGGGCGACCCGTAGGATACGGTCATAGGCCCGAGCAGACAGACCCAGTTTCTCCATGGCCTGCTGGAGGAGGTCGCCCTGGGCTTTTTCCAATGCGCAATACTCCCGTAGTTCGCGTCCACCGAGGAGGGCGTTACACCCGCCTGTTCGGGTGCCGAAGCGAAGGCGTTGTTTGGCTCGCGCCGCTTCGACGCGTTCACGGATGGTAGCGGAGGCTTCGCCGGGTGCCGCGTTACGGAGTTCGTCTAGGGTCAGCGCCGGTGCTTCGACCTGAATGTCGATACGGTCAAGCAGTGGCCCGGAGATTTTTCCGCGATACTTGCGCACCTGGACCGGCGAGCAACGGCACTCGCGTCGTCGGTCGCCGAGGTGCCCGCATGGACAAGGATTCATCGCCGCGACCAACATCAGACGCGCAGGTAGGGTGACCTTGGCCGCCGCGCGCGAGACGGTGACCTGGCCGTCTTCGAGCGGTTGACGCAATACCTCAAGCGCGGAGCGGCGGAACTCCGGGAGCTCGTCGAGAAAGAGTACGCCGAGGTGGGCGAGCGAGACTTCGCCGGGGCCAGGAATGCTGCCGCCGCCGATGAGCCCGATATCGCTAATCGTGTGGTGCGGCGAGCGGAACGGCCGGTGCCAACCGCGGCGGGCGTCGGCGAGCGCCATGCCTGCCGCCGAATGCACGCCGAGAATCTCGAGGAATTCCTCCGTGTCAGGTGCTGGCAGAATGGTCGGGATCCGTTTCGCGATCAGCGATTTTCCAGAGCCCGGTGGGCCGATCATCAGCAGGTTGTGGCCGCCCGCGGCGGCGACTTCGACTGCTCGGCGAATACCTGCTTGGCCTTTGACCTCGGCGAAGTCGGGCTGGCCATCGGCCGACGTTGCCTCCGCCGCTGGCTTTGGCGTCAGCGGTTCGACTTTCGCTTCGCCGGTCAGGAATCGCAGGGCGCCGTCGAGCGTGTCCACGGGGATTGCTTCGATGCCGCCGACTAGCGAGGCTTCTTCGGCTGAGGCACGGGGCAGGATGACCCCGCGCAGACCGGATTTGCGCGCCAGGATGGCCATCGCCACGCCCCCACGGAGGGGCCGCGTCGCGCCGCTGAGGGCGAGCTCACCGGCGATGAGGTAGTGCTTCAGGAACGTCCGATCCAACTGTCCGGTCGATGCCGCAATGCCGAGTGCAATGGGTAGGTCGTAGATTGCGCCTTCCTTCTTCAGGTCGCCAGGCGCCAGGTTGATGGTTGTGCGCGTCTCCGGTAGCCGGAGGCCGCTGTTCTGGAGGGCGGATTGCACCCGCTCTTCGGATTCTTTAACGGCTGCGTCTGGAAGTCCGACCAACCAAAGCCCGTGTTCGCCGAGCTCGCCGGTATTGACCTCAATCTCGACAGGGACGGCTTCGACTCCGACCAAGGCGGCCGAACGGATGACGGAGAGCATGGCCGAACGCAGTCGTGTGACTGCGTAGGTGCAACCCGTGATACCTGGGGTCGATTCCCTCAGGGTTATCCCGGCTTGCTCCGCAACCTGGTTCGCTCTCAGGACCCGCAGCATGTTTCCGCCCAGGATTTTCCGGATCGTCTAGTCGCTTTGGCCGCGCTGGACGAGGCCGACCGTGAAGAGCGGCCAATTAGTCCACGCGGAGCTGCTTTGGGCATGGGGCTTCGCGACAAATTTATCTTCCGGCCAAAGGTGCTGCCAGGCACCAGAGTATGGGCATCGATGCGCGGCTTGAACTTGGTCGGCTAATCGGAGGTTTCCTGCCGAATAGGACGGGGATAGGCACTTGCCCACAGTTGCGCTTCGGGCAGTGTCAGCTGACCCTTTCCCATGAAAATCCAGAAACTCACTGATGCCGCCGCGATGGGCCAGGCCGCTTCCGCGCAGGGGGCCAAGGTGCTGCGCGACGTACTGGCCAAGAAAGGCTGTGCGAACATCATCGTCGCCACTGGAGCCAGCCAATTCGAGACGCTGAAGTGCCTGGTGAAGGAACCCGGCATCGATTGGTCCAAGGTCACGGTCTTCCATCTCGACGAATATGTCGGCATTTCGGAATCGCATGGTGCGAGTTTTCGTAAATACCTGCGGGAACGTTTCATTAGTCAGCTTCCGGCCCAGCCTGAGTTCGTCCCGGTCGACGGTGATGCGCCAGATCTGAATGCTGAGCTCAAGCGCTTGAACGACCGCATCGCCGCCTGTCCCATCGACCTCTGCTTCGCCGGCATCGGTGAGAACTCTCACCTCGCCTTCAATGATCCGCCCGCCGACTTCTCCACCGAAGTCCCTTACATCGTGGTGAACCTCGATCACGCGTGTCGTCAGCAGCAGTTCGGCGAAGGCTGGTTCCCGACCTTTGACGACGTGCCCAAGCAGGCCTTATCGATGTCCATCCGCCAGATTATGAAGAGCGCCTGCCTGATTCTTTCCGTGCCGGACAAGCGCAAGGCCGCCGCCGTCAAGGGTACGGTCGAAGGTCCGGTGACTCCGACCTGTCCCGCTTCAATCGTTCAGCAGCACGTCGATTGCACGTTGTATGTCGATGCGGCTGCCGCTTCGGAACTTTCCCGCTGACCCGTGTCCGCCGCCTCGTCCCAGCGCATCCTTGGCCGCGATCCCTCGACGGGCAGGGGCGTCGTCGTCACGATCGAAGGTGGCCTAATCAAGGCCATCGAGTTCGTCGATCACGGCGAGAAGCAATGGCTGAGCGCAGGTTTCGTCGACCTGCAGGTTAATGGCTATGCTGGGCATGACCTCAATGGGCTCACGCTCGACATCACGACTGTGCAGGCTCTTTGCCAGGCGATGCTCAAGGTAGGCGTCACGACTTTCCTGCCGACGATTATTACCGCTCCGGAAGCCCGTATCTGCGCGGCTTTGAAGGCTATTCGCGAAGCGCGTGCGCAGTATCCTGAGGTCGCCGCGATGGTCGCGGGCGTCCATGTCGAAGGACCGCACATCGCTCCCGAGGATGGACCGCGCGGTGCGCACCCCGCCGCCGATGTGCGCCCGCCTTCCATCGCCGAGTTTGACCGATGGCAGTTGGCCGCTGGTGGGCTGGTGAAACTCGTCACGCTTTCGCCGCACTGGCCTGAGGCTCCCGCCTACATCCGACATCTCGTGAAGGCCGGCGTCACGGTCTCTCTGGGTCATACTTCCGCCGACGCCGCGCAGATTGCCCCGGCGGTAGATGCGGGTGCGACCCTTTCGACGCACCTCGGTAATGGTTCGCACGCCATGTTGAATCGCCGTCATAACCATCTTTGGCCGCAGCTGGCGGACGATCGCCTCACCGCTATGTTCATCGCCGATGGGCATCACCTGACGCCCGCACAACTCAAGGCCATGCTTCGGGCCAAAGGACTGGAGCGTTCTTTGGTCGTCTCTGATACGGTTGCCTTGGGCGGATTACCCGCGGGCAACTATCAGACCCCGATCGGCGGTAAGGTGGAGCTGAAGGCGGATGGCTTCTTGGCCATCGACGACGGTACGGGTAATTACCTCGCTGGTGCGGCTTTGCCCATGGCTGCGGCGATTCCCGTACTCGTGAATCAGGTCGGCTTGGCCTTAGGTGAAGCCGTCAAACTGCTGACGGTCGCCCCTGGCCGAATCATCGGGGGTAGGGGAGTCTTGGCGGTCGGCCAGCCGGCGGACCTTATGGCTTTCCATTGGGATGGTTCCTCGGTCCGGCCGGAAGTGGCTGGCGTCTGGCTGCGGGGCCGCTCCGTCGCCTGAGGCCCGAAAGGGGTTATCGAAAAATTCGATATAAGAACGGGAAGCTAAACCTCGCCTCTTCTTGGTCGGAGCCTAGTTTGAGGCCATGGAAGCATTTGCTGTGTTACTTGGCTTTGCCTGCCTGGGACTCGGTATCATCCTGCCGATCCGTTTCTTCATGCTCATCGGAGAAGTGAAATCGCTGGAACAGCGTTTAGCGGTCTTGGATAAAAGAATCACGGTGCCTCCGGCTAATCCTGTCGCGGCGCCAGTCGCGGTGCCTTCGGAGACTGCTCCGGTTCTCTCCGTTGCCTCGGCGGCCATCGCCCCTCCGCCTATCCCGCCGAGGGCGTTCCAGCCGGCGGCTCCGGCTCCAGCTACTGTCTCACAGCCTAATCTGGTTTCGGAACGTCTCCGCGATCTCGGGCTATTGCCTCCGACTGATCTCAATGGCGAGTATGCGCTGGGCGCTTGGTGGACCGTCCGGGTCGGCGGGGTCTTAGCCGTCGCAGCCGTCGTCTTCCTGGGTTTCTGGTTAAATCTTAATCCGCGCATTCCGCCGATCGTTCGCGTGCTGGAAGTCGCCTTGGTCGGCGCCGGCCTTTTCTGGGGTGGGCTACGGCTCTCCTCGAAACGTAAGGACCTCGGGGAGGTGCTCGCCGCCACTGGTCTCGCGGTCTGGCAGTTCGCCGCGTGGGCCACGTATGGCCTCGATAAGATGCGGGTCTGCGACAGTGCTGCGCAGGCTGCTTTAGTCCAGTTCCTCGTGGCGGTGCTGATTGCCGTCATCGCCCTTTGGCGGAACACCAAGCTGTTCGGTCAGCTCGCCGTCATCTTCGCTACCGTCGCGGTGTATTTCTCCATCGGGTCTGGCGCGGCGCCTGCGTCTACGGCGATGGGTGCCGGCCTGATTGCCTTACTGGGTGTCATCCTGATGGTGCGCGGCCCGTGGGGCTCCGCTGGCGTGCTGGGGTTAATCGGCTCTCAGGCCTGTCTGCTATTCCTTTACGACGCCATATCAGCGAACGGTGCGAATTATCTACCGCTGCAACTCGCTGCAATGGGTTCGTTCCTCGTGCTTTGGCTGGGCGAACGTCTGGTGAAGGATGACGCCGTTCTGCTTGGCCGTGATGCCCGTTCGGCTTTCCAGCTTGCGAGCTTCTTCGCTCCGGCCTGTCTTTCGCTCTTTCTTGCGACCGGCGGCGAAAACGACCGCGCGACAGTTTCCTTGCTCATCGCCGCCGTGGCGAGCATCGCGGGATATCTGGAACTCCGTCGCAATGCGCTCGTGAGTGAAGTGCTCCTCCTGGCTGCCGTCGGCTTCACCGGTGCCGGCTTCGCGTGGTTGGCGGACCCGCACCTCGTCTGGCTGATCTGGGCGGTCGCAGCGGCGGCCACCTTGGTCGTCGGCATAAGGACGTGCTCGGAACTCGTCCGCTGGTCTTCGGAGGCCCTTACTGCTATCGCGGTGTTCTCTTTCATCAGACATCTTCCGGATGACTCGTGGGTAAGCCTGTTCGGCATTGCTGTTTTTGGGCTGCTGCTGGCCTTCCGTGAGGATTGGGAGCGTATCGCTGACCATCAGAAGTTCCGGCGCATCCTTGGCATTCTCGGCCTGGCGATCGCCGTGCTGGCGGTCCAGAATCTCCTTCCTAAGGCCGATACTGGCTGGCCGTGGTTGGTGCTGCTGCTCGTATCAGCCATCCGTTTCCGTCCGGCCCTGCTTTGGGCCGTTCTACCCGGTTACTTCGTCACTGGCGTTGTGGTGGTCTTCTGGCGATATTCTGCGGCGGGGGCTTCGCCCGGTTGGGCCGCGGCCTGGGCGGCTTTGCTGATGCTGATTAACTCCGCCTTACTTTGGCGATTAATCGGACGAGAGGGCGACGGCGTGAAGTTCCTGCGACACGTGCTGCCCTTCATAACGGCCGTGATTGCCTTCGCCTTCGTTCATAATGCCACCGATGTCATCCTGTCGCAGGGGAACAGGAATACTCCGTCAGCCTGGCATATTACCTTACTCTGGTCCGTCGGTGCCACGCTGTTGGTGGGGCTGACGGCGGCTTGGCGCCGACTTGGGTCGATTCCTGCGGACCTTTCCTGGGCGGCCTTCGGCGGACTCGTTGGCTTCTTGATCCAAGGGATGGTGAAGAGCGGCTCCGGCGTAGACCTTCTCGGACTCGAGCATTCGCTCTTCATTTTGCTGGGCCTAGCCTCCATGCTTCATGTGTTGGTCGTCCATACGCGCGAGGAGGAGGCCCAGCGCACATTCCTCGGCGCAGTCGCCCTGCTTGGAACGTTCATTATGCTGGCTAATCTGCCCGGTGCCGGTGTCTCGCTCTTCTGGGCCTTGGCTTCGGTGCTGACGTTCGTCATCGGCCATCTGCTGGCGACGCGCTCGTTACGAATGGTTGGCCTCGTCGGCCTCGCCATCGCGACTATCCGGGTGTTGTCGCACGATATCACCGACATGCTTGGGCGCATCGCCGCCTGCACCGCCTTGGCGGTCGCCTTCTTCGGCGTTGCCTGGCTCTATGGCCGGATCACCGCCGACAAGAAGGACGCCTAGATTATGGCCTCCCCCTTATTCTTTCTATGACCCCACTACGCTATGATTGTCACGTCCACCTCGTCGGAAACGGCCAAGACGGGAGCGGATGCTGGCTGCGAATCGAAGGCCTCTGGCTGAAGGCCCTCAGCGAGGTCATGCGACGGGCGGTCGGGATGCCGCTGCCGCTGACGCACAAGGACTTTGACGTCAAATACGTCGAGGCACTGCGTGAGCTCATCCGCGGCTCTTACGTGGACAAGGCTTTGCTGTTGGCGCAGGACGAGGTTTACGACGAAGAAGGCAAGAAGATGGACTTCGGGTCGTTCCATGTTCCGAACGACTACTTGTTTAAGGTCTGCCGCGAGAATCCCGAGTTCGTGCCTGCGGTGTCGATCCATCCCGGACGCAAAGACGCTTTGGAGGAGCTAGACCGCTGCCTGGCGTCCGGTGCGCGCGCCCTCAAGCTCCTGCCGAACTGCCAGAACGTGAACTGCTCGCTTCCTCAGTATGATGAGTTTTGGCGCCGCATGGCCGCCGCGGGTCTCCCGTTCCTCTGCCATACTGGCGGCGAGATGACCGTGCCGGTCATCAATCGTTCTTACCAGGATCCGCGGATTCTGCGTCGCCCGTTGGAGCTGGGCGTCAAGGTCATCGCCGCCCATTCCTCGGGCAACAGCCACTTCTTCGATCAAAACTACTTCGGCGAGCTCATCAAGCTCATGGACGAATTCCCTAAAATGTATGCGGACACCAGCGCCCTCAATAGCCCAATACGCAGCGGCGTACTCAAGCAGGTCAAAGAATCTGGCCGCTTGGGCCGCTTCCTCCACGGCAGTGATTATCCTGTGCCCGTTGGGGCTTTCTGGGTGCGCCTGCGCGGACTCATCACTACCGCCCAATGGCGTGCGGCGGGCAAAATCCCTAACCTCATCGAGCGGGATGCTTTCCTGAAGCGGGCAATCGGCTTCGACGATGAGCACTTCTCGCGCCTAGGCGAGGTGTTGCGTCCGCTCTGAGGCTTAGAGCGACTTAAGCAGGGTGGGGATGTCGACCGATTCCGAGATCATCTTTTGGATAACCGGGATCTTATCGGCGTCCTGCCGCATCGTCTTCACCGACATATTGTTGATGCGCGCCGTGACCGCGAAAGATTCCGCCTCGACGGCGGCCATCGGGATGCCGGCTTCCTTCATGCGGCGGACGATGTCGTCATTGGGTAGCAGTCCATTGGAGAAGATCACGCCCGTGAGGGACTTCGCGTTGGCGGCGGCCAGGAAAGCTTCGAGCAGGTCTTCGCGATCGCCCGGGACGATGACAAGGGTGCCGGGCGTACGTAGGTATTCGGCGTGTCGGCGGGCGGACATGGCGCCGATGACCACACGTCGGACGCGACGGAGGCCTTCGGGTTGATGGATCCAGCGGGCCTTGGTCTCGTCGGCCACCTGATCGAGGTTCGGGTAGACGAGCATTTCCTGAAGGGGGACGACGCCGAGGAGCGGGACGCCGAGTTTACGCAGGCCACGGCCAGCGAAATCGCGGATGAATTCGATTTTATCCGTCATTACTTTATTGAGAATGACGCCAACCACTTCGACGCCGGCCTTGTCGAAGAGGGCTTTGTTGAGGGCAATTTCGTCGATCGGTTTGCCGATGCCGCCAGCGGCGACGATGATGGCCTTCGAGCCGAGTACCTTGGCGTTGTCGGCGTTGGAGGCGCCGAAGACCGAACCCACGCCGGCGTGGCCGGAGCCTTCGACGACCACGATATCCTTTCCGTAGGCCGTTCGGTCGAAGGCGCGGCAGATGCGGTCTTTGAGCTGCGGGCCGATCTCATCGGGGTTCTCGAGGTACAGCTTCGTGAAGTCAGGACCGATGGCCACGGGCGACATTGCCGCGATCGGGATATCGAGGTCGAAGAGCCCGTCGATGAGGAGCGTATCCTCGTCGACTTGGTCTTCGCCGGACATCACCACGCGTTGAGCGATCGGCTTGATGTAGCCTACATGGAGGCCCATCGCCTGCAGGGCGGCCGTGAGACCGAGGCAGGTGGTCGTCTTGCCGTCGTTCATGCGGGTCGCCGCGACGAAGACCCGTCGCGTGTCGAGGTTCATCGGGCGCGAGAGTAGCCCGGGGACGTTCTCGGCGAAACGTTTGCGAACGGCCATGGTCAGGCAGCGGGTCCGTCCTTGAGATTCGGGAAGAGGTAGGACTTGTCGACCGCCTGGGCGGCGACAATGACCGCCGTACCGAAGATGTCGTGCGCGCTGGCGCCGCGGGAGATTTCGGCGGCGGGACGTTCGAGGCCGGTGAGAATCTGGCCGTAGGCCGGGATATCGGCGATGTGCTGGGCCAGCTTCGAGGCGATGTTGCCCGAGTTGAGGTCGGGGAAGATTAGCACGCTGGCACGACCGGCGACCGCACCAGCGACTTCTTTAGACTGGGCGGCGAAGGGGTTAATCGCTGCATCGGCCTGCATGTCGCCGTCGATATCACAGTTAATGCCCAGTTCGCGGGCCTTACGGCGGGCGAGGTCGGTGGCGACCTGAACTTTCTTCACCGAGGCGAGGCGCGGGTTCGAGGCGTGGGTCGAGTAGGCGAGCATCGCAACCTTTGGGGTCGTGTTGGTCAAGTGGCCAGCGAGGCCGGCCGTGGTCACCGCGATGTCGGCGAGCTGCTCGGCGGTCGGATCGGGGATGACGCCGCAATCGGCGAGGAAGAGCACACCTTCGATGCCGAACTTGCCTTCTTCGGATTCAAGGATCTGCATCGACGAGACCGTCTCGACGCCCGCTTGACGGGGCATCACTTGGAGGATGGCGCGGAGGCCCGATGCGGCATGCATCGTGGCGCCCGAGATGAGGGCATCGGCACCGCCAGTGGCGACCATCAGACAGGCGAAATAATTTGGGTTGAGGGCGAGCTCGGCTGGGTTTCCCTGGAGGTTCGTGTTGCCGTAGCGCTGGATAGATTCGAGCTTCTTGGCGAAGCTCTTGAGCTCGTCGCTACGCTCTGGTTCCACGACCCGGATGCCTTCGAGGCTAATGTTAAGCCTGGCGGCGTTGACCTTGATGCGCTGGCGGTCGCCGACGAGGATTGGTACGCCGAGTTTCTTGACGACGAACTGGCGGGCGGCCTGGATGACGCGGGCGTCGGCGCCTTCGGGGAAGACGATGCGCTTGGGGTGGTTCTGGAGGCGGGCGGAAAGGCGGGAAATGAGGGACATAGTCGGTGGGCGCCGGTGAGGGCCGGCGGATGCGTATTAAGTTTAAATAAGCCCACAGGGCGAGGCAGAAGGCGTCGCCCGGGAGCCGTTGCCGCAGCGTTACTTAGGCTACGAGTCGCTATTACCTGAAGATAACTGTCTTATTGCCTGCCAAGAGGACCCGGTCTTCGACCACGGCGCGCAGGCCGCGGGCGAGCACGACCTTCTCGATATCCTTACCCAGGTGAGCCATATCTTCCGGCGTGTCCGAATGGTCGATGCGGATGACGTCCTGTTCCACGATGGGTCCTTCGTCGAGGTCGGGCGTGACGAAGTGGCAGGTTGCGCCGATGAGCTTCACGCCGCGTCGATGCGCCTGATGGTAAGGCTTGGCGCCGGCGAAGGACGGTAGAAACGAATGATGGATGTTGATGATCTTGCCGGCGAAGTCGCGGCACATCGGTTCGTCGAGGACCTGCATGTAGCGGGCGAGGACAATCAGGCCCGCCTGCGCGTCGCGGAAGAGCTGCTCCATCTTGCGGTAGGCCGTGTGTTTGGTCTCGGCGGTCACCGGGACGTAGTGGAAGGGGATGCCGTGGGCTTCGACGATTTTACGATGGTCCTCGTGATTGGAGATCACGCAAGGGATGACGAACGGGAAATCTTGGGCGACGTGGCGGGCGAGCAGGTCGTAGAGGCAGTGCTCTTGCTTGGAGCAGAGCAGGACGACGCGGCGAGGCTGCGCGGAGTCCGAGACTTTCCAATCCATCGCGAACTTCTTGGCTAAGGGAGCGAAGCGTAGGGCGAATTCGCCGACGGGGAAGTCGAGGGATTCGGCGCGGATCTCGACACGCATGAAGAAGCGGGAGAGTTCATGTTCGGTGTGCTGGCTGGCTTCCGTGATCCAGCCCTGGTGACCGGCGACGAACGCGGACACCTCTGCCACGATGCCGCTGGTGTCGGGGCAGGAGAAGCTAAGGGTAAGTGTGCGGGCCATGGGTGCAGGATGGAAGGGGAGGGGCGAGTGGGTCAAGACACGGCGGCGGGCACGCTCCGCGGTGGCCTCATTTGGCCCAAATCAGCCTACGGAGGCTCGCCTGTGGGATTGACCAGCCCTTGTCCCTTCCTACGTTGACCCTTCACCTTTTACTCCGATGGCCAAGACCCTGTTCCAGAAAGTTTGGGAAGCGCATACCGTGCGCAAGCTGCCTAATGGGCAGACCCAATTGTTCATCGGCACGCACCTCATCCACGAGGTGACGAGCCCCCAGGCTTTCGGCATGCTCCGGGACCTCGGCCTGAAGGTTAAGTTCCCCCAGCGGACCTTCGCCACGGTCGACCACATCGTCCCGACGAACGAGCTGAAGGAGCCCTATTCCGACCCGATCGCCCAGGAGATGATCGAAGCCCTCCGGAAGAACACCAAGGACTACGGCATCCGCTTCTTCGATACCACGACCGGAAACCAAGGTATCGTCCACATGGTCGGTCCAGAGCAGGGCATCACCCAGCCCGGAACCACCATCGCCTGCGGCGACTCCCATACCGCGACCCACGGCGCCTTCGGCGCGATCGCTTTTGGTATCGGCACCACGCAGGTCCGCGACGTCCTCGCGACCCAGACTCTCGCCCTCAGCCCTCTCAAGGTCCGCCGCATCGAGGTCAACGGCAAGCTCGCCCCTGGCGTCTACGCCAAGGACGTCATCCTGCACATCATCCGCGTCCTCGGCGTCAACGGCGGCATCGGCTATGCCTACGAATACGCTGGCACGACCTTCGACGGCTTCTCCCTCGAGGAGCGTATGACCGTTTGTAATATGTCCATCGAAGGCGGCGCCCGTTGCGGTTACGTCAATCCGGACCAGAAGACTTTCGACTACATCAAGGGCAAGCCGTTCGCCCCGAAGGCCGCCGATTGGGATGCTGCCGTGGTCCGCTGGGCTTCCTTCGCTTCCGACGCCGGCTGCCAATATGACGACGTCAAGGTCTTCAAGGCCGAGGACATCCGCCCGACCGTCACCTGGGGCATCACCCCGGGGCAGGCTATCTTCATCGACGAGAAGATGCCGGCGCTCGAGACCCTCAACGCTGCCGACCGCCAGACCGCTGAAGACGCCTACGCCCACATGAAGCTGGCGCCGAACACCCCGATCAAGGGTACCAAGGTCGACGTCTGCTTCCTCGGTTCCTGCACCAACGGCCGCATCTCCGACCTCCGCGAGGTCGCCAAGTACCTCAAGGGCCGCAAGGTCAGCCCGAGCGTCAAGGCGATTGTCGTCCCTGGTTCGCAGCTCACCGCCATCCAAGCCGTCCATGAAGGCCTTGATAAGATCTATATCGAAGCTGGCTTTGAATGGCGTGGCGCGGGTTGCTCCATGTGCCTCGCGATGAATCCCGACAAGCTCGTCGGCGACCAGCTTTGCGCCAGCTCCTCGAACCGTAACTTCAAGGGCCGCCAAGGCTCGCAGACCGGTCGTACCGTGCTCATGAGCCCGCTCATGGTCGCCGCCGCTGCCATCACCGGCCAGGTCACTGACGCCCGCGAAGTCTTCAAGGTCTGATGTCCGTCTCCGCGCCAGTCGACCGAGTGCTCGAGCGTATCGCCCAAGGCGATGACGTCGCCGCGGCCTGCTTGACCGAAGGCCTCACCTGCCAGCGCGACGTCCGCGTCGACGCCCATTACGACGGCAAGCCCGTGTGCACGGTGACCCTGCCTTGGGTCGTCGAAGGCTACGCAATCCTGATGGCCGACGAGTCCGTCGCTGCCTCCGTCGCCGAAGAGCGCCTCGCCTCGCTCGCCTCCGCCCTCGCGATGCCCGTTTGCATCATTCGTCGTCCCGTCGCTGCCTAACCCTTTTCAATCCGCCATGTCCCTCGCCAAAATCACTCAGGTCAAAGCCCTCGCCCTCGCCGTCCCCGGCGATGATATCGATACTGACCGCATCATCCCTGCGCGCTTCCTTCGCTGCGTGACCTTCGACGGTCTCGGTGAGCACGCCTTTCGCGATGAACGCACTGGCCCGGACGGCAAGGAGCGCGCTCATCCGATGAACTCGGCTCAGGCTGCCCGCATCGCCGCCGCCAAGCAGGGCGTCATGGTCGTCGGCTTCAACTTCGGCTGCGGCAGCTCCCGTGAGCACGCGCCCCAGTCGCTCTGGCGTTATGGCTTCACCGCCTTCGTCGGCGGCAGCTTTGCGGAGATCTTCTTCGGCAACTCCACCACCCTCGGCGTGCCTTGCCTGACTCTCTCCAAGGAAGACCTCGCTGAGTGTGACGCCTTCGTCCGCGCCAATCCCGATGTCGAAGTCACCGTCGACGTCGAAAAGCAGACCGTCTCCGCGGGCGCCAAGTCCTGGCAGGCCGGTATTGCCGCTTCCGCCCGTGACGGCCTTATCAAAGGCAAGTGGGACCCCATCGCCGACCTCCTCGAAGGCGCCGACTCCGTGGCCAAGACCGCGGGTGGTCTCGCCTACGTCGCCGGCAAGTAAGCCGACCATTCAGCCAAGCAAAAGGCCGCCCGATGGGCGGCCCTTTTGTTAGGAGGTGATTGAAGGCTTACTTAAACCGGACGCCATTAGCATCCTGTTCCACCGTGACGGCCTCGACGATAGCCCAGATCCAGGTGCCGATGCCACCGATGCCGCAGGTGAGGAGGCAGATGAGGAGCTGCGTGACGGCCCTTGAGGTGTAGCCGGCAAAGAAGTTGTGGATGCCGAGATTGCCGAGGAACACGGCGAGCAAGACATAGGCAACGCGATCCTTGGCGTTAGCATTGTAGGCCTGCGGGGCTGAGTGGAGGGAAGGCGGAGGCACAGGCAGGCCGGCGGCGAGCTGGGTCTGCTGGAGCGGGGTCCAGTTGGCCATACCGTTAGTCCAGACCAGCGTGTCGATGGAGATCGTGCGGTCGGCGATGAGGGAGCGCATGGTGGCCTCGTCGACTGGTCCGATGCGATTGCCGTTCTGTTCGTAGTACCACATGGCAGGAGGTGTAGTAGGGGTGGTTCAGGGGTTAAAGCCAAAACGGGACGCTGGGGGTCGCCGAAGCTGTCGGGCATGAAAAAGGCCGCCCTAAGGGCGGCCTTTTGTCAGGGAGCTGGTGGGCTTAGTTGAACTGGACTCCGTTGGCGTCCTGCTTGACGTTGACGGCGTCAACAATCGCCCAGATCCACATAGGAATGCCCCCGATAAAGCAGGTGAGGACGGTGACGAGTACCTTGATTAGGCCAGCCTTCTTGTCGCCGGCGAAGAAGTTATGGATACCGAGATGGCCGAAGAAGACGGCCAAGAGGATGTAGACGGTGCGGCTCTTGGGGGCGGAGGCGACGGGGGGAGGGGTGTCGGACATGTTGGTGTGTAGTGTGGAGGGCGATACCCATTTATTATAACTCTACACACAAGAAAAAAGGCCATGAATCATGGCCTTTTGGTGACGGAATGGTGTCGTTTAATTCAGCCCTTCCAGATGCGGAGGAGGGCGTCGGCCATGTCGGACGGCGTGGCCGCGACGGAGATGCCGCACTCCTCGAAGATCTTGATCTTCGCGGCGGCGGTGTCTTCGGCTCCGCCGATGACAGCGCCAGCGTGGCCCATGCGACGTCCAGCGGGAGCGGTAGCGCCCGCGATGAAGCCCGCGACGGGCTTCTTGCAGTGCTCCTTGATCCAGCGGGCGGCTTCGACTTCAGCGTTACCACCGATTTCGCCGATCATGATGATGGCATCGGTTTCCGGGTCGTCGTTGAAGAGTTTGATGACGTCGAGGTGCGAAGTGCCGTTGACAGGGTCGCCACCAATGCCGACGCAGGTCGACTGGCCCTTGCCGCGGCAGGTGAGCTGCCAGACGGCCTCATAGGTGAGGGTACCGGAGCGGGAGACCACGCCGACGTTGCCGCGCTTGTGGATGTAGCCCGGGGCGATGCCGATGCGGCAGCCGCCGGAGGACTTGTCGCCGCGACCAGGGGTCACGAGACCGGGGCAGTTCGGGCCAATGAGGCGGGTACGACGACCGGCCATGGCGCGCTTGGCGCGGACCATGTCGCGGACCGGGATGCCTTCCGTGATGGCCACGGCGAGATCGAGATCGGCGTCGAAGCATTCCAGGATGGCGTCGGCCGCGAAGGGCGGGGGGACGAAGATGGCGGAGACCGTGGCGCCGGTCTGCTTAGCGGCTTCGGCGACGGTGTTGAAGATCGGGACCTTCTTGCCGGCGTGTTCGAAGACCTGGCCGCCCTTACCCGGGGTGACGCCAGCGACGACCTGTGAGCCGTAGTCGAGCGAAAGGCGTGCGTGGCGTGCGCCGAAATCGCCCGTGATACCCTGGACGAGGATGCGGGTATCTTCTTTAACGAGAATAGACATGAGAGTGTGCGGTAAGGGGTTACTTGGCGTTGACCAGCTTCACGATCTTCTGGGCCGCGTCGGCCATCGAATCGCCCGACACGATGGTCAGGCCCGAAGCGGCGAGGGTGGCCTTGCCGGCTTCGACGTTGTTACCTTCGAGGCGCACCACGAGGGGTAGCTTCAGGCCGGTTTCCTTGACCGCTTCGATGATGCCCGTGGCGATCACGTTGCAGTCCATGATGCCGCCGAAGATGTTCACCAGGATGCCCTTCACGTTGGCGTCGCCCAGAATGATTTTGAAAGCCGCCGTCACCTGGTCCTTCGTCGCGCCGCCGCCGACGTCGAGGAAGTTGGCTGGGCTGCCGCCGAAGTGCTGGATGATGTCCATCGTGGACATTGCGAGGCCGGCGCCGTTGACGAGGCAGGCGATATTGCCGTCGAGGGCGATGTAAGAGAGGCCGAACTTCGAGGCCTCGATTTCCTTGGCGTCTTCTTCGTTCAGGTCGCGGAGGGCGACCACGTCAGGGTGGCGGAAGAGGGCGTTGTCATCGAAAGAGACCTTGGCGTCGAGGGCGAGCAGCTTGCCTTCCTTCGTGACCAGCAGCGGGTTCACTTCGACCATTGCGCAATCCTTCTCCCAGTAGAACTGGTAGAGCTTCGTCACGAGCGTGACGCACTGCTTGAACAGGTCGCCGGAGAAACCGAGCGAGAAGGCGATCTGGCGGGCTTGGAAGGCCTGGAGGCCAACGGCCGGGTCGACCTGCACCTTGAAGATCTTCTCCGGGGTGTGGTGGGCGACGTGTTCGATTTCCATGCCACCTTCGGTCGAGGCGACGATGACCGGGAAGGACGTCGCGCGGTCGAGTAGGATGGCTAGGTAGTACTCGTCATCGCGTCCATCGGGGCGTTTGCCCAGGTTGGCGGCTTCGGTAAAGTAAATCGTCTGGACCTTGCGGCCGGCATCGCCCGTCTGCGCGGTCACGAGGGTGTTACCGAGCATCGCCTTCGCATTTTCGAGGGCCTTTTCCTTGGTCGGTGAGAACTTCACGCCGCCTTTGAAGCCGTCGGTGAAGGTGCCTTTACCGCGGCCACCGGCGTGGATTTGGGATTTCACCATGATGCCACCTGAGGTGTCGATCTTGGCGAGCGCGCCTTCAAATTCGGCGGCAGAGGTGACTGCAACGCCCTTGGGCACGGCGACGCCGAACTGCGCGAACAGTTCTTTGGCTTGGTATTCGTGAATGTTCATGAAACGGGACGGAGACTGCTGATTAACCCTTCAACTCAGCATCCTTAGCCTTGAGGTTCTTTTCGATCTCGGCCGTGAAGTTGTCGGTGTGCGTCTGGATTTCCTTTTCGGAGCGCTTCAGTTCGTCGTCGGTGACGAGCTTCTCCTTATTGCCCTTCTTGATGACTTCGAGGGCGTCGCGGCGGGCGTTGCGCACGCGGACCTTGCCTTCTTCGGCCATCTGCGTGGCGCGCTTGGCGAGCTCGACGCGGCGTTCGCCGGAGAGAGAGGGGACCGGGCAGCGCATGAAGTTGCCCTGCGGGACGGGGTTAATGCCGATGTTGGCGGCCATGATGGCCTTGCGGATATCATCCATCACGCCCTTATCGAACGGCTGCACGACGATCGTCTGAGCGTCCGGGGTGGTGATGGCGGCCATGTCCTTGAGGCGCTGCGTCATGCCGTAGGCTTCGACGTGGACCTGGATGTTCTCGATCATGCCCGGCGAAGCCTTGCCGGTGTGCAGCGTGGCAAATTCGTGCGAAGTGTGGTCGACCGCCTTCTTCATGGCGTTGCCGCCGTCGGCGATGAGTTTCTTGAGGTCCATGGGATAGTTGGGGTATGGTTTGTTGTTGGAAAATCAGGCGACGAGCGTGCCGATGCGCTGGCCGAGGACGGCCTTCTTGACGGCGCCCTTTTCGGACATCGAGAGCACGATGATTGGGAGCTTATTGGCTTCGCAGAGTGAAAAGGCTTCGGCGTCCATCACGCCTAGGCGCTTCTGGAGGGCTTCGGCGTGCGAGACGCGGTCGTAACGCTTGGCGTCCTTGTGTTTCATCGGATCCTTGTCGTAGACCCCGTCGACTTTGGTGGCCTTGAGGATGGCGTCGGCGCCGATCTCGTTGGCGCGGAGGGCGGCGGCGTAGTCGGTCGTGCAGTACGGGTTGCCCGTGCCGGCGACGAAGATGACGATGCGTCCGCGTTCAAGATGGCGGGTGGCGCGGCGCTGGATGAACGGTTCGGCGATGCGGTCCATCGGGATAGCCGTCATCACGCGGCATTCGAGGCCAGCCTTCTCGAGGCGGTCCATGAGGGCGAGGCCGTTGATGACCGTGGCGAGCATGCCCATGTTGTCGCCCGTGGTGCGGTCGGTGCCGTTGGCGCGCGCGCCGGCGAGGCCGCGGAAGATGTTGCCACCGCCGACGACGACCGCGACCTGGGTGCCGACCTTCTGGATCGAGCGGAGCTCTTCGGCGAGGCGGTCGAGGACGGTGCTATCGATGGAAGCGCCGGTCGTGTCGTTGCGCAGGGCTTCGCCGCTGATCTTCAGCACGATACGACGGTACTTCGGCTTCTTGGAGGAGGTGGCGGGCATACAGGGGAAATGAGCCTAAGAAACCCCAGCGTCAACCCCGCCTTGGTCTCGCTTGACTCCGACCTATGAGTCGCTGTTCAGTCGGGGTGCGCAGACCCGTGGTGTAATGGTAGCACAGGAGTTTTTGGTTCTCCTTGTCGGGGTTCGAATCCCTGCGGGTCTACGCTCCTTCTGGGCGGTCCGTCTGCCCCAAAAAAGAACCCCGGCAAGCCGGGGTTCGATGCGTCGCCTGGTTGGGCGGCTTAGGCGCGACCGAGGTATTCCTTGTTCTCGGTGCTGACCTTGATCTTCTCGCCCTGCTTGATGAAGAGCGGGACGTTGACCTGGAGGCCGTTTTCGCAGGTAACCGTCTTCTGGACGTTACCGGCGGTGTCACCCTTGACGGCGGGCGGGGCTTCGAGGACTTCGACGATGACGGAAGGGGGGAGGTCGACGGTGATCGGCTTATCTTCGACGAAGAGGACCATATAGGAGGTACCCGAGATCAGGAACTCCTTGGAGTCCGCGAGAGAGGCGACCGAGATGTAGTATTCCTCGTTGGTGCTGGTATCGACAAAGACGTAGCTGCCGTCGGCCTCATAGGACATCTCAAGGGACTTGGTGCTGTTGTCGAAGACGTCGAAGCTGACTCCGATGCCGCAGCGGACCGGGATCTTGGCGCCAGTCTTGATGGAGCGGAGTTCCATCTGGACGTATGAAGCGTTGTTTGGGGGGGTGCGGACGAGGCACTCGAGAACGATGCAGAGCTCACCATTGTAGCTCATGATGTTCTTCTTCTTGATGCGATTAACGGGGAGGGAGGCCATGGGAGTAAGGGCGGACACAAGCGGACGCCCTCGGGACGGTCAAGCCGGACTTGCCCGAAAGGAGGGCAGGGGGCTTTTCGACCCGTAAAATAGGGGTGTCGGGACTGACGCCGACTTACTCGAGGGTGAAGAGCACCCCGCCGATTTGGTTGATCTTCATCTTGGCGGCCGTGCTGCCTGCGGCGGTCGCGGCGGCGGTGGCTCCGTTTGAACCCTCGACCGAAGCGCCGTCGACGGCTTCCACTTCGAAGCCGGTATAGAGGGTGATCATCTTGGAATACAGCTGCTGGAGTTCGCCCTTGGATAGGACGACCATCTCCACCGTCTTGGCATGGGTGGTGGTCGGGTACGTCTTGACGACGAGGTCGCCGGTACTGTTGGTGACCACGTTATTGACCTTGGATTCGATGAGGGCGAGCGGACTGGGAATCGGGAGTTTGCTCGCATCCTTAGGGTCGAGTCCGCGGTTCTGGGAATTAGCGGCGCTAGCGCGGTTGGCGCGATTAGCGACGTCGGCCGTGCCGGGCGGGCGGGCGTTATAGATGCGGAGCTGTTGGTTAGAGTCCTTCATGTCGATGACCACTTCGGCGACGATGAAGGAGCCCGTCGTGTACTCCTGGAAAGAGATCGACAGGATGGCGTCCGCTCGCCCGTAGAAGGCCATGTCCGTGTTTGCTACCTTGATACCAAAGATACCCTGATTGCGTATAGCCTTCTTGCTCATCTGGAAAGCGTCGGCTTGAGGGGCAAGGGCGGCGGCCGCGAGCAGGGCGGTGGCGAGGGCTTGGGGGCTCATGGCGTTAATCCTTTACCCATAGGGGTCCCGAAGCAAGATTACAACTGATGCTGAGCTGCCAGAACCTTACCGTGCAGGCGGGTAACGACGGCCCCGTCATCCTCGACGGCGCCAACGCCCGCTTCCTCCCGCGCGGACTTAACGCCGTCATCGGCCCTTCAGGTTGCGGCAAGACGACCCTGATGAAGGCGATCCTAGGTATCTTACCTTCGACCGGCGAAGCTTGTCTCGCCGGCCAGCGCATCACTTGTACCGAAGACCTCGTTGGCAAGGTTGGTTTCGCCCCGCAGTTCACCGCGGCTCAGCCTCAGCTGACGGTCGCCGAGTCCTTGGCGTACGCCCTTGAGCTGGCCGTGCCGGATGCCGCCGAGCGCGCCCGTCGCCTGGAGTCCGTCTTGGGAGTCACGGGCCTGGCTCCGCACTGCGATAAGCGCGTCTCGGCTCTTTCCGGGGGTCAGTTGCGCCGGCTTTCGCTCGGCCTAGAGCTGACGCTCGATCCGCCCTGCATGGTCTGCGACGAGGTTACGTCTGGTCTCGATCCTCAATCCGAGGACCAGATCCTCGCGTTGCTGCGGGACCTCGCCGAGACGAATCATAAGAGTTTCGTCTGCATCATTCATAATCTCGGGAAGCTCAACCAGTTCGACTGGGTCACGGTCGTCTATCAGGGCGACGTGGTCTTCCAAGGTTCTCCAGATGCGCTGCTCGGCTATTTCGGCATCCCCGATGGCCTGCGTCTTTATGAGGTACTGAACGCCTCGGACCTCGCCACCTGGCGCGATCGCTGGGCTATCCATCAGGCCGAACATCAGGACTCCTACGTGGTCGCCGTCGCCAAGGTGGGCGCACCCGCCGAGGTTGAGCCGCTGGCTGAACCTTCGATTCCCGACGGCGTCTCGCAGTTCACGACGCTGCTTTCCCGCCGTCTTAAGCTTTTCTTCCGCGATACCGGCTATCTCGGCCTCACTCTGGCGATCACCTTCGGGTTTCCGCTGCTCGTCATCATCTTTAATCTCGAGGGTGCGTGGGATGTTCTGAAGATTCCGATGGACCGCAATACAGCTTCCATGGCGGAGGTGCAGCAGGCCCTAAAGGTGCAGATGTCGAACGCCCAGCTCGCCGGACTCGCCGCGGGGCTGGTGATGTTCCAGGTCATCCTGCTCACGCTCATGGGTGCGAACAACGGCGGCCGCGAGATCTCCGCCGAGCGCATCCTGTATGAGAAGGAGCGCATGACGGGCCTGCGCCCGTGGGCCTACGCCTTCTCCAAGGTCGTTTTCGTCTCGCTCGTGGCGATCTTCCAAGGCGTCTGGATGTGCCTGTTCGTTAAACTTATCTGCAACTTCCCTGGGCCTTGGGCTGGTCAGCTGGCAATCCTCGCGGCCAGTTGCGTCTCGATGTCCATCGTCTGCCTCGGTTTTTCGGCCATGCTGACCTCGCCGGAGAAGTCCTCGCTGCTCTCCATTTACCTCGTCGGCTTCCAGCTGCCTCTTTCGGGGGTGGTACTGGCCCTGCCCGCGGCGCTGACCTGGGTCTGCCGTCCTTTCATCAATTCTTACTGGGGTTGGTCCGGCTACATGAAGTCCATGATGGGTCAGCCGCTTTACGACGCCTATACCGCGAGCATGCCCAACCAGACCGCTTATGTGGCCAGCACCACCGAAGGGTTGGCCGTGCTGCTTATCCAGGGGTTGGTCGGCTTCTGTTTTGTCGTCTACGGGTGCCAGCAGAAGCGCTGGAGTTGAAGGCTTGGGCTGATCACCCTACGTCGATTCGTCCGCGTTATTTCCCTTATAAGGGAAATCGCTGGAACAAATCCCAAAGGGGGGGTAGAGTCTCGTGTCGGTCGCCTCATCCTTTTTTCATGTCCAAAATCAACCCCCTCTTTTTCGCCCTCGGTATCCCGGTCGTCGTGATCGTGATTCTCGTCGCGGTCGTGGTCCCGCGTATGGGCGGCGGCGGCAAGTTTGCCGACCTCACGCCTTTCTCGGTCGAGGCCTATCGCAAGGATTGGGCGACGCTCCAGGGTAACTCGTATCGTCTTGATTGCCAAGTGGAGCAGCAGCTCGCCTTCGTCGAAGGGCGCGGTCGCGTGCTCGCCGTGAAGCCCATCGAGAAGGACCCGACCCGTCCCGCCGGCCGGATCCCGGTCTTCGTCCCCGCTGGTTCCGCGGACTCCTTCGAGGTCGGCCAGCGTTTCAAGTGCAAGCTGCGCGTCACCCGCGACCTGCTCGTCGTCGAAGCCCTCGAACGTTTCTAATCTTCCCCCCATGCGTCACTCTCTCTGTAGTCTCTTCGGTTGGTGTGCGTTGACCGTGCTTGGCTTCGCCCAGGCGCCGCCACCCGGCGGCACGGTGAATAGCGGCGGCACAGCCGGCGATTACAAGAGCTCGTCCGCCGAAGGGGGCGCTGATCGCATCTTCAACGTCAACAGCGACTCCGTGGATATGGAGAACGGCTCCATGCAGTGGAAGGGCACCACGATGAACCTCGGCAATGCCCGCGCGGTCCGCGCCCGCTTCGAGCGCTTCCTCGCCGCGCCGACCGATAACGGCGACATGAAGCGCTACATCGCTACCCTCGACCAGATTCAACTACTTCTGTCCGCCCAGTCGATCAACCAAGAGAACTACTATCGCAACCAGCAGGAGGCGTTCAACCTACTTTTCAAGGCGGCCGAATTCGACATCGACGCCAACAACTCCCTCACCATTGCCTCGCAGGTGCAGAAGGTCTGGGTGATGAAGCAGGAATTCCGGCAGATCGAGGTGAATAAGAACCAGCTTGAGACCCTGCGCAAGATGCAGGAAGGCATCATCATCAACCGTGCCGATATGATCGAGGATGCTTCGGATGCCCGGACTCGGACCCAAGGCAATTCCAAGAATGGGGGGCTCGGCAAGGCCTCCAGTGGCACCACCGAGCTCGGCTTCAAGGTCAAGGACGAGGCCCGTACCCAGGCGCAGATTCTTGCCCGGGACGCAGAGATGACCGCCCTCGGCCTCAAGGCTAAGATCGAGTTCCAGTCTCAGATGGTCGCCTTCCTGATGGCTCGCCGCTACCGCCATTCGCTGATCACTAGTTCTTTCTACCGCGTGCTCTTCAAGGGCGGCAGCCAGAATATCGTCGTCGGCGCCAAGGAAGTGAAGGAGTTCTTCCCCATCTCCGACTTCGTCCCGACCCTCGAATCGTTCGACATGCTCTCCCGTGAGGCGATCAAAGACGTCTCGAAAGGTGTCCAAACGGTCGATGACTTGGTGAAGCAGGGCGAGCTCTATGGTGCCTTTGAAAGACTCCAAGAGACTTTCTTCCTCGGCGAGTTCGAGCCGGCAATCATGTCCTATCCTTACGAAAAGAAGCGCGAGATGCTCGCCCTTTGGAAGGATCTCCGCGAACTTCAGCGCCTCGGCGACGAGCACGACCTCGGCAACGTCGAAGGTTACGTGAACAAGGTCCGCGGCCGTGCCCGCGACTTCCCGGGCGCCCCCATCCTTTCGAAGGTCACCAACGCCATGAATGCCTCGAACATGTCCTTGCTCTCTGCTAAGGCCGCTGCTCTTTCGGGGGATAACGTCAAGGCCGAGGCCGCTCTGGAGCGTGCCGCCAAGATCTGGCCGCAGAACCCCGGCGTGAAGGAATTCGCCAACCAAGTCGTGAGCCGCCAGGATACGCTGGCCCAGAAGATTCCCGAATTCGACCGCCTCATGACGGAGTCGAAGTGGCGCGATATTTTCAACAAGAAGTTAGAATACGCCTTGGCGCTGGCCCAGGACAAGGAGCGCTCCGAGAAGCTCCGCAAGGTCGTGAACCGCGTCGGCGAACTTGACGCCAACATCCAGAAGGCTTCGGTGCTGGCCTCGCAGAATAACCCCTATCTCGCTTGGGACGTCATCGTCGAGACCTACAAGACCGAGTCTGATGACATTGTGCTCGCGAAGACCCGCTCCGACATCGCTCCGCTCGTCGCCAACTACGCCCAGCTCATCGGCCATGCGGAGAAGCTTGAGAAGGATGGTGCTGAGGCCGCCGCGCTGACCGCCTGGCTTTCCGCCCAGGACCTCAATCCGGCCTCGCCTGCTTGTGGTGCCGCGGTCAAGCGCCTTGCCAAGTCCGTCGCCGAGAGCGCCGTGATTCGTACGAACGGCGCCGTCCCCGCTCCGCCTGCCGCCGGCGATGAAGTGCCGGTACCTGCGAAGAAGTAAGCCTCACCAGAGGCTGACCGGATTGTCTTCCAGAGGATCGACCACCGTAATGCGGAGGTCGGTCTTCTGGTCGCGCACCTCGTTCATCAGGGCGTCGACAATGATGGTGCGGTTGCACTCCTTGCTGAGGTGTCCGAGGTAGAGTTCGGTCGTCTGCCATTCCCGTAGGCCGAGGAGGAGGTCTTTCGTCTGGACGTTCGAGAGGTGGCCGAAGTTGCCGCGGATGCGCTGCTTCAGCGAGGCCGGGCGCTTAGAGAGGTCGAGCATCTCGTCGTCGTAGTTTGCCTCGAGCACGAGGATGTCCGCCAGCGCGACATGGTGCTTCACGACCGCCGTGGCGTGGCCGAGGTCGGTCAGCCAAGTCAGGCGCTTGGCCGGATGCGCTTCATGGGCGGGCAGGTCAAAGGCGAAACCGACCGGATCGGCGGCGTCGTGGGGAATCGGAATCGAGGTGACCTGAATCCCACGGAATTCGAACGTGGTGCCAGTCTCGAAGAGTTGCCAGTCTGGCTGCGACTTGAGGGAATCTTTAATCCGCCGGGCCGTCTCGCGGTTGGCGAAGACCTTGAGCAGCGGATTCTGGCGGAGCAGGGCAGGGAGACCAACGCAATGGTCCGAGTGTTCAT